>JAAUXT010052444.1_pt1 | contig 17285 bp, 12 predicted proteins | sample 7278171 | NCBI WGS metagenome assembly JAAUXT01 (sample SAMN14350112, study PRJNA611818) | marine sediment metagenome | isolation source: surface marine sediment (1.8m) | place: French Polynesia: Moorea | collected 2018-08
GCTCATTGATATTCATTTATTCAATTTCCCCACTCTGTGCCGCTTTTCAAGTAGAAAAATTTGCATAACAATAGCAGGAGCCAATCAGAAGCTCAGAATGCCCATTAATGACACGCATGACTGCACTTTCTGAATAGCGGCATACAGTCTGTATATCTTCTCTCTGGCCTTGGTGTCGCCTTCTGACCTTCACACAGCCTGCACAGCTCCCTTTAGATTGGTTTCTGATGTTGATGCAACTTTACAGCTTGTCGTGCACACTCAGCGAGTACCTTGAAACCTGCAACAACGCGCTGTTTCGAAGATTTACCTGGTTTGTGGTCCCGTTGCTCAAAGTGTCTGGTGTCCCTTTGTTTCTCGTCATGCTCATCTTGCACTGTCACTGTTTTGTGCACTCGGAGGTTTTTGCACGGCGCAGTTTTTCAAGGCTTGTTCTTCAGGATTTGTTCTCGGTGATCAGGTTGCGCTTGTACCTGCAGCACTGCAAAACAAGAAGAAGGAGGAGGTCACACGTGTCTGCGAGAACTGTACGGTTTGGAAGGTGCACGAGTCGCGCTTTGCACTGAATGTCGCGCTTTGTACTGGATTCAAGGCGTCAAATATGCAACATTTTTTCACTTGCGAAAATACCCTGAGCATTCCGCGAGGACATCAGAAGATAGTGCACTGCAAGACTTGTGCTGATCAACCTCGCAAATGGCCAAATTTAATCTTTTGGAAAGATGTTCTCTGGTTTCTGTTGGGCGAGATTAGTTGAATCCAGCTGTGTTTCCCTGTATTGGTTAGCAAGCCGACACCAAAGGCCTCTTGATGGAATGGACAAATGACACCAACACGAGCAGTCGTCGCCACACGTCGGTCGTTCTTGTGCGGTTATGGGATTAGTGCTAATGATCCTCACACGATGCAGGCACCAGGCGTTTGATAGTGGCTCATAACTCACATAAAATGCGCCAAAACGCCAAATTTGTGGTGAAGTTGGAGATATCCTGCATGTGATGTCCGTGGTTGAATGTTCAACCACAGGAGGGGGTCTCGCCTGGCAGGAAGGAACACTGCAGCGTGCGAGGCAGACAGCGACGAAAGGAATGTCCGACAGGGGAACACGTTCAGAACGACGTAGACAGCTGTACAATTTTCCGAATCAGATCACACTTGACAGACGGGAGAACTTCGATGGGCTCCTTCCATTGTCTACACTCTAACATGTCAGAAAGGACCTTGAGACGTATCCAACACCTCAGAAAGGCGTTGTCAAACTGAAAACAAATGTGTTTCAGATTTCATCAGGTTGACTTGAAAACAGGCTGAAAGGTTTGCACCAAGTCTTCCTGGCAATTTCCGTGAAAGGCTTCGATTACACGGATCTGATGCAAGCGACATTCATGAAGCTCATGAAACCGACGAAATCTGTCAATTGCTTTTTGCAGTAAAAACGCATCCTATTGTGAACTGTGTTTGCCATGCTCAACGTAACTTTTTGCTCTTTCGGTTTAGAGATTTTGTTCTCCTGTGAGAAAGATGTCTGTTTCGCACAGGGGAGCTTTCAAGTTCGATCGTCACAACCATGCACATAGAGACAAGATGTGCACAGAAAAATGGGCTGCTGAGATTGAGACATGTCAGACACAGTGCTTTGTCTCGGGTCTGACTTGTCTCAATCTCGTCGTCAGATTCACACCTTTTCCAACAAGTGCCCTCAACCAGAACGACACAGACCGGCAGTTCCTTTTCACAGATAAAACAAACGAAAGCCTCTGTTGGTGGGTTCCAGTGCTCGACGCAGAAGTCCATGTGAGGTCAAATCCAAAATGCATGAAGAACAACAACAAATATGACAGAACGGTCAGGAAATAAAACTCTTTATCGCTCGTGTTTGTTTGCACAGGGTATGTTTTCTCCTCGCATTTCCGCCTCGCTCACACCTGTGGAAAACTGGAATGAACCTGAACATGTGACTGATTTTATCGTAAGAACATGGTGTCCCTGATTGAAAACTGAAACCTCTAGCCTCAAGACAAAAGTTTGCGTCAGGGCTATCAGATTTGTTTGACGTTATTTGCAGAAGGTGTTTGTTGTTTCACCTTCTCCAACAGAGTCGGCCTCCGCAGCTTGAACATGGAAGTTCATGCATTTTGCCTTGACGTACAGCTTTCGGCGGCATCTGCATCACAATGTAAAATTGCATTTCTTTCTTCACACAAATGCTCGCAACATTCTGTCCCGTGCATGTGCACAGCTCATGTTCCTCCTGCGGTGAAGCTTTGATGAAGTGTCGCCTCAGAAACGACACACGAAAAACACGAGGACATTTTGTATTTTGCGTCGCTTCGTTTGTTAATTGCGTGTCCAACGAGAACACGTGCGCTCGTCTATCGACGACGACAGGACACGCGCCAGGGGAACATTTGGGTTGCTTCATTCAAACGTGATGAGCAAGGTTTCAGTGAAGGATGTTTTTTCTGCCCTGATGTAACTGCGTTCACAAATGCTTTCTTTCATGAGATCATGAGATTTCTTATTTCTTCTGCAAAATGCAGCGAAATTGTCTGTTGCCATCAAACCCAACTGCCTAAAGCAGTCAATTTTGCGATGTTGGGGAAAACAGGGGTGGAGAAGGAGTGGACCCAAAATAACCCTCAACGAGCTGGAACATTCACTCAATTGTCTTCCAAATCAAGCTCATGCACACACTGGAATTCAGTTCCTCAGACTGTGCTTGTCGATGTTACCAAGGCCATTCGGCAATGAAAACACAAAGGGTGGTTTGGCACCTGCATGCACGCCTTGTCTTAGAAATATGCCAGAAACGGACGTTGGTGTTCAGCTGAGCTTTTCATCAAAGCTGCGTTGAACGTGCCCAGCAGAACAGAAAGCTACAGCGCTCGTGGCCATTTATAAACTTGTTACGAGTGATATTCTATCTCCTGCAAACCTTACCAAGTCTCATAACCATTTGTTGTCCCGCAACCCCAGGGATTTCATTACACTGATGGGTCTGACCTTCTTATCTCTTTGAGGCGTTTGAAGTTGAATGGCCAATTCTACGACGACAACATCTCAGTGCCCACTGCGTTACTCGTGGAGTTCTTTCCAGAGTCGCTCAATGCTATCCGATCCAAAAGAAAACCTAACGAAAGTGAGCCACAGTTGCGTACAGGAGCTCAGCTGCATCCAATTTTCGGAGGAAGGGACCTCTGGCTCCCGTCTCTCCTGGATCTGCCCCAGTCATTGCAACATTTTGTCAACAGTCAATTTCCGGGCGCTGGAGAGGTGTGACACCGAACCAGGTTCCACCTCCTGAGAGCCGGCGGAAGGATAGTCCTCCTCCAGCATAGATCTGCGGCTCCAGCATGAGACGTGATCCCACACAGATCTGCTATCCAAAAGGAAATGTGAGTACGTTATCTTTTTGCAGTCTTCAGCCGCAGACTTCTCCATGGTTCCATATGATCTGCGCAGGAACCATATGAGTTTTATGCCACAGAGTCTGCCGTTCCATTGAGGACTTTCACGGCCCTAATGGTCCATTTCAACTTGATCACAATTTCCGATCCTTGCAGACAACCAGCTGGAGCCCCTCACCTTCCACCCTGGCTTCTACTGGAAACACATCTCCAGTATACAGGCAGGTCCCTGGATTCCCTCAGGACTGAGTTTCGCATCGCATAGCATCGCATCACATGCAAACACTCACCCCTTTATTTTGTAAATTTGTGAAGTTGCAAATCTGAAGAACGTTGATCACATGTCCGACCTGCATGCATCATAACGGACCGAGTCATCAATTCCTTGTGCTTTGGGTTCTTGGTTCGATGTATGCAGTCATGCACACACACACTGCGCCTGTGCCGTTGTCACAGCGAAGATAAGAAATGAAAGATTGAGCTCACCTGGACCTCACGCAGTGGAAGTCTACAATGTGTCATTTAGAGACACAATTTAGGCCGCGGAGCTTCAGATATCCACGGAAGCGACCGTTCCTTTGAGATGCATCAGTCTCTGTTCAGACTCAGCTGGAACAGGTTAATTTGCCTCATCAAGCAGCTTCACGTTATTTCAGTATCATCCAAATTGGCATTTTCCTTGTAGGTGGAAGCACAAGCAGTAGCAATAAATTCCTTAAATTACTTTGGGTTTAAATAGGCACTACGCGGCTTGGATGCTTTGTCGGTCTCCCCCTCTCACTGTATGTAGCCGCTGCAGCTTTTTCGCTTTTATCCCTGCATGGTATGACCTTTCAGGAGCTGCTGTCATAGAAGAAGAGCAGACTTATTCCTCCCACATTCAATGGGTATTGCAGTGAAAACTAATATTTTCTTCTTGGCTGCCGGCCCAGGTTTGGTTTCCGAGCTGGATGTTGTCGCCGTTTGACGTTGCTTGGAGCAGACAGGCGCGTAATCCGGCTGTGATGTAGAGCTCAGTTGGATGCGGTCAGACCTCCTTGCAGCGAAACTAGAAGCCGCGCGGGCGTCTTGAGCGACGGAAGCCACCGTTGACAGGCGACAGATCCACTTCGTCTGTACATGAAAGAAAAATCGCTGACACAAATACTTTCCGTGTCAGAACATTTCTCATTGGAGAAAACACTAAACAAAAGGAAGATTGATAAGGCATCCTGGTTTGTGCAGGCACTGTACCCTCTACACACGTCTGCGCAAAAGAGGTTGAAGCTGATGGTTTGAGGTCACAATCTGACGTGTATAATTGACAAGATAATGTGTGTGAGAAAGCACGTCAGCTTCGAAAGTGTCCGGTACGGCGAACACACTGGAGTGAACAAACACTCAAGTTCTCGTGTGTGGGAGGGGGCATCTCACTTGGAAATTTAGTTTGAAGGCTGCAGGTACTTTCCTTGTGAAAGACAGTTTATTCCAGATTGCATTCACACCAGACTCAAAGATGTTGTCATGTTACAATTCATGTGAATTGCGCATCAAGTGAATCATGGTTCTGTTGCCTGAGGTGCAACTTTGACACACGACAGCGATCTCACGCAACGGACGGACTGCACGAAGCTGAAAAGCTTCAGCACCGGAATCCACACGTGTCCCACATGTCACTTGACGTCCTTGAAAGATATACACATCATCACCAAATCTGAATTTGTGTTCTTCACAATACAAAAAGAACTCCAAGTACAGGTAAAAGCGGACAAGTGTGGCCTCCTTGCACGGGCTGCCCCCGTGACTGGATCTCCACAAAGATATAAGCTTCGGACATGCATGCATGCAGTGTCATCCTTCATGATGTATCACAAATGATTCTTCCTCGAGACTTGGCTCATTGTTGTGTGGTCTCTATGGAGCCACAGATCCTTGTGTGAGATGCTCCGTTGTTGTCAAAAAACCCGCAAAAATACAAAGCCAAACATTCTTCCAAACATGTCTCAGCCCCAAAAGCTCAGAACTGAAAAGGTACACCGTTGGCCTGAGGCCTGCTTCTTGTTCACACTTTGTGTGGCAATCTACATTCCAATCCCCTTTATCAGATTACGACACCTGCGAGGTTAAATACTCGTACATGTGATACGAACCAGATTGAAAACTGGGAAGCCTCTTGTGTGATAAGACGCACCCAAGGGCCTTCGTCTCACCAATCGTGGGTTGAATCTGAGCAAACTGCGTGACAATGGAAATGAGGACCTTTGCTGTGCGTCACAGTGTCATATAGTATCAAGCTCGGAATGTTGCACCAGGGACCAGTGAGAGGGGAGGTGTGAAATGTGTTTTCAGATTTTCCAAAAACTCGTATCTTCCGAGTGCATTTTATGCTCCATCGAGTTTACTTTCACTTGTGCCGTTGACATGTGCGGTTTCGTTGTTCATTATCTGACAACAGTCATGCAGGGGAGAGGAGTGTGTTGTGTTGCGTGCGCAGAGTGGCAGTCAATGATGTGTTCACAACGGTGTTCAGCAAGTGCTCTTCAAGGCGTCTCCAGAACCAGGTGTGGTGCAGACACCGATCGACAAATCAAGTCACCACTTACCTCTGTCTCTTTACTCTTGCATTCCTTTGAGAAAAATGGCATTAGACTCAGCAACAACTTTCTTCCGTTTGCCAGAGGGATTGTCTCCGTTGTTTCATCACAATCCTTCCGTCTGTGTGATTACATTCCTGCTTGTGTACTGCAATTCTGCCCGGTGACTCAATTCAAACAAAACACTCTATTTGCAAGTCCCGACAAGAGTCAGGTCCAACAAATTTTGTTCTGGTGTTGTGTGAGTTTTTCTACAATGCACGACGGGTATACATAGTGACCAACTGGAAGACCCGACGTCCTTGGATCTCGGACACACATCACACTTGCATCTCGTTCAACCGCTCATTCCCAGCAAAATGTTTCAGACTCCTGGGTCTGCAGCTTACCCTTGTAAAAATTTCCCTCTTCTTCAGCATTCTTCCGGGTTACACATTGTCTGGAATGTTGCTTGAAGCAGGAGTGCCAATGAAGTCAGCTCAATGTTATCCGTTCCTCACATTGATCAAGAAAGTTCTCCGGAACAAGGAAACATTTAAGGGACCCAACTACAAGTCAGTGTGACTCTCCGCCGATTTTTGTCCTGCAGTTGGCGAATGTGCAAGGGCGTCTGCGTAAATTGTAGTCCAGATCATGAACAAAAAGGCAAATCAGATAAACCACGGCATGCTTGCAGCTTTTCCATGCCAACTTTCTCATCCCCAACCATCGAGAAAAATTTCGGCCTCCGTGTTGACCAAAGGTTGTTGTGAAAAACAGGTGAGGATTTCGCTTTCAAGTGACAAGGAGAACCCTCTGAGACAAAGAGGGGCCAGAGCTGTGGACCATTCAGTCCCATCTTGGACACGTGTCCCGGAGAAGCACAACAACTGACGACAATGGTGTCACCACGACGAGGACAAACAGAGATGGGTTTTTTTCAAATTTTTAGCTTGCCCTCAATTTGTTGAACTTTGCTTTCCTCGTTTCCAAATTGGAGCTCTTGGCAAAAAGAACATATCGTTGAGAATTGAGGCTATTTCTCTGGAAAAATTTCTCAAAAAATCACCTTTCAAATCATCAAAAAAGACACCGGTCAAAAATTTACTCTCACATACAGAGAGCTTGGCATTGTTCTTTGCGGAAAGTTTCAATTTGTGTGTGAGGGCTCCTCAGCTTGCGTTTTCGCCTGAACGTGCATTTAGCATTGTGGATTTATCCCGAAACCAAAGCGTTTTGTCTTATCCTGAGGGCAGGGTCAAACCCACAACTGCCTTGAGTCTCGCAAAGAAGTTCTCTGCAAGAGTGGAGCTGTCACAGGGAAGAGCACACGTGGTTCGAGCAAAGTTAGTCTCTGACCATTCTCTACTCGTCTGCTTTGCACCAATGCAGATCAACGCTTCCATAATTGATGGCTGCATTGCACCCAGAAGTCAGCATCGTGCAGAAACATGTGCACTCCAACTATTCACGGGCTTTACATGTGTTTACTCTACACTATTCGCAACAAAAAAGTAATGTAGAAATTACTCCCAGTGCGGCAAAACTCCATTAGCGTAGAATGTTGGTTCTCCGTTCTGCACGTAGTGATGGAATGCATGTTCTTGCCGTGAAGTGAGGGAGAGACAGAGAGGCAGGATGGAGACAAAGACAGAGACAGACAGACATACAGACTGACTGACAGACTGACTGATTGACTGATTGATTGGCTGACTGACTGACTGACACAACTCCCCGGTCGATGCAAGGAGCTTGGAGCCAAGAACCACAGCTCACCCAGAAATCGGTTGCTCACAGAATCTATTTTTCTTGCTTTTGGTCCTTTGTGTTCTTTCACCGTGTTTTCTTCCATGGCTGGAGTTGCGTGCCGTGTAAGACACACTGACACACAGAGGCACTCACAGACAGCAGCAGAGAAAAAGACAAGATTGAGGAAAACCCAGAAACAGAGACAAAAATGAAGAAAGGGAGACAAAATTCATCCACAAGAAGACTTTGATTCAGTTTTCGCAATAACTACAAGCATTTTGCGGAGGCGATAATCGTATCCTTCTTTGAGAACAACAATCCTCTCCAGACACGCCAAAAGCGGGAAGCGATCTTTCTCCCAAATGTACCTTGCCTCTGAGTTTTGTCAGAGTGGATTTCCTGAAAGCGTGCGACAGATTTACATTGTGCCCCATGCATGAGCTTCTGCTTTCACCGACACGCAATCAACTAAATCGCAATACGAGTAGAAGCAACATCGGGGCGCTTGTACACACACACACACACACACACACACACACACACACACACACACACACGCACACACACACGACAAGGAATGGTGAGGTTGCCGGTGGAAGGAAATGGGGAAACACCCCATATTTTTGACACGGGGTGAAGGCTGCGATGCTCTGTCGAGGTTCGTTCAGGTCTGCATGGCCCTGGGTCCCTGCTCCTGCTCCCCTCAGTTCCTGCCCACTACCTCGCACCTCCTTGTTTCAACTCACACATTTGATGTCAGTTGACACAGGCCACTTGGAGCCTTGATGAATGTCTGACCATTTTACATGAGATGAGGTACCCGTGTCTCCTGATTTCGGGTGTCTGGCCATTTCGTTACACCGGTCTTCTATTTTCTTCAGTGTGCCCAGACTATTGCGAGTTTCTGGCGGGCAGCGGGGTTGGGAGATTTGCATACGGGTGGCCCCTCGGCGGTGATCGATCGGACGCCGTTCGTTAATTAACCGCGGCGTCTCGCCAGCTCGAACGCGATGCGAGCCTGATGCGATTACGCCGCCACCGACGGTGCGTTTGACGGGCCAACATACGCACGCAACGCAGCCCACGTGCACAAACATCACAATCTTCTTGGTTGTGGCACAATTGGATGTTCACATTTGAATGTTCTTCATTCAGGGCTCCTCCAGAACACAAGGCAGTGTTGTTAAAAACAAAACTTGTCTTGGTTTCTTTGTGCTCATACGCATCAGGTTTCAGCCGTGACGACCAGACAGATTCGAGAAAAAAAAAAACACAAACAGGTCCCAACTGCATTTCGACGCCCGTGGAGTTTTCGGTAAAATTAAATTACGGTTCAGGTTTGAAGCAGACAAATGCGCCCCGTGATCCGATTAGTGTCGGAGCAACACTAAGTGCCTGTGTGGTCAATACCGAGGACTTCCTCATTTGTATTCAAATCGGAAGAGCGCAGTTCAGTCCATGCTTCGTGGATCTCCATCAACCAGTCTCCGAGTTCGCGAAAACAGAACAGCGATCGTGCGTGAGCTCCCTGTATGAAGAGCAACTTCTAAGTGATTTCAAATAACCGACCGAAAACACATCCGATGACTGAGGCAACGCTGCAGTTGTTTTCTGCACCATTTTTATTGTCGTCTGTCGTCTGCAAAGTTCGTTGTCTCAGAATTTTGTCGCCGCACATGCTGCACGGGCCAAACAAAATCTGCTGCATTTGCTGAGTGCAAAATATCACGAAAGGACAAATAATTTCCTGAAGCTTGGGGTCGCAGCTCCATTCGTGCCCATCTGAGCAAATGGAGAGGTTCTCGGGGCCCAAACGTGATGAACATCATAAAAGGGATCGTGTGAACTTTCGGATTCCGTCGTTTCTGTGAAAGCTTTTCCGGTTCTTTCGGAGGAGATTATCCGTCCTGCGATCACCGAGACGCAAGCTTCACTTCTCACCTGATGCCACTCGCACAGGATTTCGGGAGAAGGAAGACTTTCTCTTTGTCCCCTCTTGTTGCAGGCTCAATGCAGCTGCGAGTGATGACAAGCTGACTGCAAGGAGAGAGAGAACTGAACTTTCAGTCTGTTTTGAATAAGGGTTTCAGTCGTTTTGACAAAGACACGAAAACATTTTTGTGCCCATGAGAAGAGTTTCAAACATTTCCCTGCGTTGTCATACGTGGAAATCTACGTCCAGAACTCCGCTTCTTCCTTTCCGTTCAGGATGGGCAGTACGCAAAGATATTGCTGAAATTTCACAGCAAATTTAAAATATGAATGCGGGTTTCCCGCGAGGAACCAATTTCCGTGTCTCTGTCGGGGTGAAACGGAGTAAATCACCTGCGACTGAGAAGGCTGCGCGTCCCGTCGCGAAACACGACGCCGGCAACAGGTGCCTCACTGAATCGAGACACGTGAGAAAAGCTGCTCCGAATGCCAAGTTTTGACAGCATGTCAGAAAGACCATAGTGGTTTTGAATCTCTGACACTGTAAGGTGAACTCAACGCAAGAACTCCAACCAACAAGATTTACCCACGGCTCCGAACTTGCTGGAAAGTCATTCCGATCGGACGCACTGAACATTTCCGCGCAAACTTGTTGGAACAAGAAACAAGAAGAAGGGCCGAGAAGAGTGCGGGATCGAGCAGAGAGCAGCTTCGAGCTGCGTGCACCTGGCCGGGTTGGCCCCGTCCTGCCCCGCTCCGGGCCGCCCTGACCGCCCGCAGCCGCCTCGCGGGGCACCAGCAGAGTCAGGTAATTGAACGAGTAAACCTTCTGCGGGTGCTACATTGTGGACAGATTAACATTTACGAATGGACAGGATACGGGCCAGATTAACATTTACTGGAAATCAACACCCCGTTGACCCGATAACCATTTCCATTCATCCTTTTGGTCACTTCTTGCTTCTGGAAAGCTCAAGAGAACTTTCCTGATGTGACCCATCACCTGTTCTTCAGACCAAAGGAAGAGTCTTCTGTCACTCAAAGTGCCCTTTTGTTGTGAAGTTGAAAGTTGATCTTCATCTTGATTTTGATCGGTTCTCTCAGCACCAGGACAACACGCGCATCCCGCTTCCCAAGCAGCGGCAGGTGCAGGGTTAGCGCGTCTGCTTGATGGACTGTGACAGATTGTGTTCTGTGCAGGAGCGCTGTTCATCACATCACTTGTCACGCATTTCAACCGCACCTCTTTCACAGACCGAGTGAGTCAGTCTCAGGCAACGATTTTTGGGTGATTTTAGGAGGTTGCGCTGTTTTAGGGAGTTCAATTTATGAGCGACCTAACCAGGGTGACCTGAACAAATCACCTACAGGCAGTATCTGCCAAAAGCATGTGTACACCTATTTCATAGTCAAGATGAGGATCAAATAAGGACAATTTGTTTTTTTTGGTTTTATTTGGCTTGAGATTAATATACGAGGAAGAAAAATATGAAGTTTGAATTTTTGGGTTCTCAAGGTCAAAAAGTATAAATTTGAAGGGGTGGAAAATTATGGACATGCTTGGACAAATTGGTCTGTATCTCAGAAAGTATAAATATTTGGTGAAAGAATGATGAAATGTAGTATGTTGTATGGGTGTTTGAATGGTAGAATTCAAGTTTGGATTTTCAAAAATTTGTACATGGTTTTTAGGTGGGGTCAAATCACCGTTAGCTCCATGATGCTGTTTTTGTAAATCATTGGTCTCAGGACACAGTTCTGAGACCACATTTGAAATGAAACCAACCTTGCCCCAAACTTCATCTCATTGATTTGAAGCAAGACAGATGCCAACTGGTCCACGCGCCTGTCTGCTCGTGGGGTGGCTTGGGTGCAGCACATCACCTGTGACAGGTCGTGGACAAATTTTCCCAAAATCTCATTCCTTTAACGCTGCATCCTGTTTATGAAATAAATTATGCGCTGATTCAGCAAGGCAAGCAGAATGCACACTTCGAAGAAGAATTGGAATGTAGAAAAAAATGAACAGCTCTGCCTGAATCCTCCACTCCGTGCCACACCTGACATCCCAGCGAGCGCTACTCAGGGATCAATCAGCCAATCAGAGCCTCTGCTGCGAGCAGCCAATCGCGCTGCGAGTTACAACTCTATCTGCAGCTGTCACTCGGCGTGCGTCAGTCCTGCTAAACATGTAACTGGCAGAACAAAAACATTTCTCAAGATGTTCCAACGAACACTTCAGAGCAGGATTTCATGTTGATGAATTATTTTTGTGGAATATGACCAAGTGAGCACCTGCGTCGCGAACGCAAACAAGAAACCAAAACGTTCACTTGCACTCAGCTCAACGCAAAACGCTCGTCGGACTTCACGGAACAGGACGTTTGAAAGAAAAATCAAGGACACAAGTTGCGCATTTGGAAAAGAAAAACAATTTTTACTCGTATTCGCAAGTCTGACCGCCTGTCCTCGCTTCAGCGCAGCTCTTTGAGTTCACATCGCTCGTTCTGGTCAGCTGTTGTCAATTGTGCCTCGTGTGGACAGACAGCGGCTTACATCAGTGAGAAGTTGATTCCACAAGACTCTGGGGAGTAGAACAAACAGTGAAATTACAAGGAAGTTATCGGCAGTATCCTCTCAGAAAGATAAGCTTCTTCAGATGCTCGACGGCAATTAGGATTGAATTTCTCTGCTGGTCACTCGGGAATGGAAGACCAGGAGTACCCAAACATGAAGGTCGGTATCTTCTGAATTTAAAAGTATTCTCGTAGCTATTCAAGATGAATTCGAAAGATTTAGTGGCTCGGACTCGCCAAATCTCGGAAATGGACGTCGTGTTGCAGCTGTTGGTTGGTAATTTGTTCTGTGTCACCCCTTGTTGCCAGAAAAATCAAATTGAATCACGCCTGTTGTGAACAAGGGCGTGTTTGGGTCCACGATGGAATTGTTGACAAGGGTGTCTTTCTCCTTTCCGGTTCGGTTGAAAAATCTTCCCCCCTTACTTTGAAGGCAAGCACGGGTGAGCGCAGACGAAAGCGAGGGAGCGCTCCGTCGCGCGGGGCCGCGGGCGGAGGAGGCTCCCCCGGGCAGCAGCAGCCGCACATGCCCGTCAGAGTCACTGCCAACGCCCGGGAGCGCGACCGAACCCACTCCGTCAACTCGGCCTTCATCATTCTCCGACAACTCATTCCGACAGGTAGGCCACACCTTGGGACGGAAGTTGAGGAGCCTCTCGTATGTTGCCAGGGAAATATTCCAACGCATTTTGTTAAACTTCAATTAATTTTTGCCTTGAATCCCCTTTGGGACAAGCTGTCAAAAACAAGCAAATCTCAAAGAAAAACTTTTCTGTGCCTTGTCACGGTGACAAATAGTCTCGCGATTGAGCGCCAATTCCCTTTTGTACAAGCTTTGAGGACAGGACGTAGTTGAGTGTTTGTTTGCACAAAAGTTCAAAACAACGACAACAACACGAAACACCCACGGTCCTTATACCGGGAGTTGCCTGAACAGCAGCTTCTTGCTCAAATTTTTCCGAAAGATTTTTTTCGGATTTCGTTCTGTCAACTGATCTTGACAAGTGGATCTGTTTTAGCCTGTTGTGTTCGCTCCGCAGAGCCGGCGGACAGGAAGTTGTCCAAGATTGAGACGCTGCGCCTCGCGACGAGCTACATCTCGCATCTGCACACCATCCTGCTTGTCGGCCTCGACTGCGTCGAGCAGCCCTGCATCAAGGTACGTGGATGGTTGCATGGTCGCTGCAGCAAACAGGTCACTGCAACAGGCTTCAATAAGTTTTTGGAGCCTCAAAATTATGCAGATTTGTCTTCTCATGTCCTGTCCAGAATTCTAAATCTGCCGCTTTTCGCCGTGCAGCATCAGGCGCTGATGGAGCGGCGTCTGGACGAGGACACGCGCCGCCTGATGCGCGCCTCCTCCGTGTGCACCTTCTGCCTCAGCGCGTCCAAACTGAAGAACCAACACGTGAGTACACGCACTCATCGCCCTCAGGACGAACACACACACACACACACACACACACACATTTGAGGTGAGTTCACGCGCGCGAGGTTTTGGCTTCGGCTCACGGCAGATGTGTGACACACGCACAGCATTTAGATATGGTGGAAGTTGCGCACAGATGTTCGAGAGGACTGTGTATGGTTCTGGCTTCGATTACGGATCGGATTCAATCTGTGCCGCTTCGATGCTGATGGCTGCCATCCGCTCATCCACATCCATCCATCACGTTTCTAACCAGGAAGCCGTCCACAAAGGTCACAACTCACGTCAGTTCACGCTGAGTACCAGACCTCAGGTCACAATCTGTGGACATCCTGTGCTGTGTACAACTCCGAAAGACTCTGGATTGACAGGACCCACGCAGTCTTGACAATAGGAACTTCAAGCAGCGCAAGACGTTTGGTTCCCGTCGAGCCACAAGTCCTGCTTTTGGACGTGGATTTTCTCGTTTTATTGGAGAATGACATCGTGGCTGAGTGATCTAATTGACTGATTCAGTGGGATCCACCTGAAAAAAAATTAGTTTGTACCTGTTGTTCCAATTGGTTGTTTCCTTGCCTGTAAGGATGTCAGGCTTTCTTTCAAATCCAAATTGAAGCGGACGAGTTGTATTGTCAAGAGTTTTATTGTTTGGTGTGCAGCAAGTGCTGCTGTCATACAAGCAAACCAAGTTTGCCGAAGGGTGCCACGCGTTTGAAGCTCTGCCATCCACACGGACAGCTGTCCTTCCTGGTCAGCCAAACCCTTGATATTGGCTCAACCCTCCAAATCAATCTGCACCCCCATTGTGTTCAGAGAACCCCTGTCAAGAATTCGCAAGGCTACACGAGGTGAAACTCCCAGTCAAACAAGATCTGAAGTTCAACTTTGACCAACGATATTTCCTTTGACAAATGCTTTCTTGTCTCGTTTTATTCCGTCAAAATCGCAAATAATTCTTGCATCATGTTGAAGGAATTCTGGATTGATGAGTTACAACGCCACCACAAAGCTAGATCTTTGTGAACGCCACCAAACTCAGGGGACAAATTGGCGACAAATGGTTTCATATGGAAGCTGTTCGGGATGTCAGTTTGATGAATCTGCGACAGACAAACGTCTCAGATGACTGAAACCAGATCGCGCGATAAATCTCAGTGTGAAGGGGGCAAAATCATAACTGCTGTCAACGCTTGTAGCACAACGATATCGTTGTTGTAGCAGCGGAAAGGATGAAAGAAGTCCTGCTGAGCGCACGCATTCATCGTTTCGCATTGTCAAGAAAGGGTGGTGACGAGGCTCACAATGTCACGAACTGCTGAAGCAATCGCTCACCCGACATGTTCACGCGCGTGTTTTTACGAGCACACGAGTATTTGTGTGTGCGTGCGCGGCTGAAGCAGAGGACCCACGGACAGTCTTTTGCGGTGGGGGTACCTGTCATCTGTGGGGGTGGGCACACACAAAATCACAGAAAACGTTTTGGTCACAGCACACCCTGCCCCCTTTCATCATCTGAAAGCGATTAGAAGCCAAACAAACAGCAGCTGATGTACTCGGCGGGAGAATCCACACGTAAAATTGTCGCGATTGTCTCGATACACAACAGCCGTTCGTCACAACAAAACCTGTTTGTTTTTTCCGTGGCGAGATGTATGAACTCGTGGTGCAAGTTCATGTTCTTCACAAGTTATGATGAAATGTTGGAACGAAGATCTCCAGGCCTGTTGCTCTGTGTTCGCTGAAACAAGAAGCATCTGATCTTTATGGGCTCACTTGTCCACGAGAAACATTTATTGTGTGGAGAGGGATTCGCGATAGAATCCAAGACAAGATGACGAAATGGCTCTTGCACGAGTGGAACCAAGAATTTTTCGGAAGACTGAAAATGTTCGAAAATAAAAACCAGATTCAGTGCAAAACTCCAATTGAGAATTGACCGACACGATCAGCAAGTGGAACTGAAAGAAAGAGAAAAGTCACATTCGGAGTGTGAGCCGGGATCACAAAGCTAGATTGAAGGTCCCATTTGAACTTTGTGGCCTGGATCGAAGCAAAAGCGCGCGGGAAGAAAGAAATCCCTCTGCCTAAATGCCTATCAAGAACACACACAAGCAAGCAAGCCCCAAGAAGTTTTCTCTTCAGAAAATTGGTGTTTCAGCTCTGATTGAATTCATTTTTCACTGCTTCGAGTGATTTGAGTGGAAATGGCTTGATTGTTTGTCTGAAATTCAGGCTCGCTTGCTCAATCCTGGGAAAGTGAAGATGAGTGATTGCGCTCAGGTGCTGGGGACTGGGGGCTGCTGCAGGGGCGGGAAGCGATCAGCGCCCCTCCTGGAAGCAATTAAACCGCCTCGCAGGGTGTCGATGCGGCAGCTGCGCTAAATGGAGCGGTCCCGCACCTGAAGGGTCGGCATCGCTGCGCATCCGCTGCACATGTCCACATGAGTTGCAACAAACAAGAAAGACAGAAGTTTTGCTTTTCTCGGAAAAGCTAAAAAGAAGTTATCAATTTCTTTTCGAAACAAACTCTTTCAATGAAAAAGTGACGCTGTGGCTTGTGCAGCAGAAGAGCACCCCCGTGCATGTGGGCTCACTGAAGCTCTCTGGTCCGCAATTACACACAGTGAATTATCTGGTTGGTCCCCAAATTTTTCTTGCTTCAAAACTGACAGATGTTGGCATTTTGGTTCGGTGGTGAACACAAGAATAGGGGTAAGAATAGGGGTCTTGACGGAGAAAATGTGGAGCTGAAGGTGTGCAGCGGTGACGGGTGAAATGCTTTGAGAAGACACCATACGTCCTGAAAAGTTGCGATGAGACGACAGAACGAGAGAGCTGAAAGTTCTACGGTCGTTGCAGAGAAAATGCAGATACGCACTTCCTAGTTTCCTCAAACATTTTGGGAATCGCTGGTTCGAGACAGTGAGAGTGTGAAGACGGGTCCGGAAGGAAACCCGATCCCGACCTGAGCGCCTCCATATCGCACATCCAATTTTACGCCTCATGACTCCGAGCTCCTGTTCCTTCAACTATCCACATGTGTTGGGGTGTCACAAGTCTTCAGATTTCCTGCTTGTGAATTCACCAAAAGACGTGGCGTTCGTTAAGAACCGGTTCCACTCGTGTTTGGTCTCCAAAAACTATCAATTTGCTTTCGTGTTTTCACGCGTGTATCAGTTCATTCTTCGTTTCAGATGGTGCACGAGAGCTGCATGTACCGCTCGGACGGACACGGCGGTCTGCTGCACATCCCGCGGTGACCTCCAACCCGCACTGCAGTGTTGCTGAATTGTGGTGGTGCTGAACCAGTGTAAAACAGTGCATCAAACAAAAAATTCACAGTGAATGCCTGAATTCCTGAGCCGTGCTGCGATTTGGACTGAACCTGGACAGTGAAGGACGAGCTCAATCCAAGTTCCCACGGATTCACACGGATCTTGACACAGTGCCCTTGGCATCGGACGCAAAAACTCGGGCTCCAATGCATGTCGACGAGGCACAGCTTGTCAAAGCTGCAATGAAAAAAATAACCGCTGTTAATTGATGGTCGCGGTAGCGGCCATCTAGGTCAAGCTGTTGGCTTAAAAACCCTTAGCATTCATGTGTGCGTCTATCCACACTTTGGAATGTAACCTCCCCC
>JAAUXT010085578.1_pt1 | contig 17285 bp, 18 predicted proteins | sample 7278171 | NCBI WGS metagenome assembly JAAUXT01 (sample SAMN14350112, study PRJNA611818) | marine sediment metagenome | isolation source: surface marine sediment (1.8m) | place: French Polynesia: Moorea | collected 2018-08
ACGTTCTCATTTCCGGACGCAAGGAAAGTTCACAACCGACTGCGATGGATCGGTAAGACACGAAAAATGGCAGGAACCAGCGGGAACACTTTGATGGCTCTTACCGCGCACAAATAATGTTGAGCGAGTTTTGGACATTTGGCGGAAAGGTGTGTCATGAATGTCGAAACAATAAGAGTGTTTGAAAAGTGACCTGATGCCACAAGCGAATGACCCAACTGGGGGTCGGCCGGACGATAGGAAATCAACACGGACGTGACGTGATGCTGGCATCCTAATCTTCCCGTTTCAAACTCTCTCTCTCTCTCTCTCTCTCTCTCTCTCTCTCTCTCTCTCTCTCTCTCTCTCTCTCACACACACACACACACACTATCAGGTTGTGACTGAACTGAGCCCGCTGAAAACTGCGGGCCTATTTGTTTAGTTGTAATGTAGCAGAAATTCAGACCAACGTGTTGATGTCAAATGACCAAACACGGACCGTTCCACGATGATTTCGAGGGCGTCGCCGGACTGGATGATGGCGTCCTGCGCGTCTCGGTGCGTCATCGACTCGGCCGCTTTGCCTGCCAGCTTCACGACAATATCGCCGGCGTGTAACCCGCCCTTCGCAGCCAGACTGTCTCCCTTCACCTGCAAACGACAAGAAGTTAGCTTGAGACAGCCGTTTAAAGTGACGCATCCCGATCGGCATTTGCGCACACCGTGTCCCGACAACTGTGTGAATGTTTTCGTGAATCAAGGTGGATCTGTCACACGAGCGCGCGCACACACAGACACAGACACAAACACAGACACAGACACAGACACAGACACACACACACACACACACACACACACACATACACACACACACACACACACACACACACACACACACACACGAACACCCGCACCAAACCCAATCCCACAAAAATCATTTGGGGTGAAAGAAAAACAAATGAAAAGATTGATACAGAAATCTTACTCATGCTGAATCCACGTGCGAGCATTTGTTAGTTTGAAGTTGCCATGGCAGCACAATGTACACAGCTGCCTGAGTGAGTGGCCGATGAGTACTCATCTTAAAATAGCAGGAACCAAACAACATTTACAACTCTTTCCACCTCTGCTTCCTTTGCATTCTCAAGTCCACCCAAGCAAGTGGTCCTTGTTGCCGAAACCATTAAAATTACCAGTCAAGCACACAACAAATTACGAAAAAGAGAGCACGTTTTCAAGGTGGCTTGGTGAGAAACACGAAATTTTGCACGATTCTCCTGTGAGTCTGCTTCATGCTCATCGGAGTGATTGTACGATGGTGTGGTCTTCAACACACACGAACAAAAGTACTCTGCATGCATGCGGGTGAAGCATGTCCTCAGAAAGAACCACAATCTGATGGTCACCACGAACATCAGGCTCCAAATACTCGTACCACAATCCTTGGTGGGGAATAAAGACTTTTGTCGCAACGGCTACTGAAGCACCCGGACTTGGTACGAGTAAGCAAGCCTGTGTGTGGCCTTTGGCAACTGTGACCGTGCACGGATTTGGGGCCATACATGTGCACCCCAGATCACAACACGATTTCGCTTCCTCTTCAACAGTCTCCTTGAGATTCTGCCACAAAGTGTGATCGAGGTCAATCAGATGAGTTCAATTCACTTCACAAAAGACAAGACATAGAGGAACCTTGTATCGTTCCAGAGTTTGTACCATGGTGTGCACAAATCGAGGCGAAGAATAAAAACAAACAGATCGCTCCCTGGTAGGAGGAAGCGGCGGGTGTAAACTGCGCGGCAAAGATGAATCAAGAAATTCCTTTGGATTCGGCTTGTGCTCTCATAACTCTCTTTGCAGCCTTTCTCTTTATCCTTGAATGATTATTGAAACCAAACAAATTGGTCATCATCAAGAAATCTTGGCAGAGTTGAAGCTGGAGGCTCGGTCATGGCAAATATTTTGTTCAGATGTTTCTCCCCGCAGCGGAATCACCTCCAGAAACACACATGCGTGTTGTTCTCATCGGGATTTTTCCGACAAGCCGCATTTTCGGGTTGAGAGACTGGAGCGCATTCCTGAGATGTACATGATTCACTAAACTTAGCCGCTCTCTCTCTCTCTCTCGTCGGCTCGAGTCAAACCTCTCGAACACGCAGACCAATCCCATTATAACTCGCTGTGTACCATTGTCACGTACCTGTGATGTACACAGTGATAGAGTAGAGGAAAAGTCTCACTGAGGTTGGCCAGAAATTTCATCGAGCCTGGTCTTTGAGCTCAAAAATGTTCCTCAACCGTCAGACCTGGAAACACGTCATTGTGCTGGAACTTGGCTCTGTTGTCAATCGACCACTCTATTGAGACGGTCATGAGTACAGCTGATTGCCAATAGTGGTGTGCGTGGGTGTGCAGTACCAGGGTGGAGCTGACAGAGGTGAAAAACTGTGAACGAATAAAACTCCAACAGACTGGGGTGGAAACTAACCACGTCAAGTTGTGTTGATCATTGTGCTTCTGAAGTCTGAAAAGCGATGATGTCAAAGGTCATGGTCTTCTCCTCAAAAGGCAAATTATCTCAGTTGTGAACAAATCTTCTCTGACCAACGAAGTGGTCACGCGCACGTGCATGATCGGAGGCTTCTTTGCTCACAGACAGGTGTGGATCAGAAGGGAACAAAGGAGAACATTGTAAAGGAAGCGAGGTCAAAGCAGAAAATGTCTGGTTGTTGGTTTTTATCAAACCCACATTGCCTTTCTTTCCATCCGATGGGACACTTTCATAGGTGGATGCTCACAGCATTTTCTTTCAAATGTCGACTGCTTTATTGAGGAAGAACATCTTGGAAGTGTAAGTCCCTCTCCGAAAAAGAGAACGGCACGTCAAATCAGCATGTGAACAGTGAGGCAGAATCCAACCGAGGCAAAACAAAGTTCCCTGTTTCGGGTCTTGTCGGAGTTGCAAGTGCACCGGTCGCAGAACATGTGATCCAAGGCCTTGGGTTTGTACCTCTCCTGGCCCTGAAATATGTGCGGCTCGGGCGAAATTTCACTTTATATTGGGCCTTCCTCCGAGGTCTAGAGCTCTTTCCCTCAATCCCTGAACAGATGTGAACCAAATTCGACTTGATGCCATTGATTGGCATGGACAGGTTCCAAACAATTTTGCGTTGAATTCCAGTTTCATGAGTTTCGGTGCATTGATGCAAAATGCAACGCGGAGTTACGCCGAGGAGTGTGCATTGACAGCTAGGTGTTCCAGGGAACAATCCACACTTGGGAAAAAGGTCTCAACTTGGGCTCACTGCACGAGAACACCCACCAAAAGGATTCAACAGACAGAACGAAAGGGCAATGGTCACCTCAGTTGACCCAAACAAATCATGCCTGGCCTGTCCAAAGTACGTAACATTTATTTGCAAATATTCGTTAGCGTTTGAAACCTGTCTTTATACACTGTGAACCAAATGGATGTTCTTCACCGCTCAGATGAATCCAAGGGGCCTTCGGCCGGGTCCCTCCGACCACTGAAATTGGTGACGAGTCTTGCCCCTAAAATTGCGGGTTGGCCTCACTCATGACTTGCTTGTTCCGCATCTCCGATTTTGGACCTGCTGGTCTCCTCTTTCAGCTGTGAGCCACAGACTGATGTGTTACGATTTTGGGTTTGATCGCAGGACAAGCAAAGGTGAAGGGCTGGCCAACACCTTCTCACCATCCAACACACAACATCAACTCATCATTCATTGCACAAAGGCAATGCGACGTCCGTTACTCCTGGCATGTTTTCTGCTGTCATTCCTGGTTGCCAGAGCTTCTCACCAGGCCCAATTCTTGGTCACAATACATGCACTCACCTTGAGTAGGGTCAGGGGCTTGTTGTAGTCCGCGCCCCCTTGCAGTCGAAATCCCCATGCTGTCGCCTTGTCCTGTCGCTGCAACTTGGCTCTGAACAACACCTCAGCCATTCTGGACGACTCTTGTGCGTCAGCTCAACCTAAACGGATGGCCGATTGCAAGGCCCGTGTAACCTTGAGGAACTTGTAATCCTGTAAATTGCCATGGCATCGTTTCCTTGCGCCCCAGAAAACAGTGTACAGGAATCCGTTCCCCTCAGTCCATGAAAGTCACGAGCAATTCACCCTGGCCTGGTCCATGAACCCAGGGTTCATCATTTGGTGTGTTTCGTGCCTAAGCCATTGTTTCAAAACACAGCAAAATCCTCATGATTGTGATGTTCCGAATGGTTCGTTGTTATTTTACATGTGTCGTTCATGAAGTGGGTATCATGGGGTTCTTGAAGCTGGCAAGGGGTTTTCAGCTGCTGAAGCTGCATTCAGAAAGTGAGGGCAGCCAGCTATCAGGGTTGTATGTTGCCGAGCTGCTGTTGCTTAATTCAGCTGCTCACATCTTCAATAGGTAGAGGAAATACCTCCCTTCAGAGGTGCAGTGCAGTATGATACATACCCAAGTGCACAAAAGTTAGGATTTCTAATTTGATCCCCCTGCTGATGATTGCGACAAACTGCACGAGAGAATGCCCAGGGCGACTGAAAATACATTGGCCAATTTTGCAGCTTGAGGAAATAAAAGTCAGGGAATCTCAAAATTGGAAACCCAGAGAACACGGAAGGTGTCTGTAGATTTTTGGCGCCAGTGAACACCTCAAGTGCCAACCGCCAGTTTCAACCAGTAGCCGGGACTGGAACTTTGTGCCAACACGCTTTGAAATGAATCGTGGACTCAAGCAAATGAAACATCCGAGGCCCCGCAGAGCAGAAGTTACTTTCTTCTTGAGCATGCTGCGGGTACGGCCTAGCGAAGAAGATGACGGAATCATGATGCACAGCAGCAGTCGGCGCCAGTGGAGCTGAATAGATGATGACGAGTCCCTCCCAGGTTCTGAATACCGAGCGACAGAACACATCAGCTCGGCAATAAAAGGGTTACAATCTCCAATGTATATTGATGGCTAAGCTGAGAGACATCTTGCTGGAAGGATCGGGTGGCAAACAACACAGATTACCTTCTCAAGTTGGATAGACTTGGTCAGGGCCTCAGACAGCCTCCGGAGCTGAGTACTGCTGGTCTGATCTGAAGCTGCTCTCTGGTGGAATACAAATCGCTTTCGTGGAACGTGGGGTTCGTGTGAATTCAGACCAAACGAGAACTTTTTCGAAAGTTTCACAGTTGATCCGCCGTGCAAAAACACCGAATCCTGCACGACGCTTTGCAGTGCAAAGTTTTCTAATTTTCTAATTTTGTGCTCTCATTTTTGAAAAATGGAAAGTGGTCCAAAAACCAAATCAAACTTCATTCAGGCGAATGAATTTGGGCATTTTCCCATTTTCTGTGCGATGGAGGAAACATTCAACACGCGCTGGTATACTGTCACAGTATAGCCTCTCTCTTTTATGTTTCCCACGCTCTCACCACATCACCGTGCACACATCGGTTTCCATTCCTTGCTTCTTCCTGGCGTTTCAAACTCTTCGCACCCACGGATCCACAACGTATGGAGCAGGAAAATTTTGATATTTCCCAACTTGTCTTGTTGTTGGCCCACACAGGGACGCAATGATGAGCCAGGCCTTGCACTACAAAGGGTCGTCAAGGCACACGACACATTGAAGTGTTCACTGACGGACACATAACCCCCCATTTGCAACAACGTAAGGGATGACGCTTTGTGCTTCTGAGATTCAGTTGTGCTCTAATAAATTGATGCAAATCTAACGCTGTGTTCTGGGGAAACACGTTTGATTCATGTTTCGTTCCCTCAGGGTCCGGAAACATTAAAATTTTTATTCTCAGACTGATTCTCTCCAAAACCCTGGTATTTCTCCAGAGAACACACACACCTGGATTATTCTTTGTAGAATTCTGGGGTTCTAGAGAGTAATTCAATCTGCACAAAGGAAACATTTCCTATTCAAAAACTGAGATCTACAGAATGTTGTCAGTGTATCCTCCCAAAAATATACTGTTGGGAAATTCCACAAAAAAAATGGCAAACCTATCAAAAATATAATATTGGTACATTCCATCAAAACAAAACGACTTTTGGTACGTCCTGTCAAATCAAAATTTTATTTGAATATCTAGATCCACAGAGCATTGTTGGCATATCCCACCAAAAACAAATTTTGGAACCTTGAACCAAATCATTCTTTGCGGGATTTGCACAGAGTGGCCTTTTCTGGAAAACAACCATCTTTGTGAGAACATCCCGTATGTAGCACCTTTCTCTTCAGTTCTTCCTGAAAACGTCAGCGTACTATCGAAAGCGATTGCGCTGGAATCGTTCTCTGGAACAATGACGTTTCATTCTCGACAAGGATTCGGTGTGTCCGGGGCCCCAGTGGTGGACAAACTAACTTTGGAGCAGCAGAGAGAGTCAGCCAGAGGATGATCACAATCCCATTGGTGGTGGTACGCTTGTGTTCCCTTTGCCTGCATACTGAAAGTCACGGAGTGCTTTGGCATGTCGGTGCCCACGGACAAGGCAATGCTTGAAAACAGGACTTGGTTGAGGGGACCTGACCAATGGAGGCTGATCCCCAGTTTTAAACAAGAACGCCTAAGGGAGCGCTGTTCCGCGCGGGGCCAGCCCTGCAGACAACATTTGTCCCATGGCACGGTGTAACCTGTTGCTCCTGCCGCACTGGCCGAGGGGGCTGGCAGTGGCAAAAACTTGGGTCTCATTCTGGAACCGAAATTGTTGTTGCTGTCTGACCCCTCTCACCAGCAGTAATGCACAGACACACAGGCACGTATTTACACAAATGGTGAAACGTCAGGCGTCAAACCAAATTCTCCGGATTGGACGTGCAGACTGTCTTGTGTACTTGTGGTAGTTGTGTCGAATCCGACGATCTTTCAAACAAACCGATGAAGAGCTTGTGCCCGTTCATAGACCTAGTTTCGGCATCTTTAATTTTTGCTTGTTCCTGCACGCACCCACGCACGCACGTTTGTGTGTGCGTGTATGCCAGCAAGGCAAGTGCAGAACGCAGGACGAAGCTGGACGCGTGTCCCCACATGCCCACAGCTTCCTTTTTCTGTCTAATTTCTCGCCTTGATTCGCATTCAGCTCCAAAATTCCCCGCTTCGTCCATGTGGAAGAAAAGTGAAGCAGCTTCAGGTGCTTCAGGTGTGGAAAACGAACACTGGCAACGAAACATAACAGCAATGATCCCCCTTCTGCGATACATGTATTTGGACACTTCAGTTTGTTGGGGGTTGCCAGACACGTGTACGAGCCCCTGAAGTCAGTGGTTCTTGCGCCTAAGGGTGCAAAATGGCACCAACATATTTTCTGTCAGGCATTGCAACTGTTTGTTTCCACACGTGTCGCCTCCCCTCCCAAAAAGAACTCCGCAGATTTCACGTCATACACTGCAGGTTTGCGTTTTGTTGTTGTCGAGGATGCACTTCACTTTTAATTTTCTTCTGACGCAGGAATGTGATTTCAAATTGTTCAATATCACACCAATTCTTGTTGACGTGCACATTGCAAGAATCTGTCTTCAAATGGGCGTTTTGATGCATTTTTGTGAGGCCCAAGCACATTTGACACGAAAAAGCAAAGAATTGCAAACACTGGGTGGGCTGCATGTCAAGGTGTTTTCAATGAGCAGCAGTGGATATCCGGCTTCAGCGAGTTGCCGCAATTTCCTACTCGTTGCAGCCCTGGCGTGCGTGCATGCACGACCGACGGCTTCGCATTGTCACACTTCGCTCAGCAGGTCAATAATCCATAAAAACGTGACACACGTGCGCAAAGAGTCGTCTTAACCCTTTCGTGTGGTGTCATTACCATCTGAGGAGACCTGAGGAGCGCTTGTCATTTGTGCCGCTCCTGAACAACCAGGAGAGAAAATACACAAGTATTTCTCCCCTATTTTGGTTGGCCTTTCGAATTGCCGCTGTGTTCATCATTTGGACTTGTTTCTCTGGGAAATTCCCGACGTCAGCATGACAGGTTGCAACAGGACAAAATGCAAACATGTCCAGGAAGCTGATCATGGATCCAGAGTTCAGTCCGAATTCTGCGATTCTTCGATGTCCGAATTCTTCCGATTGCCGGAATGCTGAATTTGTAATGAATTTCAAAATGCGGGTTCTTGGCCCCTGCAAAAGGCTGACGGCCAAATCTGTTGAAAGAGTGCGTGACGGACGTGTGAGAAAAAAAATTAATCCAAACTTTCAATTCGGAACATGATCCTGGACCAACAACTTAACTCCTTCGAACCCACAGCAAAATGTTGCGCTGTGCACATGGACACAAGTTTGGGATGAATGTCATGTGTTTTTTCGTGACAAGTTGAGGACACACGCGTGTTTAAACTTAGGATGTTCTGTTTTGCATGCATTACCTTCGTTTTCCATAAATAATGCATGCTGTCACTTCCTCCAGGGCACCAAGATAACTGTTTTACATGCAAAGGGTTAATCGTCGCCGTGCACACAACGTGCTTGCATTCTGTCAGGTCCGCACCGTGCAGGCATTATCTGCAGCTCTTTCATTGAAGCGCGGCTTGGACTGCAGGATCCAACAGGGGAATTTTTCAGCACACCGAATGTGAGAGAAGTGCGTTGAAGTCTTTCCATGCAGGCAGCAGCTTGGAAGACGTTTTGGACAAGATGAGACCACGCTTGCTTTGGACAAAATATTTTGGTTCTCTTTTGGCTTTGCTGAACTTGAGTTGCGCTCAAGACGGAGTAAACACTGGAGAAACAAGCACAGCACCAGGTGAGGACATACGTACTCGTAACATTCGTGCATTCTTGGTTGCTTTGTTGACAGATAATAATTGTGAGGCTTGTAAGGTTGACAGATTAAAACGCTTGCTCATGTTACGTGTTTTCCAATGTCAATTGGAATGTCCGATTGAAGTGAAGATTGACGCAATTAAATGAGCTCTGCATCATTGTGGTCACTGACTCAGCTAGGCTGATCCAAGTGTCGCACTCGTGTGTGGAATCATTTGAAGATTTTAGCACATTTTCAAACGTGTGACAGGTTTCTACAGGGAAAGTTTACATGTCAAAAAAAATTTCTGTTGACCCCTAGGACAAACTCGCGCACTTTGTGCAGGCATAGAGGTTGTACTTGTCCATCGTTTCGCAAGCCTGGATCTTTTCGGAGGATTTTGTGCTTCCGATCAATTTTCACATTTAGGTGTGAGCTTTGTATGCACAACATTGAAACAAGTAGTACATTTGCATATATTTGATGGTTGACTTGTTCTTCAGGACACAGTTTGCAATTGTTTACTGGAACATTTTGCTGCAGTGTTCTCGTAGCTTGTCGAATTTTGGTTCGCCAACCTTGACGCCTTGTGAAAAAACAATTCAATCTCTGACGATACACTCTTGCGTGTGTGAACGTTTGTCGTTGAAAAACGTCCAAACTCGATGAAACATCAACATTTCGCGACCACAGACATCAGAGCTTGAGTTTTTTTTTCAGAAGGCATCTTGCTGTAACAGAAAGGTGTGAACGTGTCGTGCGCCTCTCCTTGCGTGTGCACAGACTCTTGAGGCATTTCGGAACTGAGACGAAATTGCACAGATGCATGTGCACATCCTCATTGTTTTGTTATCTCTCTGAAATTGCCACAGCGATTTGCAACAAAAACCGTGCATGGTGCACCCGAATCCAGCACGTATATCCAAACCCGTCTTGTCGCCAATCCGAGCCTCGCTGGTGGGGGTTTTCAACGTTCTCAAAATCTGAATTCTTTTTTGTTTGCAACCAGTGTGTGTGTGTGTGTGTGTGTGTGTGTGTGTGTGTGTGTGTGTGTGTGTGTGTGTGTGTGTTGGGGGGGCTTCATTGCTGAAGACTCAGGTGGCCAAAGCGCCTCTCCTGACACCTGATTGCATGTCCATGTGGGCAAAGCATCTTGCATTTTTGGGACACATTTTGCACACATTTTTGGCGACTGATGGCACTGGAGAAAAGCAAGCTGCCCATTTTTTTTCCGTCGTGTGACGCCGGAGGCCGTTTTACCTGGGTAAAGAAGAGCAATGCTTCCTTTCTGACAGGCGCACCTACACGCTCACAACAGCATCCTTCGTGCCAGGATTCTTATGCACCCTCAGGGATTCTCGAATGAAGACTGCTTGGAATTTTGTGTTCATGCGCGCACGTCGCAATTTTTGTTCGCACCAAGTTTTCTGCAGGAAAGCGGCAAACAATGTCCATGAACTGCAGATAATTTTAATTATAAAAGTTCAAGCTGCAGAAGAGTTATTTTATGAAGTTGATCAATACTTGTATTTCACCTGGAATCAATAGGAACAACGCAATAATGCGCGCAATTCGCTATGCGGAATCAACACCTGGCGCGGTATTGCGGTTTAGCGAGCATTGTTCTGCTGCGGCTGCAAAACTTGATAATTCTGATTCTTGGCGCCAATTCTTGGCACGTTTCTGTGAAAGTTGGCTGCAGTGAACAAGCACGACTTTTTAGGGATTTCGGGAGTGGGGGCCACGGAATGAACACGTGTGTCCTGAATTCCTTGTCCCTTTAGAATATTCTCGCCCCACCTCGGCGTGCGAGTGAGTCTCTTCTGTGATTTTTGCCCAAAAGTGTGTATCTTGTGCCTTGAAACACAAGTCTCTCTCCAGCAGAGTCACCAGGAGAGTCAGTCACATGTCTGCTTCTCAGTTTCTTTCCCCTTTTAGTTCCGGAGAGATTCTGTTTGATTGCATGGTGATGGCAAAGTGGTAACATAATCTGACTCTTTACAAGTCTGGCGAAAATGGGTACCTCTTCTGTTGTTTTGCTGAGGTATGAACTCAGTGTGCGACTTTTGCTTTGAACAACGAAGTGGCAGTTTTCGTGTGAGATTTCGTGTCCTCAGCTGCAAGGTTGTGAACTTTCAGTTTCAAAAATTTCATTTTCTCAGCCATTGGATGCTCCAAACTCGTAAAAAAGACAGAATTCAATTGCCAGAAATGTTGGCTTTCTATTTTTTCACGCTCTTGCTGAATTGGACCGAGAGCTTTAGCTCTGGGTTTCAGAGAGAGCAAATAGAAAATCTTTGGCTCCATTTGAGTGTTGAAGAAGGGACACAGATCTCTTTTCGACTTTGCGTTTGGCCGTTGCCTTTTTGGCTCAGTTTCACGAAACGCGGTGCACACGAGCTTCAAAATGCCTTTACAGCCAGTCGGCTGCGCACCCAACGCGTCAACAGCCACGGAAATTTGAGCTCTCGAACTGAAACTGAACGGTACACAGGTCGCTCCATACCAAGCCGTGCCCCGATAGGAAGCTTTGTGCTTGTTTTGTCGTCACACTGCCCTCAGGCTGGCTCTGAGGAACAAAACCCTCCAAAGTGAAATATCATACTGTTCCCCAATGCACCATGGATAACTATGGGTAAACCTGGAGGAATTTATCTGTTTGCTGTGATACACCTTGTACTCTTTCAAAATAGAGGTGAGTAGACATCGCAGAGCACATTGGTTTTGGTTTCATCGTGCTGTTTTGGTCAGGTCTGTGTTGTGTTCATGAAATTTGAAGCTTCCTCCAGAGGCGGCCATACAGGCGCGATTATTTTTTTGACGCGCGGCTATTTTTGACGCGTGTCAAGATATCTCCCACTATTTCTATTGAAAGTGGCCACACAGGAGGCATTAATTTTGACACGCGGCTGTGGAACTTCTTTGCAGACATTTTTGACATGCGGCTAGTTTGACGCGTTGTCTGTTCCTCGTTCCTGTGTGGCCGCCGCTTCACTCCACCAGTACTTTACGCCAACTTTGCAGGGTGGCCCAGATCCGTTTTCCAAGCGATCCGGGATCCGACCCATGCAGCGGCTGAGCGCTGCATGATTGCTGCGTGTGACTGTGAACATGTGCGTGTGACTCTGTGCAAGAAGCTGGTCTCAGTTGAGGGGGGAGGCAACCAAAGTTCTCTTGGTTAGTAAAAATCAAGAATAATTTCTGAGCGTCTGGATTGTTTTTAAAAAGGTTTGTTGTAGAGGGCATTCCTTCTCTTTGATGAAGTTGGGTTGCCCAAAACCAACCTTTCGTGGGAAGGATATAGAAATAAGTTGTTTTCCAAAATGGCCCTTTTCCACCAAAAATGTCTGTTTTCTTCAACTTTTTTGTTTTGCACACTGCGTATGTTGGAGCTTCTTGGATGCTCAGAGTGCCTTCTGGAGCTGGGATCCTTAGTTCACATGAAGGTCCTGCAGAGGTGATAACGAGATCGACAAAACGAATGAGGAATCAAAGGCCATTTTCAGTTTTGACAGAAGCCCTTTCACATTGAGAGAAAAAATTGGAAGTTTCTCCAAAAACTGGTGAGGAGTTTTCCCCAAGAAATGATTGAGTTTGTGAAGCATGTTTCTCAACTGAACAGTAAGCTCTTGGGTGCCCATGTTAAATTTCAGAAACTTTTCTGAAATGAAAAGCCAGACAGTCTGAAAGAGTAACCTTCTCTTGTGCATTTTTGAAAAACACTCAAAGAACTGCTGACAAAAAAACTTGGGTGTTTGGTTTTGCTTTTTGTAGTAAAAATGCCATCACCACCACCACCTGTTTCTTTTTGCGAGAACTTTCCTCGCGCGTTTTCACCCAAACGTTGGCAAAGCGTGCACGATGTTTCAGCCTCAAAGATCAGAGATCGGTTTCGTGCCATCAAATTTGGTTGGAGGCATTTTATTGGAAGCACTTGATTCGTGAAGTGATTTGCCTGGAGTCGTGATTGATCGTGATTCATCTGTGATCGGAAATCGTTCACCCTGAGAACCTACCGCAGCATAATTGCTGCCGTTCGTGGTGGAGGACAGGGCAATGCTGTCTGCAGCCAGCGAGTAGACAATGATGAATGTTACGGCCTGCATGGCCCTTCTTCAAATTGATCTGGACCAGACAGAAAAGTCGGCGATTTCTTGCACACACTCCAGACCGTCCGCAAAAACTCCAGGATTGCTGCACTTTGCGCAGGGTGCCGGAAACCTCTCCTCCCACGATTACCACCTTTAGCTTGAGCCGAACACGTTGGACAACATTCAAATGTTTTCCCTCCCCTAGCCGTAAAACAAAAACCAACTCGAGTCTGGAATTGGATTTGACAATGTTTACGCGGATATTCCCCTGGAAATACCAAGGTATAACCAGTGCCTTCTGGCTTCAGCCTGGTGATTCGCTTCAAAAAAGACAGACTATTTCTTTCTTGTCCTGAAGTCATTTGCTAGACAAGGTGTCTCTGTCTCTTTTAGCTCCGGTTTGAGTCCAACGCACAACATGTATTTGCAAAGCTTTTTTCATCAAATCAAGATTTGTGCGGCGAGTAGCATGGCATTATCTGAAGAGCGAAGGCCGTTTCATGAAAATCTGTTTTTAGGACAAGACCAAGTTTGGTTTCACGAAAACTCTGACAGGTAGTCTGGAGATGCACGAAATCTTGCCAGAGTGAGAGCCCCGGTCCAGAGCACTTCTCTGCTGAGTGTGAGAAACCCTTGCCAAGTGCGCGTGTTCCTTGGTTGCGATCTCAGCACTGATCCTCGAGCTGGAGGGGGTATCTGCGGATGCATGGCCTACGCCCTTTGATGAAGAAAAAAGTTGCGCTTCCAGAACAAAACGCTTCTTTTTCTGCTGCTTCAGAAATGGGTTCATTGTAACGCCTCCAATCCACAATTTTATGACCTTTGCGCCGACTCGAATTTCATTTCTGTGCCAGGGTGCATTGTCAATTGGAAAGAACATCAGGAATGCAACCACATGCGTTCCGTTCACAAGCCATGAAATGAAGAGAAGCACTCATGCACGAATGGCCGTGTTACAAATGTTGCTAGGTGATGGTATTGAATGATGCTGTCGAGACCCGTGTGTTGTCTGCCTTTTGTCTCAGTCAATTGAACTGCATTTTCCCGCGCGGTCTGCGAGTGACAAAGCTGTTCAAGTTGCAAGTCACGGCTGATCACGAGGTCCTGTCTTTATGCAGGTCAAGGAAAATCTTGTGCCTTGTTTGCTTGAGCGACTTGGAGAAAAAAAGTTAAAGACAAAATTCCTGCGAGTCTATCTGAAAGTTTGCTTTCGTTGTTTTTTACAGAAAGCGCCGCGAATAATCCATGTCCAACTCTCAACACAGAAGTGCTGGAAGACACCCAACCAGGTAAAATTAACAACTTGTTTGGCTGCACTTTTCAGAGTGTGTTGGTTGCACCTGCTGACAACATACGCACCCTGCTTTAAAAATTCATGATCCAGGCAGATGCATGCCTAAACTTGACACGGGACTTTTGTGCGAGGGTCGAAGCGCGGATTGCACGGCTCCCTGCACGACGCGTGCGTGCGTGTTGTAGGGACGGTGCTCTTCTCGTTCGACGGCTCCGGGAGCTCGAGCATCGACCTGGTGCCTCACGAGCAGCGCTTCGGCGACTATCTGCAGCTGCGACGCACCGGACCTTCTGCCTATCAGATCTCGCTGTCCCGCTCCGTCGATCTCAACCAGCTCAACCCCCGTCCACCGCCAGTGAGTGTGAACCGGTTCCAGAGAAAGAGCATGATGCGTCTTTTGTTTTGTTTGGATTTGCATTGTGCAGCAATCCAACTCCTTTTCTCGCTCTTGTTTTTTTTTTCGGGGAGGAGGTTCTCACCTGCATGCGTATCAAACGCACATGGACATCTTCCCCAGAAGTAAACAATCACCTTGGCAGGTCAAGCTTGTCAGGAAAAGTTGCGTCCAAGACAATGACAATGGGACAACCTGCAGGAAGCGTTCTTGTTGTTCTGTGCCCCCCCCCCGCAAGAGTTCTTGTTTCTTGTGGCAATGACCAAATTTCTCATGGAACTTCGAAACGTGCATGATTGCAGGTACCAAATTCAGAAGAAGAAGTAACCTGCAACTACACAAGGACAAACCATGGTTTTGTAAGTTGTGAGCAACAAGCTTTTGTCACAACATCCAGATCAGCTTGATTTGAAGTGACCTTCAACATTTCAGCAATACACAAAACTCTCCAAACTGAGACCTGTCCTGAAAAAGAGACAATTCGGTAGGCTTCATCAGCAAAAGAGTGTCTCCTCATTTTTTTCAGTTTGAACCAGTTCGAGCTTTACTGTACGATTTGAAATGCCAAATCCGGCCGACAGTTCAGGTGAGCAACTCGTTCTTCTGCTGACAGAAGTCCCTTTGTGGCAACTTTGCACCTTCAAGATAAACTTGTGCACTTCTTTCATTCGAAGCGTAAACAAGATAGGAGTTTTACTGTTTTTGACTGGAGGCAAAGTTTGTCACGACGGATTTAATTAGCTGTCTGTTTCCTTCGTTTCAGGTGACCTCCAACGTGAGGGTTGCCATCCGAGATGTCAACGACAACGCACCCTTTTTCATGTGCTCTCCCTACTTCAAAACCGTGTCCGAGGTACTTGTCAGAGTTCTGCAGCCAAAGCACCGTGGTGCACCATGTTGCGTTCGCCTCTTCCTGGCTGCGAAGAAATACTTGTTTGTCCACGCATTGTGAACCTGCATGGCGCACGCAAACACTTTCAACGATTCACTTCGAATACACACACCGATTATTCTTGGTCAGTTTCTGAAAATGTCAAGTTTCATCAGGGAGTGGTCAGGCACTCACTGCCAGGTTGTGCTGGGTTGGCTGGCAATCCCCTTCGCGAAAGAACACTTGGCTGGGATTTGGACTGGATTTCACCCAGAAGATGAAAGTTCTTGCACTTTGTTGTTGCTTTTGTGTTTCCAGCTGACACCTATCAACACCGTCATTTTTACGCTGCGAGGCTTAGCGATAGATCTGGACATTGACGGAGGGATCTCTGGGTTCAATTTTGTGGCAAGTTTTTCGAAGTACAAGTATTTGAGAAATTTGAATCAACTGAACAAACAGCCAAATATCCTCCAGCATTGTGCAAGCTTGCAAGCTGAGTGCGTTGTTACTCTGTGCAGGACGGGGGTGATGGCTACTTCACCCAGACCGGAGGTGCTTCTGACGGCTTCATCACCCTCACCAAGGCGCTCGACTACGACTACGGTCGAGGCTACTTCGCTCTGAATGTCACAGTCACTGTGAGTGTGCAGTGCGTGCTGTCAAGAAGTGTACCCACATTGATTCGTTTGCCGTTTTGAATCGCAAAAGCATGTGAAGTGTTGTCAGAACACAAAAAATTAACACAAGCTTGTCCATGCATGCGTGTGTGAAGTTTGAAAAAAGAGTAACCCACAACAGAGACAAAGATGGACCTTGACTCCAATTGATGTGTTCTCCTCGCAGGATATCGGGGATCCGTCGCTGAGCAACTGGACGCTGATCTACATCTCCGTGAGCGACGGCGACGACCAGAACCCGGCCTTCAGTGCAGACATCTACAGAATCACCGTGAGCGAGCGGGTGAGCAGCGCACGAGCAACTCGTCTCGCTCGGCAGAACTCGTAACGAGACCTTTCCGTGGCGAACAACACTTTCGTTTCAGAACGCCAGTATCGTTGGACAGCTTTTGGACACGACACCACCGATTCACGCTTTTGACTTGGATGAAGGGATTGCAGCACCTGTCAAGTACAGTCTGGATGGAGGTACACGTCGAACTTTGATGTTTGACTTTTGTGCTTCTTGAGTCTTGTGCGACTTCAGGTGTGGCTGTGATTTTCAGGGGAGACTGTGAATGGGAATCAGATGTTCGATATTGACGGCGAAACTGGAAAACTGAAGGTTCTACAGCAACTCGACAGACACACGCAGGATCAACATGTTCTCAGAATCAAGGTGAGAATCAGAACAAACCACGTCAGCCCGTGTGTCTGTTGACGGAGTACCCACTGCCCAGTGGTGTGCCCTTCCTTCCTTCCTTCCTTCCTTCCTTCCTTCCTTCCTTCCTTCCTTCCTTCCTTCCTTCTCTCTATCTCTACTGAATGTGTCTTTTCCCTGTCTTCACTCCCCTATTATTGCCTGTCAAGAAAGGAACAAACTCCGCCAGGAGTGGATCAAAGACGTGTTTCTGAAATGGAAAACAGACCTGTGCAGCAACAATTGTTTCAGGGAGCCAGCAGGTGACAGAACACAACGAGAAAGTCCCCCAAAAAATTGAAAGCCTGGGGAAATGTGGGATTTTGTACATTGATTGAAGACTGCTTCTGGATGCTGTGGTCTTTTGGATGTCCGTTCATTAGGCGCAGGCGTATCAGGTGGACAGCCCGCAGAGTGAATACGGTGAATACGAGGTTGTATCCAAAATTGATCGGATCAACATGTCCACTGGGTCATTAGCTTGTGGTCGGTTTTGACTTTGTTGCACTGGTTTGTGCGTGCAATTGATTGTCGACGCA
>JAAUXT010133422.1_pt1 | contig 17284 bp, 31 predicted proteins | sample 7278171 | NCBI WGS metagenome assembly JAAUXT01 (sample SAMN14350112, study PRJNA611818) | marine sediment metagenome | isolation source: surface marine sediment (1.8m) | place: French Polynesia: Moorea | collected 2018-08
CCCCCCTGGTGGGGGAGGAGTGTGGTGTGACACACCAGCTGTAAATTTGAACCACCACGTGACAGGTGGCAGCACTGTACATACAATAAACATAGAGATTCGCACCACCGGAGCAGTCTCACCTGGGATACCAAGCCGTGTGTTTGTGATATCACTACAAATAAATACAGAGGTTCCTGCCCTCGGGGACAGTCTCTCCTGAGATACCAACCAGTGTGTTTGTGATATCACTACACATGCCGGATTTCCCCACCACTACCCCCCTGAAGTTCCTGGGCAGTGGGTGAGGGGCTTGCGCATGAAATCTTGAGCCGATTTATTTTGACAGCCCAACAAGGCGTAACTGTGTGCCAACAAAATCAGAGCTTCAAAGAAATTACTGCGGGGCTCTTGGACCACGCCCAGGTGTAACGTGTGACAATGGACTGACAGTGTTGCAGTTCACAGGTCGGCAGTGGCGGCGCGATGCCGGTCGAAGTGGCGTGGGACTTGTTGGCGCTGGGCGCGGACACGGCGGCGGCGCTCATCTTCTACTGGTGCTACCGACAGTACAACGCCGAGTATGACCAAATCAAGGTGAATCGCACAGAACCCTGGCTCCTCGCTTGAAAACTTGTGCGCCTTTCAGGTATCAATGCTCATCCACTGTCGCATGAGACCTGGGCACAAAACAGGAACTTTTCTTTGACAAACCGGGGAACAAAAATAACAAGCACACTGTCCAAAGCAGATCCAGGAGAGGTGGTTCGTGCAGAGTTTCTCCGAGCTGTAGTTTCCAGCATCACCTGTGACCTCGTTTACATGTCTTGTTTTTTCAGGAAACTCCGGACATCGCTGTGGGGCCTGAGCTGCGGGATGCGCTCGAGCAGCAGTCCGACAAGCAGCTGCCGTACGCGAGCGTGACGGGCTTCACGGCGACGCAGGACGCGCCGCTGAGGTCGCACTACGACAGCGCGGAGCGCGGCGTGCTGCAGAGATTGACGCTGCTCGAGCACCGCACCAAGAGGATCCAGGGATACTGGTGAGCAAGGCGCCGAGGAGACAGCACTGGCCACGCTTTGGGAGCCAGTCGGTGGCGGCAGTCAGTGGCCTCAATGAAACGTTGGCTTGACAGGGGTCTTTTCGAAACAACAGGCGTCTGGCAATCTTACTCCAAATGCAATAGAGCCCATGGTTGTGTCTTTTCAGGTCCGATTCGGACAGGACCATCAGGAACAACCTGAACATGGTTCCGTTCCAGATCACGGAGACCAGAAGCGGAACCGGTCAGAGAATCGAGGTCGGTTCTGCTCGATATTGCCATCAAAACACTCGACAAGAGTCGAATGAGCTTATGGCCGGTGGGAACTGTCTCATAGGGATCTCATACTCAGCGCAGTTTGAGAAGTCGCCTTTTGCACCACACCAGATGAACAAATTTCATGACAGCTGAGATGTTTTGCGCAGTGTGAGAAGCACCACTCCACTGCATCGCTCAAGAGGAAAAGGCCGTGGAATCGAGTTTCCCCTCCAGGAGGTTTATGACTTGTGTGCTCTGCAGGTCCAGGAACCGCTTGAAGCAGAAGGTCTCTTGGAGAGCATGAAGACGACATACGACAAGTTCGAACCCAACAAATCGTCCGTGATGGAACGCAGCCTCGAACGGCTTTTCGGAGAGGTGTCCAAAGGTAACGTGAAAGCCAATGGCGACCTCAGTGAGTGAGACTGACTTTGAATTGTCATCCGTGTTTCATGCCTGAGCAAACGGTCCTCGTTTTGAGGCAATTTTTGCTCTGATGGGATTCGTTTCCAGGTTTCCAAGAGAAAGAGAAGATGCTGGGTCTGGGTGTGAAGGTGCTGGGGATAGGGAAATTGGTGCTGGACAACGGAGTCATCCGAATCGAACCGCCGAACGACGGACGAACGTACTACTTGACCACGCAGTCGAAAAGCGAGGTGCTCAAGGGAGTCAAATCCACGTACGTTGACGCGTGTCTGGGTGAGGAAGACCACAGTCTGTGTACGTGGAACCAATTCTGAAGCTTGGAGCCTCCCTCTTCGGTAGAAGATCAGCTCAGCGTTTTCTTGCAGCGTGAAGGTGCTGAAGTGGCTGGCTGTGATCTGCGGCGCCGTCAGCCTCGGCTACGCATCCTACCTCGCCTTCAAGAAGCTGCGTGCGTGGCAGAACCGCCGCGACATGGCGCGCGTCATTCGGGAACTGCGCGCCGCGCGGGAACGAGGCGATGACGACGCCGCCGGCGACACGCAGAGCTGCGTCATCTGCCTCGAGAGACCGCGCGAGGTCGTCATTCTGGACTGCGGACACATCTGCACGTGTCTGTCATGCGCGGGGGACTTACCGCACCCACAAAAGTGTCCGATGTGCAGGCAGGACATCAGCCGGGTGATCCCAGTGTTTGTGCCATGACACCACCTGTGCATTTTCTGTGTCGAACTGCGCGTGATGCAGTGGCAAGCAGCCATGCCGGAATGGTGTTTTTCAGTGCAGATACAGAACTTCTTCACACGATGATGTTTGCTGTGTTTGCTGTCCCGATGCGCAAACCTGGCGTGTGCGCCAAGCTCAGCATCGTGTTGAATCATGGTGTTGCAAATCGAGTGACGTCTGTTGCCTGACGATTCGGACGGACATGAAATTGTTACCAGTTCACGTTGGGTGAACCAGTTGAAGATACAATTACGAACAATGTTCGGGAGGAAAAAACTTTTATTGTGCTTCGCGCAAAATGTTCGTGAAGTAACAACTTGATTGGGTTGCTCAAGAGAAAATGTCACAACATTATCAAAAGTACAAAAAACAGTGGCATCACCTCAAATACGTGTAAAAACCACAAATGTAAAGTCAACGATGAGAGAAAAGATCAAATTGTTGGACAACCTGACTGCAAAGAGATTGTCAACCTCAAACACATCATTTGTGAAGTGTAAAACTGTCCAATTACTGAACGCCAGAATCACTTGACAACAATGATCTGAAAATTTGAAAATGCAGGTGTTCGTGTTCGACGCATTCGAGTGTCGCACCGGATGATCGGAGCTGAGGAGCAGAAAGGACTCAACTTTCTTGAAACGACCAAACAACTTCTATCGTCGAAAGACTCGAGGCAAAGATTTTCCGAGCAACAGAAAATGTGCGTTTTCGCACCAAGATACAACACCGGTTTAACGTTTCGCGGAGGATCACAACAAACGTTCAAACATGCCAAAACCGTGGTGAAATATCACTGACTAGACCAAAGGTGTGCTGTTTCAAAAGTGGAAGTGCACACACACACACACACACACGCACGCAGCCTCACGCAGACTTGTCTCCGTGCACCATGGCAGCGAACTGGCTGTCGTCTCTGCGGAGCAGCGCGGACGGCGCGTCGTGCTCCACGACGCGACCCTCCGACAGCAACACGATCACGTCGCTGCTCAGGATCGTTCCGATACGGTGCTGCAAACGAAGCAATGAACCCAGCAATGTCCTGGTGCCTGGTGTGAACACATTTTGCTGAAGCGATCTGTACGGCTTTGTAGCGTTTTGTGCGAGTCAGGCTCAAAACAAACGACAACAAGAGACCGCTGCACAAAGGAGAAACTACTTCCGTTGTTGAGAGGACACTTCGAGACACGTGGTTTAGAAGCGCAGGCGTTCAGTGTGTCGGCACTTCTGTACAGAACCAGCGAAACGACTCACCGCAATGGTGATGACGGTCCTGTCTTTGAAGGCTGATTGGATGACGCTCTGTATCACGTGGTCGGTCGCCGTGTCGATGGACGCCGTCGCCTCGTCCATGACGAGGACGCGTGAGTCCCGCAGGAAGGCGCGCGCCAGACAGAAGAGCTGCCGCTGTCCCGCGCTGAAGTTCTCCCCTCCCTCCGTCACCGCCGCGTCTGCAACACACAACCGACTCTCCGCGCATCGGGAATTGAGTCTCCAGTCTCCAGGGCCAGGAACAGGTCGGGTTCAACACGCAAATGTTGCAAACTTTAGTAAAATTGAACCCAACTCTTCAAGCGTTGTAATTTTCTAGAGCCATGAGTGAACGGCACCGAAACTGCGGCAACACCCCAGTGTCGCACGATTTGACGGCGCGCAACAACCAATACGCGTTGAGAACCACGTAGCCAAGCGAGAACTCACCGAGCTGTGAAGGCAGCTCCGATATGAGCGGCTTCAGCTGCGCGATCTCCAGCGCCTTCCACACGTCCGCGTCCGATTTACTCCCGTCAGGGTCAAGGTTGTACCTGGGAGAGGACAGACGGTCACACATCTGGCAACCGGCAGTGGCATCTGTCACCCGCAGATCTGGCCTGACGTCGCGCCCTGGGGGTCGGAGGTGTTGCCACTTCCTCCCTTCTCCACGCAATCTGTATCTGGTTTGACAACGAGATTGTTCAGCGCATGTTGTGTCGCGCGCGCGCGCACCTGACGGTTCCCTCGAAGAGGACAGGGTCCTGGGGGATGATGGCGAGGCGGGAGCGCAGCGTGTGCAGCGCCACGTCCGTCACGTCCACGTCGTCGATGAGAATCCGCCCCTGGGAGATGTCAATCATGTGGAACATTCCCAGGGTCAGCGAGGACTTGCCGCTCCCCGTCCTCCCGCACAGTCCGACCTGAAGGAAACGTCGAGCCGGTGTAATGAAATGGCCAGACCCCAGATACCAGGACACCCCGGTGTCTGGTCAGCGTATACAAATTGCAATCATTTGGCACCTGTCACTCAGAGCCTTGACTGATTGCAGTCAGAGATGTGACCTGGGGTCTGGAAATTTCAACCCAACTGGAAATGGGTCTGGCCATTTCAAAAGCCCACACCCTGAAATGACCAGACCCCGGGTGTGGCAAATGCCGGTCTCCTCGTTTCATTCCACCAGGAACGTGGATCGGAGCTGACACAGCAACACCTTCATTTCTCAACCACAAACAGACGAACCACTTCAGTGAGGTGGGATTTTGAACACTCGTCGTCACCGCATCTCTCGAAGCTCCAGCGGTCGGTTCACTACAGCACTGAACTGCAGCCTGACACAGGGAAAGCCACTGACCCTGCGCGCGCCCTCTCGGGCCTCGTCGCTGCAGGTTGCGTACCTTCTGGCCGGGCTTGATGAGGAGGTTGATGTCGCTAACAACGGGATCCAGGTGCTCGTCGTATCTGAGCGACACGTTCTTGAACTGGATGCGTCCCTCGCTCGGCCAGCTGATCGGCGGTCCGTCTGCAAGTGTGCGTGTTCCCGTCTGTTTATGGCAAGGACATCTCAAAGTTGGCCTGTTGAAATATTGCAAATGGAGCCGTTCATGCGTTGCACCGAATCTGACTTGCACCTCTGGACACGCATTTGTCTTGTTGCCCTGTTTCCCGGGCGGGCGGGTGTGGCCGCGAGTCGGGCGGACCGTGTCAGCCTCACCGGGGTCTCCGAGCAGCTGCTCCTCGGGCGGCACGGCCGTCATGTCCGCCACGCGCTGCACCGACGTGAACTGCATCTCCATCTGCGACAACTCGCGCAGAAACCACTCCACCAGGAACGCCATCTGAGTCGAGCAGGACACATGAGGATCAACATTGGTTCAGCGACCCTGCGGTCGTTGGCCTCGCTGTTGCATCTCCTTCACGACACAGTTGGGCACACAACACTTTGACACACAGCGTGCCAGATGGAGCTGTTCATTCACCTTGTCTGCCCTCGTGTCGTGCTTCCCGCTTTTCCAGCGTAAACTGTTCAAGCACACCCGTGTGTTGCAACTGATCACATTGATCACATTGTGTGCGTCCTTTCTCGGTTTGGGTTTTTGGGCGCTGCGTCAATGAGTCGACTCGCCGACGCAGCGCCCCTCGACTTGTGCAGGGATGCGGCCGCTCACGTTCATGGCGTAGGTGACGGCGAGCCCGACCATGGCGGCGGAGATGTGTCCGAGCAGCCCCGACGCGACGCTGCAAACCGTCGCCACGAACACGACGGCGCCGCTCAGCAAGTTCTGTCGAGAAGCACAGCGCGACGCTGCAGGTTTCGATGTGCTACATTTCTTTGCATTTGAGAAACGCAGAGCGTCGCAGCAAAACGCAGAATTCTGCGTTTTCCGTGGATAAAAGAACAAGCCCCATGTGCCGCATTCGCCTTGAACTCTGAACATTGTTTTTAGGGCAACACTCAGTTTTGCGGCCTTCCTTTCGCGGAGACGAAAAGAAGCAATTTTTTTTTCTTTGCGGCAAGTGAAATGACAAGAGACAAAGATGTGCTGTACCAGTCTGATGCCCATCCAGGTGTAGGTTGTGTGCAAATACAGAAACGCCGTGTTGTTTTTGTCCACGTTTTGGAAATTCTTCTCTCTGAACCGATCCTCATCTCTGAAAAGGACGAACACAGCGTCGGATTTCCACCAGATGAACGCATGTCTTGATGACTGTTGCGAACCAACAGTGGATCTCCGACGTTAGGGTCGTTCACAAGGCCTTTATTAGTGCACAGAAGTAATCAGGATACAATTCACTTTCAAGGGCTCTTTGAGTCTGAATTTTGGAGGGAACAACTGTGCACTTGCCTCTCCCACATCGTGATGCCCTTACAAGGGCTTCACGGAAGCAACAGGTGCCAGCTTTGTCCGTTAGTTTTGCAAAAACAAGGTTGGTGAGAACCCTCACACAGAACTGCACACTGTCGGAACGAGCACGCCTCTGTCCACTTGACGCACGGGCGCGAGGCGGAATGTCGCTCACCTGTACGCCCTGATGGTGGCGAGGCCGCTCAGTGTCTCAGAGAAGTGCGACATGATCGGGGACTTGGTGATGCTGTCCAGCCGCTGCAGCTCCCTGGTGAAAAAGGGAGAGCAGTGAGCTCCAGTCACGAGAAGCTTCACTCCCATGCTCAAGGACAGCGCGGAGGACCGGTGGAACGAAATGAGGAGACACCTCTAATTTTTGACAGTGTTTGGCCATTTCAGGCTCCCACCTAAAATGACCATGCCAGACACGTCTCTCCCCATTTCAGTTTTGCCTTGTTGTGCACTCAGAGATTGTTGACCCCATGTCTGACCATTTCAAGTCAACTGAAATGGCCAGGCACCCGTGTCTCCTCATTTGGAGTGTTTGGCCATTTCGTTACACCGCGGGGCCACCCAATCTCCGGGTGTCCCACAGAGCGCGTCGTTCGGACCCGCACCTGGACGACGCGATGTAGAACCGCTGCACGAAGAAGAAGCCGACGAGTCCGGGCAGCGTCGCGACGGCGAAGACCGGCGTCACGACGACGTTGAGCAGCAGCGCCGTCACCGCCCACAGGAAGCAGTACAGGAAGTTGTCCATCGACAGCACGATGTTCTGAAACGCCACCCGCGCAAAAGCTCTCTTTCAACTTTTCTTTCAATTCTAAGAGTGGTTGACACACAGCATTGCCGTAAGAGCAAAAAGCAATCAATTGTCCTTCGTTTGGAGGCCCTTTGTTTTGTATTGGGTCACACAAAAAATGACATCAATTTATTTCATTGTTTGCTCCACTGTCGTCACAAGTGATTGGAATTGTCGAGGCGCAGCTACTCACGGTATCTATGGTGTGCACATCTCCAGAGATGCGGTTAATGATTCGTCCCAGCGGAGTCTTATCAAAGAAGCGCATCGGAGCTTTCAGCACGCTGCCAATCATGTTGTTGTGCAGGCGCTTTGCAGCAGTGAGTCCCATGAACTCGAGGAAGCTTATCGCTGCAAGCGCGAAGCGATGCGGGAGGCGATTCCAAAAGCGATGCAGAGCACGAGGAGATTCGGCAGAGTCGAGAAAGCGAGTGCAAGTTGAAAAGCCGTTTGGGGATTATTCGACAAGCAAGATTCAGAAACAAGTATTTGCAGCTTTTTTGTATCACCTAATCTCACCGGCTGCTGTTATCTCTCGAGAATCATTGGACCTGTCTTGCTGGGAAAGCACCCTTCACGGGGAGACTACAAGGCAGGAATGACGACGCTGCGGAACTCACAGATGAATCCAGCGAAGATGCACGACAACGACCATCGCAAGTATACGTTGCTGTGGTGTTGCACATCATAGTCCGAGCTGAGAATCTGAAAACAAGGAGGAACGAAAACAAACTCATTCGGACAATTCCAAAACGTTTCCGCGTGAAAATAAGGAGGACAATTGCTCACTGTGGCAGAGTTTCCTGTCGCCTCGGCGTCCGACCGATTGGCGCGCGGCGCGCTCTGCGCAGCCTCCGCCCACTCAGCCAACGACAGGTCCAGGAAGAGTCGTAGAACCTGAATCACAGACACCACACCAACGACTTTCCCGTACGTACTTGGTACTCGTAGTCAAGTGTGACTCTCTCTCTCCTTGCAGTCCCAACCACTGACTTGCAATAAATTTGCATGTTGACCCTGCTTTTGAGAGCGCTGAAATCAATTCCGACAAACAATGGCATGTTCTTCAACTCACCTGCCTCACTATGTAGGCGAGCACGGTGCCGATGGACAGGCAGAACGTCGCCGCACGCGCGTAGTGCAGGTAGACGCTCCAGGGCACGGCGCCGACCTGGTGCTCCTCGTCCTCGATCAGCCGCGCCGGGTCTCGAGGTTCGTCTGAGAAAGACACGTGAGAATGAGTGAGTGAGTGAGTGAGTGAGTGAGTGAGTGAGTGAGTGAGTGTGAGTGAGTGAGTCAGTGAGTCAGTGAGTGAGTGAGTGAGTCAGTGAGTGAGTCAGTGAGTGAGTGAGTCAGTCAGTCAGTCCTTCATCCATTCATTCAATCAGTTGGTCAATCAGTCAGTCCTTCGTCCATTCATTCAATCAGTCAATCAGTCAGTCAGTCAGTCAGCGCGCGAGAGACAGACCGCAGTGCGCCTCGGGCTCGAGACGGCGCCTCTCACCTTTGTCGGGCAGCGCTGCGTCTCCGTCCTCCGTGACGAGCGACTGGAGACTGACGCCGCCGCGCAGTCCCACCGCCGGCGTCAACACCAGGTCCGTCTGCAAATGCGACGAGCCAAAGTTATTTGTTCGTGCACTCAGAACTCTTGTCCTGAGATGAAGTTTGGCACAAACTCACATGGCTAATGTCGACATGTGGCTTGTTGATGGTGTGACCCGTCTCCATTAATCTGGCAACATCCGACCTGCAACAGGAATCGGACATCAGAAGAACACACTTCGAACGTGGCTCAGATGAAAGTTTGGTGAAAGAAACGTTCCAAAAAGAAATATGCAAGCAACCAACCCTTTCGCTTTTGACGACCTGTACCAGGCTCGGTGGAGATCCAAGTTCTCTTGCGCGACTTTGTCTGGAGATCCTTGGTGTTTGATTTTGCCTCCTTCAAGAACGATCACCTGGCAAAGCAAAGGTCATTCGTGTTTCCCCTGGAGGATTGATGAGGAGGGGACAAGTTCACGACGCGCAACCTCAAATCTTCAGGCTGGGGCGTGGTGCGCTTTCTACGTGCTTAGCGAGATTGCAGCGTTTACCAGAGTCGAAAACGCGCCACTGAATTGAGCTCAAACCTGATGCGCGTGCAGCACGTACTGCAGCTGGTGCGTCACCAGGACGACCGTCTTGTGGCCGCGCGTCAACAAGAACTTCTCGACGGCGTGACTAAAGATGTGCGAACCGACGTGCACGTCCAGCGCCGAGAACGGGTCGTCCTGGAAACACGCTCACTCAGGTGTCAAGAGATCACAATTTTCATATAGACACATTGTTTCATGAACAGCTGTCTTCACACTGGAAACCAGTTTCTTGATATTTTTCGCAATGCCTGCTCACGGCAATATGAAACTCACCAGAATGACCACATCAGCATTGGAGTAGAGAGTTCTGGCAATGCTGATACGCTGCTTCTGTCCACCACTTAGGTTGATTCCCTGCACAGGAGGAAACGGCACAAGTTTTCTTCGGGATCAAATTCTGACAACAAAGTACAAAACCTCCGGGACTCTCACCTTTTCGCCGATTTCAGTTCTGTCCGCAGCTGGTAACATCGCCAGATCCGCTTCCAGCGAGCACGCCTTCACGATCTCCCGATACCTTCGTTAAAATGTGCGATCGTTTCAACTTCCCCCTGTTCAAGAGCTGCAAAACTGAGTTCTCAAGAAGAGGTGCTCACAGCTCTTCGTTTTCGTCCTCTCCGAAAAGGATGTTTTCTTTGAAAGACGCGTTGAGCAGCCAGGCCTTCTGCGATCCGAACGCGACGCTCAAGTTTCTGCAGCCAAAACACAAAAGAATCAGACAAATAAAACCATGTTGTAGCAGCGTGAGGTGCGGGCGGCTCGGTCTCGCCCTCACCTGTCCCACGTCAGCGTCCCAGCGACTTGAGTCATCTCACGCAACAACGCCGACAACAGGGACGACTTTCCACTTCCGACTGGACCAACGATCACTGTCAACTTTCCTGCAAGAGAAGCAAAATCAAAAATCATTCCAATTTTCGTTCTGTCAAGATCGCAAGAATCTAACCTCGCATCTTGCTTGCCTTTTGGAATTTTGATGTTGATGTTTGACAGCACAGCGCTGTCTTCTCGCTCGTCCCATGAGAAGCTCGCGTCGGTCGCTTCCACCGCCGGGCCGTCCTCGCGACCTTCAGCGTCAGCGCCGTCCCCGGGTCCTGCAGCGACTTCGGACTCCGCATCGTCCGCCTCTCTCGGCTCCAGCGTTGCTGCGCCTGCGAGAAGCGGCTCTGCCGCCGCCGTCGCCCCTTCCGCTCCCGAGTGTTTCACTTTGACGTTCGGAAGATCACGGAGTTCCTGAAATCAACAGACCTATTGGTGTCATGCCTGAATCAGAAGAAACTTCGTCTCCTTCAGATTAAAAGTTCGTGAGTTCTGGTCTCGCTCCCAACGAAACAAACCTCGACTTGGAGCCTGCTCTCGTCGCCCCGGCCGCCGCCGACGCCGCCGCCACTCAGCTCGGGCGCGAGGAGGAAGGGCACGAGCCGCTTGGTGCTGACGCAGGCGGCGACGGTGATGTTGATCACCATGGTGATGATGTAGAGCGGCAGCGTCAGGATGGAGAAGAGCGCGAGGCCCGAGAAAATCTTGCCGACTTCCATCGGCTTCTGCTCGATGTGCGGGTACAAGACGAACGTCTGCAACCAACAACTCCAATGCTCTATTTCCCTGCAGTGCTGTGCTTTGCTGAGTAAATCTTTGTGCGAAAAGTGTCGATGATGATGCTTACAACGAGCAGCGCACACAGCGGCGCCCCGTCCGTGATGAACACTGAAACAGAAGAGCGCCGGACTTATCGTCGGATGGAGGTGGCGCTGACCAATGTGATGCTCAGACTGGCTCAGCGGAAAAGTGAACAAACCACGCCCAGCACAAAAAGCGCTTCAGACCCCTGCGCAAACGTCAAGCATTTCAGGACGGCCGCAAAGCGGAGTTCCTTCGCTGCTTCGCAACACCCAACACAAGATGACTCTTGAGCGATCCCAAACGCGACGTTTCCATGACGACGGTACGCACGAGCGACGATCCTGCAGCCGGCGGCGCGCAGCAGCTGCCGGATCTCGGCGGCGCGCGTCGCGCGGATGGACGCGCAGAAGATGCGCTCCCACGCGTAGAGCTTGATGAGCTTCATACTCTGCAGAACCTCGTTGCACTGCTTGATGCGCCGGTCCGCCTCGCCCTGCAGGACAACAGCGCCCGCCCTCAGCGAGAACACTTGAGGCGACAGGTCACGTGCTTACACAGGACGCCACGGAACCTCGAACGGCTCAGCCTGAGGAAGGGAGGGCCTCCGCCAAAACATGTCTCTGACGTCAAAATTAGGCGGGTCACTCAACCGTTTCGTGGAACCCAACGACACAATGCTTGGGCAGAAAGAGCTTACCAGAGCCCTTTCGTGAGCTTTTCCCAGCCTTTCGCTCATGAAGTACTGAACAGGGAAGATGACCACCATGACAACTGAGCTGATCACCGCAGAGTAGCCCAAAGTGAAGTACAGCAACACGTAGATCGTGACCATCTGCAAATAAAACACAACATTTCCGGTTCAGAAAAAAGCAGAACACTCAAGCTGCCATCGAGGCGATCGGAACACACGATTCGCATGCAGTGAAACGTTCGATCAGCAGCTCCAACATGTGAACTGAAAGATATGAGTACTGCGGCAGTTCCGCGGCCCGCCCACCTGCACGACGATGGCCCACGTGAGGTGCGACATGTAGAAAAAGAGGCACACGTTGAGCGGGTCGATGGTCATGTGATTCATAACGCTTCCGGTGCTCATGCGCCCCTCGCCCAACACCCACGTGGGGAGACGCAGGGTCTTCTCGTACACCAACGCCTGACTCGCGGGCCAAACAAGAACACAGTATACAGCAAAAACCAATCGACGACACCTGCACGGTGTGTTGCACAAGATTTTTCAAAGGGAAGCAGATAGCCTTTGTTTGCAAGGTTGTGTCCACAAGCGTTGTTTGTACGAAGAGCAGCTGCTGCTACAATGGTTCTCACCTGTAAAGCAGCTTTTATTCTGATGCCTTGGCGGACTGACAAGTAGAAACTGTTTTGTTGGAATATTCCAAACAGTAACATTGAGAGAAGAATGATCAGCGCCAACACGAAGCCATTCGACGAAAACTCTTCGTATGAAATGTGCGTCGCTTGCTGAAAGAAAAAAACAACGAATGTGCCAAGAAGACTTTCAGTCAAGCAGTTGACGAAGTATCCTGATTTCGACCAGTTATCTTCACACGAATTCTCTTGAAAGTCTTCATGGGGAACATTTTTGCAGTCGAAGACCTGTTTCAGATACCCAAACAGGGCACGAGTCCGTTGGCACCCAAAGTCTTGTTTGGATCCTGAACAACTGCTCGCTCTGTGACCAGGAGGAGAGAGGATCATGACCTTGTGACTGAGGAAAAGCTCGTGGCAAAGTGAGGCTCTGACCTCAGGATTGTCTGACCGAGGCGGGGGGGGGGGGCTGAAGGCACAGAATATTTTTGCAGAGAAGGGGGGCAGTCGATGTGTGAAAATTCCAGATCGCTCCTTGCCAGGATGGGTGACTGAAAACTCAAATGCAATCCAACACAGGTTTACTCACGTCATTCGTTGCCTGTGTCGTCTCATTCCCGCCGTTCTGCAAACTTGTGCGGTAGTTTTGAACATACAGCACAATGTCGTCAATCAACATCGGACTCACGAACATGCACATGTCTGAGAGGAGCCTGAAGATGCCCCCGAGAACCACCATCGGCCAGTAGGCCTTCCAGTAGCACCTCCACAAGGAGACGGAGCCGCCCTGCCTGTCGACTCGCTCCTGCACACAGAAAAATGTCACGTTTTGTCCAGGGCGCATAAATTTATCCAAGCAGTGCAGCTTCTCTTGAAGTTGTTGACAAAATACGAGGAGTCTCCAACTTCTGTTGATGTTTTGGCCGCTATTAACCTCTTTTTGCGGGTACAATGAAGGCAGACGACCAAGGTGATACGACATGTAAAAGACACCCAGAAGTTGGAGACTCCTCGTAGGAATGCCCTGCATGACGCACCTTTTCTTCGTGAAAGGCCTTCGCCAGACCCCCAAAATTTGGTTCGGAATGTTCTGTCTGAAATTATATATGTATACAGTGAAGCAGCCTTTGGTGAAACTGCAGTGCAGCCCAGTTCAACAGATGTGGAACACGACCATTTATATAAGGGAAACGCACGCGTGGAATCGAGCCCAAGTCTGGCATCTGCAGGGTTTTCTTGTATCCTCTGATCAGAAACGGGGTCAACCAGCTCCACGTAGAACGAGACAACAGGTTTGTGTACGGGTGGACATACGCAACGTTCTCCAGTTCTGCTGCAGGCGACAAACGGACAGCAGACGGCCACAAGTACTTCTGAAAACAGAATCCACCACAGAAGAATTTCTGCAAGTTCCATGTCAACCGCGGTCTCAAATACACAATGGCGTCATTTGGTAAAAAGGAGCGTACCTGCTGAAATAGTGACCACATCTCCAGACAAAGCAGGCAAATAACGATGACAAGAATTGCCCACGTGATAACTTCTCGTGCACTGAGGATGTCAGTCTCTTCGGCGGAAAATGTGTAGAGTTTCAGTGCTTTGGCTGTTGGCATCAATGTCCAATAGATCAGAGACAAGACCAATACCTTTGGCGAATTGTGAACTTCACCAACGTCGTAAACGAGCAAGGACACAACGGATGCAAGTGTCGACAACAAACAGGGCACGAAGAAATGTAGATAAATGTCGTTATTGTGCAGCAGAACAGACAAGAGTCCTTCCGTCACTTCGAGCACCTGAACCGAAATGAGGCACATGGTCAGAATCCACCGCAGACTGTGGCCAGGAAACCGCACCCACAACCTCTTGTTGCGGTGTTCTCCAGTCACCCTGCACCAGATAATCACAACAAACAACAGGCTGCTGAAGACAAACACACTCGAAGCGACAAGTTCCAGAAAATCAGCAGTGCATTCCGACACGGCAGCGGCCGGAGAGGCCGGGCCACAAAAACGAACCATTGTCGACACCTCTCCACTCACAAAACCATTGTCGACACCTCTCCACTCACAAAACCAACCAAACCAAGGCTTCGCCTGAGCTAGCGTCTGAAGCCACCATCACCACTGTTATCAAGATTGATCAGCCGCAGAATGAACTTTGATTGCCAGCAATGAACATAAAACAATAAAACAAAAAATTCGTCTGCATATGTGAATGTCGCTGCCAGCTTCGCCAGCATTTTTCACGGGAATTTTTGCGCATTTTATTTACGCAGCGCCAACAAGTGCATTTGTTTGTCTCGGGGGTGGGGGGGGGGGCACACCCAGTGAGTTATCCTTTTGCAGTACTTCACACAATAACACTGTTCTCCCATTCTCCCGATTTTCTGCACTGACTTTCTCAGACTGCTTCTTCAGTGAAGCCCCAGGAAAACTTAGCGGGTCCGAGCCCTCACCCTGGTCCGTCCATGGAGCGCACGGTTTGGACCAGTTCGAACATAAGTCTCTGATTGTCCGTTTTTGCGACGACTGCCAGCACAACCAACGATATGTTTCGTTTCCAACAATGTATTGGAAAAATTCACACGTAGATCCAGAAGTCACAAAATCGTGAACAAAACAGTGTTCGCTCCACAGACGTGACACGCGCGCACCATTTCGGACGACGCGCCGACGTGAAAACACAGCAAAGTCACTACACACAATGTTCCGACATGTTTCACAAACGTTCCACACCTTCCATAATCAGTCACAGATTCAGCAATTTTCACACAATTCCCTGGATGGACGATCCACCTCATCTCGCCTCACGTTCACTCACGACACTTGCTCATAAACTTTGCTGCCGTATATTTTGTGCGGAACAGAGTTGAATTGTTCAGCAAGATCACAGACGAAGCACATAGTCGTGTCTTTCACAGTCTCGCTGGGACTTGCGCACTCCGATTTTATCCTGCCTGTCCTGTGGTTGTGTCCCGTGAAGCAGGTTGTCTCAAAACTCCGCTGCGCTGCACCCGCAAGAACTCATCGTGACCAGTTGCTTGCGTTCTCTCACACCTTCCTGACTCTTTGGATTTTTATCACTGTCTTGGCTCTTCACCTGTGGGTGGCTACGTCACTTGAGTCTGTTGAGCACCTTGCGCGTGAGGAGCTCGAGTCCGTCCCGCTCCCGCGAGGGCCGCAGCCTCTGCAGCACCCGCACCGCCTGCTCGCAGTGCTTCTCCGCAAGAAACTTGGTTTGTCGGATTCCGTCGCTCTGCATGAAAGGTGAGCAAGGAGACTGACGTCAATACCGCAAAGACAGGTGAGATCAGAATTTTTGTATATTCTGCAAACTTATCAAATTGCCTTTTACCTTTTCCACAAACTTCATGGCTCTTTCAACGTCTCCAGGTTTGTTGAATCGCCTCATGATGAGCGAATTTAACTCAGGATATTGTTGAGCGGCGAACAACACTGGTGCCGTCGCCAGACCCAGCTTGAGATCGGCCGCTGTGGGTTTCCCCATCAAGGTTTCGTTAGAAACAAAATCGAGCAGATCATCCACCAACTGCAAGCAAACAAAACAACTGTGCAAAACACGGTACAGTACTTGCGTCTTACATGTGAGGTTGCAGTGCACTGGCGCACGAGTGTACGGTACTTATCAGACTCTGTTCACCGACACTTACTTGAAAAGCGATGCCTATGTTCCTCCCGTATTGGAAAGATACTTCCACCATTTCTTCAGAGCAACCACTCAGAATAGAAACCTGAACGAGACCAGACTCGGTGTGAATTTACTCACTTTGTCCACAACATGTTTCGAATGAAAGCGAAGGCACAATACAAAAGAACAATTGACACGTACAGCTTTGCAGGCGTTGGCAATGAGGCTGGCAGTTTTCTTGAAGGTTTTCTTGAGATAGTGCGCAAAGCGTTCGTTTTCGTTTTCGCGCGAGCCGAGCTGCATGAACTCGCCGCGCACGAGATCTTCGAGCACCTGTGAGAGAACCTCCACCACCTCTTCGTTCCTGATTCGCGCGAGCATCAGAGACGAGATGGACAGAATGTAGTTGCCCGCGAGAATAGCCTGAAGAAAACGTGCAAAATGTGTTTGAATTGACCATCCAATGGACCACCATAGAGATATCAACGGTACCCCCGGTGGTCCCAGCACCGACCTTGCGCTGGCCCCAGGCGGCCTGCGCGCTCGGCTTGCCGCGCCGCGTCTCCGACGTGTCGACGACGTCGTCGTGAACGAGACTGGCCGTATGGATCATCTCCGAGATCATCGCCACGTGGCGCTGACTCCGCAGCAACTCGACGCTGAAACGCAACGACAGGGGCGTCCGGGATGTTTGGGATGAGAAAAGCCTCCCAGAGCTCCTTTGAGACCGCTCGCACCACTCCCAGCATGCAGCATCATTTGAGGAAACTGCGCAAGGCTGGTTTTGACACACAAACAAATGTTGCTCAGTTTTTGCAGAACAAAGATGCACACAGAATTTCCTGAATGCCCAGAGTGTCTTCTACTCTCGTTTTGCATCACAATTCCAGCAACGCGAGACTTCAAGCAAACCATCTTCTCGACCTTCTGGGTCGGAGTGTTTGGTTTGTGATAGTTTTCTTTTGCTTGGTGAACGATTTTCTTCTTCTGTTTGGCTGAGTGAAAGATTATGGGGGGGGGGGGGCGGGGGGGGGGGGGGGGGGGGGGGGCGGGCGGGGGCGGGGCTGGGCTGGGCGGGGCGGGCCTGGGGGGTTGGGGGGGGGGGATGCTGACACTGCAAGGGCAGGAGCACGGGCAGTGTCAGCATCCCGCCCCCCCTACCACCCATCCCAGCCCATCCCCGGCCAGCCCCGGCCCGGCCCCGCCCGGCCCGCCCCCGGCCCG
>JAAUXT010106052.1_pt1 | contig 17282 bp, 16 predicted proteins | sample 7278171 | NCBI WGS metagenome assembly JAAUXT01 (sample SAMN14350112, study PRJNA611818) | marine sediment metagenome | isolation source: surface marine sediment (1.8m) | place: French Polynesia: Moorea | collected 2018-08
ACACATACTCACACACACTCAAACATACTCACACACACACTCACACACACTGACACATACTCACACACACTCAAACATACTCACACACACACTCACACTCTCACACAAACACTCACACTCTCACACACACACTCACACACTCACACACACTCACATGCCTGCAGGATCTGCTCTTCTGCCCAACGCCCAGAGCCCCCCCCCCACCGGGTCAGATGAGCGAGACTTGTGTCAAGTGGCGTTGGAACCGACACGATCAGCGGGCGCGCGATGTCAGCCGGGCCCATCCTCGCCGCTCGCCCCGTGTGAACCGTGTGAACCGGGTCGCTCCCCGTTACACCCTCCCCAGATTTACGAGTGTCGCCTGTCGCAGTGAACAGCTCAAGAAGGTCGAGCTGTGTGACTTTGTCTGTTGTATATTCGAGGTTCTAACAAGTGTCTTTTACCATGGTTTGCGTGCTGCTCGCGGTCGTCACGGCAAACCATGATATAGCACGGATGCAGATTATCTGTCTCGATTTTGTGTCGATTTTGTGCCGTATCTCGACAGAAACTGCATCCGTACCATATGAGGATTATTGAACTCTGTCCAAAAGACTTGTACTCACTATTTTGGGTCTTGATGGCTGCGCATCTCGACCCAAATAGTGAGTACTCATCTTTCGTACAGCGTTCAATATTCCTTACGTAAAAGACACTTTGAGTTGATAGAACCTCGTACATATATACGCGGAAGAATTCCGTGGCAGGATGGTCTCAACAGTGGGACACGACGATCGTGTGCGCACATGCAGAAACACCGGATCCTGAAGCAGCGCGCTCTGCTGACGGGTCTTCCTTCAGCTCAACCCTGAACACGCGCACGTGAACCAAGGTACGTCTTCACACAAGTCGTCACGTTTCACGTTGTTTGTGAACTCACGAATTGAAATGTTTTCTGTGAACTCTCTGACGTTGTCACTTTTCCGTTGACTGGTGTGTGTGTTCGTGCTGACACTTTCTGTATCGTTTGTGGCGTTTTCAAGTTCCCAGCTTGTACATATCTACACGCACGAGAGTGTTGTATTGTAGGTCATACAGGTCATTTCCAGTTAATCCGACGAAAACACAATGCAACTTTTGCATGATTCAATATTTTTTGAAAACATGTTTGGATTTGTGTGCATGGTAGAAAAACATAATTCACCTGATTCGACTGTGTTGCCGGTAAAATGCGTCGAATTATCCGGAAATGACCTGTATCTCGTCTGTGATGTTGTCAACCATTCAACCGGGCACCCAGTTGAAATTGTACCTTTCACTATCCTGTGTGTGTTCGGTTGTGTGTGTGTGTGTGTGTGAGTGTGTGTGTGTGTGTGTTTGGTGTGTGTGTGTGTGTGTGCGTACGTGTGTTTGGTTGTGTGTGTGTCTGTGTGTGTGTGTGTGTGTGTGTGTATGAGTGTGTGTGTGTGTGCGTACGTGTGTTTGGTTGTGTGTGTGTCTGTGTGTCTTGTGTGTGTGTCTGTGTGTGTGTGTGTGTCTGTCTGTCTGTCTGTCTGCCTGTCTGTCTGTCTGTTTGTCTGTCTGTCTGTCTGTCTGTCTGTCTGTCTGTCTGTCTGTCTGTCTGTCTGTTTGTCTGTCTGTCTGTCTGTCTGTCTGTCTGTTTGTCTGTCTGTCTGTCTGTCTGTCTGTCTGTCTGCCTGTGTCTGTGTTCCTGTGTGCGTGTGCATGCGTGAGTCCGTGTCTTTGTGTGCATAAAAGGCATGCGTGTGCATGCATGCGTGTGTGTGTGTGTGTGTGTGTGTGTGTGTGTGTGAGCCTCGTGCAATGAACAAACCATTTTCTCTGAAACACACGTGCTCTTTCAGGTTGGTGTTGATTGGTGTGCATGTACAGTGTCCACCCGTGTATTGGTCACTACCATCATAAATATTCAGGTGTTATTCCCGCGCGCGGTTTGGCCTCCCTAAAGTGCACACACTCCCTCAAAATTGGCGTCCCCAGTTCTCCCCTCCCCAATGAGCAACCCACCAAAACAAAGCGCAACTCAGGCAAAAAAGCCCAATTTGTGGAAAAGCGCCCAATCTGGCAACACTAAAGATTGGCAGGTGCTGCCACCAACAACATCCCTTTCCAAATGCAAATCAAGCGATTTGATTCCACACACAGCAGTCTCAGCTAAATTCAACATTCTCTGCACACAGCCAGGCAGACGGGGGAACACTGGCATCAGAGCAATTGGCTGACGCAGCACTTTCATCACACACAAAACAACGTCATCATCCGTGTTCAAATTGCTGATCTAAATTGTCACCTTGACTTGGTACCTCCTCGTATTTGAACAAAAACAGGGAAAGGTTAGAGGAAACACAGGGAAAACGTGGCAAGGCGATCATATTCAGTCACCTGGCCTGGTCCGGAGTGGGTCCGACCCTGGGGGGGGGGGGCTCTTGGGTCCAACCGCAAGTTCAACAACCTGTCTGGGTGGGAGTGGCTCAGAAAAGATGAGGAACAATTTGCTGTTCTGCTGGTTTTTCTGCTGGTTTTTCTGCTGGTTTTTCTGCTGGTTTTTCTGCTGGTTTTTCTTCCTTGACGTCAGTCCATTTGTCTTCCTGACCTTCAGGGCAGATCCAGGGGAGACAACCATTGTGTTGTCCCTTTGAGACCAGTCTCCATCTTGAGTTTTTTTCTGTTGCTTTCTGGAGAGAAAGACAATATATTCGCCCACCCAAACACCACATAAGAGTGCGTGCGCTGACATGCACACGCTCACACATTCCACACCCGCACACACACGTGACGGCTGGATTCAGGTGGTATCCGAATCCCCACCCCACGGTCAGAACTCACACCCTCTCTACACAGGGTCTGACCTCTCCACCCCATGGAACCCTGCCTGTTTCCTTTGTGACATTTTTTTTCGCGCAAGTTGAGAGTGAATCTTTGTACGTAGACTCAACATGCTGGCTCCGCTGAGGAACTCACAAACATATCTGTGCTCACACGCTCATATCTATGCAATTTGGATCTTTATGATGGAGAGGTTTGGATCCGATCACGTAGGTGTTCATGTTTCTTCACAACATTATACGCATTTGGGCTTTACAGCAGGTCTGAGTCAGACCATGAGGGGTCTCAAATGGACCACCCTCCTGTCCCTTCAAAAAGACTACGTTTAGAACAGAGTTCTTCGGGGTTGGGCTTGTTCCTCTCCATTCGTAAGTCGTGTGCCCCTGTTGGCTTCTCTGTGTGTGCGTGTGTGTACGCGTGTGTGTATGCGTGTGTGTGCATGTGTGTCTGCGTGTGTGCGTGTGTGCGTGTGTGTGTGTGTGTGTGAGTTCTGTAGAAACTGGCCCGACTCTGCCCCGCATGCGGTGAAATCTGGGGATCACGCCACCCCCCCCCCCATGGACAAGAAACAGAAGGTGTGGAGGGAGCAACCCGATGCTGTGTACACCAGATGGTTTCACTTGGAAACGGGAGCACTTTGGTGTGGGAAGACATGCAGGGTACACCAATTTTCAGGGTTGAGGGCTTGTACTCCAAACCTACCGAAGATGCGCTGAGACCATTGTGAGAAAACACAGACATGATGAACTTCATGTCCTGTTTGTTCAGATACGGACTCCTGTTCAGAGGTACTCAAGGATTGTGTCAAGTACTTTCGCCGATTATAAAGATGTGGTGAGGAGGTCGCTTGGCGCAGTTTCAAACCGTGCACGTATATAGGCAGGGACAGGCACAGCCAGCTCCCTCGAACTTCAGGCCCATGACTCCAGAAGCACAGCGGCGCAGCAAGTGAGTATTTGCGTTCTGGACCACGCATGCACTGCTTTTCTCAAACGTGCATGGCTTTGTTGATTGTACGAGACCTGTCAACATGTTCAGTGCTCTGCCACAACAACCTGGGTTGAGTGTACATGTGGCCATACTTTTTAGTTGTCCATTTGCGTGCATGTGTATGCATTGAAGTGTCATGACGTCTGAAATGCTTGATATTGTTTTGTTTCTATTTGGCTGCATGAGGATGTGTTGTTTTCATTGTAAAATTATTAGGGCTGGTCTGTTTCTCTCACTGTGCCTGTGAAGTGAGTGTCACTGTGTTTTCGAATTGACTCTTCCCACCCCAATGCAGGAAAAGACCTGTAAGAAACCGCAAGGTTTGTTTGCACATCAGACACCAGGTTTGTAGCTGATCGTCAACCTCGTAAGTTTTGTGCGAAATTCAGAGAACTTTTCCTGTTGTGTCAAATGGTCACACAAGCACAGAAAAGGAAGAGAAATTGGTCTTTGGAAACAAAAATGCATTGAACTAAAAGAACACTCCCTGTCTCTTTCATACAGCTGTCACACTGAATCTGTGTCTGCATCGCCCATGCACGCTAGCTCTTTTTCTTCCTCTTTCTTCATCTCATTCTCGCCTTCACTGCTGTGTTTTACATTTCATGCGACTACTCGATGACGTGACGTGACGTGACGCGACGTGACCGAACGTGACGCTATCGCATCGGTTTCCGTTGCGACCGGAAGCGTTGAACGACGTCACTTCCACTTCCTCCCGGTGAGTCGAGATCAAGATAACCCGATTCTATAATCAACAGACAGGTCGGTTGGACAAAAGGAAGTGAGCTATTGAGAAAGTCTGGTGAATGTGTGTCTTGTGGGGAGATAAACACGTGACGATTTGTATTCAGAGCAAAACCAGAGGCTGCACTTGAACTTTTAAAAACCAGCATAAAAAGTCTGTCTCCAACATGTTTTTGTCTCTGTCTCTTTCCGCAGAACCATTGTCACTCTTTGTTTCTTCAGGACTCGGCGACATCAGTGTGAATGAAGAGAGTTGTGAGAGTGCTGGGTGTGGTCTGAGAGAGAGTCCGGTCAGCCATGTTGTCCATTGAGGAGTACGACGTGGACTCTGAGCAGGTTCTGGGCAGAGGGTCCTTCGGGGTGATCCACAGAGCTGTGGACAAGATCGGCAGGGAAATCGCTGCCAAAAGAATAGACTTCACCACAAAGGACAGCGAGAACATTCCTGAATTTGCAAAGGAACTGCGCAAGTTGGTTGGGCTGAACCATGAGAATGTGGCGAGAATCTTTGACATTCTCGAGGAAACGGTCACCATTTGGGTATTCATGGAGTTGTGTCGCCATGGCGATCTGGTAAACTATCTCCAGGGAGATGACATATCACATTCTGTTGCAGAGAAGTTCAAGCTCATGGTTGACATTGCCAAAGGGGTAGAGTATCTGCACAGTCAGAATGTTGTCCACAGGGACATCAAACCCACCAATGTTTTAGTGAGCAGCTTCCGGGGGTTTCATGCCACTGCAAAACTCACTGACTTTGACTGTGGCAAGTTCTTGAAGGAAGACTACAGCACCTCATTGATGACCTCAAACATTGGAACTCAGGCTTTTAAAGCCCCAGAGTTCTATCTCCGAACTGAAGAATTCAGGCTGGAATACCACAGGAATGTAGACATTTATGCCCTGGGTCTTACTTTCCTTGCCATCATTCAGAACAACAGATTCCTGGTCCCTAGAATTGAGACTGCAAAAGATCATGCGGAGATGGGTCCTTTGTACACTATTGGTATGCTGATGGCAGAGAGAAAGAGGTACAATGTGAAACCGCTAGAAGCACTGCAGACCAGCACAGAGGGGGGTGAGCCCCTGTGGAATGCAGTGAGACGAGAGGTCCTCAAGATGACCCACGTGGAGCCCAAGAAGAGAGCGTCGGCAGCCGACGTCGTTCGGGGCCTGACGCGGGTCGCCGAGACCGTGTCGCCCCAGCCTCGGGGTCCCACCACAGACGGAGCGTCTCCCACCTCGGGGCTCGACAGCAGAATGACGGGCCTCACCATTGGTCCGGTGAGTCGCTCAGGGTGCATCCAATCCAAGTCTTGGGTCTTTGCAGCCCTCGCTATGGGGACGATGTTTTTCTCTCACAGGGTCAAGTTTTCTTGACAAGCGCACAAGCAGTTATTTGCAAGTTGCCACGGCAACCTGTTGCAGGAGCGTTGCTACCCGATGACGCGTCCGTTCCTCGGCCACGCCCTCCTCATCAACACCCAGCAGGGGCGTTCCGACGCTGACGTCACCACCCTCGGGAAAACGTTCCGACGCATGGGCTTCACCGTGTAGACCGAGAGCGACTGGGACGGGCAGGTGGGACAAGAGGACCCGCAGTCTCTCCTGGCCCCCTCCCTCCAGTTTTGCACAAAAAATACCAAGAAAATAACATTTTGCCCTTTGTGCCAAATTTATCTGCAGACCAATGTCCATTCCGGGGATCTGCCAGAAACTGGTTTGCACAGTTCTGACGTAAGTCACTCTCCCGGCTTGGATCACGGGCCCCCATTGGTCCCACATCTGCCTAAGTTTGAACTCCCCAGCACACACAGGCTCTCTCGAGTCCACAATTCAGTCAGTGTTTGTTTTTGTTTGTGTTTGTTTGAAATGCAAAATTTACAGAAGGGCGACATGAGGCGGTGGTTGCTGAGCAACGAGACGCACAGGGACAGCAACTGCGTCCTGGTAACGCACGTCTCCCCTGGAGACGAGCACGTGAGTGAACTGATCCTGACGTTTATCTTCACAGCTTCACAGTGACGTGCTCTAACAATAGAAGGGGTGGGGGTGACGTGTTGTTGTGCTCAAGTTCCCAGAATGCAGGGGTCGGGGAATGTCTTTCTTTTCTTAAGCTCAGTGCTCGAGACACCCCAATGTTTTGTGAACATTGTCAAATTTTCAACGTTAGCTGTGAACTTTTGAAACAGCCACTCCCAACTTCAGTGGGATAAGTTCCTGTTTTGCAGCTCACAAGGACGTCACTGTTGCACTCTGTCACAGGTATTTCTGTGTGCTTCGTCGCAGTTGTAGCTGGAGGTCTGAGGATGTTGTGTTCCATGCAGGGTGACGCTTGGAACCTGGACGACCTTGTCAAGGACCTGTGCGCCGTGAAGACACTGCGGGGGAAGCCGAAACTCCTCATCGCTCAGACAAACAAAGGTTATTTGTCACACACGCCGGGGGGTGTGCACGGGGCAGGAAAAGATGCGCGCACATTGCGCCGGTGGCGCCAAAATACGTGCACGTCCCTCTATTCCCTCAAAATCCCTTGTCAGAGGCAAATGTCCTCACACTATGTCAAAGTGTGATGCACATTTTGTTTGCCTTTGTCTTGTTCAATTTGTTCGCGACAGGTGTTCAGGTGCACACACACAAACACACACACGCACACACTCAGGAATTTCCACATTATTGGAAAGGACAGACTCAAAAACTGAGTGCTCTTCTCTCTTCTGCAGCCTCATGGAAGCCGAAAGGAAGCAGAGGCCAGCAGGGGGCCCCTGGTGCGGCGGCGCGGGGACAGACGCGCCCCCTCCCGGGCGGCGCTGACGTGTTCATGGCCCATGTGACCCGGCAGGAAATCACGTGAGCACAAACACTAAACACTGACAGAAATTGCGCGATTTTGTTGACCACTTGCCTTGCTGCACATGTGTAGAAGAGCACCCAAAAAGACAACCAAAGAAAGAAACATTGTTCGAACCACATTGCAAGAGATGTTCGTTCCTGCTGCGTCCCTGCAGTTGGTCCGTATTCCACATGCAGGGTTGTTTTTTTTCTTCAGAGCTCCAGGGGATGTGCGAGACTTCACCAACATACAGGCGTTGTCCGCTTTCCTGGACGCGTACTACTGCACCGTGCCGCTGCGGGACATCTTCAACAAGGTACGAGAGTACATGATCCAGAAACAGGTGAAGATGGTTCTGTCTTTTGTCCAGAATCCGCCTTGGGTGCTTTTCACAATTGACGCCGTCAGATTTGATCATTGCTCCTTTTGGGTTTGATTCCAAGATTTAGAACAAAAAACACACAGCAAACATTGCAAAACCTTTGTTCAAGAGTTTGCGGTACCTGAGTGGAGTTGTTTGTCCTGAAGATTTTCTTAATCATCGGTCGAACCTTCCATTCGCTTGACAGCAAGTTTGTTCACAGTGGGGAGACGAGGCTCCTCAGGTGAGCGACGGTCTGCGCTGCGACCTCAGGTTGCCCCGGGCTGCTGCTCCCAAACCCTTGGCTCGGGCCCTGCTGGTGAGTACAAGCACATTCCACGAATCTCAGAAAGTTAGTTTTTGCAGAAAAACATAGAACTGAGTATTTGTGAGTTTTGTGTTATCTCTCATCTGTCTCTGTGAACCCAGTCAGCACTTTTCTACGTGAGTCCCCACCGTCCGAGAAGTATCAAAGACGCCTCCAGCGTGAATGGATCATTACACATTTCCGAATGGGTCAAAATTCATTTCTCCCGACAGGAGCATTCGAGGCAGCAGCTGCGGCGCCTCGTGACGCACGACACCGGAATCGAGCCCTGGGGCCGCACCAGGTTCACCGTGCTGCCCTCTGGGACTGTGGTCATCGTTGGGAAATCTGACCAGAGTGACTCCACAAACACCACCACTCACCCCACTGCTGTTCATTTCTACAAGAGGTCTGCTGAAGGATGGGAAAAGCTAAAAACGATCCCCGTCCCCTGTGAACACCATGGAGACACACCCATGTACATTCTCGGTGCTAGAGCTGGGAATCCTGAGATGCTGTACATCAGCTGTTGGGAGAGTGAGGTGATCAGACAGATGAATGTGGAAAATGGTAATGTATCTGTGGTATTCAGTGGTAGAGATACCAATCATTATCCAGGAATGATGAGCTGGGGAGATGAGGGGGAGATGTATGTGGTGCACAGTATCCGGGGTTCTTTCCCCATCCTGCAGCTGGACTGCTCCACTGTACCATTCAGAGTCAAGAAAAGCATTCAGACAGGTATGGAGACCTGCTTCTCCATCTGCTACATCCCTGTCCACAGGCTCATTGTGATCAGCAGCATATCCTCCATCATCAGAGCTGTGTCCTGTGAGAGTGAGAAGGTAGTGTGGGAGGTGAAGGAGCAGGTAGAGGGTGTGGAGTGTCACACACATGGTATGATCTTCTCCCCAGCCCTGGATGCCCTGTTTGTAGCTGATGGTTGGAACACCTGGATCCTGGTGCTGAACCCTTGGGATGAGTCTCTCAGGCAGGTTCTGCCTCTTGAGCGGGAGATGGGTGTCATATGGGAGCTGTGTCTGCACAATGATCAGCTGATCGTGAATCATGGTGACACTGTCTCTGGTCAGAGGATCTCGTACTTCTCCCTGCAGCGGGAGGGTTGAGCTCCTCCCCGCCGAATTCCAGCGATCGATTCCCTTTCTCAATGAGGAACGTGTCTCTGTCTCTGCCCCCCCCCCTGAATCTGGATCGAGGTCGCCACGCCGTTGGGATCCGCGGTGGTGGGTCTGGTCTTCGGCTCCTGTAGGCTCAGTGGGATCGTTTGTTTCGCACGCTGAGACCAGCAGAAAACATGGGTAGCGTTCGATTCGCCAATTCGTCCAGCAATTCCGGAATGACCGTTCCATGATGCAGAGTGGAATGGTCAAGTCAATCCAGAAACGACCAGAATTCCAGGAATCTTGCTATGTTTGTGCAATTTCGAAGCAATTCCGGATTGACGGAAGGGTAAATCGAACACGACCATTGTCACCCCAAGATGGGTTTGTTTGAACGTAGACAACAGGGAATCCAGGACAATTAGAATCATTGGGAAGCACTGAGCCACGTCTCCGTGCACACAGCTCGTTCCTGGCCCTGTGTGAACAGGTCCCGGGTGGACAGTTCCGATCCGGGGCCATTGCTGAGGTCCAGAGTCTCTGGGTTCAGGTTTGGGTCGAGGGTGTGGAGTTTGTGTTCGAGTTTGTGAGCGCAGGTGTCGACCGCTGGTGCAAGTGGAGTTTGAATTCCAGGCATGTCGGTCGTACATTCCTGATCAGCCCCTCTGAACAGTCATCTGCAGGTTTTCGTTATTTGCATGAACTGAATGTTGTACTGAGGGTTGTCTCCGTCAGAGTCAGAATTTTTCCAGCCCTCACGAAGTCATTAGCGCCGCCCCCCTTCCCCAAATCGCGTAACATCTTTGTGCCACTACAAACGACTCTTTCAGAGGAGTTGCAATTCCACATTCTGACCTTCAATGACACAAATCTTCAACCAAAAAGTTGCCTCCACCCTTGCCTGGGGTACAGAGGTACTCCCCCCCACCCCCACGCCCGCCATACAAAGCGTCGCACCCCCCCCCCCCGGAATCTGAGGAACGTACTGACGCTTCGTCAGAACGGAAATATGTCAGCGTTGCGTTTTGACATATTGTTGTGACGTCACCTCCCGATGTTGTTGTTTATTTTGTATTATTGTTGTTGTACCTTTGAAAGCGGAATTGCGATCACACCCCACGGGACTGCTGTCACTTTGACGCGACGACTTTGATGTCAGATTTACGTAAATCTGTGAACGTTGCGTTTTGACATATTGTTGTGACGTTATGTCCCGATGTTAGTGTTTGTTTTTGCTAGCTATTGTTGTTGTACCTTTGAAAGGGGAATTGAGATCACAGCTGCCTGTTTTGTTGCACGTACCTTTGACGTCAGAACTGTTGTAACTTGGACGTCAGAACAACGGAAATATGTGAACGTTGCGTTTTGACGTTTTGACGTTTTGTTGTGAACTTGTGTTTTGTTGTTCGTTGTAAGTTTGACAGGGGAATTAAGATCACACCTCACAGAATTGTTGTACCCCCAAATCGCACAACATCCTGCGGTACGCACTGGCCGTTTGACGTAAATCTGTAAACGTTTTCTTGTGACGTTACGTGAACAACACATGTTGTCGTGTGTACGCTTTGTACAGTGTTGGAAATTTGACAGGGGAATTGAAACCCCACCTCCCAGAATTCTTGTAATTTTGCCGGGGGGAATCCCCAGAAATCCTCCCGCGCCCTGACACAACTGTTGTACCTTGGGTTCTGCGTGGAAACTTGGACAGGGGAATTGAGATCACACCCCACAGTAACATTGTGCCATTGTTTGACGTCAGAACCACTGCAACTTTGACGTGACGTTGTAACTTTCACAGGCAGGGGAATTTACGTGTAGCCCCAACAGAACTGCTCTTCCTTGTTGTTTGTTTTTGTATTTTGATTTCAAACGACTGATGTATGCACATAATTTTGCGCCATTCATGCGCACTGTAAAAGGATGCGTTCAGGATGGCTTTGTTTTGTGTACTCTTGATTCCACGATCGTCGAATTTTGTGAATACAAAACACAAAATGTTCAGGTGACTGTTTTGTGGTTTTCGTGCGCGGTTACCAATGGCAACGGGAACGCTCGTTCACACCGTCACGTCACGCCGTCACGCGTCAAGTTGCGTCAACGGCAGCGACGTCGTCGTTGCGTCCCGCTGTTTCACGTAGTTCACGTAGTTACGTCGATTCTGTGAGCGAGTCTGAACGTGATCCGCCGGACGGTGCGCTCTGAGCGAACCTCAGCGGAATCCGTTGGGACGATACGTTGTGGCACAGCTGTGTCAACGCGCACTGCGTCGCAAACCGTGACGCTGAGCCGACGCAGGGTGACTTGTTGTCATGACGACACAAGCCACGACACGTGACGCGTGCGCTGTGACTCCAGCGGAAACCGCTGAGACTTTCTTCAGAGGCATCGTCTCAACGGATTCCGTTGAGATACGCCCAGAGCGTATCCTCCGGCAGATTATGTTGGCATTCGCTCAGGGCGTATGATCCACTGTAAACCCAACGGAATTCGTTGAAATTTTATCAGTTCGGTGTCGTCCAACGGAACGTGTCAAGATTTACTGAAAACGCGTCCCAACGTTTTCCGTTGAGATTCGTTCAATACGTATCCACATACAAAGGGACTGGGCGAAATCGGATTGCCGTCCTTCCAATGCAACGCAATCCGTTGAGATTCGCTCAGGGCGAATCGTGCAGCGGAATCCGTTGAGAATCGCTCAAAACGAACGGCTCCTCTGCTGTGAATCCGGTGGCGCCACCTCGAGTTGTGCGGGAGAATCAACACTTGTTTCACTCGTCATTACGTCTCATCAAGGTTTGTGAGAGACAGAAGAAACGAGGAGAGATGCGGCACCACAAAGGCTTTCGGAAAGCGACCACCACGTCCTCGTCAAAAGTCTCTCAAAGGTGACCTCACTGTGCAGTTGGGGAAGTGAGTTTGCACATTGGCAAAAGAGTTCCTGTTCAATCACAAAAACTCTTTTCTCAACCGAAGGTCTTCAAAGTCATTGCGTGATTTCACAGGAAATTGTTTTCTCGCCGTTTATGGGACTTTTCTCTGACAAAAGTGTCAGAGCAAAACACTTTTCAGGTGTCAACAGTAAATCTGGGAGGGGGCGCACCGTCCAACCTCCACTCCCCTCCCTGCCCCCCCCCTCCCCGCAAAAAACTTCACCTCCTCATTTCTCGTGCAAGTATTTTTCACATTTTCAACAAGCCTCTGATATTCTTTCCAGGTTCGCAAGACAAAAGCCGATTGTCTTCAGGTGGCACTGGATTTTCGCTGAATCGGCTCCAGGGGGTGAGAGGCCGACGCTGCCCCACCCCAGAATTTTTTTTTGGGGTGGGGGGAGGGTGTTGTTTGAGGTTTTCGCCTTCGCCTGTCCATCTTTTGGATGCAGGATTTGTTTGGCTCGGTCAGCTGAAGTTTGAGCTTCTTGGTACATTTTCTGGGTCCTGCTCAGAAGAATTTCCATATTTGGAGTCTGATGTTGGCGACAAGACCCCCCCCCCCTGCGTCCATCTGCCAATCATCGCAGAATCAGGCGACTTGCACGAGGACGTTGTGGTTGTTATCTCATCTGGGAAAAGTACGAGGGAAACCCAAGTCCTGGCGGTCCTGCTGAGCACGTTTCAGCACCTTCAGGAATTCGGACGCCGACCGTGCGCTTGTTTGTCCCCAGAAGTTGGATCGACCTCGTGAGCCAAAGTGGAGACGGAAGAAGCGAGTTGATCCTGGGGTGCGGATCCGGAGGACCTCGGCGAGCGGTGCTAGGGAGCTGTAAATGTGGGTCCAAAGTTATGTGTTCCTGAATGGGTATGGGTGTTCAGGCCAGCATCGTTCCAGAAGCGTTCAGCTGGCTGAACCGTTGTGCAGCATTGATCAGGAGTGGGGAGCCAATCCCTCCTGTCTCCATACACTGGGTCCCATAAGCTAGTGACACACATGTAGTTTAGGTAAGCATTTATTGTTACTTACCTGATCTTCAGAGAAGCAAAGCCTAGAGTGAGGGGTGCATATGGTACAGCTGAAGCTGTTCTGAAGGTGCAGCTTCAGAGGAGAGTGGGAAAGAATCATGTGTGATGGAACCGGCAAACGAGGGTTCGATTGGAGGTGGTTCGATTACACAACAGGAAGTGTCCAGTGCGGGACACCTGGATCTGCTCAATTCAAGTACGCTCTGTTTGCCGCACACACACTCACATACACATTGCACACATACACACTCGCACACACACACGCACACACACACACACATACTCGAGTCACACGCCGCGGCGTTATCTCTCACCGAGTGAGGCTGGGAACACACTCCCAGCGACAGTCACCAGCGTCGTGCTGCCCCGTCGTGCTGTGGCGTCGTCCCTTTGGGTTTGTATGGAGGCTGCTGTTGCATCACACCAACTACTGCAGGAGCGGTTGGAGTGATGCAAAAGCAGCCCAATACTGACCCAATGGGGTGACGCAACAGCACGACGGAACAGCAGGACGCAACGGGTCAGTGTGTCCGCATCCTGCAGGCAATGGAGAGGATCCAGAGTGTGAGCTCCGTGGGAACTGATCCCACCGGAGGAGAACAACTCTAATGGACAATAGAACACACGTGAAAAGCAAGAGGCAAAGTTACCCCCGCAGCTCAAGGGGCGTCGAACGTGGACCCCTGGATCCACCACTCGCCTTTGTTGAGCTCAATATCACTGCGCGTAGCTTGCTGTGTTACTGTGTATGTTTTGTCGCCAGACACGCCCCCCATGATCAAATGATCAAACGTGATCCAAAGGAAAGAACTTGAGCTTCACTGAACGAGTCTGGCCTGGAAGAGACCAGAACTTTCTTCGTGTTCTTCAGGAAACGGATCACAGCAACAACCCCTGTTGCCAGGCAACCACAGAGATCTGCAGGCAGCATGGCGGAGGCTGACGACACGAGGGCGTGTCCAGTATGTTTTGATGAGTACTCAGCTGAGGGGGACCACACCCCAAAACTGCTGCCCTGCACACACAGCCTGTGTAGATGGTGTATTGAGCAGCTCAGAGAGAAGGAGCAGCAGGGGGCAGGGTTTACCTGCCCCATCTGTAAGGAGAAGTTCCCTGGAAAGAGAGACTTTCCTGAAAACAGGTACATCCTGGCACTTCTGAAACAGATTGAACCTCAGACGGAGGAGGACGAGGCGGAGGAGGAGGATAGCGCAGAGAAGTGCGGTCAGCACGAGGGGGAGTCACTGCAGCTGTACTGCGTCACCTGCCGAGAACCCGTCTGCGAACGCTGTCTCCATGGCGACCACGAGGGTCACGAGACCACAACCCTGGAGCAGCATTTGGAGCCAATAGAAGAGGCCCTGAGGTACCAGGTACAGACCTTACTCCGAGATGTCCACACGTCCGAGGCGACGGTTCTGAAAACCAGATCTACCACCAGAGGGAGCTACGCGTCGTGTTTGGCGAGTCTGAAGGAAGTTGTGAAGAAGATTGAGGGGGAACGAGACGACATGGAGAAGAAGTCACCAGCCGGTTCACCAGAGAGACAACTCAAACTTGATCTTGACTTTTGTTCTGACTTTTCTTTTGGTCAGGTTTTCTGCAAGAAAGAAAGGCTTTCAGCGACGGCATTCTGCTGTGTGTGGCGGCGGCTGGGACCATCTTCGTCTTCCTGCCCCTGAAATTCCGCCGTGCTGGAGAGACCAACCTGAAACAGGTGGACCCGACCACAGGCGCTGTGCTGCAGAGGGTCCGCGTCCCCCAAGAACGCTGGCGGAGCGTCGCTGCCTGGCGCTGTTTCGTTACTCGTACACGTAAGCCTTCCCTTTCCAGACATGTGGACTCAGAAACAAGAGACCAGAAGCTCATGTGGTTTGCAAGGAACATTTTCGCAGTCTCCATCAGATCATTCATGGCTTTTCTCAAACTATCTTTGCAATGCAGGTATGGCTTGGAGTTCAGAGACCAGACAGACTTGGGCACCGTCATCTTGAAGCACGACTTAAGTCAGCCCAAGTTGCTCGGCATCCTCTCCCCATCCGTTCTGCTGGTCGAGTCCGGGGCACAGGTCCAGCAACTCGACTGCAGCACCGACCCCCCGCAGACCCAGACAGTGGTCGCCGAAGGCCAAGACTTGGGAGACCTCACCCTCAGTCACTGTACCGAGTTCAAAGGTGAGTGGCTCTGCATCTGTGCGGAGGGGTGCTACAGAAGCTCCATCTCTTGTTTCGACGCTGACACGTTCCAGCGGAAGTGGAAGAGAGACGGTGCGCCCCCGGCGAACCTCGAGGTTTCCGCAATCACTTCTGATGGGCGCTGCATCTACGTGGCCGACAGCGGGAACGCGTGCGTACAGATGTTCTCCCTGTCGGACGGGCAGTACCTGGGGAGGCTCCTGGAGGGGGAGGGGAGGGGGAAACCGAGGTGCATCACGTGGTGCGGGGACTTCCTTGTCGTGGGGTTCATCTTCGGGACAATGGACAGGAAGACGTTCACCTTGGTTCGGGTTGAGTTCGGCGAGAAAGAAACATAATTCTATGTACAGCTCTGAGAGCACAGAACCTGTCGTGTGTGCTTGTTTTGTAGAAATGAGTTTTCTCCTCACAAGGGTTCCTGTTCAATCACACAACTCCAAAGGTCTCGCAAAGTCATTGTGCGATTTCACAGGAAACTTTTTTGTACAGTGTGAGAACCCTGTCCTTGCTGTACATGCAGAACATCTGGACCCTGGACCGGATCCAGGGGCTCCTGAGGGGATGGGAATCAAGGGCCTGGGTGTAATCGTGCAGGTTCATGAGAACTTGTGCTCTGTCGCACGGAATTCGAGGAGACAGATCAACATGCAAGTGGCTGATGTCAAAGGGGGCGGAACAGTCGATCAATAAATATATGAGTGACATGAACCAAGCGTGTGACGCGTGGACTTTGTTTTCGCTGTATCAAACCAAAAACGGACTCGCCGGGCTGAAGAGCATGTGTTGACAGGAATAAACCACGCCGACCGAGAGGAGAGGAGCAGATCTCAAATGCTCGAGATGCAGAGCTTCGAGAGCATTTGAGAGCACTCTGATCCTCAAGGTCAAGTGGTTTAATCCACATATCCCACTGAGGCCTTGAGGTGTTGGCTTTTTGGGATTATTCAGACTGTCTGCTGACCCATTTGGTGTCATTGACTTGTGTGACTACTCAACAAAGTGAGAGGAGGAAATAACAACCGCGCGAAAGCCGACATCTCAAGGCCTCTGTGGGATATACGAAAATAACAACGACAAATACAGCGCCAAACCATGACTGCAATGACCAAAGCACGGCCAACGAACAGAATAGGCAGAGCAAAGCAAGAAACAACTGTGGGTCAAGCGTTTTCAGGTGGAGAGTTTGATGATGACAACCAACAGACAAAGGGTGAAACCACCGGAGGAAAACACACAGAAGATTCTTTTGAGATTCACCTGGGCGTATCGTCCAGCGGATTCCGTTGAGATTCGCTCAAAACGGACGGTTTTCCTGGTTGCAAATTGAGTGGTGCCATCTTCAGTTCTGAATCCATATGCCAGAATGTCCTGGTAGAAGGTTTGTGAGAGACAGAGGAAAAGAGAATCTTGAACAGAATCAAACAAAAGAGGAAATCCCAGTCGTAGATCCAGGGGGCACCCACGCGGCACAGACCCCCATTGACCCCACCAAACACACAGATCCAGCACTGAATGGTCCCCGAATGAACGCGGTCCTGGATACAGTGCACAGTGATGCAGCGCACCTACATCTGCGGCGTGTCAGTGGTGCAAACGATGCCAAAGTCAACAATGCATTTGGCCAATCATGACAGGCCCGCCCATCAGAAGAGTGTGTGTGTATGTGTGTATGTGTGTGTGTGTGTGTGTGTGTGTGAGAAATGTAGAGAGAGAAAGAAAGAATGAATGGATGGATGGTCGAATGAATGAATGAATGAATGAATGAATGAATGAGTGAATGAATGTGAGAGAAAGAAGGTTCACGAGAAAGTATGTCTGAAAAAGTGTGTGTGAGAGAGAGTGTGTATGTGTGTGTGCTCGTGTGTGTGTGTGTGTGGGGGGGGGGGTATTATTTTGGCAAACCTTAATCCTGGTCTCATGTGTTTTGGGCGGACATGTCAAAGACA
>JAAUXT010067985.1_pt1 | contig 17277 bp, 14 predicted proteins | sample 7278171 | NCBI WGS metagenome assembly JAAUXT01 (sample SAMN14350112, study PRJNA611818) | marine sediment metagenome | isolation source: surface marine sediment (1.8m) | place: French Polynesia: Moorea | collected 2018-08
ACTTTTTTTTGTGTTTTTAATTATATTGGGTATTTTAAAACCCAAGTGGTGTTCTTTTTGCCAAAAAACTTTCAAACCTTGGCAAACACTTCCCCCCCCCCCCCCCCAAAAAAAAGACGTCTCACAGAAACATTTCAACTTTTGATTCATGGATGATGGCCAAATGTCTCCTCTGGTGCTCCCCCCAGATAAAAATGTTCCGTCAAATCCAAAAGCAAGGGAAAATCATGAAGAAAATTTCAAAGCGGCAATCACCATGCTTGCTGGATTTTTGTATTGAAGCAACAGCACCAAGATTCACACACATTGATGTGCAGTGCTTTTCACCTGACGACACCACTCAGCTGAGGCAGAGTTGTTCCCACCAGACTTCTACCAAATCAGGCATCCAACAGGACATGAAAAACGTAGAATCCACCGATCCTGACTGGTGGAGCCACAGATGACCTGAGCACCCCCTGGTGCCCGCAGTAGGAACCCGCCCCTTCACTGTGACACACCCTGGACCCCTGAAGCACTGTGTCCCAACACACCCGCTTCATTTCAGGTTTTCACACAGATGACGCGGCGTTAAAATTTTGACGCCACACCAGGCATGAACTGGACCTTTTTCTTGGTGCTCTCCTTTGTGTCTTAAATTTGACGCCCACACGTCAACATTTTTTTGACGTGGCGTCAAAACATCTGCCTGTGTGAAAACCCTTCTGCAGACGTCAACGCGTGCAACTTGTACCCCGTGCCGCGAAAGGGCGACTCTGCACCGACGGCATCTTCGGCTCCACGTGCGCGGCGCGCTTCACCGAACCCGTCCGCGAGTGGGGGAGTGTCACCCCCCCCCACCGGTCCAGCAACATAGGGTGTCACCCAGGGTCCACGAGACGCTTGGGGCGTTCCTACCCCTTCCCCACCTGAGTGACAAGCAATGCATATGTCGGAAGCTCGCTTGTGCCACGTGACCCACACAGAGGGGGAACGTGAACACTCAAGCCGCGATGATCCGCCGTGCCCAATCAGATGAAGAAGACGCCGGACCTCAGGCGAATGACGTGCAAACTGGCCTGGATATCCAGAAGAACTCTCGACGACAGCGAATGTCACTCCTGCAGTGATTAACTTGACTCTTGACCTGATGCTTGACGCACTTCAGCGAAGAGGCAACAAACTTTTTTTGACCATAATTTTTCCACCCAGTGCGTAACGCGTTGAACTGTCAGAAATGCTGTCTGTTCGCAGGGTTCAACTTCACACGGATAACGCCGCGTTACCAAAAGCTGAATTCGTATTGAGCTGCGGCATGCCTCATGCGTTCTGATTTTTGTTGGGCGGCGTCAAAATTTCACATGACACCCAAAGTGATGCAGGTTGCTTCCTGCAGATAATCAGTGGGAACCGATTCTTGACGCAGTCACAGGCGTCAATGTGCCGCGAAACGCACGACGCAAAAACGCAGATCCATATGAAATCAACATGAGTGTTCCGAGAAAGATCCAGTTTTCAAAGGGGTGTGAAAAACGAGGACCATTGTCAATGTACCCTGCGTGACAACACCAACCACGTTTGGTTTTCACTATATATATATTCAGATGTGTTGTATGTATTGGAAAAGCATTTGTATCCAGCGAACAATATCCAAGAAGAAGATTCCTCGGTGTTGGGTGAAAATTTAGCAAATGTTATGCGAAAATGTAATTTTTTTGCAACTGTACGTCACCAAGGTGACAAGCCGGTTTGTGCACATGTCAAAAGCGTCAACAAGCGAACAATAACACGTGACAAAATCGTATCATTTTACCGTCAAAGAATAACATATATCTCTTTTGTGCTACAGTGCAACAGCTGGATAAAAGCGAGGCTTGGTTGTAAACCTTGTATCTAACCTTGAATAAACGGGTATTGGGTCTGAACCCATTGTTTCTTGGTCTCGTGAAGATCTGCCAAGTTCACACAGTGGTCATCAATCATGTTCCGTTCACGTGCGCAGCCCGCGGAGCTGGCGTCGCCTCTTCCCCCCCGTCACCAACCACGTGATCAAGCAGACAGCTGACCGGACGCGAAATTAGAACATGCACGATGAAAAAGAACATTTTTTTTTTTGGGGGGGGGGGGGCTGACATGCATACCTGACGGACTGTTGGATTGGGGCTGCCCCAGTTTCACTAGGTCGAGTACAGCTAAAATTGGACTTCCAACTTGGAGGTTATGATTCCCTTGTGTGTGAGTGGAACAATGGCTCATCAGTGAACAAAATGTGTGCACAATGAACATTTTCTTTGTCCTCCGTTTTTCCCATTGTGTTTGTGTATTTCTTTAATTGAAATAGAATGGCCTAATTTGTCAAGAATTTGTGGAAATTTGCAATGAACAGGCATAATTTCTCTCCATCCAATGTGTGCAAATGTTCCTGCCCTGCACCAACCTCTGATTGCTTGCATGAGCAGGGCAATGGAGGCCAAACAGACACAAGTACCAGAACAATGGAACCACACTGAATAGAGTTTGTCCTTTCAGGAACACCCCACCTGAACCCAGAAACTCATTTACACAGCAGAAATTCACAACATTTTTGACAGTGCTCTGCTGTGAAAGCAAAACAAGAAAGCAATCAGCTACAGGACAAAATCCAGGCCAAAGAAGAATGAGAAATATTTGTATTGTTTGGCAAGAAACTTCGCGCTGTTGCTGTGTGCGTGGACTCTGGTCCTCAAAAAATGCTTTGAGAAAGATGGGATCCTTCGCAAAAGCTGTCCACGTAACATTCACAGACAATTGATTGTTTTGTATGAAAATGATATGAGGGCAAATGCTGTGTCAATTGCAGCAGTTATTGTCGCTTTTTCGTGTGTGAAGAGTTCAACAATAGATCATTCATCCAACTCAAAACTTAGTCCCAAATATGGCACCCAGCAAGGTAAGGCATGGATGAGCTATGTGAACTCTACTTCCAAAGCACTCCTGGCAAAAATGTTTCAAGAGGCTGGAACATTCACAGCTGCTATCCCAATGACATTTGATAAGTATCAAGTGAATCATTTGATGAAGCACAGAATTGCTCACTTAGATCGGTACAAGTCTGACCTTCAAACTAAGCAGCATCTGCACACTATCACTGACCCACTTCACAACTTGGAAATTGTGTCCAATGCCATTCCAGCTGAGTCTTGTTTCTATAACATTTTATGGTCATTTAGACTTGCTCCAGGCTTGGCTCTATCAGTGCTGATAGAAAGACTCAGGGTCTTCAGTGTGTTGTTTGACAGATGTGCACATCATGTGACATTCAAAGATGACAAAGGCCTCTCAAATAATGTTTTTTGTGGGATATTTTCAAATATTTCCTGCTATCCGTCAGGACTGTATGTGGACATGCATTTGTTCACACACAGTATAAATCTCAGACTGTTATTTGATGCTTCTATCAAATTTAACCTGTTGTCCAGTGGTGAAATTATATCCAGAGCCACATTTGCAGCATCTGAGTCAATAACAACATTCTTTGGAACATCACAACTCCTTTTGATCAACAAATTGCGTGTAAACACAAGCCTGCGTTTCCACCATATTATTGTTGACAAACATCAACAGATAAACATCTTTTTCAAAAGGTATCCTGGCATCCAATTCATTGTTTTTGAAGGTCCTGGAAAACTGTCAACCCAGTTGGATCTCAAAGGAAAGAACAAGATGTCTACTCAAAGCTTTCAACTTGTTCTCCATGTGAAAACACCATTGCACCTTTCCACTGAAACAATGTTCTGGTCATCAGTGAAAGTTTCACACAAAACTTCTGGGGGAATTTTGAGAGCTAATCAGCATCTCTCATTTTCATCAAACAATGCCTCTTGTGGGAACATATGCGTGGAAAGGATTTCCTTCTCTACAGTTGGAGGCTCCTTCATCAATGTCTCATTTTTAGATTTTAGATATGAAGGAGACAATGGCACTGACTGTGTTTATGGAGGTTTAGCCTTCCATGAGTATCTGAAGAATATCAGGAAATTTTACCACATTGTCACCTTGTGCACATCACTCCCTCATGAGTGGAAGAATTTTCAGAGTGTGCACAGCAGTTCAAATCAACTGCTGATCACAGCATATTCTTACTCAAACTACAGCAAGATAAAACTCAACCTCACTGTGGCACACACTTTTTGTAAAACCACCAGGGTGAACTGGTGTGTTCTGTATGCCTGTTTGCGATCTCGCCTCTATGATGACAGATATTGCCCATACCCATTCTTCAATGGCATCTACCTGCACCACAGTTGGCGATTTTGTGCCAAACAAGTATTTGAGGGCAGCAAGAGAAAGTGTGCAGTTCTCCAAGTCTCTCAGCATCCCAACTACAAGTTCCAATTCCCATTCACAGGAGAGAGCTGTCAGGGCAGGTTAACCCTCTATCTGCTGCCCAAGCCACAATTCAGTTTCCACCAGAGCGCCTTCCTCTCCCACAGGTATTTTCAGCACTTTGGTTCCGCTGTGACGTCCTTCCAGGACCTGTCTGACAGACCTTCCAAATTTGAGTTCTATTCCACGACTTCGAGTACGGTGGAGGTGGATCTAGAGCTGCACTCCCTGGGCAGCTGGGTCGACTTTGTGTACAATGAGACGAGTGGCGACGCAGGTAAGATGCTTCAACAGAGCCCAAAACAACCCTGACTTTGTGCACACAGTGTTAATGAAGCAAATGCTTTGCCTCATCTTGACCCTCATTTGCATCATTTCAATCAATCTAACGAATAGAAATTTCCATTGGCCAAACCTGCTCACACAACTCCCTTGCACACAAATAAAGTGTCATTTTATCAAGTTAGTTTTTCCTTGAAGTAGTGCACAGACTTCCCAGTTGCTGAAGCTGTGGTTTTGGTTCTTACAGTGGGGCACATCTGTTTTGAATACTGGCAGGTTCTGAAACCATCCACCTGGTAGGGCAGCAGGCGGTGTATCTCAGGCCCCAGCTCCGGTCAGTGCTGGCGGTGAGCCGGACGCCCTGTCCCCACAACAGGACGCACGTGGACTCAGCGTCAGTGGCGATCACGTGGAAAGTGGTGGTGAGTCGTGAGCGTTACTGGAATTGTGTCCTTTATTTTGTCTCTCACAGTCAATGCGTGTGTTCGAATATCACGCTTGGAGTGCTTCGCCCTTGGTTGGCGATGAGCGCCGGCGGGTAACATCAGATGTTGAAAGGCAAACTCGGCTTTTGTCATTCCTGTTTGAGTTGCCATATCCTACACCTTTTTGTCTCTCTCACCCTCATCCCCTTTGTGGTCTCTCTGTCACTGTCTCTCTCCCACTCTCTCAGTGCACTCCGTTTTCTCTCCAACTCTGTTGTCTCTCTCTGACTGTTTCTCGCGCTTCCTACTCTTGTGGCTTCTTCTCTCACTAATATGTGTGTTTTTCTTTTTAGTCTTTTTCCTAGTCTGCATGGTACTCAGTCTCCCTTTTCTCTCTCCCTGCATGTCTCTCATTGTCTCCCACTTTCCGTCTCTCTATTCATCGGCCCTTGTCTCTCCCTCCTCACACCATAGCTCTGTCTCTTTCTGTCTCTCTCTCTCCCTCTCTCCACATTCCCTGGTACTCTGTCTCCTTCTCTCCAGTCTCTCTCTTTGTCTCTCTCTGTCTCTCTCTCTTTATCTCTCCTGTTTTTTCGTCAAGCTAAACAAAGCATGCACGAAAACATGTTTAGGGGACAAAGAAAAGAGTACTTTCCACGAACCTGGACACAAAGTCTACTACAGTCAAGTGACCCTGGTGTTGTAGAAGTGCGTTTACTCACCAACAAAACAATTTGGTCCTGTTCAATCACACCACTCTTTTATCGCTCACAATATCCTCTGGTCTTTGTGTGATTTCGCAGGAACATCATTTTTTTATTGTGCTTGAACCTGCAAAACACAGACCCACAGGTCGACTTGCAACTGCTTGCGCGCACACACACACATGCACGCACACACAGACACACGCACGCATGGACAGACACACACACACACAAACACATGCACACACAGACACACGTACACACAGACACACACACGCACACACATGCACACACAAGCACACACACAGACACATGAATGCACACACGCACACACAGACACGCACCCAGACATCCACACACATGCATAGCACACACACAGGCACAGCACACACACACACAGATACACACGCACACACACATGCACACACAGGCACACGTGCACACACAGACACACGCATACACAGACACACACACACACACACACACACACACACACACACACAAATCATACTCTTGTTTCTCATGTGCTGCAGTACAATTCTGGGAGGACCCTGAGACGACAGATCTCCTCTCGCACCAGCACAGTGCTTCGTTATGACCCCACCCTGTGGTGGAAGCAAACTGTGCAGCTGAACCACGAGGACACAGTCCACGTGGCCCTCCCAGGAGGAATGACAAATACCAAGCTCCACCTGCAACGTGAGGGGGATTTAATTTTGTTTTCTCAAAAGGAGATTTGTTTGAAAACCCAGTGGATACCCTTCAAATCCTACAGTTACACAAAATGTGATGAGTCTCAGAAGATTCTTGAATTGAAGGGTTGTTTCAGCATGTGTGTCAAGCAGAATAAGAAAATTAAGGTTTGGTTGGTAAAATGCCTGACCACAAGGCCTCCTCCTGATGCAAGCAGACACAAAGGCAAACAGTTGCCATTTTGTGCACATAAAAAGGAGAGACTGTTGTGTGACAGCTCATCCAAGCCACGTGTTTTTACCTGGATTGAGACTCAGAAGTTGTGTACTTCAGTAAATCAAACTTTGCCAATTCTGTTGTCAAGAAGTGATCAGGAAAATCTGATAAATATCTTCCATTACACTGAGGATGATCATTCTGCAATCCTTCCAATGGAGGCCATTTTTATAGGACTCAAAGTCATTGGAGAGGTAAAGTCAATTGTGTCCCATGTATCTTGCTCACTTGGTGTCATTCAGCACAACAAAGCCTCACCTCTCTGTCTGGGATTTTGAGTCTGTTCCACCTCCACCAATCTCTTCATTTCAGAGCCTGACATGGATGACCTCCACTGCAGGAATGACAATTCTTCTTGCTTTCCAAGGAATGTGGATATTTGGCCTGGAAAGAAACAATGTGCCGTGTTATGCTGTGTACGCAAGTACACATGGAAGACTCAGTTGCAAAAGTTATGAAAACACAACACAACTGCAGAAAAGAAAGGAAGAGCTGTTGGAAAAGCATCAGGAAAGCAATAAGAGCAGGCAGTGTACCATGCTGCTCATATCCAACTTGGCTACACCTGTGTGGGTTGCTATTGAGTGCAAAGACAAACTACTTCCCAATGTTGTCTGCTCATCTGCAGAGAACATGCCACATCAAAGCTACTCTGCTCTGCCAATCTCCAACAAGGGAAAACTCTGTGGACCAACTGAAGTCCAAATGAATGCAAGCTGCTTTTGGTTCACATTGCAGAATGTGACAAACTCAATAAAACATTTTTCACTCCAGCTTGAAACAAAAGGAATGAAAATCCAGGAATGTATTCTGGCCTCTTTTGGAAAAATGCTGCATCCAACTGAAACTTATGAATTTTCCTTTCTGTTTGACTCTCAGAGTATTCACAAAACACAGGAAAGTTTCATGTTTTATAACTATCAAAGTAACAAAGTCTTCAACACCTACAATGAAGAAATTACAGAATTTGCTGCAAGTTCAATTTCATGTGGCCAGTATAGATATTTGTGCACCACAGCTACTCGAATATTGTACAAAATAGATAAGCTGAAATGGACCGCTCTTAATGGAAGTGGATGCCACATGGACATGATGAAAAAACTGCATGGCCACTTGGTTTACAGGTCAACCAAATTTGTGTGCAGTTTTTCACATGAAATTTTGTGGGAAACTGCAAGTTCTGAATCAACTGTTTTTTGTACTTGTAACACGACTGCAAACATTTCTGCCCTTTTCTACACTGACAAACTGAAGAAGTGCAGAAGTTACACAAGTAAGGGGTCGGCTGAACATACAATAACACATTATTCATCAGATAAGGGACAAGTAGACTTGCAAGATTCTTCCTCAGTTGACATGGAACAGCAGAACAAGTTACAGAAAACAATTGATTTCTCTTGTTCTGATCCCAATTATTTGCCCTGTGGAATGGGGATTTCAGCTTGCTACCATCTCAACCAAATATGCATCTACACACTCACGCACAAAACCAATCTCTCACCCTGTTCAACTGGTTCACATTTGCAGGACTGCAAACAATTTACATGCAGAATACAACTATTCAAATGTATTATTGCATACTGCATTCATTCACACTATTTGTGTGATGGTAAATGGGATTGTCCTCATGGTGATGATGAGGCCAACACAACATTTTGTCAAATGAATTGTGTTGGGAAAATGAAATGTTTCACAGGTGAGTCAAATTTCTCATGCGTGTCCGTTGATGGAATATGCAATGGTGTTCAGGATTGCCCCCAAGGCGATGATGAATATCTGTGTTTACCAAGAAAGCACACTTGCCCTCAGATCTGTATCTGCTTGAATGTTGCCATTTTATGCACAGGGCAACGTGCCAGAAACATTTTGGGCGTGGTTGTGGGGTTGACATCCTTCTGTGTGTCTTGTTCTGTAGCAGACACAATTCTGGATGCCAATGTGAATCGCTTTATTCATGCACAAGTGAGATTCCTGAACTTGTCAAACAATAAAATTTCTGATGTGTGTGGAATATGTCGCCCCAGTGAGGTTCAGTTGATGACAATTGATATTTCCCATAATGTTATTTTGGAGCTTCAATGTGACTGTGTCTGCAACTTTACACATTTGAGAGTGTTCAACCTGAAGAGCAATCTTTTATCCAAAGTAAAGGTACCTTCCTTCAGACTACTTCCCAGTCTTCAAGAAGTGAATCTTGAAGATAACAGCTTGTTTCAACTTCCAAAGGGTTTATTTCAGTTTGTACCCCAGTTGTTAGTTCTGAATATCATGCAGAATCCATTGATATTCATTGATGTGAATATGTTTGTGAATCTGAACATTCAAACAACACTGACAGATTCTTATCAAGTTTGTTGTGTAAAACCACCAGGATCACATTGCAGTGCTGACATACCTTCATATGCCTCATGTTCCAATTTACTGCCCAGTTTCGACCTTCACATTTGCTTTCTGGTTGTTGCAATTTCTGTTCTTGTCTTCAATACAGTAGAAGCTTGAGCAAACTTGACAAAACTGTGGAAGCATTTCAAATTGCCCATTTTGCAGAGAAAAACTGACACTTCAGCTGGTCCAAACAACACAATACTGCTTTTGCACGGTGTGACGGACTTTTTCTGTGCTATCTATTTACTCCTTGTTTGGGTGACAGACAGGTTGTTTGGGAAAGAGTTTTTTGCTCAAGATCAAAGGTGGAGGGATAGTTTTGCTTGTCACGTTGGAATTTTCTTGTCACTCTTGTTCATGTGGTCTCAACCTCTGCTCCAAATCTGCATGGCTCTTGCAAGGTCCATGGTGGTCAAACACCCTTTTGACTCAAATTTCAAGTCATTCACCTTTGTCACAAAATTATGCAGTTTTATTTTATTTTTGGTGGGCTGCATGTGTGCAGGAATAACACAATTTTACTGGACCTCAAACATCCTCACAACCTCTTTTTGTAATGTATTTGTAGATCCCACAGGTTCAAACAATACAAGCAAAATACTGACAACTGTAGAAAGTAGTGTCAAAGTCATTGTGATTGGTGTAATGATTGCCACATACATTTTGCTGATACATCACCTCAAATCCTCTTCAGTTGGAGGAAAAGCCACCAAAGTTGGGAAGAAAATGGTGGTTCAGCAATTGTCTTTTTGTGCTGGATTCCTTGCAGCATCATATTCTTACTGTGCTTATTTTCTGACATGTATTCAACAGAACTGGTTCTGTGGACAATAGGAATTGTTTTGCCTATGAGCTCTGTTATCAACCCAGTAATTCAAACCTGTCTGCTGTGGTAGGAATGAAAACCATCTTGGTGGAAATCTGTCCCGTTTGTTTTGTTCCAAATAATAAACTGAATAAAATTATCCACATACAAAACCCTTGACCGACATGTTGTGCACTCAGCACTTTTTAGTGATTGCGTTCATACTTCGTTTGTACCTTTGTTCTTGGTCAAGGAAAAGGTGCTAAGAAGGAAATTGATCAAATTGGCCTCTTTGTGATTTGGCAGTGTTCCAATTTTGCTATTGCCTGGGACTTTTGACCCTGGGGCAAAATGGGGCCATGTGTCAAGTTCGCTGCACATCACGCGAGTTCCTTGGAAATAGATCTATCTTTTGTCACAGGCTTTCCTTTTCTGCAGCAACGCTTTCAACCAGACCAGCAGCTTCGTTTGTCCCACAAGTTCTGAGTCTCTCAAACAAAACCCCCAAACACACAGCGAACCTCAAACGGTGTCATGTTGGGGTCAAAAATTCTGTTCAAAGAAACTACAGGCAGGGTGGTCACTCACTCGAGAAGGCCACACCCATTTGAGTCGTCACTAGTTGCCAAATACCAGTTAAGGATCACTTTAGGCTGCTAAAAGGGCAGCGTTTTGTGAAACGAATTATTCCTCAAGCTGAAGATGCATCCCTTTAACTCATGGCAATCAAAGAACAATCAAGGTTTGTGCAATCTGCACGCGTATTGTTTGGACATGTGGCGGTAGAAGATGACAAGTCATAACCAATGGTAAAGCAGTAGTGCATGATAAGATATGATTGTAATCATACTCGCATGTGTAAGTCCGTATTAGACAATATGGGAGCAAGTATGCATATGCAAAGGCCTGCCAAAGAGTAAAAGCTGATTGTGAAGTGTAAGAGCCTGGATGTAAGGAAGCAGCTGCAGGTCTAATTGAGTACTCACAGCGCAGAGTATGTTCTCCTCTGGTTGCACTAAGAGCTTGGCACAAAACACACTGTCTTTGGCTTATTGCGCCCACACACCGCACTCGGACTCTGTCACAATGTGTGTGACAGCCAGACACTGCGGTGACTTTTTCCTACTCATAGTACAGGGATTGTACTAACATTTTGGACCGGTGGTCACACTTCAAGGGACAGAACAGTATTGCTCTGCCATCTCTGTGTGTTGAACCACGTGTACAGAGCCTCACGCATCTTCTGCAGAAGAGGGAGCATTTCAAGGTTTAACAGACCGTCGGAGCTCTGCTTCACACATGCGAATTTCTCTCAGCAACTCGTGGAGTAAGTTTTTTTTTTCCAAGCCAAACTCCAAAAGGCAGATGCAGCAGTCCCTGCCCAAGTCAAACTCATCCTTTTCGAACAAACGTTGTGCGGACGAACGGCAAGACCCCGAGTTCAAAGGAATGCTGTGTGCAAACAGAAAATCACTTCAAAAGTTGCAGAAAACAGTCCAGGTGCAAACTACTCATTTTCAGGGGTAGCCAGAAGAGAATTTGACAACAAAAATGACAAACCCGTGGTTCTTTTTGAACAAGGTGGATTCAAATGAGGTGAGCTCAACTGTATCTGAAATGTGCAAAAACATATGATCAGGTGGCAGGCTTCAATTCAATGCAACATTCATGCATATTTTCATATCCTCTCTGTCTGCCTACGTTTATTCCAAGCAAACACTGCGTATTCTGAAGTATATCTGAGTTGGGTTTTCCTTCTCAACGTGGAGCACGACTCTGAGAAGATGAAGCTGAAGTTCAGGACCGCAGGGGGCAGTGTGACGCAGCTGGACTTCGTCTGCTACTCAGATACCACGGTCAGAGATGTCAAGGTGAGAATGCTGCGCCGAGGAACCTCTTTTTCTGATGTCATGATCACATCAACACACTGAAGCTATATTTGGAACATTTGGAACCCCACCTCCATCTCACAAAAATTGAGCACAATTGTTGTGTGTGCACAACAGGTGAGTGAAACGTTTACCAAATGCTGTTGCATTGTGGGACACACACGCTCTGTTCAACACAATGCTCTTCCTGCTTTCTTGACCAGCCACTTGCTCCATCCTGATTGATCACACAAATTCGCTGCTGAACCAACCAAATCACAACAATATGAGCTCTGTTGTTTGAAAACAATGAACAAAATTGGGTTTTCTACTCCACAGGAATTCCTCTACGAGACAAAAAGTTTCACTGGTCCAGTCCATCTTACAAGAGGTGAAGGTCAAACTCTGTGTGATGGTGACACCCTGAAGGAGCTGAAGATAAGACAAGGAGAAGTCATAAACCTCAGAGTGGAGCCAGAGAAGAACATGAACATCACCTGTGACATAGGGTACAAAAATGTGGACATCAAAGTGAAGAACTCTGTCAGTGTAAAAGGGTTGAAGAATTTGTTGATAGATTCAGGGAATGTGGGTTGTCTTGCTGAAGAGTTTGAATTGTTGGATATTGAGTCAAGGAAGGTTTTGACTGAAGATGAGAGTCTTGCCCTGTGGCAGCTGCATGTTGATGGGAAAATTGCAATCTGCATGAAGTCAATGAGTGTTGAGTGTTTTGATGTGAACACAACAAATATCCCAGTGGTGTGTCAGATCACCAAAGGTGAAGGTCTTCCCTCACTCAAGAGTGCCATTTGTGAGAAAGCCAAACTGAAGTCAGATATTTTTCTTTTTGTGAAGGAAACTGAAACAAAATACAGAAAGTTGAGCGACCAGATAGATATCCTGCCACAACTGGGTGTGAGAAATATCATTTACTTTTACACTGGTGATGTGCCACACAGCTGGCATGTCCTGAAGCAAGGCAAGAAAACAAACCAGACAGTTTGGGGGAGAAATGATGGAGACACAGTGTTGTCTATGAGGCTTAGGGTGCAGGAGCAGCTGGGTATTGCCATGGAGAAGGTGAAGGTATTTCTACCAGAAGGTCAGTGCAGTAATGATGCCAGTGAGAGTGAATGGAAAACCTCTCAGACCAAGAAGCATTGTGTCTCTGGTATGTACATGTACGAAGTTCCAGACAACCAAACGATGCTGGAGAGGTACACTGTTCATGTTGTGGAGAATTAGGCAGAGCTGGAGTTGAGACCAGGTGGAAACTTTTCTCCTCATGATCCAAAAGAATGTTGTGAACCGCCCCTCAAACTGAATATATCCTAGCAGGGCGTGGTTTTGTTTGTTATTGAAAACAGTTTTGTCTTTTTAAGCCAGAATACAATCAGCATTTCTTTCTCCATACAAACAATATATCCGTTTCAATAAATAGAAATTCCACCAAATAGTCTTTTGTCTGATCATGATTTTCAGTCACACATTTCAACATGAATATGTGCCTGCAATCTGGCCAGGTTAGAATGATTGTTTTGGGGAATTGAAAACCGCGATGTGTGAAACTCATGTTACAATGTGTTGTCCTGCAGCCTTTGAGGCCCTGGGGAACCCCTTGGTGACATCAACATCAACAGTTTCTAATTGGCAACAATTTCAACCCGGATCTCTATGCTGAGTGTCAAGAACAGGTGCCATCCATTCAGATGTGAACCTCTGTTATAATAAAAAGATGACCGTGTGAAAAAGACAGACAAAGACACAGAGAGAGCTAGAGAAAGAAAGAGAGAGAGAGAGAGAGAGAGAGAGAGGAAGTGAGAGAGAGAGAGGGGAAGTGAGAGAAGATAGGGACAGAGAATGAAAGAGTCTGTGAGAGAGACAGAGGCAAGAGAGACTGTGTGTGAGAGAGATAGAGAGGCACAGTGAGTGTTGAATGTGGCATGCATGGGTCATTTGCAGGTTCAGCTGCCAGGTTGTGTTGAGGATACCTAGGTCCCCTGAATCAACACCATATGTTTACCCATGTGCTGCAGATCAAAAAACTTGTTGTCATGGTCACCCTACTCTGGATGCTGTTGTAGTTGCCTGCTGCAGTGTCCAGTGAAAAATTGATGAACCCATCAGTTTGCTACAAGGAACATGCACCAAACAGCTCAAACTGCTTTCAATTTTTGATCACATATTGAGTGACATTTCCAGTGTTCCATTCAAAGTCCTGAACAACATAAATATTTCAGCAACACATGGTGGATTTGCACCTGTCTCCTCTCTTTGTAAGTTGTCACTGAATGATCCATATTTGGTCCAAACAAAAGGGAAAAGGTGCGTCTGGAGGAGACGAAACTACCAAACAGCTGGTTTCGGCACTGGGCAGAAGGGACCAGCCAGTTTGCGCAACATTGATTCCCTCTGCTGTCCACTCTTCACAAACAGACATGCATTCAAACCAGAACATAAGACTGTGCACAAATAGAATCTGCGCAACCAAACTGAAACTAACATTTGTGACTCATAAGCAAAATGAAATGAAACATGTTGTTACCTTTCTGGGAAGATGAACTGATTGGCAGGAAGTGACTCGCCAACTGGTACTTACGTACAGTGCCAGTTTGCTCTGTTTCATCACACGGTGTTTGGGCGATCCCACAAAAATTTGTCTCACTTCCACATTCTGCTTTCTCACAAACATTGGATTCTGAGAAATAATAACATTCAGTTCTGGGTGTTTTTGTGCACTTAGTAACAAAACAAGAGAGGACACCTGCAATCATGCTTTTGTGGGGAACTGCAGTGGTTTTGCTTTTGGCCTCACATGCCACAGCTCAAAACAACTCAGACAGAATTGTGGACTTTATTGTCAAGAGTCAATGAGTTGGACACAACAAACAGACAACTGCAGCAAAACAATCAAGAGCTCAACATTCTAGTTGAAAAATATCATGACACAATTGTTATCTTCAATTCAACAGTGCAGGAACAAACAATTGCAATTGAATCAGACAAGGTCAGAATCACAAGTCTGAATGACACAGTTCAGACACAGAAGGCTTTGTTGGAAGAAAACACAGTCACCATCACTGCCCTGAATAATACAGTTGAGCAGAAGCTCACCATCATCACACTGAATGCTACAGCTGAAGAGCAGAAGGCAGTCATGGAGGCAGACAGGAGCAGAGTAGAGGCTCTCAACACAGCAATGGAAGAAACAAACCAAGGCCTGGAACAAAGGATAGATGCTCTGAACCAGACTGAGGGTCAGTGTATGATTTTCTTGTAGAAACATTCCTGAAAAAGTTCTTTACTCTGAAAAAATCAAGAACATTTTGAGTTTGGAAACACCCACCAACCAAATCTCCAAGTATTTTCTGGCAGCATTCCCCCACCAGCAATCACCAAAATGCAGAGCAGCAGTGGAGTTTTATTGATCACAGCCAATTTGAACTGATGGGACCAATTCAACTTTGCACAGATTTCTTTGAAAGGGACGACAAAATGAAATAGCTCACCGAAAGTTCTGCTCTCAGAGGTCAAGGTCCCCAAACAAGATTTTGCTGCATGTAGAGTTCTTATGTTTGGTGTCACTTGCAGTGGTCATCGCCTTCCATACAATCCTCACTGACTACATATCCTTGGGCAACCTCGCTACCCTGGACCAAGCAATCCCGTTTGACACAGCTCTGATCAACGAGGGAGATGGGTGAGTGAAGCCAGGGATGATTTGCGTAGAGTGACTGCGGAAATATAACGCTGTTTGTTCCAGGTGCACAAAATATTTTGCAGTCTGCAAGAAACATTTCAAGTTCAGAGAGACATTGTTTCTGAGTGACACACCCAGAGTGAGTGAGTGAGTGAGTGAGTGAGTGAGTGAGTGAGTGAGTGAGTGAGAGCATGAGTGAGTGAGTGAGTGTGTGAGTGAGTGAGTGCATGAGTGAGTGAGTTAGTGAGTGAGTGTGTGAGTGAGTGTGTGAGTGAGTCAGTGCGTGAGTAAGTGAGTGAGTGAGTGAGTGAGTGAGTGACTGACTGACTGACTGACTGACTGAGAGGGTGAGTGAGAGATTGAGTGAGTGAGTGGGTGACTGTGAGTGAGTGAGTGAGTGACTGACTGACTGACTGACTGAGTGAGCTGCTGAGTGAGTGACTGACTGACTGACTGAGTGAATGACTGAGTGAGTAAATGAATGAATGAGTGTATGAATGAGTGAATGAGTGAATGACCAAGTTTAGGCAAATAATGTCATGCTGGGAACTATAAGAACAACAGAGAAGACCGACAAGCTTGGTGTACATGGGTACAATGATGAAAACTGGTTGACCAACCACATATGTGTGGATGTTTGTTGACAAAGAAGTAGTGTCGTGGCTGTAGCCACAAATCAAAGCACTTTGCAACTTATATTTGTTTTTCTGCTGAAATATTATTTTTAACATTGCAACATGACAGTTGGCTTGGACAGTCTCAGCAAGAACAAATGGCTACCACAGCAACTGAAGTTGGCGCACATAAAAACACAACTGACCAAACTCAAAAGAACCCCAACTATCCTACCTTGGGTGTTCAGTTCAAAGAAATACACTTCAAAATTCCAGATTTGACAAGAACACAGGCATCTTCACAGTTCCCCCTGGTGGAGCAGGCCTGTACTACTTCTCCACCTGCCTTCTGGGAGAGCACAGCAACGTTGGGGTCTACATCATCAAGGCAAATGGAGCAGACGTCTGCTCCTTCTACACAGACGCTGACGCCCCGAGCCTGGACCAGCCCCATGCGTGCTGCACTGGCCTTGGTCGGCTCAATGATGGTGGGATTTCTTCTTTGCATTATTGTCTGCTCTGTTGACAGTAAGATAGTGTTTTTCCGGCTCTCTGCTTGTGAAGTGACTTGAACCCAAAGTTGTTGTTCTTCCCCAGGGGAGACAGCGATGGTGGTGTACTCCTGGTGTACCGACGACACACCCATAGTGAAGACGTCTGAATACATGTCACAGTTCAATGGGTACCGCGTCGGACCATGAACCCACGTGACCCGCCCCCCGCGGTACCTACTGAACCAGGCTTCTGTTGATTCATTTATTTCATTTCAATTGTTTGTGAGGCTGGTGCAAGCATCTCATTTTCAAAATTCGGCTTTTTGTTAACCTTACAAACTTTGATATTTTCACTCACAGTGAAGGTGCGAGGAACAGGTAAATTGCTTGTCCACCATCATCACAAAAAAAAGCTCTGATTTCGCTCACTCTGATTTCGCTCACTCTGATTTCGCTCACTTTGATTTCGCTCACTCTGATTTCGCTCACTTTGATTTCGCTCACTCTGATTTCGCTCACTCTGATTTTGGTCACTTTTGTCAAAAATTCTTACTTTTTTCACTCAACATTCACAAGTTGGGAACTCATTTGGTACACATGCAAATGGAACAAATTTGACCAAATGGAACTTTTACACATTGTTTTGCAACAATATCCACATATCAACCAAGAGAATTGCGCAGTATC
>JAAUXT010014809.1_pt1 | contig 17276 bp, 18 predicted proteins | sample 7278171 | NCBI WGS metagenome assembly JAAUXT01 (sample SAMN14350112, study PRJNA611818) | marine sediment metagenome | isolation source: surface marine sediment (1.8m) | place: French Polynesia: Moorea | collected 2018-08
GTGGTTAGTAGGGGAGGGGGGTGGTTACATTCCAAAGTGTGGACAGACGCACACATGAATGCTAAGGGTTTTTAAGCCGACAGCAGCACCTAGATGGCCGGCTACGCGACCATCAACAAGCCAACCACCCATCAACGCTCTTGCAAAGGCAATTCTCCCTTGATGTCACTTTGCATAAAGCACAAAGACTTCTTCTTTGGTATGTGAGACGTGTTTGTGTCCACTGAAAACACAAACAAGTTTGCCGGGCAGCTTCAAGGTGACCGCTTTTTTCCGCGCGGGATCAGTGCAGTCCGGGTTTCCGCTCATGTCACACGCAGCTCACATCCATTCTCTGCTGTTCTTGATTGCTTATTCATTGGCCACATGCTATTTGAAGGACATTCAATTTTCCACGGGAACACTTTCTGCTGGCTGACCGATTCAAAGTTCATTTGTTGTGTTGGCAGAGACAAGAATTGCAGTTCAATGACCGATATTGTGCATGTACCCCACCCAGAGGGTGTGTGCTGAAAAGACAAGTGCACAAAAGACAACACGAAGCAGGTCACCCTGCTCAGGCCTTGCAACAGGATATTGTCAGCCAATGAGACGTATTTGGCTTCAAATGATCGAACCCGCCTTATATGGCAGCTTTCAGCACGTGCAAAGGCAGGCTGTCATCAACAATGTGGAACACGACTGTCGCTCACTGCAGGCTTTTCGGTTTGAATAATTTCTTGTCGTATTGCGCCAACAGTTTTGAGTTTCAGAAATGAGAAAGAGCTTCACAGAAATGAATCAAAACAGGTCAGAACTAAGACCTCTATCAGAGAGATCTGAAGCAGAGAGAGTTGTTTTTCATGTGCGCGTGTGAAGCCAGATTCGAATGTTTGATGCCACCATCAGCAGTCAGTCCTCTTCTGCCACTGCTTCACACGAATCTCTGGCTCATTGTTTGAAGGTCAATAAAATAACTTGCATGACCCTCAGATTATGCTCCCATCTTTGAATTGGTTCGGGGCTGCATGGACGAAGGAAGTGCTGCAGACATTCAACTGCAAGATTCTGGGACTGCAGCGCTTTCTTGAACCTTTTGTAACCGGAACCTTCGACCCCGTCTTGATCAATGTCTGCTCGAGAACAAGTCCTGGGACTGGACTTGGCCACTGATTGGAAGTGACAATGATCAGTTGTGGGATGTTCAATCGTGACCTGGGAGGACACAAGTTTGAACACAATCGTAAAAATCAAGGTAGGCCTTTCAAATGACAAAACGCGACAGGAAAACAGCTTCATTCTGACTTGCGTTATGCCTTCTTCACACAACACATTTTGCTGTGGTTGCACCAATTGAAATGTCTGCCCATTCCACAACAAAACATCGGACACTTCATCTCCATAGGACCTTCTTGCTTTGGTTCCCTTTTGTAAATCGTGAAATTGCTGTGTCGAATATTTTTGCTTGTGCAAGGAGTTCTGATTTATCCCCTTTGTGTGCTTTTCTGAAATTCTTTGGATTGTACATTCACATGTGGTGAACAACACTTGTTGGCATGCAGCATGCCTGATGAAGCGCGCTGGTAATGTTCTGCATATTCTGGCATGCACGCATGCAGCTGCCACCATTCTTCACATATAATGTTTCAAATTTGCAAAAAAAAGAAAAAACAGGAGATAAAGATGTCAAATGCTTCGAAGAATATTTCACTCATGACCAAGTGCGTGTTCGACTGTTGCCGGAATGCGACCATCAGATCCACGAGACTTGCTCGGAGGTCCGGTTGAGTTCATGATCTCAAAAGGATCGCCTTCCAAAGGCGCAGAAGAAAACGAACTCACTCACCGTTTGTGCCAGATCCTTGAAAACTGAAACGTTTTCTTGAGCGCGCGTGTGGAAAACAGCGCAGTTCAGAACAGTCTGAGTCTGATTCCAAAAGAGATGTTCATGCCTGGAATGAGAATGATTTCTCATTTCGATCCATAGAGCGTAATGGTTGGTAACATTCACATGATGATCCGACTATCAAACTTGTGCGTGTACTATCACTGTTTGCTGTACTCATTGCATGTAGTATCACGAAAAACAATTGTTGTGACATTAGGTGGTTGACTGACACCGATGATATTTATATTTATCAACACCCGGAGGCAAGGTAAATAATTAGTGTGTGTTTTACCCATGGATGTCTCTCATGTGTCTCTTTTTTCCCATGTTCTGAACGTGTTGTGTCAAATTTGGACAGAGATGCGTCACTCACAGCTGTTCATTCATTTGTCACTCACCAGTTCGCGAGTGGTCACGCTTCCCTCTCCTACTCAAGTCCATCTCTTGTCATTTCTATTGGCTCAGCATTTGTACCTTTTGATTGTCATTTCAGTGCACTGACAGGGAAAACTTGCACAAAGAGTTATATGGAACAATACTGGGGCAAAGGTTCTGATACTGTATCAAGCGTGAAGTATCTTTAATCGGAGATCAAACTACAATCGATGTTTACAAATTACAATTCTGTACTTTAGATGATCACTGCACAGTCCACAACTTTAACTGTGATGCTGATGCAAGAGTCGTGGACATCACTGAGTCGTAAAAGTCACCGTGAAGATAAATTTCAACGTAATTCCCTTGAAGCCCAAGAAAGCCGCGGACATCCCCAACTGTCCCCAATTAAATCGACAGATCTATTCGTCGGCGTACCGAGTCTCCCTTGTGTCAGATTGATCACACATAGCAAAATCAAACGACTTGAAACAATCACAAAATCAATGATGGGAAGATCTTGACAGTACTTTCACCTGTTACAATTTTCCAAAGACCTTGGCCAAAAAGATCTCTGACCGTCATGCGTAGTGGTTGCAATGATCCAGAGAAACTGAGAGGCCTCAGCCATCACAGCTTTTCACATTTTTACATTTTTGAAATATCTTCACAATCAAATTTCTTGAGAATGTCATCCAAAAGATTCCTGATGAAGCTTTTTGCTTGACGGTACGACACACAAAGAAGACTTTCAGCAAAGGTGTTTTCAACCAAGGTCCCGCAAACTGGAAGATTCAAACAGATGTAAAGGAAGAAGTTTCAGTTTCAGATCAATTGCACATGAGATCTCCCTGTTGTGTTGCGTCTGTCACGAGTTTTACTCTTCCAACACAAAAATCTTGCACAAACAAAGATTTTCTTGGGTTGTATTTCTGCACTTCTGTCGGCGGTGTTGTGACAACTAACACCCGTTACAGTATACTCATATCTTTCTGTACACCATGCACGACCATCAACGTGAGGAGAGAAAAGGGGTCCTTGGTCAGTCATAAAAGTTGTTCTTGATTTGAATACGTACATATTGTTCCTTTCTCAATCAACAGCATAGAAATCTTGCCTTTCATCATGATTGAGTGGTTGTTTCCAGGCAGTTGTTGTTGTGTTGTTGAGGTTTTTTTGTGTAGAGATTTGTCCAGGAAATCTGGCTTTTTTCCACCAGTTGTGGATGTTGCTGCTGTTTGTCTTGGATCACAAGCGGTGAACACAAGTACTCTTTCGGGTGAGGACTGCAGAAGAAGGATCATTGAGACTTTTAGTGCGCACAAGTCGACTCCGAACGCTTTGACTGATTGGCTCAAGAAAGGGCGGGTGAAGAACCAGACATCGTCTGCTGTTTCACACACTGACTCCCATGCATGCAGCTGCTGTTTCAACGACAAAGTCCCCACACAAACTCCCAGCACAAAACGAGCAAGCTTTGCCCAAGAAACAGTTGCCCGTCAATGGAATATATATATTTTTTCCTGACATGAACAGAACCATGTACCTGCCTTTTCACTCCATACATGAGATAAACAACGCCAATTAGCATTTCTGAAACTGACAAAAGTTTCAAGCTTCCGGATCCTTTTCAACAGGGTCGCTGTTTTTATGCATGAATGTTCTGCGAGCGTCCACGTGCTCGTACAGATGCATGCAGCTGCGATTCGCCTCATTCCATCGATGCACCTGAACCGACAAAATAGATTCAGTGCTTTTCTCTGGTTTCTCGACTGAATTGGGTATCAACGTAATGAGATGTGTCGCTCACTGACGAGAGAAGCCTACAGAGCCGGAGAAGTATTGGCTCTGTCATCCATTATGTACGGAGCTTGATTAGAAACCACGTCGAGTTGATAAGCGTGCTTGCGACTTTGACAGATAAGCCGCTGATATTCATTCCGAAATTTTCTTGAATCTCAAAATTTCAGACACAGCTTTGCAGACTGTTTGGCGAAGATCAAAAGGCTCGACGTTGAAGGGGAATCTTTCCCTGAAGTTCTTTTGCAGGCAAAAGACTCGATAAAGCCTGCAGGTTCTTTTTCATGCACAGAGCTGTACACGTGTGTTTGGCCCGATACAGGCTGAAGCTCGAGACCTGCTTGAACTTGGATTCCGCGTGGATCTTTGGCTTTCGCTGAGATGCATTCAATGAACATCAAGACACCTTGTGTGCCACAGATTGGACAATAATTTTGACACGCGTGCGTTGATATTTTGTGACAGCAAGTCCCTGCAGTCGGAAGTTATTTGTGACATCACGGAGAGAACTTTCACGTCGACCTTTCCTTTTCCCTCCCATTACTTCCACTGTCTTCGACGCCAAAGGGCCTTTCTCAACGTGACAGAATTCGATATCTTGTCTGTGGCTCACATGTGCCCGTCAACCTCTTTCTCAAAGACGCATATGGGCATTTTACACTCACCCATCAGAATCTATTTCCATGTCTACATTGGCAGGGTGGTGCTTTCCCAAAGACACACCTCATCCACAGTGGGTTATTGATACAGCAACATCAGCCCCAGGGACATATTCATGAGGCCCCGGGCTGTGCACAATCACCAGCTTTATTACCTCTAATAAAATTGTGAGAAATGTCATGACCAGTGCATGTATACGCGCGGCTGTAATCGCATTTCCCCTCTGAATGGGCCGCCGCAGCCACCGACTATCGGGTCTCGATCAGTAAATGGGACTCAATACAGGCCACTCATGCAGCGGTCAATTCTCAGCACATTAATTTGGATCGTGTACACGGGACGGCAATTATCTTCCATTCATTTCCTGCGCATGTGTCGGTTTCACACCCGCCAGCTTGTTTTCGCCGCCCACTCTCCCACTCTTGTGACGCATTCGGCGTGGGAGCTCCGAACCGTCCTCTCCCGGCCGCTTCCTTCCGTCCCGCTTCTAAAACGGTCTCCCGGCAGGGACAGAAATAGCCTCCGTGAATTGACACAGCACCAAAATATCCTGAACTCAAAAAGGAAATAGATCTATCTTTTCCGATTTTGGTTCCCCAGAAAAGGTTGTGCCACACCAGTTGTCTGAGAAAAATAGGCTGTGACATGAGCATCCGAGTGCACTGACAGGCAAAAAACGTTTCAGGGAAGGTACCAACAATTTTCACTTTGGTCACTGCTGGCCTCAAATCCTGGCCACAAGAAGTCCTGATCACACACATCATGCTACTCACACGCACACAAACGATTGCATGCTTGCTGGAAAAACAAACACCACATCATGAGTGTCTTTTGCAGGGTTTCTTCCGCGAAGAAAAAAGATCAATTGCTTGCAAGATCACAAAGTTGGTTCTGGTTTTACTCAAAACCCACTCCGCGACTCGTTTACGCTCGTACACGCGTATCGAAGAAACGATGAACACCTTTCAGGCAAACCGGTTTGATGTGAGTGAGAAATGTTTTTTTTCCTGACTTACTTTTGTAACAGTTGTTCTTGACGTCTTGAAATCCTCAGCTGGTTGTCTGTGAACCAAAGCCTGAATCAGTCTTCAGAACGTCGAGCAATTGTCAGCCCGTGGTGTCGGATTCGTTTTGGCGAAATGCTGCCTCTCAAGATTCACCATCCATTCTATGCCATGTGAGCACACCTCACAGCTGTTTTATCCAAATGCGGACATGTATTCTTCCGCCTCGCCTGCTCTGTAACCATGCGTTGGTAGCAGCTTCTGAAGCAGAATGTAGTCCCGCGTGAGGGGCCGTGATCCGGGCCTGGGGCGCGCAGTGCGTACGAGGGTCCACCAGCGGAACCTTGATCTCAAGTTTGGAGCGTTGTCCTTCTGAGTGAATCTTGTGGCGAAATGAACATATTGGAACTATTTGGCGCTGTTGGTGGTGGATGCTTATCATTGATTGATGTCAGTTGGCCCCATGCTTTCCTATCAATGCAGGAGCGAGATAAGTCGAAGGCCACACGTTCCGTTTTTAGAATGCGCGCATCTGTTCTGCGTCCGGTCAGCTGTTCAAATTGAACTTATTGAACACTGACGAGCATAAAAAGGAAATGAAGAAACGTGAAATGGAAAATTGAAGGAAGTTTGTTGGCCAGCTGATGTTTGAACGGCGTAATGTCGATTTGTTTTCTCTATGCCATGGTTGTCGTGTGTGTTTTCTGACGCAAGTCGAATGCAGTTCGTGCAAAAACATTGATTTGGAGCCCATGTAGTGTGCAGAACTGTGGTGTCATACACGCTCAATATGAAAGTGCAGCGAACGAAACGCCGTGATATTCTGTTGAACGCTGCCCAAAGCATCCATGGAAGCTTCACGCAGATGGCTGTTTTTGTTTTCTTTTCTGATTTTGCCGGATCTCTTCAGTGAAGGTCCTTCTCCTGTTCGACTTTCCTGCAGCACTAACTTTCCCAACAGGACCTGCAAGGGGTCAGCAACCTGTGACCCAAAATGTCGTTGGACAAGGATTGACCCCCAGGGTACTTGTCAGGGTGATATGACCCTGCAGACCATTTCACCCCAAACAGCTCTCGTCCAGGGTCTTCTGCAGCCAGGACACAACCAACACCAGGATGAAGCAGTGGCTTTGATTGGATGGAGCAGGGGTCTGTCACACAACGAGGACAAATCCGTGTACCGGGGGGGTGGGGTGAGCTGCATGGCTGGTTCTGAGTGAATCCGTTCTCTAACACACTTCAGATCCCGCAGTGCTGGGACTTTGTGCACGCTTGCATGTGATTTTGGAATGTGTCTGTTTCTGAAACATTGTTCAACTTTGCATACGTGTCTTTGCACTCACCCTGTGGTGAGTCTCACTCAGCTCTGAAGGTTTGCAGAGATCGTCGAGTCAGGCTCACACATCCTGAAATTTGCCACCGAATCTTTTTTTTCGGACGTCGCGCTCTTCCCTGGGTCTGATACGTTGTTTACGAGATTGAGTCATGCTTTCCACAAGACAACTGCTCGGCTTAGAGTCCGGACACAAACAACGGCATGTGTGTTCGTCAACCAAATTGCAACAAAGAGACTGTTTCCGCTCCAGACGGCGCAGCTTTGTCCAGTCAGATATAATATCTGCACAAAATTTACATTCGTGCCATAAATGTAAAAACTCTTTCCGCAGCTTTTGTTGAATGGCCGGATGTGTCTTTTTCACCGATGTATCCAGCTGTTTTCTGCAAAAACAAGTTTGTACACGGTACACAAAATCAACTTTTCACTGTGAAGTCAAAACGCATTCTCAGTCTTGACTTTTGGTGTCTGAAAGCACACTGGGACCACAAATTCTGAAGTCAGTTGCGTTGGTCCACCTTGCTGTCATGTAGTTTCGTTCAGTCTTGGATTATATTTTCATCATTGGGCGGGACGGTACTTTCAAAATGCGAGAAAAGACCTATTTTCGGACAGACATGATGGATAGCCAAACTTCTTTCTCAAACAGTGTCAGGCACGGGATTCACGCAGAGCAATTGACCGCGAGATAAACTGAAAACCACGACTCAATCCACCCCGTAATGCTGAAAATGTGCTCTTGCAGGATCATAACGATAATAAGATCGAAATGTTGAAGCCGATTCACGTTGATCGTGTTTGTTTCTTCGTGGTGCATCAACCAGGCCCTTCATGTTCAATCCAATCAACCAAGACGTGGCCCTTCACTGTTTCTTTGGAAGATATCGTGTATCAGTTGGCCAACCAAACAGTGCAGAAGAACTCCCAACAAACAAAAAACTGACTTCTGTTCACAAAAATGGGGAAGACTGACCTTTCCAGGTTCCTTGTCAAATTACAAAAAAAAAATCGTCAGGGTAGACATGCCCAGGTGAACATTGCCTTTCCCTGCCCTGGTGGCATCAATTTTTGTAATCTTGAAGCTTTCCCGAGATGCTAATTGGCCTACGAGTTTAAAGGCCTGAGCGTGGAAACTGCCTTTTGCGTCGGCGAATATGTTACAAAATGATTTCCACAGTATTCATGTTCGAAAACAGTTTGTTCCTTATCTCGTTTTCTCACCAGAAACCGGCGTCCGCGTGGCTTACGAAAGAACACACTGAATGCAGCAACTGCTGCAGTTTGTCAAACCAGGCGTCATCGTGCCTTCTACATACGAGGCAGTGTGACCTGGACGCCTGGAAGTGAAACAGTCGTCAACAAACTGAAAACATTGTGGCAATTGACCTTCCACAGGTCAAAAGCACAATGAGAAACAAAGCTTCAGGCCCTCACTTCACTGTGCACAATTAGCGCCGAATCAGGGGGTCCTGGAACCCTGGTCCGTCCCTTGAAATTTTTATTTGACGCGAGGAGACAACGAATTGTTGAGCATCGAAAACTGTCGGCGCTTACAAAACAAAAAAGCCCTGCAAGAATGTCTAGAATTGCATGCCAAGTGACTTTCTTGTCTCAATGACTCAGAACACTGCAGGACAGCGCATGCAAACCCTCGAAAACTGGGAATCTGAAATGGCAGCTAAATTCCTGAGACGTACAGAACGAACAAGCGGAAGGAACCACACGCGTAAAGCAGCCCAACAAAATGTGGATAGTGAGCAGAACACGGGATATTCAAATCAGGATTCTGTGGACGTCGATCAAAACGTCAAATGTGATTGAGCCTCGGAAGCTTCATCCTTTGGATGCCACGGAAAATACCTTCAGAAACAAGCCCGCCCACGGAAAAGCGTCTTTGCGGCCCAAAATAGGCCTCACATGCGTAAATGGTGCTAAAAATGGAATCAAAACAAGTGCAGCTTGATTGTAGTTGTATTGATTGATCTGGGAAGAGCGTGGGACTGGAGGCTGGGAGGATCTGCTGGGGGCGGGTGGAGCCGGAGCCTCTCTGGTCCCGAGTCAGCTGATAACAACGTGACTACATCACAACCGCATTTGGTAATTAAAGTTGTGCTTCCCGGCTGTTCCCTCATCTCAACAGCGCCTCATCTCAGTGGATCAAAGACGGAGTCATGGCAATCTGGAAAAAAAGGCTTGCGTACTTGACAGCCTTGACTTGCATTGATTCCTGATTCCTGGGATGCTTCATACATTCGGGCAAGTGGAGCTGTGGTTGCTATTTGAATCCACTTGCGTGAACTCCTTGTCTTGTTACGTTCCACTTCCTGGACAATAAATGGTAATTGCTGGAATACAAGAATTTGAATGTGTCCGCCACTTGGTTATATGAGCACGACTTGATATGGCAGCAGCACTGACACGAACAGGAAGCTCGTGTCTTTTGCCACCATGACCAATGCACAAGTCCAAGTCGAAAAAGGTTTCATGGTTCATGCGCATTAAAATTTCATCATAAACCATCAGCATCCAGTTGCCAAACGTTCAGATCTCGTGGTTTGTCTCAATAGACCTCAATTTGTCTCAAATGGAGGCAACCAAAACCGACAGGCAAACCTTGTTCACAAAGTGCACGTGGGCAACTTCGGATTTTGTGTCAACAGACGTCACTCAAGAGCTGTGCGTGGGAGTGAAGGAAGAGCGCAGAACGTAGAGCAGCTCAAACATTAAAGACCCACACGGGCAGCAGGGTGGCTGAGAAAGGCTGTGTGACGGCTGCTCTGACGTCAGGCAGGTTCAATGACACTTGTTCCCAACCGGAAGAACCGAAGCTCACGCGTGCGTGAAGAGAGATGAACCTGGGAGTCAGAGAGCCTGGTCTAATGCCCAAAGATATATTCTTCCCACCTTTTTGGCTTCACACACCAGCTTTGTATTTCCTTAGTGACAGAACAAAACTTTCTCCAGCCATAACTGGGCTGTACAGTCCAACGTCACCAAACGCTTCTTGAGCAAACCTTCCTGTCCTTTGTTTCTGTTTCTTTCTCAGTGTCAAATTGGCCTTGGTTGATGTTCGAAAACTTGGTGACAGAAGATATCTTCTTGCTGTTCAAGTGGTATACGGCTGTTGTGTCTGCAAACAACAACGCCACCTTCTCTGAAGCTACAGACTCGAGGATCGAATTCATTGTTGGGGATAAAACTGTGTCAAGGGGAAGGGGTCAATGCGCCCAACCCAATGGATTCACCTTCAGTCAGGATGATATATGTGAGCGTCTCTTAGGCACATTTCAGGTCATTCGGTTCTTCTTAAACTTTTCAAGCCCGCGATTCTCCGAACACCGCGGACATGGCTGACAGAAATCAGTTTGGCGCGGGGGCCTCAGTATTGCTGGAAAATGATCAGCAGTCAATGCTGGTTGGTCCTGGACCATGGAGTCCTCCCCCCTTCCCCTGATAAATCAAACATTGTCGTCAACATTGCAGTTTCCAGCTCAGCATTGATTGCTGGTCATTTTCCAGCAATGTTAATCACACACACACACACACACACACACACACACACACAAACACACACACACACACACACACACAAATGAAAGTCAGCATTGCAAGTCAGCGTGGCAAAATTTGCACATAAATTTCCTGTTTGCCAAGGTGGCGTGGTGGAAGCGCGGGCTTTCCACGCGTGGCCTTCTTGTTTGACCTCTACAGCAAGAATTTCCAGGCGTCTGGATGTCAAGGGACGCAGATTTGTCAACATATGAGCAAAATCTGAACATGCATGTCAGTGTACTTAATCCTCGTGCAGTGTCACGATAGTATTCTGATTCATGACAATGGGCGGGAAGATTTATTGCTGTATTTCCAGGGGGAAAGGCAAATTAGTCCGTTCAGGGCCCAGCCCGCTCCAATTTGTCTTGCTGAGTAAAGCCAGTGCGACGTCTTCTCGGATCCTGGTAAAGTGATGTATTCTAAGCACACAACCCTCAATTTAGGCATTTACATGAACACGACACGGTATCCACTCTGATTTATATTTACTGCCTGGTGCAGGGAGGAGGTTTCCAGGAGCTTTAGAGCTTCCAAGTCTCATTCCAGAAGACAAATAACAATTGCACTGCAGATTTTGTGGCCCAAAACGACAAACAACATCGTGCACCCGGTGCAAGGAAGCCAAGGTCACGGTTCATCCCCTTCACATGGAGTTGAAACAGCGATGCAGCTGTTCGCAAGAATCTTCTTTTGAGGTTTGAATCATTCTCTTCTGACACATCCCAGATCGCACAGAAATTGGAAGTTGTTCAGGATCCGACACCGAGATTCTGTTCCGCCTTTTTTGGAACTGCTTGTGACGAGCACTGCTCCCAGAGGCCCAGTGAGGCAACACTAAATCATTGTGTGCGCTCCAGAATCTTCCAAATTTGGAGCAGGTGACAGACAGCTTGTCGTGCTGAAGCTGACAATAAACCAGCGAACAGCAACCGCAGAATTTTCCACCAGTCTTAAGTGAATAACCAAGGTTAATGCTGAAGCTAACAGCTTCCGTTGAACCCACTTCCTTCGTTTGACGTCATTCTACCGATTGCACGCATGTCAACAGCTTTCAGGTGGCGCGTTCGTTCATTCAGTCATTTGCAATCAGGCGGCTTTGTCGTGGTATTTTCAGCGACAGCTGCGAGAATTTGTCAAACCACGCACGGTGATTAACGGAGACAGCCCCCGAAGACTCACAATTTCACGGTCTCGTTGGAGCAACACAAAAATGGAATTGTTTCCAAGTATAGTTTCTGAACACCAGGCTCAAGGGGCCTACTTGTCAGACGTTTGCCAAACCCGAAACATTGAAACACAAGACGCACACCACGCATATCACACAGACAAGTTGAAGAAAAGCCAGCATTAAAACCAGAAAATCTGCGCGCACGTGCATGGCTCGTACAGGCAACAAGGCCCGTGTCTCCTTTTGGAACCCTGAACGGAGGGACTGACCTCAGCTGCACAACGACACGCTGGAGCAAGGACTTTCAATTCGTCCAGATGTGGGCGAAAGAGATAGGTTCACGCCAACACCACTGTGAGGACACACTGCCTTTTGAAGACACGTCAACAACAAGCGAATTCAGCCCCATCCATCGTTTTTGTGTGAGACAAGGAATCGGGCGGTGCAAGTCAAAGCCGTATTTCCGTTGAAACGCACGTTCTCTATGCAGACATTTCTGAGAATATTTCAGGAGTAGTTTTATGAGTTTCATATCCAAACATTTGAACATTTGCCACGCAGCTGTAGGCAGTATTGACAAGCATACAGTCGACTATTGATATTCTGTCACACAGAAACCTGTGTTCAGGTCCACGGGCCTTTGGAGCCGGTTCAGAAAGCGCGTCAAAAATACGCAAAGCCTCGTCCCTGATTTGTCAGCGCCCAAAGAACGAGTCTCCTGGTCGAATCTCCAGCCGTGATCGTTTCTCCAGTGAAGAATGAAGGTTCTTTTCGAGAGATCCTCGCATTTCCTTTGGTCGATACAGACGATCAGCTCCGGAACTTCCCTTTTCACCCGTGATTTCTTTTCTTCACTTCTGTATACACATATAGATCCCCAAATTTCGTCGTGAAGAAACTTTCAAGCTGACTATAGATACAGACGGTTGAAGGTGTTTGCACGGCCATATTTCTGTGCAAATCGACCCGACAAGAGATGAACACACACACGCAAGTTCTCATGAAATGACGAAAGTTTCGCCTTGGTGCAAAAGCCAGCAGTTTCTAGCGGTACTGACGTTAAAATGAGGTTCACAAAGGAAACACGGAGACTATCGAATTATCCAAGACTCGCGGGACAACCTGTCGTCGGACAGACCGAGGCGCTTTTGTTCTGTTCTGTTGTCCCTTTCCACAGGCTGCACGTTTTTTTTTTTTTTTTGGGGGGGGGTGACTTTTTTGTGATCAGAGGCGGCTCCAACGCCGCTCTCTTGACCCGTACAAGATTGATCTTCCCACTCAAAATTTGCGTTGCAGGCACATATGCGAGCTCGCCTTTGGTCTCTATTTGGAATGGGTCCCTGAGAGGAGGGGTTGCAAATCCTGACCAAATTTTGAGCTGTGCCTGGTCAGACATGTCCATTGTCCTCGTTCGAAGGCCTGTGATACCTTCTTCCACACAGAACACCAAAGATCCAACAATCTCATGGGCTTGTCCTTTCCGAACCACGCACATGCAACTTTCAAGGTATCTCCCGCACGAGTGAGTAAACTTTCTGCAACGACACCAAAAGAAAGAGACAAATTGTCACTCTTCCCCAGATCATATCAAACAATTGCATTGTGCTGATCTCATCAATTCCCACGCCATTCCGTTGTCATTACCATGAGGCGGTGCCTTGTATTTACGAGTCCTGATGAGATTCATCAAGCAACTTGTATTCCCGATATGATTGACAATGCAGTCTCCGGGAGGTCACTGCGGAAGCGCTGAGGAGAGACCAGGGTCCAAACTGCTCCTCTACATTACAACAAGCTTCCCTTGTTGCCACAGACAACTTGATTCGCCTCCATATTTCACCTCACAGATTGGCTGCAAGCTGGTTGGGTTTTGCCAGGCTGTGGACGGGCGACGAGTTTTACAAACAAGTTACACGAAAACCAGAAAAGTGTGCTGTCGTTGTTTGCCAAACTGAAATGAAGCTCGTCATGTGTGAATGTGAATAAATATTTGCGCCGTCTTTCTCTGTCAGAATTCTGCTGCAGTTGCAGTCAAACAAGCCACCAACCTCACACGAAACATTGGCTGCAGCACACACGCAGAACCCTGCGTGGTTCGTGATCATCACACCCCACGGGTTCGGTTCACCTGCGATTGACAAACAACCAAACGTGAGGCCAGGGTCAGTCTACCTCTTGGAATTGATCCTGGTTCAGTTGGGTGCAAGCGGACTAGTCCTGGTCGTGTGATCGGGTCCGTCCACCAGGGATGAAAAGACTGTGAGGTGAACTGTATCACCTGCAGTGGCCATGACCCTTGAGAACAACTTACAGCGCAATTATTAAATGCCCATATTCAATTGAAGGTCAAGCCCAAGCCCATTCACCTAAATTTTGTTCCATTTTGGATCGCACTGACTTGAAAGAACAGAAAACTGTTAACCTGACAAAAGAATCCTGGTGAAACTATTGCTGTGGTGAGGCACGAGCGGTGGGCCTCACATCTAAGAGTCTCCGCACAGAAGTAAGGAACCTCTTCTGCATATGTACTCTCGACAATGCAGACAGGTACAAACCCTTGCAACTGTCCACCAAAAATATTTAAAAACTTGATTGTTTTGTTGTGCAATGGCAGCCCCACCACATTACTTTCGACAGGTTTCTCCAGACACCAAATTCATCATGGCAAGAACTCCGATCACAACTCACCCAGCCTTATGTCACACACGACACACCAGAAAACTTGAAATCTGCAACTTTTTATTTCTCAACAATTTTTGTGTTTGGAACACAATCAACGTCCAAAAATGTAGATCTATTCCTGACACAAGGATGAACAAAACAAAATTCAGCCCTTTCAACAGCTGCAACAGAAACATCCTGTTTGAAAGTGTGCACGAACGATTCAAAGCTGTCATGGATTTCAAAAGTTTTTTTTAGTTCAGCGCGAATTGATCCTTTTAAGTTGTGTGTCCACACTGAAGGTGGTTATGGCACAGGTTTGACAACCAAAACACCACAACGACCGAAACACGACAAATAAAAACTGTCTGCTTGTTCTGAGAAAATTCAGACAAAACCACAGCAGTGCCACAGCAGTAACGCGACTTCCTGATGCATCGAACACGTGGACGGAGATCCAAATTCTATCACAAAATAACCCTGAACACAATGCACTGAGCTGTGTAGACACACGCCGACCCTGCAAACACAGCTAACACGAACAGTTGTCACATCTCTGGTACCCTGGGTGTTGGGAGGAAATCACACTGCAAATTCAGACACACAATTTTGAAGGTTGTTTTCAGTTTCCGGTGGAAGGGCGAAATCTGAAATCTGACCGAAAGTTTTTGGCCACATTGTGCACAATTTCATTTCAGAAGGAGGGGGATCTCAGAGTCCTTCCTCCTTTCCCGGGTAAAGACGGAGGAGACGGGTGGGGGAGTCAGCCTCCAACCAATTTGCACCTGAAGGATGGTGGTTCCTGAGGTCCACCCCAACTTTTCACCCATGGAGGTACCTCGAACTTTTGAAAGGGAGCGTCCGAATCACCTGGAAAAGCGTGATTACAAGCTGCAGTGGCCATATTATTTTCCATGGTCTGCTCCAAACTGTTAAAGACTCACCAACAAGGTAAGTGTGCGCCCCAACTGCAGCGTGTTGGTCTAAGAGATCTTCGCAGTTTTCAGTTTGACGCCTCCACCCGCCACAGCCAGCATATGGCCACCGCCGGTGTAGTCCACCGCCTGCACCGGACGACCCAGGTTGATTTCTCCGATCACCTATATCAAAGTAACCTCAGAATTACAACACGCAAAAAAACTAACCTCCGGTTTATGACCCTGGCAGCAAAGTGCACTCAGTCTCACGATCATATTGCCACGCTGAACAGGCCTGACCCATCCAGGTTCAACTCACCTCTCCGGTCGGGTAATAAATGGCCTTGGCGCTGCCGGTGCCGCTGCCACCAGCCAACACGGTGTCGCGGTCACAAAAGCGCGCGGCGTAGATGTACTGGCCCTGCTCGACGGCGCACGGGAACGGAACAGTCATCACGAGCTGGTGCTGCGCGAAGTGCCACAGCTGCAGAGCGTTCCCGTGCCGCCACGAACCCGTCAGGATGTTGTGACCCTTCAGGGAAAATACTGAGTACTTGTTTGTGACTTGGAGAATGGTCCAGGTATTTTGATGTGTTCATTTCAGGTCACTGGAATGCAAGTGCAAGACAACCATTGTGGTACACGCACGCAAAGACCAAGTCGGGAACAATCGTCCATTTCTTTTCATCAGAATGTGCATTCAATGCACGCAGGAAGGAACCCTTCAGCTGACTACGTCCTGAGCTGCAAGGTTGGTAGAGTCTAACACACATAATTTCCTTCTCACCTTGATATCCAAGGCATCTCCACAGACGTGCGGTCCTGGAATTCTACTCTTCACTCCGTTCTTCTCCCTGGCGTCCCATATCTGAAACACGAACGTAAACATGAAGCAGACACGCCTGGAATGGCCGAGGGTGGCGATATTTGACACCCAAAAAGCAACACCGGCAACTGCAATGTTTTTCAGAGGGTCTTCCATTTTGAATCGATGTCCCAGGTTGTGCCGGCCGCGCGTTCTGGCGACCTACCTTGAGGCAGTTGTCCCACCCGGCGGTGATGAAGACATTTTCAATCTCAGGGTGGTACTTCACAGCAAAGATTCTCTGCGCGTGCCCCAGGTCGTCTCCCTGTTCAGGACTGTCGTAGTGGTAACCCGCGAACGTGCGTATGTGCTGCAAAGTACAATCTTCGTCGGTGTTTTCTCAGACAGCACAGGGTCCGGAAGCAGGATGTTCGTTGATTTCGTGTGAAAATGTGTGGTGAAAGCTTTGTTTTGTTCTGTCAATAAACAAGAACTTGACTGAAAGGGTTCGGGCTTGGCAAGAGACTGAATGTCCGTTTCTCTTGGAGGATCGTAATCGAGGTCAGCGGATAGACATGCACTTTCTGGAGAGCTCAAAAGACTAAGATCCCCATTTCATTTGACTTCTTCAATGTTGTAGTCAGTGCTCACCGCCAAGCAACAGCCCCCCCCCCCCACCACACCACCAAGTCTCGGTCTTAGATTGCTGCTCCCGTCCCTTCACCTGGTTGGTCTCCGCGTCGTACATGCGGATGTCCAGATCTTTCCCTGCTGTCACGAACCTCTCTCCCGACATGCTAAAGTCCAAGCAGTTGATCTCGTTGCCCGCCTCTGCAACGACATTCCCGTGCAATAGAAACGTCTTGGGCCAATCTGTTCAGTACAAAACATTCTTTACTGCCCATCAGCAGAGTGGGGCATCGTATTTCTGTCTCCATCTTTGTAGTCACAATGTGTGTGTGTGTGTGTGAGAGAGAGAGAGAGAGAGAGAGAGAGAGAGAGACAGAGACAGAGACAGAGACAGAGAGAGAGACAGACAGAGAGACAGACAGACAGACAGACAGACAGACAGACAGACAGACAGACAGTCAGACAGACAGACAGACAGACAGACAGACAGACAGACAAACA
>JAAUXT010052562.1_pt1 | contig 17276 bp, 12 predicted proteins | sample 7278171 | NCBI WGS metagenome assembly JAAUXT01 (sample SAMN14350112, study PRJNA611818) | marine sediment metagenome | isolation source: surface marine sediment (1.8m) | place: French Polynesia: Moorea | collected 2018-08
GCTATTTTGACGGTCATCGTCAAGGGCACCGACAGCAACATACCCACCGGCCCCAGCACCCAACCCCAGAATACCAGCGAGAGAAACACTACCAGGGCCGACAAACCCACGCTCCGTCCCATCACCTTGGGTTCGATCAGGCTTCCGACGACGAAATTAACCACCAGGTAGCCCAACGCAACCATCAGCGCGGGACCGAATCCCAGTTGAATGAGCGCCAGCAGAACCGCCGGCACCGCGGCAATGATGGAGCCAATGCTGGGTACGAAATTGAGCAAAAACGCCAGCAGCCCCCAAAGAAGAGGGAAATCGATGCCGAGAATGGCCAACCAGGTTGCAATCGCAGCCCCCGTGGCCAGGCTGATCCAGATCTTGACTGCCATGTAGCGCTTTACGCTGGCAATCATGGCATACAGAGGGGTAAACGAAGTGGTGGGATCAGTGGCTATGGTCCGCAGTTTTCGCCGAAAGGTGGATGCCTCCAGCAGGATGAAAATCGTGGTAAACAGGATCAGAAATGCGTTGGCCAGCACACTGCCCAGGGCGGAGAGCAAATTGTTGGCCAGGCGCATGGCCGCCCCCGGGTTGAAGGTTTCGAAGAGGGGCTTTTCGGGCACATCCACACCCCGTTCTTCCAGCCAAGCCGCATAGGTGACCAGCTCACTGTGCAACCGCCGCTGATAATCTGGCAATGCTTGGGAGAAACTACGCAGCGAGGTTCCCACCACATCGGTCATGAACAGCCCGACCACCACCACCGCTGAGATCACGATCACCAGGGCGAAAAAGGTGGGAATCCCGCGATGTTGCAACCAGAACAGCGCTGGCGCGCTGATGACGGCGATAAATATCGCCAGCAGAAAGGGAACCAGAATTACCGTTGCGGCCTTCATTCCCGCAATCACAACCACCACGGCGGCCAACGTGATAACAATTTGCGAAACTTTACCGAAATTGTTCATGGAGATGGATTAAGTCCTCAGTCGTTTCCCTAGCCCTATGCCCATTGATTGTAGAGATTCCCCCCCGTTTGTAAATGAAAGGGTTAAGCTATCGGTCATGAACATCCACACCTTCTTCGCTACGGCCCCCCGGGGCATCGAACCCCTATTAGCCACTGAACTCGAGTCGCTGGGCGCAACCGCGGTGCACAGTCGCCGCGGTGGGGTAACTTTTCAAGGCACGCTGAGCGTCGCCTACCGGGCCTGCCTGTGGTCGCGAACCGCTAGTCGTATCCTCATGCCCCTGGCGAGTTTCCCCGCCCCTTCTCCGGAAACACTCTATGCAGGGACCCTGGTCATACCCTGGGAAGAGCATCTCTCGGCCGACGGTACCCTAGCCGTGGACTTGAACACAACGGGCTCGCAGATCCGTCACAGTCGATTCGGCGTCCAGAAAATCAAGGACGCCATCGTCGATCGCTTTCGTCAGCGCTACGGCCGCCGCCCTTCCGTCGACCGCCACACCCCCGATGTCCGCATCAATGGCTATCTGCTCGATGATCAGCTCACCATTAGCCTGGATTTGTCCGGTGACAGCCTGCATCGACGCGGCTATCGGGTCGAGACGGTACCGGCTCCACTAAAGGAGAATCTGGCCGCCGCCTTGCTCATCAAGGCCGGCTGGCCCGAGATCGCGGCGGCCCGGGGTGGCCTCATGGATCCCCTATGTGGTTCGGGCACCCTGGTCATCGAGGCGGCGTTGATGGCCGCCCATATCGCACCGGGCCTGGGGAGGGATTACTGGGGTTTTCTCGGGTGGTTGCAGCATACCCCCGAGCTATGGCAACAACTGCTGGCCGAAGCCCATGAGCGTCGCCAGCAGGGGCTCGGGGACTTGCCCTTCATCGCAGGCTCCGATCAGGATCCCCGGGCCGTGCGGGCGGCCATCATCAACGCCAGTCGGGCAGGCTTGGAGAAACGAGTCCATTTCCAGCAGCGGATGCTGGACCGGGTGGAGCCATCGCGCCCGGGCGAACCGGGCTTACTGGTGGCAAACCCGCCCTATGGCGAGCGCTTGGGGGAGGTTCAGGAACTGGGCTCGCTCTACGGACAATTGGGCCATGTGCTCAAATCGCGCTTCAGCGGGTGGCAGGCCGCGGTATTCACGGCCAATCCCGACCTCGGTAAGAACATGGGCCTGCGGGCCCAGCGGACGAATGTCTTCTACAACGGCGCCCTGCCCTGCAAGTTGCTGCGGTTCCAGGTCGAACCCCCTTTTTTCGTGGACCGGGAGGCCGCCGACGCTCGCAAACGCAAGCGGTTGTTGGCAAGCGCAACGCCCTTCGCCAATCGTTTGCGCAAGAACCTGCGTACCGTGGGCGCCTGGGCGCGTCGCCAGGGGATTGGCTGCTATCGTCTGTATGCCGCCGATATTCCGGAGTATGCCGTGGCCATCGACATCTACGACCAATGGCTCCATGTACAGGAATACGCACCGCCGAAATCGGTGCAACCCGAGCAGGCGCGAGAACGCCTGGCGCAGATGATGGTGGTTCTTCCAGATGTGCTCGAGATCCCCCCGGAGCGCATCGTCCTCAAGGTGCGTGAGCGTAAGGGAAGGACGGATCAATACCGGAAACAGGCCGATGGGGGCCGTTTTCTCGAGGTGCAGGAGAACCAATGTCGGTTTCTGGTCAATCTGACCGATCACCTGGATACGGGCCTGTTTCTGGATCATCGCGACACCCGGCGCATGCTCGGTGAGCTCGCTTGCGGGCGACACTTTCTGAATCTATTTGCCTACACCGGCACCGCCACGGTTTATGCCGCGCTCAACGCCGCCGAGAGCACCACAAGTGTTGATCTGTCCCGCACGTATTTGGATTGGGCCCGCCGCAACCTCGACTTGAACGGCATCCAGGGCCGTCACCATCGCCTGATCCAGTCGGACTGCCTGGAATGGCTACGGCGGGATCAGGGCTCCTATGACCTCATCTTTTTGGACCCGCCGACCTTTTCCAACTCCAAGCGCATGCAGGGAAACTTCGATATCCAGCGGGATCACGTCACCCTGATTCACCTAGCGATGGCCAAACTGGCTCCCGGCGGCGTGCTCATCTTCGCCAACAACTACCAGCGCTTCAGGCTGGACGGGAAAGCCCTGGCCGATGTGTCCATCCGCGACATCACCGACCGGACCATTCCCCGGGATTTCCAGCGCAAACCCGATATTCATCACTGTTGGCGGATCGTTCAGCGGTAACGGACCCAGCTTACACCTGCGCAGATACAACCCGTCGCAGGGCCGCTGCTGCCCCGAAGGGGCGATTCTCCACGTCCACGTCATGGCGCTCGACGGCTCGATTGACCGCACTGATCACCGCGCGCAGGGAAGCGGTGACGATATTCCCATCCATGCCGACACCGAAAAGCGCTTTGCCCGCGTCGGTCCTGATTTCCACGTAGCTGACGGCCATCGCATCGGCGCCGACGCCGATCGCATGCTCCCGGTAGTCCACGATCTGCACATCCAGCCCACAGTGACGCCCCAGGGCATCGACGAAAGCATCGATGGGCCCGTTGCCATGGCCCGTGATAATTCGCTCCCCATGGCTCTCGTGAACGGTTGCCGTAATGCGATACTCACCGCTGCCGTGGCCATCCGGTGTCGTGCGGTGCTCGATAAAGGCGAACGGTCCCTCGGCTGTTATGTAGTGTTCCTGAAACGCCGCCCAGATATCGGCGGCGCTCAGCTCCTTGCCGGTACGGTCGGTGATCGCCTGGATAACCTGACTGAACTCGATCTGCAAACGTCGCGGCAACCTGAGGCCATAATCCTTCTCCAGCAGGTAAGCGATACCGCCCTTACCGGACTGGCTGTTGACCCGAATCACCGCCTCGTAGCTGCGGCCCACGTCCATGGGATCGATGGGCAGGTAAGGTACCTCCCAAGCGGGGCTCGCCGAGTTCTCCCGGGCAGCGAAGCCCTTCTTGATGGCATCCTGATGGGAGCCCGAAAAAGCGGTGAACACCAGCTCCCCGGCATAGGGATGGCGGGGATGTACCGGCAGTTGAGTACAGTACTCGGCACAACGGACGATCTCATTGATATTGGACATATCCAGCCCGGGCTCGACCCCCTGGGTCAACAGATTAAGCGCCAGAGTAACGATATCCACGTTGCCGGTGCGCTCACCGTTGCCGAACAGCGTCCCTTCGATCCGGTCGGCGCCCGCCATCAGCGCGAGTTCCGCCGCCGCCACAGCGGTGCCGCGGTCGTTGTGGGGATGCACACTGAGCACGATGGCGTCACGCTTGCGTACGTGGCGCAGAAACCACTCAATCTGGTCGGCATAGACATTGGGCGTCGCCATCTCAACGGTGGCGGGCAAGTTAATAATGGCCTTTCGTTCCGGCGTCGGCCCCCAAACCCCATTCACCGCGTCACAGATCTGCACGGCGAAATCCAACTCGGTGCCGGTGAAGCTCTCCGGCGAATACTGGAAAACCCAATGGGTTTCCGGACGCTGGGCGGCCAGCTCCTTGATCAATCGGGCACCGTCGACCGCGATGTCGATGATACCGGCCCGGTCCAAACCGAATACCACCCGCCGCTGCAGGGTGGAGGTGGAGTTGTAGAGGTGCACGATCACCCGCTTGGCCCCACGGACGGCCTCGAAGGTACGCCGGATAAGGTGCTCCCTAGACTGGGTCAACACCTGTATGGTCACATCGTCCGGAATCCGGTCCTGGTCAATCAACTCCCGGAGAAAATCGAAGTCGGTCTGGGAGGCGGCGGGAAAGCCCACTTCGATTTCCTTGAAACCCAGCTTCACCAACAGGGCGAACATACGATGTTTCCGTTCGGTGTTCATGGGCTCGATCAACGCCTGATTACCATCACGCAGATCGACACTGCACCAGCTGGGGGCTTGATCGATGACCCGTGAAGGCCACTGGCGATCGCAGAGCACTATGGGCATGAAGGGGCGGTATTTGGCACTGGGTTTCACGTTCATGGTTGTTTCCTTTATCCTCATTCAAGAAAAATGGCATCGTCGACAACAGGGGCAACGGGGATACGGCCGCCAGGCTGTTGCTAGGCCCGACGACCGCGGCTTAGTCGTAGCGGTGGGAGTCCATGAATAAACTCGAGTGCCGTCCTCCGAATACTGGAGGCGAGCCGATGGTAGGGGATAAAACTGGAGCTTAACGGGTGAAATTCATGCACAAGAACGGTCCTGTAAACGCTTTCGACGGACAAACGTAACGCCCGGCACTCCTTCAGGAGGCCGGGTTAAATAGTCGTAGCGCGAGTCGTTCACAGAATAGTTTTGCCATGGGGACAAGAGTAGCGGCTTGCCCGTCGAGGGTCAAGGGCTTTGTTGGTACCGTCCACTGCTCTGTGCCGGCGCTTTGCGATCAGAATTTAAAACATCTAAAGATAGGGTGAAAACAGCCAAGCCAGGGCGTCGCGAATCTTGATCGGCAATGGACGCTGCTCCAACTCCTCGAACGATATCCTGCGGGAGCGCTGTCGAATCTTCTCCGCATAGGCCACCCAGTCTATCAGGGCGGCATTGTCGTACACCTCGACAGCCAGCTCAAAATTGAGCCTTAGACTTCTGGCGTCGATATTGGCGGAACCGAATTGAGCGTAATGATCATCCACCAGGAACAGTTTGGTGTGTGCAAAGGGTGGCGGTTGATAATAGATTTCGATGTCCCACTGCAGCAATTGCCACAACATGCTCCGGGTGGCCCAGTGTACATAGGGTAAATTGTTCACCCCCGGAAGAATCACGATCACTTTTACACCACGCAATGCCGCTGTCTGCAACGCGGCGATCATTTCCCGGGACGGAAGAAAGTACGGGGTCATTACGATGATTCGCTCGTGGGCCAGGGAAATGGCCGCGATCAAGATCGCAGACAGTTTATCGAAATCCTCATTGGGACCATCAACGATAACCCGGCAACTCGAATTGCCTACCTCCGCGGAGTGCATGGGAGCGAGGGTCGTTTGCTCGCCGACCACAAACGCCCAGTCGCTCAGGAACGCCTGCTCCATCTGCGGTACCACGGTTCCCGTCAAACGAAAATGCACATCCATGACCCGCCCTTTGTTATCCTCCCGCTCCGCCAGGTGGCGATCACCAATATTCATACCACCGGTAAAACCGATGCGGCTGTCAGCAACCAGCACTTTGCGGTGATTACGAAGGTTCACATGCAACGAGGGTGGAATGAGCTTCGGCGGTAAAAACCGGGCAACGGGTACGCCACGCTTGCGCAGCAGCGTCCCGGCCCGGGGCAGGGAATACCATTCCCCAACCCCGTCGAGCAATACCCGCACATCGACGCCACGTGCTACGGCACAGGCCAACGCATCGATGAAGGTCCGCCCCATGTGGTTGGTTTCGAAGATATAGGTCGTCAAGAAAACGCTATCCCGAGCGCTTTCGATGGCCTCCAGCATCGCCGGATAGGCCTGCTCACCGTTCATCAGAGGTTCGATCAAATTGCCGCCCTGCAGCGGCCAACCGGTGAGCTGTTCGGAAACCCGCATCAGCGCCCGCAATTCCGCTGAAAAGGCGTGGCTGGATGCGGGGGCATCGGCGTCGTACCCGCGCTGACGGCGATCGGACCTCAGGCGAAATCGCGAGCGCTTATCCAGTTCTTTAGCCCGGGTTCGCACCCGGTTGACCCCGAACAGGAAATAAGCGATGGCTCCGGCAAAGGGAAACGCTAGACAAACGACGATCCATCCCAGCGCCGAACGGGGATCCCTCTTATTGAGCAACGCATGACCTGCACCGCCCCAAGCCGCTGTGATGTAACACACGACTACCAACCATTGTAACCATTCCATCCCAACTCCATGCAGCGTGAATTGAGCACCCAAAAACTGGCCGACCGTTGAATTTTACTCAATACTTGGGGCTAGCAGGCAATGCCTGCGTTTCGCGCCAGCATTTCCCCTATTGTGGCGATCATGGGGCGGAGACCTTAACCCAGTGCAGGATTATCCACGGCATAGAGCATGGGCGATAGCACAATGAAATCACAAAGAGTACTGTTGGTGGGTGCCACCGGACTGGTGGGAAACTGTTGTCTTGAGCACCTGCTTGCCGATGACACGTTCACCCGAGTTATTGCGTTAACCCGAAGGCCACTCGAAAAACGGCATACGAAGCTCAGCGAGCACGTCATCGACTTCGACCAGCTTGCCGACCAAGGTCAGTGGCTGCAAGCGGACACAGTCTTCTGCTGCCTCGGCACGACCCTCAGGGCGGCGGGCTCAAAGGCAGCATTCGCAAAAGTCGACTACGGCTATGTGGAGCAACTGGCAAAACTGGCCCTATCCCGGGGCGTAAAGCAGTTCCTGTTGGTGTCGGCGCTGGGCGCCAGCATCTACTCTCCGGTATTTTACAGCCGAGTGAAGGGAGAGGCCGAGCAGGCGGTGCTTACCCGGGGTTTCCCCACGGTACATATTCTCCGACCGTCCATGCTGTTGGGAGCTCGCCAGCACCGTCGCCTCAACGAAGAGCTCACGAAGCCCTTGGCGACTGCTATGACCCCGTTGCTTATCGGACCTCTCAAATACCTGCGCCCGGTAACGGCGGACAAAGTGGCGGTGTTGATGATTACCCTGGCCAAACGGGAGCAACCGGGTGTCCATATTCATTATCCCTCCGCCCTTTAACAGGGGCTTGCTACCATAGCTCTGGAAGCCGTTATCCGACCATTACGCCACCGTATCGAAGCGATCGAAGATCATACTGAAACTTCCACGCCCCTGGGTCAGACTGCGCAGGTGAGTCACATAGCCCAACAATCGCTTCAAGGAAACCTCGCAGCGGATGGTGGCGGTATTACTGTAGTTCACGGTATCACGGATAATGGCATGGCGCGCTTGCAGATCCCCTAGAACGGCGCCCAGATTCTCCGCCGGAACCACTACCTCCGTTGCCATGATCGGGAACAAGGCAACGCCACCGGCTTTGGTAAGCGCTCTGTGCAACGCTTGGGCGGTCACCATACGCAGCACCTGCGGCGTCGAGCCGGATCCGAACAACTCCACTTCCTCAATACCGATGGCCAAATCCTGTAACGGTGTACTGTTGAGGGGGCCGCTGGCGAGCACATCCCCCGGGGCCGAAGCCAAGGCCTCCGCCTGCGGGACTGACAACGCCGTACCCTCCGGTTTCACCCCTGGATCCACCGTGACCTCGTTCCCCGCTCCACGCTCTAAAGGCGTTACCCTGACGCGTACACGGGCTTTCATGGCCACGGATTTACCCGCCTGCTCCAACAAACGATCGAACAGGAAATCGTCGCAAGCCGGCGTCGAAATGCTCTCGCGCATCACCACCCTCGGCTGCCCGGTCCTGACCCGGAGACCAAACTCTCGAGCCAGACGCTCGAAGGCAATCTGTAGATGTAACTCGCCCATACCCCACAGCAGCCGTTGTCCCGTTTCCGCATCTTCCTCCAGGCGCAAGCTGGGGTCCTCCTGCTGCAACTTATCCAGAGCCTCCAGTAATTTCTTCTCATCCTCACTGGACATGGACTCGATGGCCAGGCTGACAACGGGCTCCCGGGCCTCGATCCGCTCCAGCACCAGGGGATGATCCGGGCTGCATAGGGTATCACCGGTGGTCGCTTGCCGCAGCCCGGCCAGGAGCACGACCTGGCCCGCGAAAGCCTCCTTGAGCCTGCTCTTACGGTTGGCATCGACGGCAAAAATACGCGCCACGTGTTCCTTGATCAGCTGGCCATCGGCAGTGGGAATGACAACGGCATCACCCGGTTTGAGGGAGCCGCGGTAGATACGAGCGAAAACATGGCGCCGCCCGTCCCACATCTGGACCTTGAAAGCGATGGCGACCAAGGGCCCCGGTGTGCCGATCTCTACCAACTCCTCGGTACCATCCCCTCGATGGGCCACACTGGGAGCACGATCGAGGGGCGCCGGCAGCAAACGGATCACACCATCGAGCAAAGGCTGAATGCCCTGATTGCGCAGTGCGCTACCGCCGAAACAGGGGTAAACTTTACCTGCCAGCGTGAGCTCGCGCAGGGCGTTCCAAACGTCCTCGGGTTCCGGTTCCACACTGTTCAATACCTGTTCGGCCAACCTGTCATCTGCCTCCGCAACGGCCAATAGGAGGCCTTCCCGGTACGATGCCATACTTGCCCACAGTTCCTCGTCGCAGGCCGAGGCTTGTACCTCCTCGTCCTGCTCGCCCGTAAAGGTCAATACCGTCTTATCAATGAGATGCACGGCTCCGATACCCGTTGCCAGCGGCACGGTAACCGCTACCGGCTCCGCCCCCAGGCGATCTCGTATCGTCGCCAACGCATGCGTGAAGTCGGCTCCCGGTCTATCCAATTTATTGATAAAGAACAGGGCGGGAAGATTAAACCCACTGCGCTGGTGCCATACGGTTTCCGTCTGAGGCTCCACACCCCGGACGCCATCCAGGACGATAACGCACCCGTCCAGCACACGCATCGATCGCTCCACCTCGATGGTAAAGTCCACATGCCCCGGGGTGTCGATCAACTGGATCACATGGCCGGCCCAGGGAATCTGAGTCGCCGCAGCCGTTATGGTAATGCCATGGGCCTGTTCTTCGGTAAGGTAGTCCATGTGCGCCGCACCATCATGAACCTCCCCCATTTTATGTAAACTGCCGCTGAAATAGAGCACCCGCTCCGTCAAAGTCGTCTTACCGGCATCCACATGCGCGGCAATGCCGATGCTACGTATGCGGGAAAGGTCGGGGGCTTTAACCATAAGGAGTGCGCTCACTGTCTGAGTTTAGTTTAATTATTGCGCATCACGGGTGTGACGCTACTATAAATCTAGAAGCTATTCTCAAGACACGCCGTCAATATATCCTTATTACCCTAAACCAGAAAAGACCCGAAAGGATTAAGAAATAAGCGCCAGCACTGGTTTCGATGCATGCTTTTTGGGAGCACAGTTTCGAATTTTCGCGCTATACTTAAAAAGGCCGGAGGTTGAAAAAAGGGCCGAGGTGGCGGGGACACACCTCGGCAGGCAATCACCAAAGGAGGAATCGCATGGATGGAGTACGGAATCATCCATGCATTCAGGAATAAAGCAAACCTCATGCCATAAAAATATGTTTTTGATTTAAATTGTAAATATGGTGTCTTGAGGCAATATGCGACGTCCATAATTTTAACTTGTCAACGCACACGGTCACATTGTGAGCGGTAACCGGCGACATGTTTTTTCTCGGCCACAATGGCCAAAAAGGTCGCGGCAGATGATGCCACGGCAAACAACCACCAAAACCAATGGACTAATAACAATGGGGAGAGGGACCTCCTCGTAATGACGGACACTTGAGGGCGGTGGGCAACGACGGTAGGAATGATTCGCCAGGCCAGGTGCAGGCTTTGAAATTACGATGCCCGGGAAAGATTAGTCAATGCCAAGCACTTTCACCTGAAAGTTCAGACTTTGCCCTGCTAACGGATGGTTGAAATCCAGGACGATAGTGTCTTGATTCACTTTATGCACGCGCACGTGAATTTCATTACCAACGGGATCGCTGGTAACCAGTGTCTTACCCTCTTCACGCACCGCTTCCGGAACAACGGCAGGCTCTACCTCCACGAATGCATTAGGGTCAATAGCGCCGAAAGCCTCCCCGGGAGCAATCCTAATCTGCTCGCAATCGCTTACGCCTAGAGCAACCAGTTTTCGTTCAAGGCCAGGAGGAAGCATCCCTTTACCCCGTTGAAAGACAAGAGGCTCTTTGCCTACATTGCTCTGAATGATGGTACCGTCATCCAACGTAACCGAATATTCGATTGAAACCCTTTTCCTTCCATCCTCTACCATAATAAACATCTCCCTGGCGAAGGTGAAAATACCCATCAGTCTATCCCAATCCCCGGAAAGATTAAAAGCAAGCTTACTCGGAAGCTGTCATGTAAGGGCAGAGGGTTGGAATGAAGCCACCCCTATAAGATACTGGGAGCTAAAGGATTTTAACTCAGAACATATTCAATTCCAGTTTCGCCCGCATGGACATCATCTCTGGCGTCCATGGCGGTTCCCACACCATTTCCACCTCGGCAGCCTCAACGCCTGGCACACTTTCCACAGCTGCCCTCACCCACTCCGGCATGGAGCCCGCCACCGGGCAGCCCGGCGCCGTGAGGGTCATCGCCACCCTGGCGTACCCTTGAGCATCGATATCGAGCCCGTAAATCAGACCGAGTTCATAGATATTAACCGGAATCTCAGGATCGTAGACCGTTTTCAACGCTTCGATAATGTGTTCCTGCAGTTCATCCTTTTTCTCCACAACTTGGGTTTGCCTGCAATTGTGCACCTGTTCAGTCACGATAAGCCACCTCCCACAATTCCTGTTTCACTCTGTTTTGACGGGCTCGGAACGATTCTCCAGAGCAGCTTTCACGGTGTGCCATGCCAGGGTGGCGCATTTGACCCGACTGGGATAATCCTGCACACCCGCCAAAACGGCCAATTTTCCCACCTTCGCCGAGGGTTGCGCCGCCCCGGTCACCAGGTCGTGAAACTGTTCGAATAACGCCTCCACTTCGGTAATCGGCTTTCCCTTCAGCGCATCGGTCATGAGAGAAGCCGAGGCGGTGGAAATGGCGCAACCGGAGCCCTGGAAAGACACGTCCCGGATGACTTCGTCTTCGACGTCGAGGTACACCGTAACTTGATCCCCGCAAAGCGGGTTGTAGCCATCGGCATGATGACTACAGGGTTCCAGGACGCGGAAATTCCGCGGCCGTTTGTTATGATCCAGGATGACTTCCTGATAAAGATCGCGCAGTCCGCTCATCAGCCAAATAACTCCTGCACCTTCCTGACCGCCGCCACCAGGGCATCGACCTCTTGCATGGAATTATAGACGGCAAAGGAGGCGCGGGCCGTTGCCGGAACACCGTAGCGCTGCATGACGGGTTGGGCGCAATGGTGGCCCGCACGGACCGCGATGCCCTCCCGGTCGAGAATCGTGCCGATATCGTGGGGGTGGACGCCCTGCAATGTGAACGAGAAGACCGCGGCCTTTTGGCGGGCGGTACCTATCGGTTTCAAACCCGAAACCTCCCTCAGTCGAGCAGTGGCGTAATCCAGCAGCTGACGTTCATGGGCTGCGATGGCATCAAGCCCCACTTGTTGAACCCAATCGAGGGCGGCGCCGAGCCCTATGACACCGGCAATGTTGGGCGTGCCCGCCTCGAATTTGTGGGGCAGGTCCGCATACTCCGTCTTCTCGAAAGTCACCAGCCGAATCATATCGCCGCCCCCCTGGTAGGGCGGCATCGCTTCCAGGTGCCGGGCCTTGCCATAGAGCACTCCCACACCGCTGGGCCCGTAGACCTTATGGGACGAGAAGGCGTAGAAATCACAGTCCAAGGCTTGCGCATCCACGACCGTGTGAGGCACCGCCTGGGCACCGTCCACCAACACGGGAATACCCCTCGAATGGGCCAGCTCGATGATTTGTCGCACCGGATTGACCGTTCCCAGGGCATTGGACAGATGCACCACGGCCACGATTCGGGTTCGATCCGTAAGCAGCCGTTCGTACTGCTCCATGATCAACTCGCCGTCATCGTTGATGGGCACCACCCTCAACGTGGCACCCTGCTGCTCGCATAGCAGCTGCCAGGGTACGATATTGGAGTGATGCTCCATGGTCGTGATCAGGACCTCATCCCCGGGCCCCACATGTCCACGACCATAGCTGCTGGCCACCAAATTGATGGCTTCGGTGGTACCGCGAGTAAAGATGATCTCCCGGGCACTCTCCGCGTTGACAAAGGCGCGAACCTTTTCCCGGGCCCCCTCAAAGGCGGCCGTCGAGCGCTCCGAAAGGGTGTGTACGCCGCGATGTACGTTGGCATAGTAGCGGTTATAGCACTCGCTGACAGCCTCTATCACGGCCCGGGGTTTTTGAACCGAGGCCGCATTGTCCAAATACATCAGAGGCTTGCCATGAACCTGCTGCTGCAGAACGGGAAACTGCTCGCGGATGTGCGCGAGGTCCAGCAACGGCGCGCTGTCATCCTCGACCGATGGGTTAATGAATTCGTGCAAGGCACTCATTTTGGGGCTACCTCTAGGATATCGTTGGAAGTATGCAGGCGTCCCAGTAATAAACGCTGCAAGCGCTCGCGCAAAGGTTTGAGACGAATTTGTTCGATCCCATCGTTGGCAAAGGCGTAGACCAGCATCGCCCTGGCTTCGGCTTCCCCCATACCTCGGGAGCGCAGATAAAAGAGGGCGTCCTGGTCGAGGAATCCGGTGGTTGAACCGTGACTGCATTTAACGTCGTCGGCGAGAATCTCCAGGCGCGGGTTGGAATTGGCCAGGGCACGGCGCGACAGCAATAGATTGCGGTTGGTCTGGCTGGCGTCGGTCTTCTGGGCGTCGGGGCACACATGGATCAGACTATCGAAGACGCTTCTGGACTTGCCATTGAGTATCCCCTTGAAGACCTGCCGGCTGGTGGTATGGGAGGTGGCATGCTCCACCCGCAAGTGGTAGTCACTCAACTCGCCCTCATCCACCATGCTCAGACCGTCCAGCGCCAGCTCGGCACCCTTACCATCCAACAGGGCCATCACGTCCGTGCGATTCAACAACCCGCCCATGGATACCAGGTGCGCGGTGGTATGACTGTCAGCGGCCTGCCACGAACCCAAGGCTCCCAGGTGCCAGGCTTGTGCGCTTTCCGCTTGAATCTTATGATGCGCCAGCATCGCCCCAGGCCCCAGATGCAACTGGGTGACCGGACACGTCAAGTAGCGGCCGGCACCGCGATAATCTTCCACCACGACGGCCTGACTACTCTCTTCGGCAATAATCAGATTACGGGGGTAATTGGCAGTGTCCTCACCCGTCGCATAGAAAACGCAATGCACCGGCTTAGTAAGCGCGACTCCCCGGGGCAGATGGATGAACGCGCCATCCTCCATGAAAGCCGTATTGAGGGCCGCAAACGGGTGTTCGTCGAGACCTCGAGCACGTGCCATGTGCTCCAGGAACCATTCCGGCCCAGTGGCTATGGCCTGTGTCAGGCTCGTAATCATTGCCTTGGCGGGCAGTGATTCCAGCCGGGAGAGTCCAGGAGCAAACCGGCCATTGACGAACACCAGCCGATGGGCCTCGGTTGCCAACTCCGGCAACTTACCGGCATCCACGGGAAAATCGCAGGCCCGCTTGAAGGATACCTTACCCAGGGCACTGACATCGGTAAATCGCCAGGCCTCGGCGCGCGTGGTCGGAATACCCGAGGCCTCGAACCGTTCCAGGGCCCCATGACGCAAGCCCGTGAGTTGCTCCGGTTCACACCGACCTTGCATGAAGCGCTGGAAGTCCTGGCCTAACGTTTGAAAAGGATTGACGGCAATGGCTTGCATGTGAGAGGTCCTCAAGCCGTAGCCCGGCGAGAATGACCGGCTTCCCGCTCACCATACAGCGAATAGCCTTGATCCTCCAGCTCCAGCGCCAAGGTTTTGTCGCCGGAGCGGACAATACGACCATCGACCAGCACGTGCACGTAATCGGGCTCGATGTAATTCAACAAGCGCTGATAATGGGTAATGACCAGAAAGCCCCGCTCTGCGTTGCGCATCCCATTGACGCCATCGGCAACCACCTTGAGCGCATCGATGTCCAACCCCGAATCGGTCTCGTCAAGCACCGCAAGCCGCGGTTCTAACACCGACATCTGCAGCACTTCGTTGCGCTTTTTCTCGCCGCCGGAGAAACCCTCGTTGACGGGGCGTTTCAGAAAGGACTCATCCATTTTCACGCCCGCCATGCGCGCCTGCACCAATTCATAGAACTCCAGGGCATCCAACTCCGGCTGCCCGCGATGTTTGCGCAGGGCATTGACGGAAGCTTTGAGGAAATAAAGATTATTGACGCCGGGAATCTCCACCGGGTACTGGAAAGCGAGGAATACGCCCTCCCGGGCTCGTTCTTCCGGGCTCAGCGCCAATAGATCTCGACCCTGGAATAGCACCTGGCCGGCGGTTACGTCATACCCCTCACGCCCGGCAATCAGATTGGCCAGGGTGCTCTTGCCGGAACCGTTGGGCCCCATGATGGCGTGCGCTTCGCCGGCCTTGATGGACAGGTCGACACCCCGGAGGATTTCCCGATCCTCCACCGTGACATGTAAATCGATTATTTCAAGCATTCGTCGTATCTCTCTCAGCTTAGCCCACGCTGCCTTCGAGCTTCAGCTCCAGCAGCTTCTGCGCCTCCACGGCGAACTCCATGGGTAATTCCTTGAATACTTCCTTGCAAAAGCCATTGACGATCAGCGATACGGCGTCCTCTTCCCCAAGCCCCCGCTGCTGGCAGTAGAAAATCTGATCATCGCTGATCTTCGAAGTGGTCGCCTCGTGTTCGATCTGGGCCGAGGGATTTTGAGCCTCAATGTAGGGAAATGTATGGGCACCACATTGATCGCCCATCAGCAGGGAATCGCATTGGGAGTAGTTGCGGGCATTCTCGGCCGTCGGTAGGACTTTGACCAAGCCGCGGTAGGCATTCTGCCCGTGACCGGCGGATATACCCTTGGAAATGATGGTGCTGCGGGTGTTCTTACCCATATGTATCATTTTGGTGCCGGTATCGGCCTGTTGATAATCCCGCGTCAGCGCCACCGAGTAGAACTCGCCCACCGAGTTGTCACCCCGCAAGATGCAGCTTGGATACTTCCAAGTGATGGCTGAGCCCGTTTCCACCTGAGTCCAGGAAATCTTGGAGTTCCGACCTTTGCACAGCCCGCGCTTGGTCACGAAGTTGTAAATACCACCCCTGCCTTCGGCATCCCCGGGATACCAATTCTGTACCGTGGAGTACTTGATGCTGGCATCGTCCAACGCAATCAGCTCCACCACGGCGGCATGCAATTGGTTCTCGTCGCGCATGGGCGCCGTGCAACCTTCCAGATAACTCACGTAGGAACTCTCTTCGGCCACGATTAGGGTACGTTCGAATTGGCCGGTATTGGCGGCATTAATGCGAAAATAGGTCGAAAGCTCCATGGGACAATGCACCCCTTTGGGGATAAAGCAGAACGACCCATCGGAGAACACCGCGGAATTAAGGGCGGCAAAATAGTTATCCCGATACGGCACCACCGTACCCAGATACTGGCGCACCAGTTCGCCGTGGTTCTGCACGGCCTCGGAGAAGGAGCAGAAAATGACGCCCATTTCCGCCAGCTTATCCTTGAAGCTAGTGGCCACCGAGACACTGTCGAATACCGCGTCCACGGCCACGTTTCTGACCCCGGCCAGCACCTCTTGCTCGGCCAGGGGAATGCCCAGCCGCTCGTAGGTTTTGAGTATCTCCGGGTCCACTTCATCCAGACTCTGGGGATTGTTCTTCCCGGCTCCGGGCGCCGCGTAGTAGGATATGGCCTGATAATCGATGGGCTCAGGGTGGACCCGAGCCCACTTGGGCTCGGCCATGGTCAACCAGTGGCGGTAGGCATTGAGGCGCCACTCCAGCAGCCAATCGGGCTCATTCTTCTTGCCCGATATCAATCGGATCACATCTTCGTTGAGCCCGGGCGGCACCGTGTACTGTTCGATATCGGTTACGAAACCAAACTCGTAACCGCGCTCGGTTAGATGCTCCAATGTCTGGGCGTTTTCTGTCATGGGTGTATCCTCACAGGATATTAAAGGCATTGATTCGGTTCGGTAGTCTCGGGAATCCGCAAAGACCCGGGCTGCATGAAGTTCACGTGGGCAGCGACGGGTTGGCTCATTTCCCATAGGCTGATCTTGCTCAATGCATCCCGTACCGCGCTGTTGATCCGATGCCAATGGTTGCTCACGTTGCAATGCTCCTGATGCACGCAGGCGCTTGGCAGCCCGGAACTGCATTCGGTAATGGCAATCGGCCCTTCCAAGGCATCGATGATCTCAGCGGCGGATATGTATTCGGCCGAACGCGCCAGGCTGTAACCACCCCGGGCACCGCGCTGGGAGGCGAGCAAATCTGCCTTGGCGAGTAGTTTCAGAATCTTGCTCACCATGGGCAATGGCAGTCCCCCCTCCTTGGCCAGATTGGCGGCGCTGAAGGAGCGGTCGCTGTTACGTGCCATGATCGCCATCAGCACGATTCCGTAGTCCGTCTCTCGGGTAATTCGTATCATGGGAATAGGTGTCGTTGAAACTAGTACCGGATTAGTACTATTTACCCATAGGATAGTTCCAACGGAGACAAATGCAAAGTATTTTTTGCCTGGACGCAGGTCTGCCACGGAATTCAGCACCACC
>JAAUXT010011307.1_pt1 | contig 17273 bp, 19 predicted proteins | sample 7278171 | NCBI WGS metagenome assembly JAAUXT01 (sample SAMN14350112, study PRJNA611818) | marine sediment metagenome | isolation source: surface marine sediment (1.8m) | place: French Polynesia: Moorea | collected 2018-08
AGTGACCCAAATCAGAGCAAGCCAAATCAGAGCAAGCCAAATCAGAGCAAGCCAAATCAGAGCAACTGAAATTTCCTCAAATCACCGCGAGCTCCATGGAGCTATTTTTTCTGCAGTGCTGACTGACTCTGTGGATCTGACTTTTGAAAGGGCTTCGCACGTTGTCAAGCAGATTGTGTCGCATCTCGTGAGATGAAAGCGAGACTCCTCGCAAGTGCGCAGTGGATCTACAGAGGTTCCCAATCACACGGGAGGCTCGGCTCGAATGAAGCTCACTTGACCTGGCCAAAGAACCCGCAAAAAAGCTTTTGACAAGGAGATTTTCTTTTGTATCCAGATCAGGGAGCTTTGGCTGCTTCTGGCGAACATAGAAACTCGCGTGCCTCAAATTTCTTGTCACTTTTCACGACTGTTCACCGAATTTGATCCATCAGGACTTTTTGTGGCAGCCGTTTTTATTCGACCTGAGCCACTGAAGCTTCGGAAGAGCAACACTTGTCTTTCCACAACCCGCACTGCCTGTATCAATCAAAGAGATCGGGAGTTAAACCTGCAGCATAGAAACCCACTCCAGCCGTGTTGATTTAAACCAACCGGTACACCCAGAACCCCTATTCACCCGTGGCTGCAGCACTCACACACAGGTGCGAGTCTTTGGAAAAGAACATTCCTGTTTTCAAAAGGGGTGCGGAATTTCTCTCATTCAGAACTTGGTCTCCGAGAGCTTTGACGATATTTCAATGATATTTCAATTACTTACGGAAGGTGAGCAGTGTAAAGCACTTGAGATTCAGTCGCCCATCAGCCACCCGTAAAAGCTCGCCGTGTGCGCCCCGAAAGTAGATCGCGAATAAATCAGGGGATTTGGGGCCGAAGTTTTATGTGGGAAGGCATTGGAGAGAGAGATTAATTGGTCTTTAGTGGAATGTCACTGATATTGATAAAATAGCGTCGTCGCTTTTCGTACATTTTATTGTCAAAGATCTAAAATGAACCGCTGGAGCCACAGCCTGTCGCTGAAGGTGGGGAGAAACTGTGATCTGTTTCGTGAATTTTGTGGGGGCCACCTTTTCCAATCACGTTTCTGCCGAAAGTTCTGTATTTGAGACCCACGTGAATCCATTTGGAGGAAGCAGAAATGAGAACTGTTTCGTGTGGTGAAAATTTCACAGTGGCTTCGCTGAGAGTTTTACAGCTGATGATTTATGAAAGGATCTCGAGGTCTGTGTGTTGAGAGGTGTCTGAATCGTTTGAATTCCTTGTACCTGAGCCTTTGTCCCCTGTCCTTTTGAGGTGCAGTGAGCGCACAGGGTTTCCCGGTAAATCTTGTTTTGCTTGGGTCTGGTCGGTTTAATGTGTTGTTGGAGTGCCACGCTGTATTTGGGTGGAAACTGTCAAATCAGGTGACAGTGTGGAGGGTGAACGCCAGTGAGGTTCTTGTTGAGACGTTTGCACATTTGAGAAAGAACAAGAAAACGGAAGGTGGCAGTTGAAAAGTCTGAACTTAAAATCGGGCTTATCTGTCTGAAGGAAGGACGAACGAACGGCAACGTGCGAAGTGTTTTTGTCGCAAAGGAGCCACTCTGTTCATTCAGCGTTCTGACATGATGCGTGACCGGTGAGTGACCAACTGTTGTGGTTTGAAGGGATGGATGTTGGAGAGAAGACTCACTGACCGACGTTGTGTGTATTTTCGCACCTGTCGCACGAAGTTCGATTTTATTGGAAGGCTTAATACAGAGGGAAATTGGACCATTCCTGTGGCGAGCAGTTATATGGGGTTGCAATAGCGTTTCTTGGGCTTAATGCTTGTGCTGTTTTGATTAAATTCATTCATAAAGCTGAGTTTTCTTTTCAAGAGTTACGCTTTCTCACAGAACACCAGGGAATCGTAAGTCTTTGGTGTTTGTTCCTGAACAGCAGAAATTGTGATGAACAGACAAGGATGAAATTGACTTGTTGGGAGTGTTCTAAGAAGCGTTAAATTCAATGATTTTGTGGGTGACAAGAAAAGTAGAAACCAAATCATTGGCAAAGCTTACCAGGGCCCGAGAAACTTTTTTGACACCAGTTGATGTTGCGACGTGCTGCCGTCCACTTGTGCCTCCTGTTCACAAAAACTCAACCCGATGGGATAAATCTGCGAGTTGAAGTTGACACCCTGGGTACAACAGCGTGATCTTCAAGTTGACACCTTCACCAAGTATGGACACAATTCTCATTGTTACATTTGGTCAAAGTGTCAGTGGAAAAGGTGTGATGCTCGCACATTTTCACTCGGACGATTCAACGTTCAACTCGTACATTGCTCTGATGTTGTGTCTTTGCATTGTGTTTGCAGGAAAGTCGGTTGATCTGCTGAACAAGACGATCGAGATGCAGTACCGCTACACGTTCAGCTGTTTCTGTCACCCGGAGACGGAGTGCATCCGGGGCAGGGACTACTGCGAAACGTACTCCAAGGTGAGCTGGGCTTCTGCAGGGAGTGAGTGGGGGGGGGGGACGAGGGAAGCCGAGCGGGGAAGCTTGGGCGCGGCGAGACGTTTGAAGAAGACGAGCGCGAGAACTTTGTTGAGGTCGGTTCAGTAACTTTTGGAGTATTTTGTCTGTATAGAGACCAAACAGGCGCTTGATACGGATCTGCAGGAAGTATCAGGTTCTGTCTCCGTGTTTCAAGGGCCGAACATTTTCAAACCACTTGACAAGCAAAAATGAGAACGAGCGAAAAGACGGGTTTTGCCCATGAACGATGGGATTTGGGTTGATGTGTGCGAATCATGGAGAAAAGGAAATCATGTGACCTTGTGACCGGAAGGTGCACGGTCCGAATCGCCTTTGCTGTTTGTGGCGAAGCCGCCTTTGACGCACAGGCTGAACGAGAGGAGTTTTTATGGCGGTCGTAAAAGGAATGGAATAGCATGGAGCATGTGTGTGAGGTGAGGGAGTGAGTCATTCTCTCGTTACGATGAAACGTCAGGGGAAGCAGTAAAGAGAAGCAATATCAGAAACCAGCTTCTCGTGTCTCTGAACCCGCAGCGCCTTCAGCTGGTCAATGAAGCCGAACTTCGGCAACTTTGTCGCCTGTTCAGAAAGTGTGTGTGTGTGTGTGTGTGTGTGTGTGTGTGTGTGTGTGTGTGTGTGTGTGTGTGTGTGTGTGTCTGTTCGTTTGTTCTTTCCCACACCGCAAAACAATCCGGCGTTCTCAAAAGTGGCACGACTTCAGAGCTCTACCGCCATGTAGCAGCTTTTCCGCAACTGTTGGTTGTTGTGCCGCAGTGCTTCGCGTCGCTGGTGCGGGAGGACGGCGAGGACTACGCGCGCTGGGGCTGTCTCGAGTCCATCGAGAACTCGGTGCTCACGTGCGGTACTCCCCCTAGTGGCAAAGCCGTCGTCGAGTGCTGCGGAACCGCCTTCTGCAACCGCAACGCCACGCCCACCTACCCGCCCGTTGTCGTCGACCCCAACATGGGTGAGAACCAGTCCGAACCGACCGAAATCTTGGATGTCTATTTCGGTGGATTTTGCCTGGGTTGGAATTGTTCGAATTTGTGGTGACCTGGAGCAGCATCTCATTCTTGCAAGTCAAATTCGTCCTCCAAAGTCAATTGCTCGTGGTTTAACATAATTCACCAGTGCAATGATAGCTTGAGCAATATACGTTTCCCCACCCGCAGGGTCGGACATGCCGCTGCTGTACGACGCGCAGGTGCAGCTCGCCCTGGCCATCATGCTACCTCTCCTCATCCTCATCCTGGGTACGTCCTTCCTCTGCCACGCAGCAAACACTCTCGACGCCGTGCAGAGAGGATTTCGCATTGAACAACTCACCAGATCAGTCTTGCGAGTTCAACTGGCATTTCTGGCTTTTACTTGGAGTCGTGTGTTCCGTGTTCATGTAAATTCTGTGTGTTCGGTGAATCTTCAAGTCGCGTATTGAACGTTGCAGGCATCCCTGTGATTTTCCTCGTGTGTCGCTGGCGACACCGGCGGCGGATGGACGCGCTCAACAGCCGCGAGCGCTTCATCGACTACACGCCGGAGATCCACGCCGAGCACGTCGGGGACAGCACGCTGCAGGTACGTGCCGCGAGGTCCGAACACACCGACAAACAGAACGTGTCGCAGGTCATCATGAGATCGGTGTTGCCAGAAAATTTTCGATTTGAACTTCGTGCGAATGAAAAAGACAAGATCAACTGATCAGACAGAATGTCCAGCTCTCAAGACAGAATGAGCAAACACCGTGCATAGCACACACACAGTTTGTCATGTCAAGGTTTTGACTTGTATTTTTGGTTTGATGCTGAACATTGCACGTAACAGGAGATGTACGACCACTCGTGCACGTCGGGCTCCGGGTCGGGGCTGCCTCTGCTCGTGCAGCGCACCGTCGCCAGACAAGTCTCCCTCGTCGAGTGCATCGGTGCGTTCCTCTCTGCATCTCGGATCAGTGTCAGACGTAGATATCAAATGCCTCTGGAGCTGAACGGTCACAAGGTGTCCCTCAGTGGCCGCACACATGAAAAGTGAAACAGAAAAGAAAACCCCGGCAAATTGTTTTGTCACTGGCAAGTTCATGTCGGGGATCCTTCGGGACCTTCTTCGAGGGGAATGCTTTGGCAAAATGTCTGTGCCATCTTATGACGTTTGTGTGTGTGTTTGTCCTTGCTGAGAACGTTTCGTCTTCGTTCGGCACAAGGACAAAAGTGGGGAGAATTTTCAAGAGCAACTGGGGAAAGACCTTGGGGCTCGCAACGAGATTTACAGACAAATGTCGCCGGTGCGAGTTTTTTTTTTACACTGAGATTTACACAGAGGTGTGAAGCAGTGAGTCGCAAGTTACACGCACCCTTGAAATCAGACCAAAGGTTGCGGAGCCTGGAGCCGAGATACGTAAATATTTGAAGAAACATCTCCTTCCCTCCTCGAGCAGTGGCGCAGTGAGATGCTGCCATCTGGGGACAAGTCGGCCATTTGCGCTCTGATGCTCTGCGAGAATGATTCAGCGGTGTCAAATGTTTGAATTGAGACCGGTCTTTCCAGGCAAGGGACGGTACGGGGAGGTGTGGCGCGGCACGTATCACGGCGAGAACGTCGCCGTCAAAATCTTCTCGTCTCGCGACGAGCAGTCGTGGGCGAGAGAATCGGAGATCTACAACACCGTGAGTACTCACTCCAAAGTTCAGAATGAATGTTGCGAATATTTGCGGTGACTCTTGGCGACGTGAAACCAACTCAAAGACAGAAAAGTTTCGTAGTTCTTGCAAATGATGCACGTCCAGCAAGTAGCGCATCGCTGTCTTCAACATGAATGGCCTCGTTGTAGGTGCTGCTGCGTCACGAGAACATCCTGGGCTTCCTGGCGTCGGACATGACCAGTCGCAACTCGTGCACGCAGCTCTGGCTCATCACGCACTACATGGAGCACGGCTCTCTCTATGACTACCTCGGTAAGCAACGGCACCACTGCAAAAAGTAACGATGTCCGTATCTTCCCACCTTCTTCCAGTGGATGAACCGCTGAAGATATATACCCGTTGAGGAGTCATTGATCTACTCAGCGTGGCGTTGCGCATGAACACGAGAGGTGATTCAGACATTTGCTTCGTCAGGTCGCACTGCCCTGGACCCGGCCGCCATGCTGCGGCTCATGCACTCGGCTGCGGCGGGACTGGTGCACCTGCACACGGAGATCTTCGGCACTCAGGGCAAACCCGCCATCGCCCACAGGGACATCAAGTCGAAAAATATACTGGTGAGTTCCTGTCTGCTGAACAGAAGCAGAGATTGTGTAATTCCAGCAGGAGTGTTGCACTGCTGGAGGAGACGAACAGTGGGTGTTGGATGAGAATGCGCGCAGGTCTTCATTCCATCATTTTGGAAAGTCTCAGCCCAAAATGATCGTGTTCGAGGTGGAGGTGTATATTTCCACACCTTTCATGTCAACAGATAGTGATTGTGCGCAATGTTTGGTGCAGGTGAAGAAGAACGGACAGTGCTGCATCGCCGACCTGGGACTCGCCGTGATGCACTCACAGCGGACCAACACCGTCGACATACCCGCCAACAACAAGGTACGAGCACCCATCAACACCAAACTTCCTTTCAATGTGTCACTGATCAGTTTGAAACTGTACATGCGCGGGTATGTGTCTTTTCCCGAACATTTTCACAACAACCTTCGGCAAGACACAGTTGTCTCGTTGGGCTACACTGTCTGAAAAGTTTCAACACTTCTGGATCGCAGTTCGGCGTAAATGTCATGGCGATGTGCTTGTCGGTCACCGCAGGTGGGGACGCGACGGTACATGTCGCCTGAGCTGCTCGAGGAGAGCTTCAACGCGAGATGCTTCGATAGTTACAAACGCATCGACGTGTACGCGTTCGGACTCGTGCTGTGGGAGATTGCGCGGCGCTGTCTCAGCGGAGGTGCGTGTGCTGTGCGGACAGTTCGATGCACAAAGTTATTGGGGACGAGGGCGCCAAGGATTCCGGAAGTTGAAATCGTGCGCCGACGACTCGGTGTACGAGAGCATTTCTTGACAAAGTCAAATTGCTTCACAAAGTCAGACACTTCGGGGACAGCGAAGAACTTTTTGGCTCGATCATGCAGAAAGCACACTTATTTGCGCCGCAGGTATCGCTGAGGAATACAAGCCTCCGTACTACGACATCGTGCCGTCTGACCCCAGCTTCGAGGACATGCGCAAAGTGGTGTCAGTCGACCAGCAGCGCCCCAGCCTGCCGAACCGCTGGGCCTGCGACCCTGTAAGTTCTGAGCTTCTCTTCCGAGCCCGCATCCAATTCCGTCACTGTCGCACACAAGACAACTTGGTTCGCGTCAACGCTCTTGGCTTGAGCCACCTGTTTCTCTTTTGCAGATCTTGTCTCAGGTTTCCAAGCTGATGAGGGAGTGTTGGTACCAGAATTCTGCTGCGCGTCTCACGATGCTGCGCGTCAAGAAAACGCTCGTGCGCATCATTGACTCCGAAGAGAAAACCTCGCTCCTCATTGAAAAATGAACAGAAAAACTGCTGCCATTGAGGTTTCTTGGTCTTTTTCCCAGAGAAGCGAGTAACTTTGTTTCACGCTTTTGTGAGAAGACACAATGATTGATCCCAGGGATAGTACACTGTGCAACGATCAGTGGAATGTGAACTGAGTTCTTGTGTGTGGTGACGTGGTGCTGACTCAGGTGTCGAGCAGAAGCCCCACCGAGAACTGGGTTTCTCGCGAGAATGCGCGCGCAGAGCGCAGGCGGTTAGGGACCACATGGGAGGAGGAGAAGGGCAAGCGCGACACAGGAGACGAAGAAGTAGAAAGTTTGTGCGTGCAACATCAAAAATGGATCTGGAACGAAGTGACTGTGCGAAGGGTGGAACAGAACAGACATGCTCAAGAAAGCATCCTCGTGTATTAGGAAGTTTGGGGACAATGGCGGCTCCAGCATTGCCAGTGCGTTTTGCTACCGTCAGTCTGCAGAGCTGCCGTTCATCGACGGAGCTGAGAACCATGTATGTGCCTCACTGGATAAAGTGAAGGAATGGAGCATATCAACAACGAGGCAACGCCAGGGGAGTCGAACTGCCTTATCACAGTGAGGGTTTGGAGTCGGCGGTTCCCACGTCGGTCAGAAGGTGCCGGTACTCCCTGTGTCGGTCGTTCGTTTGTCTGCTGTCTCAATGTTGGAGAAGGCGCGAATGGAGAGGAAGCAACGGACTGATGAAGTCGCACCATTCGCGCACGCACTTGCTGCAGAAAACTTGCCGCCTTCAGTCTGGTCAGTGTGATTGGATTGGGCAGGCTTCAGTTTGCTGGACGCGCGTCACTTGCAGGTTTTACTTTACGAACTAGTCACAGTGTATTGTACATAGAGGTGTAAAAATGTCGGCCGCAAATGAATCAGTAGCTATGGGCAGGCGGGGCTCAGAAGTACCAACAGAAACAAAAGCACAACGTGATCTCTTGTTATGCTGTTTGATTGAGAATGCCAGCAAAAAGTAAAAGATTGGAAAAACGACGTTTTGCCCATGACAAACGTGTTGAGCAAAGACGAAACGTAACTGTTGAAGGAGCTTCGATTCAAGATGATAAAATTAATTTCAGAAATTTCACGTGAGCCGCAGGTTGTGATGATGTGTTGACAAAGCGAGCGCGTCTTCCCGTTCCGATTTCAGCTGCTCAGTATTGAGGTTGTCAGTGTGAAGGAATGCGTGATGTTTCTTGCGTCTTCTGCATTCGCTGCAGTATCATGAATTCTACTGTTCAAGAACAAGTGCTATGCAACTTGGAACCCTGCTGTCACTTTTGATGCAAAGGTTGAGAAACCTGGTCCTGTCCACTTGGTCGGCACTCATACGAAGTCGCTCGGTGCAGATCGACCGTCAATGATTTTTGTTTTCCGATGTTGTGAGCCAAGTTTGGAAAGGCAGAAAAGACATTTCGAGCAAGAATCGTCGTTTCCTTCTCGCAACTTCTCAGGTGTGAATACGGTCTTGTCTGTCCATTCTGCACTTGAACTAAATGTTGCAAGCAGAAGGCAAAAGAAACGTAAATCTGAGAGAGAACTTCCCGTTGTTGTCGTGAGTGTTTCCTGACTGATGTGAAATCTGCTTTATTTGACGATTCACCGGTTTTATGCTCAACACAAAAGGATTCGAGGTTTCGATGCACTTTGAAAGTGCTTTAAGTTCGCTGCTTTTGCGCAACAAAAATTGTCATTCAAACTTTTTGGCCCGATGTTCTTTTCCCAGTGTTTCTTTTCTTCCTTGTGTTCTGTCACAATTCCTCCTCTTTTGCTGTCTTCATGATTGGTACGTGAAGGTGGTTTTGCTGTGTTACTTCTATGCCGAGTGCAAATTGTGGGAGAATGTACGTAGATAGGTGTGTACATTTTGTGTCAGTTGAGTTTTCAAGCTGTACATAGTATTGCCAATAAACACGATGTTTTACAAGAAGCGAAGTTTTGTGTCATTTTGCAGCGGAACGAGGCACTCGGACAAGACACTGATGGACGGGATCGGATTTATCTTTGTTCAGTCCACTTTGGAGAAATATGGCAACATGAAATCGGTTTTCAGGGTTTGAAAGAAAGCCTTTGACTTGGCTGGACGTTCATCCGGGTCGCAGCTGACGGAGGTTCTGTCTCTCACCAAAAATGGTCCTTCTGCAAAAGATGTCACGGTTCGAAGGTGGACACACATTTTTGTTTGCATTGGAGAACAAAGAAGCTGCCATCTAAGCAGCGATTTGGTCTGCGTTCCCTCCACAGACGAAGGGTCTGATGGCGGCCAGTCATCTCGAGAATCAGGTGAAATGCGGACCCTCAGGTTCTGAATCGAGCGGCAGTTCCAACTCTTGTTGGCCGAATAAGCCTTCGTACAATGTGACTATTTCACAAAGACAGGTTTCTCGAACAGTACATGCAATCAGATGCAAGCTGGACACGTATGTCGAGCTGGCCCGTACGTGATGTGATTGTGGCAAGTCCCACTGCGTCGATGCATTGTGATTACCGGAATTACCTATCAGAATTCATGTTTGCCTGAAGAACAGAACGTTCGAAAGTGTTGGGCATACCAAGCCAGAAGCAGGGTTAAAAGCTTTCTCGATAGTTCAGACAGAAACTTGAAATACCGGTGATTGTTTTGAGAACGCTTCAGATTTTCTTTTGACAAACGCACGTTGGAGAACGTCAGAAACAATTCATGTCTCTCGAGAAATTATTTGTGGATGAAAACTGAATTGTGGGATGCAACGTTTGAATTGGTTTCCTGTTTGAAAAATGTTTGTACCGTCAAGGGGAGACATTTGTTCAGCTTGAAACAGCAGAATTCAGGCTCAGAAACGAAGCAACAGTCAACTTCATTCTGATTTCCAGAACTGCGGAACCACAAAACCGTTTCATTGTTCTGCTGGCCGATTTATCCGGAGTATTGCCTCTCCAAATTCGCTCATCAGAGCTTGTTTGTCTCCTGATGGTCTTGACTCTGCCCTGAGTGCCTCACTGAAATAAACGTTCCATTCAGAGGACAGCGTCATGCCGCATCTGAGTGGCCAGATTAACCAAGATCTGCTCTCGATGATCGCTCAACCACTATGCATGGCAAGGCAATTTGGTCACAAACGGGCAGATGCACAAACTTGCTGCAGTGGACGGAGCCTGTTGTTTCGCGTTCATGAAGACAGTACATCGTGATGTTCTCCATCAAATCTGTGCAACAGTTCAACACAAAGATATCGTATTTCAAAAAATCTGTAGCAACGGACATGACAACAAATCACGTCACACTTGAACAATGTACGTACGAGTGTCTTGAAACAACATGGCAACATGATAATGTCTTCTATTTGGGCAGATGGATTGTTGAGTCACACGGATGTACATCTGATGTCCACTTTTTCACTGTTGAACGAAGGCCTGTTGAACAGCAGAGTTGGGTAACTGGACGCCGTTTTGTTGTGGTGAGCACCGCCCTTGTGAGTGGAACCCGAAGAAGGTTCTCGGTGAGCCCCAGTCCTTTCCTCGTCAATCTGGTTCAACAATCTCCCTTCCCTTTTCCTCTCAAGAATTTCCTCTTTGGTGTACTGAGTTTTGGAGTAGGTCATTGGTTCGTGGGCTCTGGCCGCCAGAAAGTTGTTTCTCGTTCTCCAGCTGCCGTGGGGGGAGAGACTTGGGTTTAGTTTGGTGCTCGACGTGTTCAGGGACTGTTTGCGCAGGTGCATTGCGTTACTGTGGTGGTGGTGATGGTTGTTATGGTGGTTTCTCAGGAACTTCTTGTTGTCGGAATCGAGCATGTTGTTGAGGCGATGTTTCTCCATCTCTCGCGCCTCTCTCTTCTGACTGGACGAACTGGTGTAAGACTTCCGGTGGTTCTGAACCTGTCAATTCACAAAAGCCACTCAGAGCTACAGCACGAGTAACAGAAACTTTCGTTTGCGTTGTATTGGTTTCTGACTTCCTCAGTCACAAGAGACAACCAGTATCGCACGTGTTACGAGTAATGGAGACCCAAAAACCACACGAGAATGCAAACCAACATTGGTGGCATCACGGGAGAAACACAAGGACATGCTCGTGATGTGTCGTGATTGCCTCGATTGTTTCATCCACTGTCTAAAGAACACACGGGGAGATCCGGGGGAAAAAAGAGTGTTCGCCTTGGTCAGAAAGGCGACATCCAAGCCAAATGCTCGGCTAATGGGGGGAAGCCTGGCAGATGAAGAGATGCACTGGAACAGAGCCTGTCAGCTGGATGAGGGACTGATAGGAGCTAATGAACGTCAGCACCTGGATTGAGGAAGTCACGATGTCAAATGAGCAAGAAGGTGCCTTCGTTTCTCGAAAGTGTGATTTCGAAGCTGTTGAAAGTTGGCAGCAGACTTGGAAGTTTCTTGTCTTCCTTTCAGTGCCTTGGTAGCTTTCTTGTGATCATTCCGAACCACGAACCACGAACAAATGGAATGTGCCAAGGAGCAAAATCACGGCCTTTTGTATTTGTTCGTGTTTTCTTTGGTTGAAAGTTGAAGTAAAAGTGACCAGAAAAGGACCGCAGTGCACTTGTTTTCTTGACCGGCATGTGCGCTTGGTCTCTACAGGTGATGCAGTTCGTAGTTCCAGGGGCAGTCCCCGTCCTGAAGGCTGACTCAATCTCAGAAAAGCAACTTGTGTATACAAGACCTTCGCGCTCGTGTGAGGGGAGAATTAACCTTTTTCAGGGGTGCGGGCGGGCGCTCGTCTGTTGGACCGGCTGTAGGATGTGTGTACCTGGATGACGCTGTTGACACGCTGACGTGCGCGAGGTTTGCTGGCGCGGCGGCGGCACCAGGGCAGCAGTTGCTGCATGAGACTGCCGCTGAAGAGCAGGTAGATCCAGGGATTGCAGCAACTGTTGAGGCTTCCGAGGAGAAGACAGATGACAAACGTCGCGTCTGCAAAGAAAATATGAAGAAAAGGTGAAACAATTGAAAAGAAGGTCAAACTTGAAACTGCACAAGTATACTTTTGCAAAACGAACATCCAGGTGGACCCAGAGTTGGGTCTTGGGGCTTTCGACCTCATCTTCGAAAACATGTGAATGGAAAATGTGCTAAAGTTTGACCACACTCTCTCGAATTATTCTTCGAAATTATTTGTGAGTTCACAAGATGACTGATTCGGGTGAGGTCTTGGTGTGGAATCATTTTGCAAACAAAAGAATGGACATCATGAACTGGTGCACTATCATAAAAGTTTGAAGTCAGCAGGGGTACATTGTTTCCTGGCGTCACGGGGCCAGACCGCCTGCAGCCTCCGTTCTGAGCAAAGCACGCAGCAAAGTCACACAAAAAGAACTTACGAAGAAGCAAGAAAATAACTCTCGGGAAAGAACATCGCACACAGAATCTAAGATGTCTTGTCCTGGAATGAAATACTTTTTCAATGCCTGGCTTTGATGTACAAGCAGCTGTTTTATTTCCGTTGCTTTGACAAGCAAACTTGACGTGTTTTGTTCGTGACAGACTGCACAACACTGTGCAGATGAAAATCAGGAAAAGGAAAAACTTCATCGCTTGGAGCGTCGTGCCTGTTCTACTCGTTTCACTGTTCAATGTTGGTTGTCAGAAAACAGGGTTCTCAAAATCTACAAGGTCCCTGTGAAATCACACTTGTCCAGACCTTTGGTTGAGGACCAGGTTGTGTGATTGAGCAGGAACCATTTTTCTGGGGGTGAGAATCCGTAAACGATGGGGGTTTTGTGTCACCGCAGAGTTGCAGAACATACAAACAAAGCCAGGGCAGACCTGAGAATGTGACAGAAATCTGTCAAACAAAGGCAAAGACTCATTTGAGTAGCAGGGTCCATTCTTTTTGTCAGAGGTTTGTTGACGCTTCGACACCAACAAGTGTTCGTTCTTCTCACTCCCAGTGCCATGGAGGCCGGCATGGTAACACTGACTTGCCATAGTTGGAGAAGCGCTGAGAGATGCAGAACGAAGACCTTTCGGAAAGTGCTATGATTGTGCACACAGCGTTTCAAAAGGGCATGAGATCTATTTGCCTGGAAAAAGCACACAACTTGACCAAAACACGGTGAGGCTGCTTCTTCAAGCATGACACACATACGGTACCTGTTCTTTTGGCCTCGGTATCCCTGGAAGTAAAGGCAGGACAAAGAAGACCCACAAAGAATGGCTGTCTTTTTGTGACTTGGCCTGTTCCAGTCATGTGGGATTTCGCCTCTTTTGTTCAACTCTACTTGGGCAATTGTTTGCCTGGCAGTGTTTGTCAGCAATCGCAACGAGACCCTCAGCTGCAGTTTGCAGTTCCGGTTTGGGGCGTGGCCAGGAAGCTGGGGAGACTGCGCAGAATTGCGGAGGTTGCGTGACTGATCAAGCCTCACTTCGCCCAGAATCCGGAGGTTCTGAGTACTCGAAATTACAGTGTTTTCCCCGAAATCCAGCTGCACGAATTTCCGGCGGTTCGTGCACTGAGGGAAACGTTCTTATCAGACGCTGCATCCACTTCGAACCAACTCAGAACATCCCTGTGAATCAAGAAACAATGAGAAGGATGTGTGTGTTTGCTATGTTCCTTACATCTCAGCTCCGTTTGGCTCGCAAGGGGGATGTATTTGGGAGAAAAGTTCACCCAGAGGTATTTCTTGGTTGTCTCGCTGCGAGCGCCCACGTGAAAGCCGCTTTCAATTTTCCTCCTCCACCAAACACATTTGCTTGGATTTGTGGTGGCTGAGTTTCATTGCTGGAAGTCAACTCGTGATTGCACAAACCTGCGCTGTCTTCCTGGAAAACCCCGTCGTTGCTGATAAAGTTGAAAAAGCCGCCCAAAGGGAGCATCCAATTTCAGCAAATAAACCGCCATGATTATTCATAGAGCACCAAATATTGACAAACACGAGCTGATTTTCTCCCCTCAAGAATTCAGCGGCCTGGAAGAAAGCACCACGACGGGACTCGAGTCCAAAAGCGGAACACTGGTTGCCAAGCACAACTCCTTCGCCAGTTTTCCCTTCGCTGACGTTCAGCAGTACTCAGAACAGGTTATGGTTTCTCTTGTGGAGAAAAATGCTATCTCTGGTCACCGAGCTTTACGTGAGTCGCGGATCGAGGTGAAACTTCAGACGAAAATGACTTGAAGATCACTGATGTCCGTAGTCGAGCCGTCAGGATTGTGCGTCTGACGAAGTTTTTGCCAGAGAGTCTACTATTTGTCCTCCCTGCGATAACAATTTGCACTTCGCAGAACCGGCAAACATCCGTAGCATCAGCACAGCCCACGGCTGCATGCTCGGTTTGTGGTTCCTGCACCGTGAAGCTCCCCTCACGTCAGGTCCGAGGAGTAAACAGCTCGTGATTGAACTCGCTGATTGATTTCCTTCCTCGATCTCCACATCACTCATCTACTATCGAGTAGCCAATGCAGGAGATGCCTGTGCGATCAGCTGATCGTTTCAAAAACGTCTGCATGCCTGAACGAGGCCCTGGTAAAGAGGCAAGAGCCAACAAAGGCAAACACTTCGGCCACAAAGACGACTTGTGTTTTCAGGATAATGTGAACAGCAAAAAATCACAGCATTTTCACTTCATTTGGCCTGTGTCTCAGCTAAAAAAAACGAGGTAAACCCGAAAAATTTTTGAATGAAAAATGCAAAAAGTTTGAACTTAGATCTGGGCCACCAAACAAGGCGCTGACTTAAATGTCAACATGAATTTGTAACTTGAAAAGTGCGTGTGTGTTTGTGTGTGTGTTTGTGTGTGAGAGAGATAGAGAGAGACAGAGAGAGAGATTTGTGTCAAGACTTCGTAATCTTCGATCTGTGTGAAAGAAACAAGAGATCGTTCCAGGCGGTGGCTTCACGGACAAAACGAATTGTCAACGAACATCCTAGATCGGATTGCTTTGCACATTTGTGCTGCAAAGAATAACAGACAAAGGTCCCAAACGGCTGATAGTTAAATTCCTGTGAACAGTCTTGAATGGAACCTGTAAAAATAAAATGTTGCTCTCTGGCGCAGGTCTTTCGTGTCTGAAAACCAGAAAAAACGTTCACAATGGATTTTGCTTTTGTTTTGCATAAATGGGCAGCATGCAGTTGCTCCAACACACGTAACAGTGGCAGGTCCAAGCTGCTTGTGACGAAAATAATACTGTAAAAAATATGAAGAACAAATTTGCCATGTCCTGGAGATAAACAGAGAAAATTGATAGCAAAGCGTTGAAAAAAGCTTGGTGAGCTTGATTCAGGGAAATCCATGGCAATATGATTTTGCGCGCCGGTAATGAAATCAGAAGCTGTTTTTGATACATTGCACACACAGGAGTCCTGAGAGAACAGAGACAGAGCGTCACCTCGGGCTTCACATGGAGAGGGTTGTTGTCTCGTCCGTTCAGCAAGCATGCAGACAATGGATAAGATATCGGGTGGTTTTTGCCCCACAAGGCGTTTGTCATATTCTTATGGATCTGTCACCAACTGACAAGAAAGTTAGGTGGTTCTGAAGACAAGGCTGTCAACAGAGTCCATACATCTTTCCTTGCACACAAGAGATTGATGAGTTTTAAACCTGGTTTTGTTGGTTTTTTCCTTCAGCAATGAACTCTCGAGAAAATTTGGTTTGGTGTACAAAGCCAGAAGACAGATGGTTTGGAAAGGTCATGACACACGAGAAAAGGGTTTCAACCAAAACCGTTGAAGCAACACACCGATGCCAGAAGAATGCATAATTGGCCTGAAATATGGGGCCAGCAGAGAATTCAAGGTGCAACATCTGAGATTCAGTCATGATTCATGAACAGTCAACCTGTTGTCAAAAATTTCCGCTGCAGCTCGGTTGTGCGCAGTTTCTTTGTAGAGCTTTCTTTCAACACTTGATTGTCACCACAAGGCCGGCGTCCGAAGGTAATCGCACGGCGAATCAGAGACAAATCGGTCGGGGTCGAAAAGACACATGCGAAGAAAAATTAATCAGAAGGTTTCAGACCAGCCCACCACCTGATGCTCAGGCCTGGATCTCAGACACTCCTTGTTATCCTTCACGAAAGAGCACGTTACGTAAATTCTCAAGCAGCTGGCGCAAATTAGAATCCAAAATGGCAACTCTATCAAAGAACTAGACTCCCCTTTTTTGTTCACTCTTTCTTTCTGTCTTTTTTGTGCGTCAAAATGAACGTTTTCAAAACTCTTGTATTTCTTCCATCTCGCTTGACAAAACGACGGGCTGTTAATTACTTGTGCTTAATTATGTGTCGGATGAACACAAATACCGCAGTCTCGCGTCATGAATGGGATATCAGGAGCTGCAAAATGGAAGGGCTGTGAACCCTGTTAATTTCTTCCGCCTGTTATCCAGGGAACTTGGTAGCTTGTGTGGCGTAGAAAGACAAATGAATTTTAACATTTCCCGCCGTGCTGCTTTCGCAAAAGCGGATTCAGGGTTCTGGGTCAAGGAAGCAACTTATGACAACACCAGCGATTTTGTGTTGTAGCCATTGTGTCGCCCGTATCCTCCAGTGTGTACACTAGAAAACACATTCCTTTCTGTGGGAATCAGCTGTTTGCCGTTTTGGTTGTGTCTTCTGAAACATTTGGCGTCTCCGGAAAGTTCTTCAAAAGGGCTGTCACCTCAACAAAAATTTGAAGTACCGTTTTGAGCACTTACGATTTGTGTGCCTGCACTGTCACTCCGAAAACGGAAACGGAAACGTTACTTGTAACGCCAAAAGTGTCGCGTTTTTGAAACGTTACCTGGTAACATTAACATTAAGTTCCATTACAACAAAACGCATCTTATGCATTTTTACCATTACGTTACAATGCAAAGTGATATGTTTAGCTGTTGTAACGTAATGTTTTCTTAAGGGTATCTGTTAACGGCAAATGCATTTTGTTTGTTCGATATCGTGCAAGTTATTCCGACGTTGATTTTATCCGTTCGATATTATGCATTTCTATCCATTATCGCCTTTGTGTTCGATGTCGTGCTGATATGTCTGATGACTTAGAACAAACAAATAGCAAATTCTGGTTTACAATTTATTTCAAAAAACAAGGAATCATGCAAGTATCATGCAGGGAAGGGAACTACCTATGAAATCATTGCATGCGTATTCACAATGATGCAAATCCTAAATTCCTTTTGCCAGAGCCTTTACGAGGTTACGAATCAATCTAAATGCCTTCAAGAATTTAAAAGAAGATTACAGTTTCTCAGTATACTAGTTATTACTATAGTAATGTGCCAAGGCCACACATTTCTTTCCCTCAACAAGGAAA
>JAAUXT010047852.1_pt1 | contig 17272 bp, 21 predicted proteins | sample 7278171 | NCBI WGS metagenome assembly JAAUXT01 (sample SAMN14350112, study PRJNA611818) | marine sediment metagenome | isolation source: surface marine sediment (1.8m) | place: French Polynesia: Moorea | collected 2018-08
CAAAGGAAATAAAAATCTGTAGTTATACTTCATTTTTAAAATTTGAAGAACAGGTAAAACTGATTTCCAGCCTGTAATGCCACGTCGCACGTCACACGTTTGCCTTCCCACGTGCTGCAACTAAACCTCCCCAATTGTCGCTTTTGCTATCGCTCGCGGAAGCGTGTTTTTCAAGCCGCGGTCCCGGCTTCGCCGGATGTGTGGGCCTGGTTTGAGTGGCCAATCATTTCTACACAGTTGCCAGAGTGTCAAATTCATACTGGAAAAAACTCAAACCACGGAAAGCTGCAGACCCACCTGCAATGATGAGTTTGGCCCGAACTGATGCAGAGCGTGGCGTTCCAAACCCACTTGTGGGCCTCAATGCGTACTGGCAACTTGTTGACTCCCTTTGCAGAGTACGTGATGCATCAATACCACGGTCCTGCGCAGCAGCATCCGCCTCGGTCAACAGCGGCGAGCAACGGGCACGTGTGGCCCGCACAGCAACACATGCAGCAGCAACACGTGCAACAACACCACATGCAGCAGCAACACCTGCGGCAGCAACACGCGCAGCAGCAACACATGCAGCAACAACGTGTGCAGCAACATCATGTGCAGCAACATGTACAACAGCAGCACAGGCAGCAACAACAGGTGCAGCAACATCACGTGCAGCAACATCACGTGCAGCAACATGTACAGCAGCAGCACAGGCAGCAGCAGCAACAACAACTCGGCTTGCAGTACGGGCAGCAGTTTGGGCAGCACCACAACGGACAGACAGCGCGGTCATCTCATCAAAATCCAGGTTCGTTTTTCGCGGTTTGAGTGAGGGCATGAGATTTGGGCAGGGTAAGCGTGGGGTGGCAGTGCCCTTGACGCAGTTCGATACAAAGGGCGAAGGACTGGCGATTCATACCAGCTGAGACTGCAGATACATTCACCCTCGTCACGCTGGTTTCACTTACAACCAGCGGAATCAAGAATCCAGGGCATCACCTGAACGATTTTGGGGTTTGTGGTGCGTCAAAACTCAAACGCACACACAATTTGTTCTTTCGTTGCTCAACAGTTTCCAGTGGCTGGAACGGAGCAAGTTGGTGAAGTAAGTTTGTTCTGACAAGCAAGACTTTGTTTTGCTGTCTGTGTGTGTTGTTGGTTTGCTTTTTGTTCGTTTTCTTTTCGGTAAGAATAATTTTTTCCTGCGAGGGGAGAGACGCTCCCTGTCAAGCTCATTTGAAACTTCACATTGCGTCCACATAGCGTTGCGACGTTTCACTGAGAGGCTGTGATGCCTTCGTTTCAGGGTCGGTCGGAAGTTGCTCATGGGTGTCGCCGCCTGGAGGCGCACCGCCGTCCGACCGGGCGGCGTCCACGTCGCCACAGCAACAACAGCTGCTGCAGCAGCAGCTTCAGTTGCAGCAGCAGCAACGACAACAACAAGTGCAACAGCAACAACTTCAGCTGCAGCAGCAGCAACGACATGAGCAACCGAGTCCAGGTTAGAACCTGAAGTTTCCCAACAACACCGAGCCGGGCATTTGCGCCCTTTTATTGACAACATTCAGGTTTATCGGTTTCAAGTCAAAACAGATTTGGGGGTTTTGTGGCCAGCAACATTGTACATTGTGCGTCTTTCTTCAGGTGGACTGCCACTTGTTTATCGCGCGCACACACACACACACAAGCGTGCGCGCGCACACATACACAGATGTTCCCTTGTGTATTTGCAGGAGCAGCCGTGACACCCAATTCCTCGGCTCCAGGGGAAGGAGGACATAATCACTTTGTTTGCGTCTTCACACACGAATCAGGCAGTGCTGTGACGTTGGAGAGGTTCGCTTCCACCATGTTTCTGTTTCCGTTGATCTGTGTGTGTGTGTGCGTGTACGTGTACGTGTGTGTGCGTGTCTTTGAAACCTAGTTTGATCGCGGGCACGAGAGCGTTGTCTCGTGGCTTGGGCTCAGTGGTTCTGAAATGCTGAGACACCCTTGGGTCTGTCTCAACTCTCATCTCAATGAAATGTCCTTTGAAATCCAGTGTCCACAAGGCTTGAACTGGATTGTGGACACTTGCTTTATTTTCAGAGATTAGTTCTACACAAAGTCTGAAAGTTATCTGCTTCAGAGTGCCTTTCCTTTAAGAGATTCTTCTGTGCCAATTGTGTTTGGCCACACAAAAGGAATTGAGGGGCAGGATCTCAATTACACTTTGTGGGGCAATTCAGCCCCCGGTTTCAAGCCATAAAAGACGTGTTCTTTGGGTGCAATTACTCGAGGTAAAGGTGAGATGTCCTCGTGCGATACGGGAAAGAATCATGTCTTCTCCAGTGAAATTGAGTTCAAAGTTTGGCTGGGTGCGTTTTGCACACACATCAGCTGCAAATGAGTCGCACACACGCGACGACACGGCTGATTTCGCACAGGCCGGGACCGAAGAGAAACTGAGTTCATTGTGCAGAAGGTGGTTTTTGTTCGCAAGTTTGTTGCTTGCTTGCTTCACACGAGATGTATTTCCTCTGTGATTTGTGTTTCTCACGTGCGCGCCGCAGGGCCACGTGACTGTTGCAAAGCTTCTTCACACAGTTCTGCCAAAGTCAAACTCGGGTGGACTGAAAAACGAGAAGTTCCGAGGCGGGAACCCTGATGGTCGGGGAAGCGGAAATTGTCCTTGCTCTTCCCTGAGAAAGCCCACACTTCCTATCCAGACACATTTCCTGCTGCCATAAAAGCACATTTTGAGTTGGTGTGAATTTGAAGTGGTGGTGGGTGGGGGGGGGTCTGGTGGGGGGTGGGGGGGTCTGGTGGTGGTAGGGGGGTCTGGTGGTGGGGGGGGGGGTCTGGTGGTGGTGGGGGGTCTGGTATGGTGGGAGGTTACATTCTAAAGTGTGGATAGATGCACACATGAATGCTAAGGGTTTTTAAGCCAACAGCGGGACCTAGATGGCCGGCTACGCGACCATCAATCAAACAGATTGAAACGGGTGGTTCCCCAAAACAGAATGGAGACTGGTTGTTGTGACACAGCTCTCCGAAAAATTATCATGGAGCCTTGATTTTGTGAGGCACAATTCGATCTGGTCTTATCCCAAACAGGTGTTGGTGTTCTGTTGGATGTGGCGTGGGAAAAGGCGTTTTGGATGAAACAAATCTCAATTCAAAATCACATCACATCGATTTTCATTCCCTTCTTCGTTTACTGGAACAGCACACAATGTGTCTCTCCTTCCACTAAAAACTAACGGCGCCGTGTCAGAAACAAATTGCCCCACGGGATGAGAACCTTCCCCCATGCGGAAGGTAATTCAATTTAAAAAAGATCTGAAACTTCATTTCGCACATGTTGGTGAACAGGCTGTTGACGTGTGGAATTTATTGCCCCTCTGACGAAGACAGCAGGGGTGTCAAAAGCAAATAGTGGGGCTTGAAAGAAAAACCCACGCGAGTTCAAAGTATCGCAACAACCTCGAGGAAAATAGATGAAACAACACCTGCTTTTTGCTAAATTTCCTCCTGAATTTCCCAGCCGCGACCACTTGAAGTGCAGTTGTCTCTGTCCTGATAAAGAAGATCCTTTTGGGCACTGACACTGGCCGCCTCGAGGAATCAGGCGTGAAAAACATGAGACTTCAAGAACTGAAAATGACGGGACCACCTGTTGCAAATTCCCAATGAATCCGTGTCGACCTCTAAGTGAGAAAGAATTCATTGGTTTCCCTGCTTGGGTGCGGGGGGTGGGGGTTCAGGTCAAAGATCACCACATTTGCCACGAACACATAATTTATTCGAGTTGAGTTCGTGTGTTGACTTCCCACCCCTTCACTCCGGAAAAGGCTTCGAAAACTTTGGTCTTTTCCACACCTGAAGGAGCAACAGCGAGGGAACCTCTTCCAAACCTTCTCAGACTTCCAAGAGATGAGGAAGGAAAAAAGCAAGTGTTCAACCCGCTGTCCTTTCTTGTGTTGCCAGATGCCTGAGCGAGCGCTGTTCGCTCGTCAGCCTGGAGGACTCTGGGTACTCCGAGATCGTGCACGACTGGCTCTTCTCCGGTCTCCCCGTTCTCAAGGACCGGCTGCGCAGTTCCGCGCACAAACTCATCGACGAGCAGAGGTAACTCCTTCAAACTCACGCACATGCACACGCACGCGGCACACAGACGAACACAGGCGGCCGTGTAAACTCGAAGGCGAACAGAGAGATCACCACATCAAATTCGTCAGACACTCACGGGCGCATAAAATCACGGACAAGGTGGGTCACCAAGTCAGACACGCTCGATATCAGCCTCGTCTGTTTGCTTGTTCTGAAGACAGAAATCTGAGATCAACCCTTCCCACGATACATTTGTCTTTCGGTGTCTGCTGCAAAAATAAACTCGTTGCGGAATGTTGTTTACTCGTGTCTTTCGTGGTGCAGAACTGATTCACGTGAGTTGCCGAACGCTTGTGGATCTGACCCTTTGACTGCTCGGCTGAACCGCTCGTCTCTTTGCAGGAACGAAAAGACAAAGTTTGACATGAAGATGTTGTGGTTGTCGAAAAATGGAGACATGATCATCAACAACATTGCGCCCGCTGAGTTCGTCGTCAACGCCAGGGTCAAGAACGTGCGTATTGCTTCCGGTGTGTGCGTGCGTGTGTGTGCGTTGGTGTGTGCGCGTGCACGTCAGAGCCTGCATCAAGTTGGACTCGGGTTTTGTCTGGCTTCCAAGAGCGTCTCGCTGAAGTACCGACGTACATTCACCTGTCCCGTCCCATGTGAGCCACCAACACCTCAATTACCAATCACCGACCTGCAGTCACCCGTCATATCACGAGAAACGACGTTGACTCGTACACAAAGCTCGAAGCTGCTGTTCCGTGGTCTCTCACCACCACGCTGACGTGCTGATGTGAATTTCAGATGACGCAGTCGAGCCGCAGAGCGCAGTCCGCTCAAGCGTCGCCCTCCGTGTCACCAGGTGCGGCCGCTTTTCGTTTTCCTTCGCATTGGTCACAAAGTGGTTGAAAGGTGTTGCCAGTTACGTGAAAGCGTGATAGAGATGTCAAGACATGTGGCTAACCGTTGCTGACTTGCGCAGGTGTGGCACTGCAGCAACAACAGCAGCAGCACCAGCAGCTCTCTGAGGCAAACCAAGCCCAATTGATGGCACAGGTAAGCAGCGTTGCCCATTCACCTGGTCATTGATTTCCGTTCTTGTGCTCTCGATGTCAAAACATGCCCTGCTGCAAGTGATCAATGACGCCTGTCATGGTGGAATATTTGAGTCAGATGCAGAGGGAAACAACCGTTCATTCAGCGATCAATTGCATTTGGATTTTGGTCAGAAGTACATCTCGTGTGACCAACAGCAGCTGCCATGTGATCAGTCTGTGTGTCGTTCAGGTGCAGCAGGTGGCGGCTCGAGAGAACGCGCAGCGCGCCGCGCAGCCTCAGCTCGCGCACGCCAACTTCGCGGCGCTGCAGCAGCACCTCGACGTGGGGCAGCAGCGGAGTGCGCAGGCCCACCCTCCCCCGCAGCTCTCTCACCTTCCACTGCAGCCCCCTCACCTTCCTTCGCAACTCCCATCTCAGCAACAACCTGTTCCGCAACAACAGGCTCAGCAGCAACAATCGCTGCAACAACAGCAGCCGGTGCAACAACCATCCCCAACCCTACCGCCATTGCCTCGACTGCAGCCCAGACCCGACATGGCCCAAGGTACGTGAGGGTTTAGTTATGAGTGGAGTTGAGGTTCGCAACGACAAGGGGAAAAACAAGGTCTTGTGGCTGATGTAACATGTTTCTTTTTTTCGTTTCACGCTTTCACAATCTGTCATTGTGTTGCTTGTTTTCAGTTCAAAAAGAATCCGAAGCCAAGGCTGATGAGGAGAAACCTGCTCTGAGCAGTTCGCTTTCCCCAGGTTGGTTGAGCAACACTTCGCGGACAACTGGGACCTGGTCCAAAATCCAAAAATACAGTGATTTTGATTCAACAGAAAACACATGTCTCCAGAAATGCTCTGAGACGATTCTTTTTTCAGAAGGCGCGAGGCCGCCTCTGAAGACGCTGGACGAGTGGGAGCAGTACCTGGCGACGGAGCAGATCAACATGCTCGTCATCGCGCCGGAGACGAGCGATTCTCCCGTCGTCATCGAGGACGATGAACAGGAAGTTCCTTTTCCTGTCGCAGCAGCAGAGCCTTCTCCCGTCCCCGCGGCAGTGAATGAGACGCAAGGGGAGCCTTCCCCTGTTCCCTCTGCGGTGAATGTGGCCCAGGAGCAACAGCCCCCTGCCGCCACAGGGAATGTGGCTCAACGGCAACCTTCCCCCGTCCTTGCTGCAGCGAATGAGGCCCAGGGGCAGCCTTCTCCTGTCCCCGCCCAAGGGAATGGCGTTCAGGGGCGTCCTTCCTCTGCCCCCGCCACAGCGAATGAGGCGCGGCATCCCCCCGTTCCCTTGATAGGACACGAGGCTCAGTTGCGACCTTCCTCTGTCCCCGCCACAGCGCACAAGGCCTCCGTCTCCTCTGCAGCACTCGAGGAGCGACCTGCTCCAGTCCCTTTGGCAGCAACTAGTGAAGCACAGGCGGATGCGCCAAACCTCCCCAGTGTTCAACCCAGTGTTGCAGTGCAAGGAACTGTGACTGTTGAAGCCTTACAAATGGAAAGCCAAAGTGAAATCGCTCCAAGAACGCAGGCAACCCACAGTGAAGCACAGGTGAATGTGCCAAACCTTACTACACCTCAACGGGACGTTCCAGTGCTCGGGACAGAGCAAGACTTGGACAGAGAAAATGGAAGTGAGATGAACCCGGGAGCGCAGGCAGCGCGTCGCCTGAGCTGCCTCGGCGTGTCCGCCGCGAACCCCGCCGCGGGAGTCGAGACGCTGGCGCCGCCGCCGCCGCCGCCGGCCGCGCACAGCCTCCCGCGGGTCCCGGACACCACAGCTGCTCACAACCCACCAAATGTGCTGACAGCCCGAACTGCGGCGCCTGTGCTGACACACTCGGAAAAGATAGTGTCGCACACAGCACCACCTCACAGTGTTCAGTTTGCTTCCTCTCACACACCCACTGTCGGACACTCGCTGCAAGAATTTCTGCACGACCGACCGGCAGAATCCTCGACCCCTGGGTCTTCAGCTGATCAGCCTCTACCAAACCTCGGGGACCTCGAAACAGATCCATTCCTGACGGGTGAGTCTGATCACCCGAACTCAAGTCTGACTGTGAACTTGGTAAAACAAGAACGCTTGCCGGTAAACATGGGAACACGTGTCGTGCCTCTGGCAGGTGCAGAGCTGTCAAAGGATGAACCACAAGAAATATGAGAAAAACAAGGAAAGATAGGGAAAGTGGAGGGAGGGAGACAGGTGATAAAAATCCCCCAAGGCGTCAGCTTGTTGAAATTGATTCGTTTTTCTCTTGCAGCAGAGTTCATCGACATCGACGAGTTGGGCCTGTACTGCCTGCCCGACTCCCTGTCAACCAACCCACGTCTCCTGGTACGCACGGTCAAAAAGCTGCGTCTCGTCTCTGTTTGTTGTCAATTGTCCTTTCGCGTGAATCAAATCTTTGGCAGAGGTGGTTTGTTTGAAACGCTGGTTTCTGTTGCAGAAGCGTACTGATTCCAACAAGAGTACGACTGGTCTCAAGACTCAGAAAGTGAGTGTGCCGGGTGATTTTGTTTCACGTGCTTCATATTCTAACAACAAGGTTTCTTTTGACGATGACAACGTTTCTCTCCACACAGATTTCACGAAAGCCGAAACGAAGCAAGAAGCACAAGATGCGGACGTCTCCGGTGGTGAAGAAACCCGTGAAACCGAAGAAGGAGTACGAGTGGATAGGAGAGGTGCTACCACAACACCATGGACACTACTTCTTCAGTTCAGAGAAAATGCAACTGACATGGAGACCAGAAAAGTCGTTTTGACTCATTGGATATTTTTGGACGTTGCAGGAAGATTTGGACAACTACGACAGTTCTGACGACGAGCACGAGAGGCGGCGACGCCGGAAGCGGAAACGGAAGGATGACGACGATGACGACTACGTCCCGCCCGACTCGGCGTCGCCAGAGTGAGAACTCGCGGGGAGCGTCCTGTTGTGTTTCGCAATTGCATGTTTTGTCCGAGGAAGGGGACTTGAGGGGGGAAAGTTGCAACCCGTTGATTGGTTATGTTCCAAACAACGTCAACGTGTCCTTGCAGAGTGTCTGACGTGTCCGACACGAGCGAAGTGGAGAGCGACTTGCTCAGCGACGAGCCCTTCAGCGACGCTTCGTCACGCAGCGAAGAGGAGGTTGTCGTGAAAAAGAAGAGAGCCAGAAAGATGAAGCACAAGAAGAGGAGGGTGCGTAGAATGAAAAGCGGGCGATTGATGTCGTGGTGTTCTGTTCATACACAAGGATGTGTGTGGGTATTCTCTGGTCCAGGGAAGGGTAAACCAGCAAAATTGCAAAATACCCAGAAGAGTTTGTTGCTATCTTTTTGTGACCATCTGCACAATTTGCTGGTTTAGCCCCCTCTCTCGGACCAGCAAAAGTAATAAGTGCTCGAAAATGATTCGTGAGTACCGTTTGTGGGATGCGGAAAATGGTGCCCAAATTTGGATTTGCGCCAGAGATTGCGTGCTTTCTGATATCATCATACCTCTTGTATGTTTACCGATCTTGAATATTGCTGGTGACATCCGATAGTTGGTGCGATAAGTCCATTCCTTAGTTGGCTCTGCAGAATTCATGAGTGGGCTGCTGTTGAAGACTCACACTGATTCTTTCAGGTCGCCTACATCGATGATTCCGACACGGAAACGGACGAACCTCCGCGTCCGAAATTGGGTGAGCGTTTCTTGCTCATGGAGCTTTCAGCGCGTGTGATTTGTCCTGAACATTGTCGGTGATGTAACGGGGACATTTTTCTGCTCGTTGCAGGAGTGAATCTCCATTGCTTGACGAGAAGTGACGTGAGGACGATTCGCAGACACGTCAGGAAGCACAAGTTCAGCTCCGTACGATTCTCACTCCACTGCAAGAAGTGCAAACTCGAGAAAAAAGGTGACAACCGATCGGTCTCAATCGGTGCGACCTGCGAGTTGGAAATTTCGAACCCTGCGAAACAAAATCGCTGGGTGTTGAGTTGAAAATGTCGTGAAAACCAACGCGCGTTCTGTGCGGGTTGCAGTGAAGCTCCGCAGAGAGACCGACGACGAAGCGACCAATGTGGAGGACGCTGCGGGGCCCGTCGTCACTGCTGATGCCGGAAGTGCGACGACGCGCAGCGAGCCTGCGCAGCCGGAAACGGTGCTGCGCTCTGTGGGGAGGGAACCCGTTCACGAACCCGTGTCCGACACCGACTCCGCGCCTGCGCAACAAACGACGGACGTGGCCGCTGTGACAAACTCGGGAAACAGTGTCGGGGAAGCTGCTGAAACTGATCAGAATGATGTGAGAACGGACGCATGTGCCTCAAGTGGGGAAAGAGGTTCAGAAACGAAACGTTCAGCCAGTGAAACTTGCCAGAACCAAAAGACCTACTGCCACGGGCTGATAGACCCGCAGTGTGACAGCGACGTGGCGTTGGTGTTTGAGGAGTTCGTCCGTCGCAGCGATGTGTTCGTGTGCAAATGTGACATGATTTTCACAGACGATCTCGCCTGCCGTCTGCACAGTCAGTCGCACACTCATGACAACATTTTCCAGTGCGGACAATGCAGAGAGGTCTTCGAATCAACTTTGAAGCTGCATCTGCATCTTCAGAACACGGCGTGTGTCCCGGTGTCGTGACGACTCGGACTGGAGCGCAACGACATGCGCGCGACTGTGACGAATCGGGCTCGTGTCACGTTCAGAAAAGACGCACACAGGCGCAGACGTCTGGTACAACCTGTTGTTCAGAGAATCGTGAACACAAACGCAGACTTGCGGAGAAACGTTCTGGAATTTGACGGGATCGCTCCGTGTGCGCCTTGGTATGCCGAACCTCGTCATCGCGACGAATCATTCCCCGTGGAGAATGAAACATCACAGAATTGACATCAATCTCAAACCTGTGTGCGCGTGTGCAAGTTTGTAAGAAGAGGTGTGGATAATTTGTGCAAAATATTCCAACGGAGGAAGTTCCTGTTCCGGTGCTCATTTTTGTGCAATTTTTACAGTATCAGAAACAAACTATTTCCTTTCATAATATTTGTCAAGTGCGTTTCTCAGTCTTCTGCAACGATGTCACAATGAAAATTTCACTGAAACTGGAACTTCCCAGTAGGACCTGACGTTTGATCACGTGCAGTGTGTGTGTGTGTGTGCGTGCGTGTGCGTAATGACACACTTTTTTTGAACGCAAATCTTGGTGCTATTATTGATCGTAAAGTTACTGCATTTTGTGGTTTTGAAAACTTCCAATCGCTTGCGCACTGCATCTCTGGATGTGAAATGTCAACGATAGTGCAACGTCGGCTCCAAGGACCAACATGGAGGAGTTGTGCGCGAGTGAGAAGAGTTGCACACGCAATCACCTTCTTCCTTTGGAACACTTTTTACAGGTCACAAATTGAAGGGCCACATTGTGTAGAATACCGGTTCATGTGTCTTTCGTTCAGCGCATTTCGAACCAAATGCGTGCTGGATTGCAGCTGCATTTTGTATTTCGTGTTCCAGCTGTTGAGAAACGGTCGCATCGGTTGTAGAGATTTTCTGCCCGTTGTGCACCTTACATTTTGCAAAGTTTTCCATTTTGACCTGAGTTATCTGAAGCCAGTTATCGTTTATGGTTTTCACCACGTGTCAAAGTGCGCGAACGTTTGATTGAATAAAACGGAAACGGAAGTGTGCAAACAGCAAATGTTCAGCTTTTTTCTCTCCAGTTAACCAAGCAAAGCAAAAGCACCTTCAGTTGTACAAGTTTATTTTATCTTTTCAAACCCACAAGTCAAAAATGACCGGCCTGCGAAAAGTAACTCCGAACGACACAAACCTGCAGAATGTGTTCGTTGCCAACAGTTTGGATTTCAATCAAAATAGACTCGATTCATTTGTAACAAGCCTTTCAGAAAGTGAATAACTTGGACCTGCATCACACAAAAAGCACCGCGGCGAAGGGTAATGCGTCATCCGAGGTCTTGACGCAGCCATCTTCAAAAGGACGCCGCGCCAAGTTTTGTGATTGATTGCAACAAAAGCGGAATAAGATGCGAACAGCTGGGCACCGTCAACTGAGAGGGCGCACGCACCGCTCACACAAGCGCTTCTGCATCTTCTCTTGTGCGTCGCTGGATGAAAATCCAGATCCACAGAAATTCGCGCAGACCAAGATCCGACATTGGTCACGAGCTTCAGGTCACATCTGATATGTTGAGCACCAGAATACCACACATCCATACATCGTAAAACTGTCATACAGCGACAAAGTCGAGCTGGAATTATGTACAGTGTCCTTGCGACAAGACTCAACTTGATGGGACACATAAGCACACACAAAAAGATTGGATTGGACTGGACTAAAACCTGCCCCCCCCCCTCCACTCCTCAAACCCCATTTGCGCGCTGACTAGGAAACCACTTTCGAACTCTGGGAATCATTCTTTGGATTTTCAGTTTCCGTCATGACAAGAGAAGCATCGAAACTCACGAAATCGCGCTGCTCGCACACGCGACACCGATCTCACATGCACACACGCGCGCGGACACACACACATACACCACAACGGATCAGCAGTTTCAGATCAACCGCACAGCAGGCGGATCAAACACACACACACACACACACACACACACACACACACACACACACACACACAGAACGCTCCAGCGGATTCACAGTGGGACAAGAGGCACGGCCCCTTGGCCTCTGAAAACAGAACTCCCTCCTGCTTTCATGTCATCAGGTGCAGACTTTTCCTTTGCAAGATGTCCACCACTGTTGGCTCTTCGCTTCCCAACCCTTCATCTTCCACAGCAGCATCACTACAGTGAATCCAGCCGCAAGATTCGCACAACACAGGCACTCTCTCACTTCAGCATGTTGGGTTTCATCTGGTCGACATTGGGGTCGTTCTGCTGGTGAATGACGTTCATGTGGTTCTGGTCCAGTTTTTGCTGATGCTCGAAGATCAACATGGCGAGTTGGGAGCGACTCGCTAAACCCTCTGCTCGACTCGCCAGGCACTCGCTGTACATCGTCTGCAAAGACAACAAGACGCCACTCAACACCACTAATCGAGACAGGAGGAACAGCTTTTTGTGTTCAACTACCTGAAGATACGTGTGTCAGATTTGCTTTGACAAAATGATGTGAACATTTCCAGGCGTCCGGAAGAGATTCGCTCACCTCTTGGAGAGACGGATCACACCTGACCTCTCTGTACTTGTGGATCAAGGCAGGCTCCACTGCGCGGAACACGTGCAGCGTGTGGTGTTTGATAAACATATCAAACAAGTCGTGCGTCGGCGTGTTCATGTTGGAGAACATATTTCTCCGCGCATGCACATAGTCTGCGTTGTAAAAGGACGCATGCTCGAAGTTGTACTCGTCGAAATGACCGTGGTTTCTGTTGATTTCGATCGTTGTTGGGTACGGCTTTTCGTCGTAGATCAAGTTGGGTTTGTATTGCCAGAACCCGATGGGGAAGAAGACCTGCCAGCCCTGGATAGTGTTCATGCGGACTCGATTGAGGAACTCCATGGACAGCTCCATGCCCACTGTGCACAGCATGAAGAGCGACTCCGGGTTGTAACGTTTCGATATGGCGTCGATGATATTGAACTGGGTCGGGTTGTTGCTCTGCAGCGCCGTCCACGCGATGCGAGCTCCGTTCATGTATTTGCTCTCGTAGTAAGATATCATGGATTTGAGCATGGAAAACGTGTCGTCCTTGCTCTGTTTGTAATCCTGCTGGTCGTAGATGAACACGACGAAGAGGTTCGTGTTGTCGCCCGAGTCGAGACACGTGTGCGCGTAGGAATCGAGGAAGCTGACGACGCCGTCTTTGTTGCTCGTGGTAACGGGGAGAATGAGGTTGACACGAGAACTCTCCGTCACGTAGGGCATCGGCACAATCTCCACGTGACTCAACGGACGAATCAGGTTCAGCCTCTTCGTTATCTCCGCACTTTCCTCCTGCAAAGACTCCTCATTCAAATTTCGGCAACAGCACAAGACACAACCGCCAACTTCCTTCGTTTGGCATCCATCACTTGCTGCCGACGACATACAGATGAAACATTCTCTCCTCTCATTTCAAGTCACGACTGGATTTGAGGGGTGCGAAGCCGTGTTCGATTTCGTGCACAAACGCGACGCAGTTTGCACAAAACACAACCGAAAACCGTGAGAGCACGCTGCGGTCGTGCTCGAGCCGAATCAAACGCGCCACCGAAGTTTCAGAACTCACCGTGTCGAAGAGGAGGAGGTCGATTTTGTACTCCATGCCGCGCACGGGCTCGAAGCGCCGGTACCCGTTCGCGAGCGACCGGAAGCGGAAACGGTCCCCGTACTTGTCCCGCAGGAAACTCATGCCCGTCTTGATCACCTCCTCCACATCCTGTTTGTGCACGCCTGTGGACAAACAATTCTTCCACTTGCTGAACGCATTCGATTTGCCCACTTCAAACGCTGTTGGGTGCTGTCCACGAACACAAACTACACTGCGTCAGTCGTGAACCGAAAGACAAACGCGCTCGTTTTGTGTGCGCCATTTCCTGGGACAGTGGTGACGACAGTAAAGAAACGGTAACAACTAAAACGATACACAACAGACAACGTGAGAACAGAGTGAACACGAATGAAAAAGAACAACCTTTTCAACACCGGAAGCTGAAACCCACAAGACACAAGTTTACTGAGGGGCAGCAGGCACAGCGGTAAACTACAAACGAAAGGTCTGAATTCAGTCTCACCTCGCAGAGGACGGATGTTTGTGAATTCGTTGTCGAGAAAAATGTGTGTCTCTGTGAAATACTCCCACCGTATCACCTCGAACCTTGTTTTGGGTACGTTCGGCGGATCGACTCCTGCAGAGAAGTGACAAACCACGTGAGAAACACCACGTGACAAACCACGTGTGGAACATCGTGTAACAGCCACGCAAAGCGATTTGTGTGTGACCACACCACGTGACGCGTTCACTGCACACAATGCTCACCGATGGGCCACGTGAGGCTCTCCTCGCCCCCTGGTGATTTCGGAGCCAGTTTCACGATGTTGACCTTTTCCTCCTCAATGAGTTTTTGAGTGACCTTCAGTTCTTCTTGGCAATAATATCTGGAACGAAATCACACGAACAGAATTGACCAAAGTTCTCTGCGAGGCGGGGGCTGTCGTGTGATGTCATGTGATCGCGATTGAGGTGGATCTTTGACGCACAGCAGCAACTCCACAGAAGTACAGCTTCAACAAGAGCAGAAAACATCGAACACACCGCCAGATCAGTACACCACATCCACGGGCACACACACACACACACACACACACACACACACACACACACACACACACACACACACACACACAGCGTATGAAACGCTGCTGGCTGCAGCAAACCAACCTGTGAATTTTATACATCGTCACGTCGTTCTGAATCTCGTGCACGGTGAGCGCCCGCTGAAACTCCGCGTTGTTCTGCAGTGGGTTTCTCTGGTCGTCGAAGCTCAGGTTTTCACCAACGTACGTTGTGAAGTTTTTGTTCTGAAGCAAAAACGCACAATTCACAAGAAGCATGCCGTCAGCATGGAACACTCGTTGGACGTTTTCGTCTTTCACGAACTGTCACCTCTCATATCGGAGGGGGGGGGGAAGGGTCGCACGAGTTGAAAATTTGAGGTGGGTCGTGCGATGTTTAAAATGAGAGGTGCCAAAATTTTCAATGTTGCGTGACCAGGGGGGGGGGGCTGTCGTGTGATGTCATGTGATCGCGATTGAGATGGGTCTTTGACGCACAGCAGCAACTCCACAGCAGCACGAGGCCTGTCCCATTGTTGTCGATCATCATGAGAAGCAAAGGTCAAACCGTTTGGCTCATTCCCTTTGTGCAGACAACGAAATTGTTTGCAACCAAAGAAAGTCGCCAAGAGCAGGACATGCTGTGCGGCAGCAATGGAAAAAGCCTCGTAGATTACATTCGAATTTGGTGACCCACCTGGAATTTGTCGAGGCACGGTGCGTTGGAGGTGGCGTGGTTGATACAGCGCCCGAGGTTTTCCGCGGCGTCAGTCGACAGCGCATGCTGAATGCACCAGTCCAGGTTCTCGACCACTCGCGTCAGCAAGTTCTGAAATGCAAATAAACTTCTTAGCTCCGTCTTTTCGCTCTTGTGGAGTTCCGTCTCGTCTCCACAAGCTTCCCACAGTTTTCAGTGCGACTGCGACAAGGGCAAGTCCACGCATTTCTCGACAGCCTATCGATTGGCGCAGGTGTGGTGCTCAATAACAGATTGCTTTTCTGTTTTCTGTTTGAATACAGCAATCCCTGACCAGGTGAACATATTTGTCGATTGTCTCTGGCAATCAATAACTCATACAATGCTAAATAGTTATCGCACCTGTCAACACAATGGAAATTTGAACTAGATTCGAAATGAATTGCGTTCAATGCCACGTGCTTTCCACGTCCTGCACTGCTTTGTTTGATTACCTGCGACAAAATGACGCCCGATTTCAGACTGCAGTACTGATGCCCATCTTCTGTTTCCGCCAAACGTCCCAACATGATGTCAAAGCTGAAAGCGCGACGTACAAAGATGACTCAGTCACCGAGTTGGAAATGTCCATGCCGACAACTTTTACTTTTACAATCAAGTCAAGAAACTGAGTTTGGAAGATTTGGCGATTGTCGCCGTGTTCTGTTTTTCTCAGGTACGCCTCTCCCCGACCAGCCCAGCACCGATACGCCAAAGACGAACAGCACGTTCAGCGTTCGCAACACGGTCACGTACCTTATGCTGATGTGTGACACCAAGTCCAGAACCTTTTCTCCGCGGACGTACGTCGTGTCGGGCAGGAACATGTAGTAATCATAGACGTGGGCGTAATGCGCCGCCAAGTACTTCAACATGTGGAATGGTCTGAGGTTTGGCTTCTCGTCCGAAAAACTAACCACGGCCATTCCACCTGGAAGACTTGGCCCGCGAGTATCCATAAAGAACACAAGTTTGGGAACGTAGTGCGTCAACGTCTTGTTGATCGCGACGCCCAGGCTGTCGATCGTGTCTCTGGACGTCAGGACTCCAACGAAGAGCTTTTCCTTGGTGCCCAGCTCGGTGGAGGCGTATCTCGGCCGCAGGATCTTGTTGTTGCCCTGCGCCGCTTGGCTGTTGCTGTCCTGCTTCGGCAGCACCTTGATGCTCGGCTCGTAGTCGTCTCCGTTGCCGTAGTCGAACTCTTTCACTGCTTTGGTCCCCCGACTGGATCTACCCGAGCTCCGCTTTGCCTGGATGAATAATGAAGAAGCTTGTGTAACAAAGGGAATGTCTGGAAACGTTTCCAAGAATATTTCGGTCGTTCTTTTGGATATGACCAGCCCAAAAGAGAACTCAATGGGGACCAACTTCCGGCACCCAAGGAATGATCACCAGACTTTCAGTGTGACCCAGAACGAGATCAGGAGTCTACGTAGATCTAGAGGAATGCTCCAGCAGCCGACCACCTAGATCGATCTGTGTGTCGACAGGCCTGTTCAATGTTCAACCCTGAATTTCTCAGCCCCTGTCTCTCTCTCAGAGAGAAGCTGCTTATACCAAAAGAGAGGCCAGAAAAAGGGCTCTCTTCTGGTTTGAGCAGCTTCTCTCTGAGAGAGACAGGCTGAGAAATTGAGAATGGTGAATGCTACTGGAGCAAATCTACCCTCCATTGACTTTGCATTGCTGGTTGGCTACTGGAGCAAGTGGTCAGCTACTGGAGCAAATCTCAGATTTGCTCCAGTAGCCGACCACCCTCAATTTCTCAGCCCCTGTGTCTCTCAGAGAGAAGTTGCTTACATCAGAAGAGAGCCCTTTGAGGGTCAAAGAATGCAAGATCAGGTGGAAGATCAGCAGATTGATCTGGGTGGTCGGCTACTGGAGCAAAGCTCTACCACATGCTTAGTGCAATCACCATCAGTCTGTATGTGGGGGGGGTAACTCAACCATTTTTAAGCATTTTTCATTTTTTGGCCATGCTGAGTTCCCCCCCCCCCTGCAAATGCTAACTGAACATGGGCTGGCTGGCCAACTCAACATGGAAATTTTCAAAATTTTCTGAAATGGCCAAAAAATATTTTGGGTGACCACTGAAAATTTGTAGTGATTTGCGCCATGGCCGGCTACCAGTCGAGCA
>JAAUXT010045928.1_pt1 | contig 17271 bp, 17 predicted proteins | sample 7278171 | NCBI WGS metagenome assembly JAAUXT01 (sample SAMN14350112, study PRJNA611818) | marine sediment metagenome | isolation source: surface marine sediment (1.8m) | place: French Polynesia: Moorea | collected 2018-08
AGAATGTTGTGTTGCTGTTGGTCTTTCATCACACAAAGACCTGAGCAACTCAAATTTGTCATTCTTGAAATACGACAGCCAATCGGTCACTTAAATTTTCTGCCTCGTAGACGAATCGCGGGCAGACTCGTGGTGGGTTGGAGAAGGATCTGCCTCGTCTGGAGGATCTGACTCATTGGGGTAAATTCCAGGCAGATCCGACTCCCCCTTTGTGGCGACACAGCAGTGCCCCCCCCCCCCAAGGAGTGAATGCCTCCAGCTGCAGTTGCTAGTGCATTAACTTCTTCGGACGCGCCTGGTGTAAACGCGGACGAAGCAGGAATTGTCCGCTCGGCTTCGCCCAGCCGTTGGCTCCTCCGCGTCGTGAACCTCGCTTTTCCAGCTCAACCAAGGGCTCAAGTGGACACAAGAAACCTGTCTACGAGTATCAGTTTTGAGGACTCCTTTCCTTCCTAAAATGTCGCAAAACGCCAAGGACTGGGACTTGCTGCAGCTCAATTAAATTGACTTTGCTTTATACTTTCTGACGCCCTGTCAATGAAGTACTCCAAGCAGGAGTGCGCACATGCATCGGGCAGTTATGCGTGAAAGTTGTCTCAATGCCCTACGCATTTTATGAAGAAGAACAGGGCAACAAGATCAATTTATTGCATGCGCTCTGCCTCCAGGAAACTTTGTCTGGTTTATCTACGAGCGTAATCTTTACCCAAAGCAGAACATTTTCCGAAGGAATTCGCGAAATCAGGGTGGATTATCAAAGCTTTCAAAAGATCAAGGCGAACTCCGCACCATAAAATTGTCGCAAGGAAAATATGACTTCGCTTCACGCATGTGTGTCTTCAGATCTGAGGCTGCCTGGCGCCCTTTTGCACGTACACATTGCACGGATATACTTTTCCTGTCCCAAACTATTGTCACGACACAGAAGCTGGTCCGCGAGGAAGCTGGACCACGTCCTCGTTTGGCGCCACGGCGCTGCCAAATCTGTCTTGGAGCAGAAAACTGCGCAAAGACTCGTTGTGTATGTCTTGGTCCAAGTGCGCTCACTAAATCGCTTTTTTGTCCCAAACTTCTTGTGGACCCTCGGGTGTTCTTGAAGCAAACAATCGTGAACACGCACGCATGTGCTTGCATGCACGACTAACACTGGGAGAAGGCTTTTCTGGGAACATTTCAAGTGCTAAAGAGGCATTTATGGGCATTCCTCCTTGCGATTAAAGCCGAGCTTCAGCACCCGAGTTGTTTGGACTGGAAGCAAAATTGTTGTCTGAAGATCATGACTGCGCAACTGAAATATGGAGTGGCCTCCTACTTGTGCCGAATTTCGCAAGCAGCATGCTGAGACTAAATTTACTGAACAAGTTTTTACAAAAGAGTTTCACAAGTGAACATTTATATTCGATTTGTGCAACGTGTTGAAGAGCATGAATTAGCTTTTAAAGTGTCAGGCGGCTCGAGGGATGAGAGTCGCATTTCCACATTCGACACATGGACGTTTTCTGTTCAGAGGCAGGCGCAACCGATAAATTACAACAAAAGACTTTCCAGGTTGGAGAAGGTGCTTTAAATTTCTCGTTCGAGCACCTCAGCATCTCTGACTCTTTGGGTCAGAGTCGGTCTAAATCACTCAAAGATCTGCCGGAGTGTAGCCCATTCTCCGCCTTCTGCGGTCAGCGAAACTTGTGGCGTTTTTTATTTTGCCAGACTGAGCTCCACAGGTTGTTGTGCACCCAACCGAACATTCACGTCGCCAAGCATGACACCAAACTGGTCACAGCTCCCCTGGCAGTGCGATTCAACTTTCTTTTTGCCAACGGAGATTCAGTTCACAGCAGAGGTTGTGGTACTTCACGTCTATTTTGGAAAAGAAAATTCCTCCCCAAGAAATGTTATTTAATTTCGTGCAATCGACCAAAGTTCAAAGTTACTTTCGTAAAAATAAAGATTCCATCAAAAGAACTCCAACTGTCATTTGAATGAATTTCTATCAACCTCACGGAGAGCAGCGAATTTTTTACTGCTGTCAGCAAACATATCGTGCTTTAATAGCAATACTTAACACTTCAGATGCTATTCAACCAACTCGCTCAAATGTTTAACGATGAAAGTATGAAGTGTTTTGACAAAGAATTGTTCAACAGTTTCTCCTCAAAACGACCAGAACGATGTCAGAAACTTTGAATATGGAATGCAGAACTTTGCTGTCAACTTACGAAGTGTACCTCGTGGGTGTCAAGGTACACACAAGGTTCTAGCGAGGGAACTGCATGAAGCATATCAGTTGATCACGCCACGCCTTGCAGAACAACTGCCACAATTGATTTTTCTCGCTCAAACAAGGTTCATGACACGTTGCTCCTCAATTGAGACAGTTTCATGCGATCATTCGACAAGAATGTTTTGGTGGCAGTGTACGAGATTTGGGGTCGGTTTTTGTTAGTTTCTTTGTGGAATCATCAATCCAATGCCACAGAAATCTGGCAAGTGCACTGCTAACAGAAGAACAGTGACCCAACAACAAATGCACGAGAGCAAAAACAAGAAATCCAAAGGTTTCACAAGACAGATCGCCAAGACGCATCAAGAATTCGTGGCGCAGACATGCGCCTCGATGACAAAGCCTGTCACTCAGGCAGGCTCGCTGAAATATGCGAGAAATGTCTGGCTGTTTCATGATTTCGTGATTGGTTTCAGCTCCACAAAAGTTTCCTTCACCTCGAAAGGTAAACTTTCCTTCATCCGAGTTGTCCCCAGACCTCGGAAAATAAACTCTGGTTCAATGGCCCTGCGGCAACAATTACAAATTGAAACTGGATAGGTCTTCACAGAAAACTGAAACACATCAGAGCATTTTGTTCCATAAAAAGGAGTACGCTGTCACTATCACAACACGGGCAAATATGACATCTTGCAAAGCAAACATCATTGTAAAAATGTGATTCTTTGTTGCTCTTGCATGAGTGTGAAACGAGGAAGGACTTCCCAAATGTGCCAGCTGATTTCGTCAGAATTTCATTCTCGTTATACTTGGTGCTTTCCAGACACTGACAAAATTTCACTGTATAACCAGTATCAACACGAAAGCAAAGCCTTGAACACGGGAGATCAGTCCCTTCCCTGTGACTGCCAAAAAGTGATCAGGCAGGAACACAAAACAATAATTTTTCAGCAGTGGTCACCCCTGCCGCACCTCCACACAGCTGCCCTGTTGTGATGAGGGGGGTGATTACTGCTGAGAACGTTTTGACAGTGGTCGCTCCTCCCCCATTTTCAAGTAGCTGCCCACTAGTGATCAGGATGTGGTCACTGAGGAGCATTTTTGGGCTGTGATTACCCCCTGCTCACAGGTGTCGATCATGATCAGGAAAGGGAGATCGCCACTTCCACTTTTTGGCCGTGCACATCACAAACTCGCTCTGAAAGACGCCCCTGACAAAAACACCATTCTGTAGAGAATGGACGCGTAATCTGAAGGGGCGAGATCGAGGGAGAGAGCGGACGCACACTGGATCGGGCTGGAACATCCCGACGGGCCGGTGAGCCCGATCCGCACCCGATTCACATGATGTTCAAGCTGTATACCAATTGGTCACACACTGCTTCAGGCCAGCTTCAGGCTGGCTTTGGGCTGGGATGTTCTGTGTGCTTTTGTTTTTTGTGAAATATGGGATGTTCCATGTGCTTTTGTTCATACAGGATGCTCCATGTACTTTTATTTTTTTGTAATACATAGGATGTTCCATGTGCTTTTGTTTTTTGCTGAATATAGGATGTTCCACATGCTTTTGTTTTTTGCTAAACACAGGATGTTCCACATGCTTTTGTTTTTTGCTAAACACAGGATGTTCCACATGCTTTTGTTTTTTTTTGTGAAACTTGGGATGTTCCATGTGCTTTTATTTATACAGGTTGTTATATATATATACTTTTGTTTTTTGTTATACATGGGAGGTTCCATGTACTTTTTTTGTGAAACATAGGATGTTCCATGTGCTTTTTTTTTTTTTACTGAACACAGGATATTCCATGTGCTTTTGTTTTTTTGCTGAACACAGGATGTTCCACACGCTTTTGTTTTTTTGCTGAACACAGGATGTTCCACATACTTTTGTTTTTTGCTGAACATATTGCAGAGTTGAAGTACAAACAAAAAACAGAAGAATCTATTCACAGATATGTTTGTTACTAAAAGTTGTCTATATTTTTGCAGCTAGAAGTCACAGTTGCCAAGGAACATCTCATTAAAATTTAAGCCCAACCAGTCTTCAGCCTGATTCATTCAGTCCTCATGCATACTCATTGGTTCAGAGCTTGATCAGGCTGACCAGCCTGACCAGGTGTTTATTACTCCATAGGGAACAATGCAATGCAAACATCCCAAAGCTGGCCCCAAGCCAGCCTGATGCGAAACCGATGTCGGGATGTTCAGCCCGATCAGATATGCGTCCGCCCAGATGCAAGCCACAATCACTTGAGTTTCACGTTCGAACCAAATAAAATGGCAATTCAAACACAATATCCGAACAAGAGATTACAGATCAACGAGCCCGCGGCACCGTGCAGCAGCCATGGTATACCCACAACACGCAAACAGGCAAACAGGCCATGGCTCCTTTCAGGAACCAATACTTTTCCCAAACCAACTGTTCATTTTGTAAGGGGGTGAAGCAATAACGTTTTTCCTCCGTCCTGTTCATGAAATGAATGGTTTGGGAAAAGCAACAATACCAGTCAGGGAAACTAGCATAAACCTCAGGGAAATGGGGTGACCACTGCTGAAAGATACTCGCAAAAAATGTTCTTCCCGATCTTCCCAGACGTCGATAAAATCGCTCTGATCTCTGGTGAACTTGATCCATGGATGACAGGTGACATAAGTTTGAGCGAAGTCGGTGGACGTCCCTCGCGCACTTGCAATGAAGTTGCATTGACTTGATTCCGAAATCATTAGCGTGTGATTGAAGTCTCTTTGCAAAAAATCCAGCAGAGACGATGGACAATTTGCGACTCAGAGCCCACGAACACTCGAGCCCTGTTCAAAAACACATCTATTTTCGCGATACTTGCGACGCGGTAAGCACCCTCATTTGAAGTTTTATGTGTGTCAAAAACTGCGTACAACCTGGAGCGGAGGTTGTGGGGATGGATTCCCGCCGTTTCATTGCGTGCACGAATAACTTGGAAATGCCAGGTTCCACAAAAGCACAGCCAGTAATCACGAAACATTTCCACATTCTTCCCGTGACGAGAGCACCCCATTCCATGCACCCAAACATTGATTGATTGTGAAGAGGGTTTCTCGTGCTGCAAAACAAACCTGTGGAAGAATGTTCAGAAACGCGGACCCAAAGGAACTTTTCAGAATTCTGACTGACAAGTACACTCTGCGGAGCCTGTGTTCTTAATGTGTCAGTTTGCAGCATCCTTTCTGTTCATACTCAGCTGGTTTCACACGAGCCACTTCACTCGGGGTTTTTGGAATCAAATATTCCCCTTGACTGGAAAGCCCTTTTAGACTGGAAATAGATTTCCGCCATTCCAATTCAGAAAAATATTTACAAGATTCCAATTAAGGCAGAAAATGTAAAAAGTCGAATGTTCGTTTTGCTTCGGTGGAAAACCATGGCATCTGAGGTTGGGACGGGTTGGCATGGGTGGAGCCTTCACCACAGTGAGTGACGCGCCAGAGTGACACGGATAACACAGGACGTGGATGTCGTCATCTGGAGAAGTGACCAACTTCATCTCAACGACCGAATGAACCCTTGTCAAACACCAGACATTCTCTGCATGGTAACACGCAGGGTTGAAAGATGTGTTTTGGTGCAATTCACTTGCAAATGTTTTTTTGTTTTTGCGCAATTCGCTTGCAAGGTGCGGAATCAGTGAACAAAGACAACAAACAAAACTTACCCTCCAGAGTATTCCGCTTGGGCTGCGAATATCCAGGAGCCGCGCAATGTACTGCCACACAAGTCTGTACCGGAGCACAGTGGAGGGAGAACCGGACACCACTTCATCGAGCAAAGGTCTCCAGATTTGCAGTCTGATGTTGGCCAGAGACCCATTGGTGAAATTGTGCGTGTAAAACAGAAACTCCCTGAGCGTTCCGGACACCAAAGATTGCTCTGCATCTATCCATGACTTTTTAGCTCCGGAAGGTAGATAGGCTCTGTTCAATATCACAGGGTTGCCCACAAATACTTGGTTGGATGGCAGATTCCGTATGATGGACGTGTAGTTTCCTCCATAGATGGGAATGAGCTGTATGTCTGAAAAGAGAAAGATACAAATGGATTACTTGTGTGTACTTGTCGAGAGAAACAAACTGTTTTTGTCGCCACGTGTTTTGTCTTAGGGCATCGAAAAAAAAACAACTGAAGGCTTTTCGTTCCAGGCCCAATCCAAATTCCCGCTGTCGGACAGTGTCTTGTTCTGGATCAAATTTGTTTGGTGCGTGTGGTTCATCTGTGGGCATGTTCATCTGGGTGGACGTGACGTGGGTTGAGACCTCCGACGTGATAGGAAAGGGGGAGGGATCGCGTTGACGTGCAGTCCTGAACTCTCCAAACGAAGACGTGCACATGGTTCTGTGTCTGCTGCACTGTCAGGATTGAAAGGCAGTCAATATCTGACAATCAGATGTTTTAAGGCTCGTGCGCCCTTCACCGACACAGAAACGACAGGCAGAGAACCGCCAAACCAAAACAGTTCATCTCGCATTGTGATTCTCTGATCAAAAATTCAAGTCAGAACGGAACTGTGAACTTTTCAGTTTAAATTGTGTCAACCCTTTCGAGTATCGTATGACGTGTACAAACAGAAGAACGCAAAATTTAAACTTGGGATATATCCGACGCAGGGATTCTCCTGATTAAGACAAAGAATCTTTTTTGTGTTTAATTAGATGGCAATTGTATTTACGGGGAAAACAACAGACAAATCCCGCACAATTCTTCTCTTCTGTTTGCTCGTACGCATGGTTCATGCTTGCACTTGGGGTTTATTCTGCCTGGTTTGTGTACAACTTGCAGTGCAAAATGCGACCTGAATAACTGAACAAATTTATGTTACTCTCACACATGCAAACAACACATTATTTGACAAAAATTCTCAGATACTTTGAAAAACAAGAAACCAAACAATTCAAACAGTTGATCTCAAAATATTGTATGCAACCCAACTGATCTGGAAAAACACCTTCTGCCTCGTGTGAACATTTGAGTTTGAATTGGTGGAACGAGATGTTGTGGCTGTCGTGCGGAGTTTCACCGGGTGAAGGGGCTCAAGTCGTCCTCTCTCAAACTGGTTGATACACTCAGTGAATGGTTGCGAACCCCAAGACGGGGAAGTCTTTCAAATTGCTGCAGAAGTTGAGCTTCGTTCAACAAAGCTTGAACCACTCCTGTGAGCATGGTTTTTTTCAAAATTTCTGAGATGTTGGCACTGTTAAATTTGTACAGCACTTGCACAAAAAATTGTGTGCAGTTTGTCGTGTCAGTGCACACGCGGCAACATGAAACAGAACTAATGTACCGAGACCTCTTGTGCACTTCCTTTTCAAACTACAATACTACGTGTCGTTGGTGTGAAAACAAACCGTAGGAAAGGATTGCCTGTGATATCTGTTGCATCTTGCACAATAAGCATTAATAAGCGCATCCTGATGACTGATTTTTGGAGTCTGGCGTACCGCAAAATTTGAAGAAGTGCCAGAGAATATGCCGATGTTTTCCAGACAGTATTTTTGTGCAATTGTTCATTTCCAAAGGAAGCAGACGGAAATGTATTTGCAAAGAGCCCACAATGTACATTTGTGAATGGGACTGAACAGTTGCACCTCAATCGCAGCGTGAGCAACTGGAGACATTTACTTGATGCAATCTTCGCAGACATTCTGCCCCATTTCATGACCGAGCTGTGTATCTTGCAGTGTGGCCAAGGTGTGAACGACAAAGCTCAAAAATCTCCTGTTTCAGGGCACCCCAAGAAAGGCGCGATCGATAAAACACCTCGAAATAGCAATAGCAACAGGTGATACGAGAGACCCTGTTTTCGCAAACATTTTGCAAGTTGTGCTGTGTGCAAGATCAAGATCCCCGGGCGAAAAAGCTATCAAAAGATTTGCTCTTTTATTGGACTTGCTGCAAGGGACAAGACTTTGTATGGGCGAGAGACCTTTCTTTGAAGAAAGTTACATTTATTTCTGTATTCTGGCTCTCGGCTCAATTAGCTCCATTGTAATTGGGCAAAAAAGTCCAAAAGGCTGTGTTTTCCTTCAACAACAGACACTTTCTGTTGCCTACATGTTGAAATTCAAGAATATTTTAGTCACATTACAACAACCTCCCGTCCGCTTGGTATGGCCTCGGGTGTTTGTTCGTGAAGGACAGGCTCTTGGGAATATTCGTCTGTACTGTTATGTTCTTCTGGCTCCAGACCGAAGAGCATGTCGAACCGAAAATTGTGGTTTCCAACTGCTTGTCTCGCTGCCTGTCTCAGGTAGAAGACAAACTGTGGTATTTTATCCTTTGTCACAGAATATGCACTTCGAATTGTGACCTGAACAGGAAAAAGATTCCCATTTTCGCTCTTTCCCATGGCAAAGGGATGATCCTTGCATGGTGGATGTCGCACAGCGCAAGACTTGTCGTGACAAGTCCCATCGACATCTCGCGCATTGGGGGTGATCTGTTCACTTGTCCAACCATTTTCACCAGCTATTTTGATCCCAACAATGCAACTCCCTCGTATGTTTGACATGAACAGCTGTAGGTGGAGTTCACCCGAGAAAAGAAGAACACGTCAAACGTCGACACCCTGCAATCCCCACAATCTCAACAATCGTGTGCATTGACGTCTGAACACTTGTTGTGGCAGGCATCAAGAGATTTGGATGACCTCTGATGAGGACATATCGGGGTACACCTCGCTTCTGCATGACAAGATGTTCTGAGCAGGACTCTTCAGGAGGCACGTGTCCACCTTTCGTGACCTCACCTGCCATGGCAGTCTTTCTCACGGTTCACTTGTGTTTGTGTCTGTTGTGTTTCTGCTCTATTGTGCATTCCAGCCGTTCATCAATTTCCAGTGCCTTGTCCCGGTGTAATCGGACCAAATTGGACTCCTTTTTTGCCAACAAAGACCGAAATGAGTCTGCCGAGTTCTTTGCCGTTGCTTCAGAGTTGTTCAGCACGGGCATCACATTTCGCAGAACATGTTCCGCAACGCTGTGCTTGTGTGTTCAGAATTTCTTCCAATGTCATCACAATCCAAACAGCAGTGTTATTGTTTAGATCTCTCAACCACACTTCTGTGACAATTAAGGCTTTAAATATTTGTACAGTAGATTCTGACCAACTAACCTACAATTTTTTCTTCCCCCTCTGTGACGTAGCATGTGTACAAAATGCTTTCGTGACGAAGACCCGATTCTTACGTTGCGTTACCAGGTTTGTTCTGTTTTGTGAAAACATTTGCGAGGGCACGAAAGACCTTGTCAACCTACGACTGTGAACTGACAGTTCCACGAGAAAACGGGTGGAAAAATTTGTCCAGAAAACCAGAATCCTGTCATGACAGCCATGGAGAGTCTGGATTGTTAGCAGAACAGGCGAAACCAAAGATTTGCTCAGTTTTCCCAAGAGCAAAGACACGGCTTGATGGAAATGCTTGTGCAGTGAGTTTTGAGGTTCCAGCGCAAAGAACTGCGATGAACCCTGTCCACACACACACTCTGAACAAATATGAAGAGAGTGACCCTTGCGTATTTGGCAAAAGACTGATTTGTTTTGAATTTTCTTGTTTAGGTGTCTCCCAGACCAAATAAGAGCCAAGACCCAAAATTGTGAAGCGCAAGTTTGCTGCGTGTCCCTTGTTGCGGTCGTAGAATCTACGGACTGGTCTGCTGGTCATGTGTTCTTTGCCGTGTTTGTGCCCTGAACAAAGAGGTTTTTACCTGCGGATCCTTGTCACTTGAACAACTCGGGAGCATTTTGACGTAAAAAGGTATCCTTTGTAAATTTTGTCATAAATCTTTAGACCCTGAAGGATACAGAACACTAGTCTTTCGCTCGGAGAATATTAATGCTAAACTGGGAATCTAGTCAGGTCTTAAGCGGAGCGTGACTTCTTTCTCAGTTGAGGAGACTTGTCAAAAGGTATACCTTACATTCCACATACATTCCATGTCTTATATGAAGGTGGTGCCTGGTGGCAATGTTTCATGTGTAAAAACACAGTAACCAAATTGCTATTGTTAATTTTTCCACCGTTGAACAATAGTTTTACACAACGCAGTTTCTTCCACAAACCTGACAGAAGAAAATCACGCTGTTTTTGTTTGGAGACCTGTGGAATGTCGTTTGGGTTCTAAAACATGCTTCCAAGCTTGGCAACAAGATGGCCTCATTGGGATACAGACACTTGATGCAATTGGCAAATATTTGGTCTGAATTCTATGCACCTGTTGGCTTAATCCATGTTTCAAATTGATTGAAGTCATCCTTCACCCATTCTGGGCACGACAAGCCAAAGTTTAAAAGCTTTGAAACTCAAGATAAGTGACGGTGATCAAGTTCGACAATCGACAATGCGAATTGACTTGGTCGACGCAAGTCGACTGTGCACTGTTAATGGGAGACTCCAATGTCAGAATACCAATGAAGCCACCCTTTCACAGGCTTAACCCGACACGTCCTCACCTCTCGAAGCAACTGCACGTATCCTTGACTGGGGACAAACTACAGGTCTCGCAGAAATATAGGATTTAAATTCTCTTCCCTATTAATTTTCTGTAAACCAAGTCGCATTGTGTTGTGCCTTTCGACATCGAACAACACAGGTAGTTTCTGCTGGAAAATATCAGTGACAGATTTTACACACTGGAAGAGAGATTTGTTGAAAACCATTCCCTAATCTCAGTTGTTTTGTTGTTCAGACCTATTTCATCAATTCTGAAAAGTATCGTCCCAAGGATTTTGCTCCAGGCTTGTATGTGCCCTCCACTCCGGTTTGCGCCTTTTTGCAAACCAGTACAAAAGTACAACTGCAGTCACTCTCACATGTTAGGGCCTGTGCCCAATTGACGGGGGTCCGGCTGGGGGACCCTGCCTGCAACTTTGGATAAAATTATCAACTTGAAATGGCTTCATAAAGAAATGCAACGACAGTTGTGCTGGGAGGTGCACGGACTCCGAACGGAGAATCCGTCAGTTTTCTTTTTCACGGACTTCAAAATCCTATCAAGGCTCTCGAAACGTTTTCTTGAATTCTGGTTCTGCAGACCAAAAGAAGGAAAGTTGAGACTTACCTCGCCGCACTTGTCCCTGTCCCGGTCCTTGTCCTTGCCCTGCAGTCTGTTGCACACATAGTGCCAGGAGCAAACTTCCCAAAAGTATCCTCATCTCCTGCAACGAAAAGCGAAAACCTCTCCGGTGAGGGCCACAAACAGTCACTTCTCTCATGGTACTGTATTCCTCGATGCACACCGTTTCAAACTGTTCCTGTCGAGTTATTCCGCATATTATGCTGTTTTTGGTTGCGTGAATTACATTCTGTTTTGTTCCTTTATGCTGTTCCTTTGAAGAAATATTCACTTATGCAGTCGTAGTAAATGCCGTAGTGCCGTGGTTGTTCAACAAGTGGTACATGCTTGTGTTTGTTCTGATGCCTTGTAAGTGCTTATGATGATCTGCTGGTGTTCACGAGACATGATAGTTGAAATAGCTCTCCATCACCCAACTTTTGCTGGAAGGAAGGAAGCTCCGTTCCTTTTTCAGTCACTTTCTTCCTTCACGACATCGTAACCGCAGCGCCTTTTGAACGCGAAGTCGGCACGGAGCGAGAGGGACCCTTGATGAGTCTCACCTCAGCCACACGCGTTGGTGGAAACAAACACAACTCGAAAGATTCATATGGGTTGCCATCAGGGTCATCACAAGGCACATGTGGTTTTGCACCATTCAATGAATGAACCAGTCCCGCTGTCAGAACCCAGTAGCAGACAACAGTCGCGGGTAAATTTGAGTAGGTAGGCAGGCACAGGCCTGTGTGCACGCAGCCTCAACGGGGGTGAGTGAGTAATCTATTTGTGAACAAGTGCATGCCCACGAGATCGCGACGGCTTCCGTTTGAAGCTAAATCGAGCGGGCACGTATGCACGACCAGGGCATACCTTTAGCAGGCCAAATGATGTTGGAGAACAAACGGAAGATAGTAGCCCCCGCACATGGAAGGCACTTCCGGCGATGGAGGGAGAGAGGGGACGAGGTTTAGCGAGGCAGTTCTGCTCCACTTGGCCACAGTACACTCGGTATAGGCTGGCGCCTGCTACCTACCTACCTCCCTGCCAGCCGAGAGAGGCACAGTCGTCTGAGTCAATGGCAACAGAGGAATTCACCGCGTTGTTGAAGCAGGACAAGTTGTTTGGTGGGAAGGGTGTGCAACCAATGCACAGGTGTCTCATCGGGGCCCCTTGTTACCACCAGCCTCCAACCCTCCCGTGCTGACCACCACCACCACCACCTGCAGAACTTGCAGGGTTTTTTTTTCGCGACGGGGAACTTTTCAGTGCTGACGATTGTTCAGACGCAATTGAAACCAAACCAACATCCATTAAAATGGAATTCAAGTAACCTTTGCCTTAACAACCAAAATATCAAAACGAGTCCTCTTGATCCCCCTTTTTATACCATCGCTTCCATTCAAGACACACACTTCGAGAAACACTGTGCTCGTCTCAAAGGCAGGGCTCCCTAGCATTGCTTGCTCAAGATTTAAGTTACCTCGGTGGCATACCCAATGAGGAGCGGCAACCAGAGGAGGGTACAAGCCAGTCACACGGAGCAGTTCAGGCTACAAACACAAATGTACCGAACTGTACCCATGTCAAAATGTCGAGACGCAGCCATGCAGTACGCGTTGCCCACCACGCACATGGTGGGGGCTCTGGACTCGCACAGCAGTTCCCTTTGCATTTTCTGATTTATGTCAGAACAGCACTGATTACGAGTGTCCTTTTCACCATCCGAGCCGGGTGGTTCAACTGTGAAAAGAAATGCACAGGAAACGAGCAGAACCCTTTTTTTGGATGGTGACTGTTTCGCTACATTTCCTCTGCGCATGTTCTTCCTCGTGCATGTCCGATTCGTGCGGCGCAGCACTTCCTTCAGGACAACGCAACACGCAACATTCGGTCTTTTCTTGGATTCACGTCTTGCAGGAGAAGACCGCGGACTTATCACACACACACAAAAAGAAATAGACACGCACACTTACGAGGATGGAACCACTTCTGTTGTCCGTCATGTTTGAGACTGACCGCGCACTTGAGCGGTTTCTGACTACACTGCTCGAGTTCAGACCGGTGCGATCGAGGTCAGACGGAACTGTGCGACATTCGGCAGTGTCCAGACGTTTGGCACAACAATGAAACGTGTCCAGGACTTGCCTTGGCAGCTAATCCAGAGGATTAATATCCAGTTTTGTGTCAAACTTGGGTGGACATTTGATGAAGTGAAGCACGCCTTGCACACTTGTTTTGGAGCAACAAACAGAGTTCTGAGCGACCGCAGCATCCACAGGTGGATCTCCCAATTCAGAAATGGGCATGCAAATGTGGTGGACAAACCCAGAGCGGCCAGGCCAAAATCTGCACGCAGCAGGCGCAACATCCGGAGGGTTGAGGACGTGATTGCTTCTGACAGGCATGTCACGATCAGGGAGGTCTCTGTCAAGACAGGGCTTTCAAGGACTACCATCCAGCAGATCCTGAAGAAGGACTTGAAGATGTCAAAGCGATGTGCAACCTTTGTGCCTGCAGTTCTGACTGAGACTCATAAGCAGAGGTGAAGGGATATCTGCAATTTCTTCACAAGACTCATGAGCCAAAATCCAAGGGTGTTCCGGAATGTGGTGACACTTGAGAGTTGGATTTACACTTGGGATCCTTCCATGAGAGTCCACAACAAGGAGTGGTTGTGCCCCGGTGAACCCAAACCCATGGTGCCTAGAAGAACCTTGGCAACAGCAAAGGCAATGATTGTGTCATTCTTTGACAGTCATGGCATGATTTATTATGAATATGTGTCCCACCCGCAGACTGAACCAGCAGGTGTTCCATGCCATCTTCAGAAGGTTTGATGCTGCACATGCAAGGAGAAGACCCAGGGCAACAGTGCACGGGCATAAATTCCTGCACATGGATAATGCGCCCGCGCATAAGGCAACTTTGACACTTGCTCTCATTGACCAGTTGGGGTGGAGTCGCCTCCCTCAGCCTGCATACTCGCCTGATTTGGCACCTTCAGACTTTTGGCTCTACCACCACCTCAAATGCAACCTCAGAGGAGTCAGATTTGCAAATCTGGAAGATTTGAAGGAAGCAGTCAGTGACGAGATTGCCCTCATACCTGCGATCGAGTACAGGCACAGCATTATGGTCTCCTGGCCAAAGCGCTGGCAGAGATGCTTGCAGGAGCAGGGAAACCTTCTTTGAAGGAACATTTTGACGTTCGGAAGGCTGTCCTGCATTCGGTCTGTGCTCTGATAGTGCCTTTGTTTTTGTTTTGAAGGCAATTAAGAATGTGTACAAACAAGTATGTCATCCTTTGTCCTCATTCAGTACTAAAAGGATAGTCGGTTAAATGCCTTGACCCGTCTCAAACATGACGGACAACAGAAGTGGTTCCATCCTCGTACACCACCTCTGCAAAGGAGTGTAAAACATTTGTGGAATGTCAAAACTTTGAGAAGTGCTGTCAAAACGCGAAAGTGCGCTTCACAAAGCTTTATAGGCGTAAAAACCGCTAAATTATGGCCCAAGGTGAATCTTCAACCACGTACCAAATCACTGTCAATCAGAAATTAATTTCAACGGGATTTCTACGAAAGGATCTGAACTGCAACATTGAACAAATCTTGTTGCTTTCACTTCAAACTTCCAATCCAGTGTTCGGTCGCTCAGCTAGAGTTCTTTGCTTGCCCTTTTGATACGTACACAAAGTAATGCCATCAGGCTTGAGCCTGTTTACGACATCGTGTTTGATCAAAATGAAAGGAAGCAACGAGAAACCAGCTCAATGGGCGGAGATGTCAGGTGTCAGGTTGGAGTCCTTAGACCTTTTAGTTCTCAGAGGATCTGGAAGGTCTTACCGCGACAACAGGTTTGCATTTATTTGAAAAATGTCCAGTCAAACTTCCAATCTGGAAACAACTGCACAAAATCAGTTTCAGCGATTTGGTCAGAAGATTGCGTTGTTAACGCTCTCCAAACGACTCATTGACCGGCGTGAGGTCACGATGTCATGTCATGTCCACGTACGAGCGAGAGACGAGCAGTTGGTTCACACCCGAACAACATACTCGTACTCGCAAACCCGTTTTCTGTGAAAAGTAAAAATACCAAAGCCAAGCCCAAGAAGACCTTCAGTCAACAGCAGCACCTGCAGATCCAGTTTGGATCGTCCAAGCTGCAGTGTGGACAACTCGTCTCGTACCAAAGCTGTCGACGTTGTCAAAAGCGCATTAAAGTTTTTTTTTCCACAGCCAAATCTACTCGTATAAAGTTCGCCGATTTTTTTGTCAACATTCCCGCGTAACTAGACAAGTACGAGATGGACGGCCCACGATGAGAAAGCAGCTTTCTTTGAAGGGCCACAAAGAAGAGCTATCGAGCACACGAGTACGAGGCTGTATTCCGTTCTACCCGTCAGTCCTTCAGCATGTCGACTGTGCGCGTCGGTTTTGACCCCAGAAATGAGAGTGCGACCGCATTCCAAACACTTTGAGTGACACAAGAATGTCAACAAACACTTGCCCTGTCAAAATGTATTTCCTTGCAATCCTTCGAAATACATGCCCTCTGCATTAACGCATCTGGACCAACGCCTGGGCCACATTCTGGTGATGCACTGTTCAAATTCAAAGGATGCTATTTCACCGATTTGCTTGTCCACTGCAGCTTGGAGAGCAGGCACATTCTCGAACCAGATTCCTCTCAGAGGGCATTTCAGGCGTGGATAGAACCAGAAATCCGATGGGGCCAAGTCAGGGCTGTAGGCAGGGTGCAACATGACTTTGGTTCTTGACTGGATGAGGAATTTGCGGGTGTCAAACAATGTATGTGGACTGGCATTATCCATGTGAAGGGTGAAGGACTGCAGGAATTTCTGTCCCCTTTTTCTGGAGATGGCATGACGTAGGCGGCTGAGGATGTCGATGAATCTGTCAGTCTTCAGTGTTCCTCGCACATATTCCCAGTGCAGCATACCTCGGAAGTCAAAAAAAGACAAGTAACACCTTGCCCACTGTCCTGGGGTGCGCCACCTTCAAGGGCCTTGCCTCTCCTTTTCTGAGCCAGGCATTTGATTGGCATTTCAGTTCTGGGTCATAAGAATATACCCAACTCTCGTCCATGGTGACAACTGTCTCCAAAAAAGAGGGTTCCTCCTTGATTTTGGCCAGCATCATGGAAGAAATCCGGAAGCGCTCATACATTTGAGCCTCTGTGAGCAGGTGGGGGACAAACTTTGCTGACTTCTTGCAAAGTTTGAGATCCCATCTCAAAATTTTCCTGCACATACTCCAAGGAATCCCAGTCAAGAAAGACAGAGTTGAAATACTTTGTCTGTTATCCTGGTCGATGAGTTCCTTCACTTTGTTGATGTTTTGAGGTGTTCTTCCAGTGTTTTCTTTGGCTTTCCTTGGTAAATCCAAAACCCTGTTGCGCCCACTTTGGAACTGCCAGAACCAATGTCAGATTTGGGTGGGGCTCAATGAGTTCCATCCGTACACATACTGGATTGCTTTGACAGTCACAGCCATCGAAACTCCCATCCTTTGTGCAAAGAACACATTGAAACGCTGCTGCAACTTCACTGGGATGGGTGTGCCATGCTTCATCCTTGCAGAAGACAGAACAGAGTCACAAACAACTGTCCTGCTCAAGAACAAATTTGAGAGTGCACTGATCAGACACCTGTCTGGGTCGCACTTGCACAATTCTACTCAAGAGGCGTGTGCAACATCGATTGCACACTCGACATGCTGAAGGACTGACGGGTAGAATGGAATACAGCCTCGTACAAGCATCTCAGCCAACTGGAGTACTCATATGGCTTGTATGAGCTCGTACCACCGCATTTTCACACAAGAATGCTATGCATAAAAAGCGTGTGGTCACATAAACGTTCGTTGTTCATAAATGCCTGCCTGATCATTTAAAAAACAAGTTTCTAGATTCTGGCACAATTTTTTTTTATTTAGACAACA
>JAAUXT010083418.1_pt1 | contig 17270 bp, 15 predicted proteins | sample 7278171 | NCBI WGS metagenome assembly JAAUXT01 (sample SAMN14350112, study PRJNA611818) | marine sediment metagenome | isolation source: surface marine sediment (1.8m) | place: French Polynesia: Moorea | collected 2018-08
GGGGCCTGGGGCCTGGGGCCTGGGGCCTGGGGCCTGGGGCCTGGGGCCTGGATTCTTTTGATCCTTGATCAGAAAGGCACCCTCTTTTCCAGCTGTTGGTGTTGTCAGATAAGATCCCTCAGGATTTACTGGCTTTTTGAGAAATGCTATGTCAGCCAGAGGGTATGCAAATCATATGAAGTGAACACAAAAGATAAGACAACAAGAAATATTCTCAAGTAGAAGCAGTGACAAAAAATACAAGTCACAAAATATCTTTGGTTCAAAAAATTCACAAGGTGCACAAGCATTTCTGGATTTTTCTTTGTCCCAACATCAGTCCAAATTTCAAATTAACCAATCAACCTCAAGGTTGTGATGCCAGACTTGTTCCACACAGTTATGCTGCCAGGAGGAAACAAGACTTTAGACTTCTGCATCCAGATTGGCATATTCCAGTTTTTACCAAAAATTAAAAGGGTTCAGGCTCTGTGGGTGGCAATGTGCTTCATGTTTGTGACAAACAGCAACTCTGACCACTATCTCACATAGCAGAGCTTCACACACAAGAACAACACCTTGCACTCCAAAAGCGCTCAAATTGGACCAAAGCTGTGGTTTCTTTACATTGTGAAGATGATAAAAGAAGTGTCAAATAAATCTTTGGAGTATCCAATATGTTGCATCTTTGAATATTTGAAGCAAATTAAACTTAACACTTGCGGGTCTGTGGAATATAAAACTGACCCAAGATGACACATTAAATGTGCGAAAAGAGAAATTGAAGTTTCACTCTCATCACTCTCCACATCACTTTGTGCCCTGCTCTCCTGTGTGGTGAATCAAGATGGTTCTCTGAATGTAACAAGTGAAAAATTCTGCATGAGGTTTCAGTCCCCGCTCTCCCTCCATATCACTTTGTGTTCTGTTCTCCTGTGTGGTTCCTTTTTCTGAAAAACAACACCTCATGCACAGTATTCCAAGAGAAAAGTTCATGACTTCACACATGTCTGGATGAACATTTCCCAGTGTAAGAACCTTACACTGCTTTTTACAAGAGAACTGACCTTTTCACAAAATGGACAACAAGCACAACCACAACCCCAGCAATGATGACAGCAACAATGGGAACTCCACTTCTGATCCCAACAATGAGGTCACTTGAATTGCCTGGAATTGGAAGAAACAAATTTGACCTCTCTTCAACAAGTGAAAGTGAGGAAATTCCAAGATTGTCACAAAAAGCACCCTGCTTATGACAAAACTGCTGTACTTATTCCCTTTTGATTGTACGATCCATGAGGCTGACAATGTCACTTTGACTCAGGTTCCAATGGCAATGTACACTGGAAATCAGCACCTTCTTCTGGTTGTTGTGTTTCACTGAGGATGGCAATAGTTGACTCGGTCATGTTGTTGGTTACCACATCTGTTGCACCCTTGACTGATACCATGCTGGTTCCAATGTTGATAGCATCACAAACTGGAAAATATGTCTGACTGGAGAAAAAAACACTGTGAAGAAAGACTCCTGAAGCAAAGCTGCTGTTCACTTGTCCTTCACAGATTAGTTTGTGATATCTAAGATTCTGTTTTTCTATTGCCTCCCTCAAAGCAAACAGTGAAACAACAGCAGTTGAAGCAACTGACCTTGTTCAGGACACTGAAGAGTTTGCCAGATGATATTTTCAGCACACTTGGGCTTTCTCCTCAACACAACTGCTCTACACAGGGACTCTTGCAACAACCAGCAGAGTGACGCACATTTCCACTGGTTGGTGGCTAGTTGTCTGTAACTCATGGTCAGGGTTAGGGGGCGGGGCAGGTCACTGAAAAGACCTGGGATCAGAGTACTCAGGTTGTTTTGTGATAAATCCAGGTAAAACCTCTTGCTGTTTGGTCCTGTAAATATTCCAATATCAAGAGCAGAAAGTTGATTGCCACTTGGGTGGAGTTTCTGGAGATATTTTAGTTCAGCAAAGGCTCCTAGTTCAATGATAGATATTCTGTTCTCATTCAAATTTAGTTATTTGAGTGATACCAGACCAGAGAAGGTTCCATTTGAAATAGAAGTGATGTTGTTCTGGTGTAATTTTAATGTGCAAAGGGATTTTAGTCCATGGAAAGCCTTTTTGTTGATGGTTGTAATGACATTGCCTTCCATATAGAGGGTTTCAAGTGAATCCATCCCAACAAAAGCAACCTGATTAATCTTACACAATGTATTATATCTTAAGTTCAGCAGTGTACAGTTGGACAAGTGTTTGAACATTCCTGATTGCAGAGTTGACAACACATTCCAGTTCAGCAACAACATTGTGAGTGACTCCAAGCCTCTGAATGATTCTGATTTGACTTCAACAACAGAGTTTAAAGACAACTGTAGAAAGTGTTGAAACATGTCAGGTTGCAGAACATAAATATCATTATGATACAAGAACAAATGTGTAAGAGAATCCAAACCCAGAAAAGCTCCTTGTGCAACAGAAGTAATTCTATTTTTTCCCAATTCCAGACTCACACATTGTGACAGATGTCTGAAAATGCCAGCAGGAAGGGAAGTGATAACATTGTACCACAAGAGCACCTTCTTGGCTTCAGTAGGAATATCATGTGGCACATTTGTTAGGTTCTGACCTCTTCTTGTGTACACCTTTCCTGCTTTGTTCCAGTGTTTAGAGTTGGTCTCATCACACACAGTATGTGGTACAAGCACAAGACTAATTGTGATCCCTGAAATGCATATTTTGTTCAGTTTGAGCTCAATGCAATTGCCAAGAAAACACTAAGCTCATCTGAGAATTTCCTTTGTTCTTCTGCCTCAGGCTCACTGAATGACAGTGACATTTACATGTGGATGCTAAAGGCCCAGATCAGCACACCACACATTTTCCTCAAAATACAAACAAACACTTCTGCTACAAATTTCAACCATTTGCCTTCTGAGGAGGGGGAGAATTTTGTCAAAGAGATCAAATGTTTCATGCAATTTGTATCACTTTTGCAAGAACGGGAAAAGAGATGCAGGGTAGAGAAACCAGTACAAAACCAGAAGAAAGTCTCACCTGCATAAATCATTCTTTTTCTAAAAACCTGTTGTCACGTCTGCTTGCCTTCACCTATTGTTTCAGTTCCCTGTAAATGTTTGAAACACGCAACACAACACAATTGGAGCACAGGTGTCCAAGCTCATGAGCTGGTGTCAAGTTGACCACAGACAAATATTTGAAGGCAAATTACATCAGCAAAAGAACAGCACTTTCTTGCCTGATGTTCATCTTTCAACACTGAATCAACATTACCTTTCTCTCTCTGTTTCTTTTGAAGCAACAGGAAAGCAAATTAATCTGAATGTTCATCTTGTACAGGCTTTTGTAGACACACATGTGCACACAGTAAAATTTCTGCTGAGGCACATTAGGCTTGAGCAACTGGAAAAAAAACCGAACCACCTGACGCCACATTACCAAAAAAATAACACAAATAGTTTTTGAGGGCATTTTGTGTATTCACAGAAGCCCGACTTTGACCAGTGACAGCATGGCAAGATACTGTAGTAATTGCGTTGTTGCTGGCAAAGGGGAAAAGAGTCAAGAGAAACATGTCTCCTCTGGCATGGAGGTGCACAACTGATCAGGTGCTACCAGCTCAGTCTCTGAACAGTTTTTGCCAGAAGTGCTCCCCAAATTGGTTCTTTCTTTCAGACATTTATTTTTGTAGCAGTCACCAGTTTGGCAAGATTCTTAGAGCATCTAGTCACGCATCTACAGAAGTTGTCACAGATCAAAATCATTTGTATTCTGTCATGAAACACTAACAATAAACGGGTGTGCCAGTTATCCCATTTTTTGTATTTTTGTGTGCATACAAATGTGTCAGGGTATTCCTCACCTGATATGGGATGAATTCAGATGAAACAGTCCAGCAGAGCTTTCTTGCTCTCCCTCCTTTTTGAACTTGACCAAAATGTTGCTTGTGCCATGTCCTGATGGGGAAGAGCACTGAGCGGCTCACCAAAAATTTTTTGCAGAACAAATGCCACCTCAGCATGATGTCCCATCCCATCCCATCCATCCCCCCTGTGAAGAGCACTGAATGGATATTTGGGATGAGGTCTTGCATATGAAGCTTGATGCAGTGTCTCATTTGCAAACTCCTATGGCAATTTGCCAAATACTTGGCATCTAAGATGTCCTGTCCCTCCTGTCTATCCCCCCGTGGACTCAGGTCCTCCATATGAAGCTGATTACAGCAAAATGCAGTGTCCTGTGGCCAATGAACTGTAAACATTGCATCTCAGCCAAGATATCCCATCCTGTCCTGTCCCCCATGGATAATACTGAAATGGTCATATCTCAGTTTGCAATCAAGATGCAGCCTTGATGTTTGGTTCATTTAAAAGGTATTTGAACGCATTTTCCAGATTTTGCTATTTGGTTGCTGCAGTAACATTTCCTTGGCAAACAAGAGACCAAAAAGATTAAAAAGTAGGAAATGACTGTTTTAATTGACTGCCAAAACAAAATGAAGGGGAACATCACCCCCTGCAGTTGCCTCAACCCAAAAGCACTGCTTCTCTTGTTCACTCCTGCGGTTCATGGCTGTGGTGACTTCAGCATCACTGAGTTTTGCAGAAAAAGTTCACCCATTTTCAAGCTGCAGTAGTCAACAGACATCTCTGACACATAACAGTTTCATTGTTTCATTTCTGATGGGCAAAACAGATCTTGGCATTTATTCTCTTTGGTGATCAGCTGAACCAAAATGGTGTGTCCCAAATGTGTAAATTTGACACACACAAAAAGTTTTCACTGCAGTGACATCTATTTTGGGAAGGCCTGTTCTGTGCTGTGTTTGCAGTTTGTGTGTAATTTGGGCCACAGCTCTGAGTGTACAGTATCAGAAAAGGTTTTTGCATTGCCACAACCTCTTCCACTCATCAATGTATTCACCTGTACTTTGCTCTGCCACCACATTCACAACTTGCTAAATGTTGACCAGAGGGAATGGACCAACATCAACATCAATTCCAGAATGAACAACTTCAGCTCAAGGGAAGCAATGCCAGTTGAAGGCAGACATTTCCACACTGACTCAGGAAAGTAAGGTTTTGAAAGGAAAACCTGCTCTGAAGAGTTTTAGCTTCAGTAAACCTTTGTTCTAGGTTATAGCATTCATCATCAGTGTGTGAATCAAAACAGGTAAGATTCACAAGGTCATAGTTCATGTCCTGCAGACTCCACTTTAAATTAGAAAAAATTGACATTCAGCAACACAGGGGAACCTTTGCCAAGGGATTGTTACAAAGAATCAATACTTTTTGCTGACTTCACGCAAAAATGATGGGGAATCTCACCACAATGTGTGGCAACAGGTACAAAGTGCACATAGGGGCAGCACACAAATGGAGCTGCACCAGATGGCTTTGCAAATCATGTTTCTGCTCAAAAAGATCAAGACAATTGGAAGGGCACAGCAAATTTCTTGAGGTCAGAACCTGTTGTGACAACATCTTTCTTTCTCTTAACTGAGGTATTTCCCAGTCAACTCTGTAAATTTCTCCATAACTCTGTTGAGATAACAATCTCTGTGATGTCAGTCTTCTCCATACAGTTGTCTTGTTGCATTCATGCAATGTACTGCATATTTTGTTTGTGCAAGAATGAAAGAGGTCAATGGAGTCTATAGCTTCATCAGTGTACAAGGTGTAAAAGAAAGCTACATTAGGCCTCATGATTGTACAACTGTCTGTCTTCACAAGTTTTTTTTCTGTTGGATACCCTCAAACATCAATTTTGGACATTTGCACCATCTTCTTGCCATCTTATTCACAGGAAATGCTGTCCAATGTCACCATCTTTGTTGATCCACAGAATTCAGTTATAAATCTACTTGTACTGACCTAAACAACAAATATAGGTTCAGCACACTGGTGTGTTCCCTGTAACTTTGCAATGTTTGCCAGAAAAGGCCATTTTGCTGTGGACAATTTCAACTTGTGCCAACAAAATCAAGGCAATTCAAACCAAAAGAAGAAACAAAGTGTTATTTTCACAATGAATCCACCTGGGAAGAACAGAGAAACATCTCAGCACAGCAATCCACTGTGGGATGACTGAAACCTGTTGTACTCATTCCTCAATTTTGAGTAAATATCAGTGGGAGGGTGCTGTGGGAGACAAAGCCTTTCTCCAAGCACAGCTCCAGCAATGGTGTGAGTCAGCTGGAAAGGGCTGACTCACCAGCTCCTTACTGAACATCCTTCAGTGGATTATGAAATGCAGTCAGTCAAGATGGTACTCTGAATTTAAGAAGTGAGAAATTCTTCAAGAGGTTTTGCTTGCCTCCCTCACTCTATCACTTTGTGTTCTGTTGTCCTGTGTGGTTCCTTTTTCTGAAAAACAACACCTCATGCATTGTATTCCAAGAGAAAAGTTCATGAGTTCACACATGTCAGTATGAACATTTTCTAATGTCCACAATTTGAAATTTAACACCAAAATGCCAATCCCATTGTGAGAACCTTGCACTGTATTTTACAAGAGAACTGACGTTTTCACAAAATGGACAACAAGCACAATCACAGCCCCAGCAATGATGACAGCAACAATGGGAGCTCCACTTCTGATCCCAACAACCAGGTCACTTGAATTGCCTAGAATTGGAAGAAAAACATTTTACCTCTGTTCAAGGCATGAAAGTGAGAAACCTTTCAGGTTGTGAATCTATGTGACAAAAGTACTGTTTTTGATTGTGTGACCAATGTGTCTGACAAGGTCACTTCAACCCAGGTTCCATTGGTATTGTGTGATGAAAAACCAGCACCTTCTAGTTGCTGTGCTGTACTGAGGGCAGCAACAGTTGACTCAGTGCTATTGTTGGCCACCACATCTCTTCCATCATTGACTGGCACCTCATCAGTTCCAATGGTGACAGCATCATGAACTGGAAAATGTGTCTGATTGGAGGTAACAACACACTGAAGAAAGAAACCTGAACCACTGCAGGGACAAGCAATCATTTTACTTGGCTTTAACAGTTTATTTCTGTGATGTGTATCTTCCTCTTTCGGTTTTATTGACACCAAAACAAAGAAAGTGCAACCAAAGCATAATTTGCTGTTTTTATGCCAGTGAAAAGAACAAGATTTGAAACAACTGAGCTTGGCCAAAACACTCTGAAGAAATACCCCTGAAGCACAGCCTATATAAGCTGCTCTTCTCTTGTCATTCATAGATTTAATTGTGATATCTAGCATTCTTTCTGTTGCCTCCCTCAAAGCAAACTTTGAAACAACAGCATTTGAAACAACTGACCTTGTACAGGACACTGAAGAGTTTTCCAGGTGACATTATCAGCACATGTGGGCTTTCTCGTGAACCTAACTGTTTCAAGCAGAGACTCTTGTAACAACCAGCAAAGTGAAGCACATTTCCACTGGTTGGTGGCTTGTTGTCTGGAGCTCATGGTCAGGGTCAGGGGCCGGGGCAGGCCACCAAATGTACCTGGGATCAGAGTACTCAGGTTGTTTTGTGATAAACCCAGGTAAAACCTCTTGCTGTTTGGTCCTGTGAATATTCCAATATCAATAGCAGATAGTTGATTGCCACTTAGGTGGAGTTTCTGGAGATATCTTAGTTCAGCAAAGGCTCCTAGTTCAATGATAGATATTCTATTTTGTTTCAAATTCAGTTCTTTGAGTGATACCAGACCAGAGAAGGTTCCATTTGCAATAGAAGTGATGTTGTTTTGGTGTAATGCTAAGAGGTTGAGAGATTTTAACCCAAGAAAAGCTTTTTTGGCAATGGCTAAAATATCACTGTCTTTCAATTGCAAGGTTTGAAGTGCTACCAACCCAAGAAAACCCTGCTCAATCTCAGACAGGATGTTGTAGTTTAATTTTAACCTGGTACACTTGGACAAGTGTTTGAAAATTCCTGGTTGTAGCTTTGATAACAGATTGTTGTTCAGCAACAATACTGTGAGTGACTCCAAGCCCCTGAAAGAGTGTACTTGGATTTCAACCACAGAGTTTGAAGATAAGTCCAGAAAGGTGCACTGGGGCAATGATTGGAACATGTCAGGGTAAAGAACAGATATTTTGTTGCTGGCCAGTGACATTTTTGTAAGTGAGTTCAAACCAACAAAAGCTCCTTCTGCAACAGAAGCAATGTCATTTTTACTCAAATCCAGCTGTACACATTGTGAAAGATTTCTGAAGACTCCAGCAGGAAGGGAAGTGATGACATTGTACCACAAGAGCACCTTCTTGGCTTCAGCAGGAATATCATGTGGCACTATAGTCAGATTCTGACTTTCTCTTGTGTACACTTTTGCTGCCTCCTTCCAGTATTTTGAGCTGGCCTCACCCAACATAGTGTGTGTTACTAGCATAAGACTGATCAGGGTCTCTGCAAAACATGTTTTGCTCAGTTGAGCTCAACACAATTGCCAAGAAAACACCAAGCTGACAGGTCATTTTTGTTTGCCCTACTGTCTCAGCCTCTCTTCATGGCAGTAATATTCACAGTAAAAGCTGAAGGCCCAGATCATAATACAAGGACTTTTCCCAAATTTTAAACAAGCACTTTACCTGCAAATTGGAACAACAAGATGTCTTCTGGAGAAAGGGACAAATTTATTGAGGGTGTCAATTTCAATGGAAGATATTTTCTTTGTGTGACACTTCACTATTGCAAGAAAGGGCAAAGATGAGCGTGGCAGAGCAACAGTGCAAATTACGATCATGTCTCACCTGCACCAGTTATGATGTTGAATGCCATTGTCAACACTATTTTCCTGAACACATTGTTTCCCTTCCCTGAAAGTGTTTGAAACACACTGTTGAACACAGTAGGATCACAGCTGCATGAAGCTCTTACAAGTGCTGGTGGCAAGGGAAGCACAAACAAATTACATGAAGACTAATTTAATCAGCAAAAGCACAACACTGCATTTCGTCAAGAGCACCTGTCAACACAGAATCAAAGTCTTCTTCTTGAAACAAGAGAAAAACAAATTAATCTGAAAGTTCATCTTCCACAAGCAACTTGAGCACACACACACACACAGACACACACGCACACTGAGACACACACACAGACACACACACACACACACACAGACACACACACACAGACACACACACACACACACAGAGGTCTTTTTTCCTGAACTGAAGTAAGAATCTTTCTTCCAACATCCAGCCTGAGCGACCCAAATGAGGTGTTGCCATCAGGAAAAGAAAGGGTGCTGATGTTCTCATTTCACTTGCACACGTGTGTCCTTTTCATCTGTCTGTTCCATTTTATTACCAAATGTCGAGCCTGCTCGAAACTACGGGCTGTATTCACTCGGGCTTCATACAATGCGTTCCCCACCACGTGGTCTGCCAGTTCCTCGTCCTTGCTCTTCTGCTCCGCTTTCCCTGGTCGCCCCGGCGTCGATGCCTGTGACGATGCTCCTGTTTTTTCTTCAGACGAGTCTGCTGAGCTCGTGCCCTTCTTTGCTTTCTTCTGTTTTCTCTTTTCTTTCCTCCTTTTCTTTTTCTTCTTCCTTCAGTCGCGACCTGATGCACCGTCTTCTGCTTGCTCAGAGCTTTTCCTCTCCTCTTTCTGCGCATCCGCCTTCATTCCCTCTGCTTCAATTCTTTCCTCGGGATCTGTCCCTGGGTGGAAATCCTCCCGTGCCACGCCCTCTGGTGCTTCAGGTTCTTCTGGTGGCATCGTCTTCATCTTGGCCGGTGATGGTGTCTGCAAAGGTGATGCCGCCTTGGTTTCATCTGGTGACGGCATCTCTTCTTGTGGGGGCTGCTCCACACATTCTTCCCCGGCCTGCTTCTGCCCTGGTTTTAAAGGGAGTACCTCCGAGGACTCCTGCGATTCCGCTGTGGATGCCACCACACTGATGACCATGGTGCCATCAGGCACCGTCGTGACTGCCGTCACTTTGACATTTAGTTCTGGGACTGCCAAGGGTAGATCCTCTGCCCAGATCTGAGACGCGAATGTAAGCTGAAACAGTGTCGGATTATCCAACAAATCCACCTGCAGGGGTTGGGTCCACATATCTTCTTCTGGCGTCATTCTGCCCACCAGTGCACACCTGAACACCTCCTCTTCCTCCAGCTTAAGCGTTCGGACTCCACAGTGGACAGCCATCAATGTTGGTTCCGGTTGCAGATGCTGCATTCCCACAACTTTCTCTTGTAACTTGTGCCATTCAGGCTGGGTAGCCAATTGGACGAAGAACAAGCCAGTTCTCCTTTGGTGGATGCGTACTGCCTGAAATGCTAGCAGGGGATCTGCCAGCAGGGCCGCTTACACCTCCTCAGGCTTGGAGCCATGTCGCATGGTGAAAACCCCACCGTCCTCCTTCTGGATGTCAAGCGCGAACTCCAGGGGTCGCAGATCGCACTTCCAGAAAGTGTGTTTGGCATGTACTGTTATGCTTCCTTGTAGCCACCCCTAAATGCAGCAGTTGCTTGCACTTGATCACACTTGGTCGCAGGCCCAGCATGTCGCAGTACAGTGCGGCCTTGACCCCTACTGACCACGACCAGTACTCCTGAGTCCTCAACCACAACTCGCAGGTCACACACCCATGCAACCCCAATGCCTCCTTTACACTGTGTCCCATTCATGTTCAATGTCAGCCAGTCTCTTTATCCAACACTTGGGAATGATCAGTTATCAGCTCGATTCCCACTTGATTCTCCTCCATGGTGTCACAGCCTTTCTGATGCAATCCCACCAATGCGTTTTGCCCGCACCATGAGTTCCACGTCACAGCCTTGCTGAACTAGACCAATCACTTGAGCTACCAGCCATGCAACTCCCAGTTCCGACAAAGCAGCTATGTTTTATCTCACTCACTGTTGCCTTTGTCATTGTTGTTCCCACTATTCAGCTGGGGTTTGCGATGCTCCACATTGGTCCCAGCAAAATGTAATAGGTTGGAAGTTACTGTATGGTAGAAATTTTGGGGGTTTTAATGAAAGTTTCTCCATTTGGTGAGCCAGGGTCATCGGGCCATCATTGAGTGTTCTTTGCTTGTTGTACCCAGGCCCGTGTATTGTGATTGGTCAAATCTAGTCACGTGACTCCATGACTCTGTGAGTGTATTCAAACAGCTGTTTGACCTGAGTTCGGAGAGTCTCATCTTGTGTGTCTTTACGTTCGTATGTGTTGTGTTGAATAAAACCAGAGGAATCATCATGAAGAAGTTCGCCATCAGTTTTTCTTTCGTGGTCGTAGTGAGGAAGTGACTTCGCCGGCGCAACTTGTTACAAAATCAGGCTTTCCAGCTGTTCTTTCCAAAGCTTTGACGATTCGTTGTATGGAACAACTGCAGCCACAAAATGCAGCAAACTGGGAGGAAAGTCAAAACTACACATTGTAGAATTTTTTCCTTTCTGTTCCAAAGCCTTCCTTCCTTCTGTAGAGCACAAACATCCTCTATTTTCTGCCACCACTTGTGTTTTCTTCAGGTTGAAATAAAAATGCTATTACTGTGAGTATGAATGAGGTAATTATCTGAGGCTCAGCATGAGGGCTGCTGGGCCTGTTGATCTGCCCAGCACAAATTAAAAGTGAAGCCTGAAAGTGAAAAGAGGACCTCAACCTGGCTTCTCAAAATTTGCATCAATTCCTTTGTATAAACTGCAGTGAATTGCTGTGACTGTTCTTGGCATTGCGAAAAGGTTGACTTGGACTCTACAGCCAGAGGTCACTGGGGTTCCTCTGGTGCTAGACGCAGTTTTGCATCCCAGTGTGAGGCTGCATATTTGCATTGATAGGCATAGGCTGAGGATGGGTGAAAAAGATAAGGCTTCAGCATCAAAATATTTATCTGGTACCAAAGGCCTCAGCCCTGATATCCCTCCCTTGCCACATGTTTGGAGAGGTTGGGTTGGTTCAAGAGAAAGGGTGGGCAAGTGGCCCTTACTCTGCCAACACATCAAACTCCCCCCTTTGTGTGAAGAAATCTACCATTGTGTTGTATCATCAAGAAGCTACAAGTTTTTTCCCCTGTTTCTGCAGCAATCATAAGATCAACAGAAAGTGAAATATGTTTTGGTAATTCTTTGAACAGTTGATCCCCCATTTTTAGGGAAAAAAGGAAACAGCGAAAGTATCCTAAATATCTTCTTGTGTACTAAATTCAAGTAGTTTTCTGTGTGTGATATAGAACCATCAGACCCTTTTGCCAAAAATTTGAATTATTAAAAACAGGTGCCAATTTTAACTCCAAGTCTGCTTCACAGGTCAAATATAAAATGTCTAGGTTCCATGGTTCATGACAGTGATGACTTCATTGTCATTTAGAGCCTTGTTCCAGAATGCCAGTTCATCCATCCTCAGGCTGCAGTAGTCACCACCAGAGGATTGCTCTGCAACAGGAAAACACTCTGAACCTCTCTGGAAAAAGAGGCACAAGCAGCAGAAGCACATTGCAGCACAACACAATATGGAGTGTTGGAGACATGTTATTCAGTACAAAACATATCCTGATGACAGAATATTTCCATGAAGCAATGTTGTTATCTTGACCAATACCTCACCATCACCAGGCAACATTTACATGTCACGTGATTCAACATTTCCACATACATCACCACCAGCATACCCACCTGTGTAAAGGCGCCCCACCATAAGAACTCCATTTCCAAGGGCCTTTGGAGAGTAATTCATGTCAACCCCACGATCAGAGTTGAGTACCCCATCAGAGTACCCTTTCACTCTGGTACCATTAAATACAACTGTGATGTGTTTCCACTCTTCAAGGACAAAGTCTCCTGGATATGACACAAACCTCTCTGTGATACCATGAAGAAACACCCTGCAAAACAATCATACAGTTTTACCTCAATGTTGTGCAATCGAACCACCTTCAATCGAACCCTCGATTGCCGGTTCGATCACACATGATTCTTTCCCACTCTCTTCTGAAGCTGTACCTTCAGGACAGCTTCAGACTCCTGTATATAAACACCTGTATTCTGACACTCTAGGCTTTGCTTCTCTGAAGCTTAGGTAAGTGGCAAAAACACTTTCCCGCAAAACCACATGTGTGTGACTGATTCATTGCAACCCGGCCAACAGAGACAGGAGAGATCAGCTCCCTTCTCTGGGCAAACAATGCGACCAGGCTCAGCCAGCTGAAGGCTCTGGAACGATGCTGGCCTGAGCAAACCCATACATAACATCAAAAACCTCTTTTTGTTGCAGTGGAAAGGAGGTTGTGCTTTGACTTATACCTACTCAGAGTACCCCATACTTTGGACATAGAGCCCAGATTGACCTGCTCCTGCACATGTAGTGAGCACACCAGCAAAATCTGGGCAGTCCATCACATGGACCCAGAAGGCCAGAGAGCCTTCAGTGGATTTACATGGTTCCACTTGGGTCATACAGGCTGCAGATAGGTCTCCAAAGGAAACATACTGCTGAGAGTTTCTGTCTGTTTCTATTCCCTGTCCAATCTACAAGACAAACAAAGCCAATGAATTGAAAAATCAAAAGGGACCAAGCTCACGAAAAATGTATCTGGGTTCAAAAGGACTCCTTTTTTTTTCTTGCATGGAAACACACCTTTCCATCTGGTGTCAGAACAGCTCCATTCACCATTGAAATTCCATCTGCAGAGTTGAAAGGAAAATAGAAAACTGGAACTCCAATACCACTCCAGTCTGAAAAATAGTGAAAGTTTTGAAAGATCGGTTTCTGACAGCAAATTTTTCCCTGACTGCCAATAACACTTCCACTGACCATCAATAACAATCTCAGATTCACAGTCACTCCCAGGACAATGATCTATTTTGTTTTCACATTGGATTCCAGTGAAACCTGCTGTGCAGTTGCATTTGAATCCATTGATTGTGTTCAGACATGTTCCATTGTTCATACACAAGTCCGAAGTGCAGTCAGAACAGGGTAATATTGCTGAAAATAAAACAACAGAAAGAAGGGCAGAATTCTACTTTTGTCAAAACTAACAGTTATGATGTAAGCAAGGTGTTCCTACATTTCTTGTAGACAGTTTGTTGCCCAGTGGTGAAATGTTCATCTCCAGTTTGGTTGTCAGTTATCAGCGCACAATTTTCTGTCTTCTCTGGATCAAACTGAAAGCCCTTGCAATTGCTTCCAGATGAGCATCTTATGAAGAATGTGAAGAACAAAATATAGAGTTGGGTTAGTTCTGGTCAAAAGATTTAGATAATTTGTTCATCTGTTGAGGAAAATGAATGACTGAGAGCAAGATGAACATTTTTTGAAGATTGCAAACCTTTGAGAACAATTCACATAGTTTTCTGCCCTAATAGATTCAGCCAGTTCTCCAATGACAGGTGAATTTCTGTAATACATGTATTTTGGTGCCTGTTGGGTTTTAGCTGGTGTCAGAATGACAAGACTAACAAGAAATAGAATCATCCCAAGGTGGCTGTATTCCATGAGAATTGTTCCTTTCCTCTCTTTTCAGCTTCCTGCTGGTTGGTGAGTGAAATATACTGTGGTTGATGTCTTCTATAGTGATCTGCTCCTTCTTCCTGACAACAGAAGAAATAAATTGGCTCCAAACACAACCTGCAACTTATTTGCCCTTCAGACTGACAATATATGCACACAGCAGTGAGTACAAAGAGAGAGGCTACAATGTCTTTACCTTTCCACTGACATTTCAACTTATTTTGCTGCATCCTCTCTTTGTGAAAAAATTGAAAAGGATTTTGGTCAGACCTGCAACATTTGGAGAGTGGAAACAATGTCCCAAAGCTGTGAACAAATGTCAGTTACCTGCACATTATCTTGGTGAAACAATTGACCAGGAACATCAACAGGTTGAAGGCAGGTGCACAGTGAATAACCAGGAAACCAAAATCAATTGTGAGCTGCAGGGAATGCATCTTTCAAATGCTTTGAAACATTCTCTCCCAAATGTTTTCAACACTTTTGTTTTTGGCGTAATAAATTGAAGCCACCAACTGAAGCACTTGAGTAGGCTGAGAATGAAGTGAACAACATGAATCCACCTCAATCTGTCCCCATTGAATTTGTAAGCCTTCCTTCCCAAATTCAGGACCACACTGTGAGACAAGGTCAACCTTTCTCCAGGATGATAAGGCTGTTTCCAGGTCAGGGAGGGGTGGACCCAATCTACCCCTCTGATTTTGGGCCAGCCTGCTTGACACTGTTGGTGACACAGTTGATTGGTTGAGGGTGTTTTCTTTAGACTCACATGACACACAAAATACGAAATTGGCCCCAGGGTCACCTGATGATTTGAACATTTGAACTCTCCTCTTCAAACTGTGTCAGGCATATTTGGAAAGTTTTTGACAAGCATCCAGTGCAGTTATGAGCATGTGAGTTATTTTGTCAGTGACTTGGGAACTTCTTAGGACTTGTTAGTTGCCTTGGCTCCACTGTTGAAAGAACTAAGGCAAAACAACCACACCAGGGCTGCTCCAAAGGCAGCCAGCTTCAGATGGAAGTGACAAGTACAAATAACAGGTGGTTCTGAGCAAAATCCCAGACACACACAAATGACAAATACTCTCATGCAGAAAAAGCCCCAGCAAGTTGACACAGTAAGTTTGTTGTGTTCTTCTGTAAAACTGTCAACTAAAGACTGTCAAAGTTGTCTGCAATTCTGAAACAGCTGGATTCCACAACTAGTGGGAAACCCTTGTTGAAAACTTATGTTTTCCACTGTTGGTGCCTGGTTCAAGTGAGAAACAAAGAGACATTGATACCTCCAGAGAGCAAAACACATGGCTCCGAAAACCATATGGTGACATAATGTTTCTATGCTGTTGGAAACTGCTTCAGTTGAGATACAATTGACATGACTGTTGTGTCCAGGGAGCAGGATGAAAGCATTAAGAGGTGAGTAATGCTTCTGTGGACAGCTTCATATGAGAAACAAAAGAAAAGTACTGTAATGCATCCAGGGCACAGGAAGAATGTATTGAGGGGCACACAACATGTTCATCCTGGGGTGAAGAATGAGCAGAACCAGGAATGCAGAATTTAAACACTCATTGCTGCTGCAGCTGTAGATTATTGGTCACAACTTTTGTGGGTGCAGATTCCAATGGAAGTGGGCACATTCTTCTTGTCTGTTCACAGACACAGCTTGGAGAAGTGTCAATCAAATGTGTTCTCTCTCCAATTGGCAGCAATACATGTCAGAATGTGATTGTTCAGAAGGTCTTGAAGATTATCCAACACAGGCAAACTCTGTTATGACAAACTCTGCCAAGACCAACAACTTTCCATTTCCAAAACCAAGAAAGACAGCAAACATTACCATTCATCAGGTTGTTTATCATCTCTTCAGAGAGCAAAAATGTGTAAAGAACCATAAAAACCAATATTATGTTCTTAGTTGGTCTGAAGCCAAAGCCAAGAACACAAACCTTGCCCAAAGATAGGGTCTGAATGTACTGTTCAACAGTTGTGCTTGGATGCAGGCATACTCGAACTATTCCAAGAGTACTGTTGGAAAAAATATTCATCAGATCATTAGCATTCAACTTTCAACCATTGCAACATGATTCCAACAATGTGTATGTTGTTCGAAATCAGCAACATAGCCTCTGTTGAAACATGAGGAAATTATGGTTGAATGTGCGTTCTCTTACATATCATCCAACACTCTTGTTTGTGTGTAAAGATGACTGTGATGACATAGATTCTTTACTGAAGAGAAAAACCCTTTTAGTGTAAATACTACCTGGAGAAAGTTCATGAACAACTTTCTCCCCTCTTTTCCCATGAGAGTTTTCAGACTTTGATCCCCACAGAGAGATTTTCCCTTCATAACAGACCTAAGGTTATTGTACCCCATTTATGACCTACCATTCTCTTTTTGGACAAGTCTTCGGGTCAGCTCAACTGGTGCAAAACTGGTACCAGACTTGCAGTGCAGGTTTTGCAGAACACGCCACCATTCTCCGAAGCCAGGGAGAAAACAATCATCGTATTGTATTCATAATTCAATGAACAAGAACAACATTGACCTTTCGAGCAAGACACTGTTGCATTCCTCACTGTTCATCTTCAAGCAAAAATTAGTACATATTTTTTCACAGCACAAAATTTCAACAGTGCATTTTGTGGGTACGAGGCATGTTTTTTATATTCCCGTTGTTTCGCCGATTTCACCACAGAATTCGCCGAGAAAATTTGCCAAACGTTCAATGCAACAAGGTAACATGCCAACAATGTCAACAGGAGCCAAAATAGCATGCCAACACCTTGTGAACACAACAGAAAATGCCTCCAAAA
>JAAUXT010151446.1_pt1 | contig 17270 bp, 25 predicted proteins | sample 7278171 | NCBI WGS metagenome assembly JAAUXT01 (sample SAMN14350112, study PRJNA611818) | marine sediment metagenome | isolation source: surface marine sediment (1.8m) | place: French Polynesia: Moorea | collected 2018-08
AACACCAGCCAAAAGTGGTTCGAGCATACGGTCATTCAAACCAAGACCGCAACATTGTGCACTTGTTCCAGAAGTATGTCAGCCTCCTACCCAAAGAAGGGAAGTGTGATGCGCTGTACAAGTATTCAGCGACAGTCTCTAAGAGAACACCTCAATGTTGGTATGTGGAAAAGCCTGTAGGCATAAATGTCCTGAGCAAGTGTGTCGGCAACTTGATGACCCGCATCGGGAGGGAAGGTAAATTCACCAACCACTCCTTGAGAGTGTCCGCAGCTACCAGAATGTTCAACGATGGGGTTGAGGAGCAGGTTGTGAAAGAAAGAACTGGTCACAGATCAGATGCGGTACGTGTGTACAAAAGAACTGCAGAACACTTGCTTCAGACCGCTGAGAAAGCAGCTATCGGTGATGACAGGCCTGTCCACTCCAAATTTCAACATGACCAAGAACCACTCGAGCTGACAATTGTCTCAGAAAAGTCTGGTGCGCAAAAGTTGGTAGATGTCCTCAAACATGTCAACACAGGGTCATCTAAGGTGAAGAGAGTAAAGTTCGAAGTTCAGTTCCATGACAAACAGTGACCGCCATTGTGCAGAAATGTTGTCAGCGTGCAGAAATGTTGTCAGTTTCACATGTTGATTTGACCTTTTGATATACTCAGTTGAAGTTCAGTTCCATAACAGTGACCACCGTCGTGCAGAAATGTTGTCAGTTTCACATGTTGATTTGACCTTTTGATATATTCAGTTGAATAAACCTGTTCAGTTCCAGCAAGTCAAACATCGGCGTGATTCATTGCCGTGGATGACTGACCATTCGGTCAACGCTCCGAATATAGCGCGCGTGGACAAAACTCAAACCAGCGGGGTAGACCCTCGAAAGATTGGGGCCTGGTGCACGGGAATACGAGGTGAGGCACTGACACAGTGAAGACGTGCTGCCTGTGGATCTTCCTTGTGGCCCGCACTGACTGGCAAACGGTAGAAACAAATATGGTCAAGATGGCACCAGCCTTGTACGAGGCTTGTCCAAATGGAGGTGGACATGGGCCCGTGTGCGCGTGGCAATTGCTCATCCGCACGTGCCGCTGAACTCAGGCGTCCCTGGGGACTGTCTGCACATTTTCCGCTGGAGACAATGTTTTGTTGCAAAATCATGTCTTTGTTGTTTCCAGACTGATTTCACAAAGTTACTGTTGGAGTAAATCACGGATTTCATGTAAAAAATTTCAATATACATTCACAGTTGAAGCACAAAAATTGCGCTGATTTTCATTCAAACCGCGTGTCGAGGAAACGTCGTGTTCACTTTCATTTGGACAAGCCTCGTACGTGTGTGTTTTTGCGTGAGAAAGATCAAAGCTCAGACTGGGTTTTCCTGCAGGGTCTCTGACGATCGGATCCTGGGTCCGCCACCCCTGTCATCTTTCGCGGTCCTGACTGGTCCTGTGCGGCTGTGGTCACGTGTCACGGTCGTCTCCGTGGAGCCCCGTGCGCCCCCGCGCGCCGCTCACCAGTTGATCAGCTGTGACGTGACGCTACGACGACGATGAATTATGCATCAAAGATTCATGTCGCGATTAATACGAGGGGGAATCCAATTCTGCCTTTCACGACCTGATCATGATACCATTGAAATTCACTGGCGTCAAAATTGGGTCGCCAAGGCAGAATTGGAATCCCCCTCGTAACGTTGTCCTCTGCATGCTGCTCCCTGTCGGCCCAACCCGCCCCCGCCCGCCCCACCCGGGTGGACTCGTATCTCAGCCGAGCAGCGTCTTTGTAGTGCGACGAGGCAAAACGAACTCTTGAGTCTCTCAGTGTGTTCTCGAGATACGAATCGTCTGTTTGAGAACTGTGGCCGTGTTCGATTTGGCCCACTGTGAGTTCAGAACTCCATGTAAATATTGGGTTCCAAGCACACCCTGGACGCACTGTCTTTTCAATATTCATCAGAATTTTCAGGCATGGTGCAAAAGTCAAACAGAATTGTCCGGTTCCAATTCGCGAAGAAAACGTTTTGTGTGCTCTGCAAAATGCAGACGCACCCGAGGTCTGCAGGCATTCCTGTCGTGGACTCCAGAGGAATCAGCGATGTTCGGGATGGTTCCAACAGCTGACATGGGAAACAACCAACTGCCTCGTTTTTGCAGACATTCCAGTTGATTGGCTTTCAAATGAAGGTTTTCTCAGTTGCTTGGCTTTGTGGAATCTGTTCGAATAAGGCAGGAGTTCGACGCACGCGCGTTCCTTTTGGGCGGGACACTTTGTGCTAAACTGTGGTTTTCACTGCAACCCTTGTCCCCTGAAATGCTCGATTGAAGCCTCAAACAAAACAACCGAAACCCTTTCGTTGAGCACTTTCGAAAAGCAGGCTTTTCACTCCGCTCTTCCCCTGCACACAGAGCATTGTTTTTACAATCAAAAAGCTAATTACAGCCTGTTTTGACACACTGCAACGACTGTTATCAAAGCTGTAAATCATTTCAAAATTCTGCTTGTTTCTCGCGGAACAGGAGATTGAAAGCATTCAGAAAGAATTCCATTAGTTCGCGGCGGAAGTGTAGCGTTTGCAGAAGTCGGCGCATGCGTCGACGCCGAGCTCCATTAATTCCACACGTCTCCATTAGATTGGCGCGCACGTTGGACAAACATCCAGTCTGTACCGCCGTCCTCCGCCCCGGCTGCGACACTGTGAAAATTCGCACTTCAGCTGTGATTTGAAGTCCATTGTGGAGACGACCAGGATGAGGGTCTCTGACCACTGGTGGGAGGGGTCGGGCCTGCAACACATGGACGGGGTCTTTCACATCTGAGTGAGGGTCCTGACACTGGGTGGGCTTTTGACACCGGTGTGTGGAAGGGTCTGCAACACACCGGGGGTTTGACACCTTATTTGGGGCTTGGACACCAGGGTGGGGCTTGGACACCTGTGTGGGTTTTTCTGACACTTGGGTGGAGCCACTGACACGGGTGTGGTCGCTGACATTTGGGCGGGGTCTCTGACACCCAATGAGACAGACTCTTCTCTCACAGTGTGCTCCGCTTCTGCTGCCTTTACTCAAACAGGGAATCGCACTTCTCCGCAACTTTCCTCCACGTGTTTGACAAATATTCTCCGTGTAAAATGATCGATTGTTTCATTTCTTTCTGAATCATTAAGTTATTGGTTGCATCAATATGGAGCGGCTCTCTGTTTCGTGCCTCCGCGACGAGCTGTCTTCATTTCGCTCACGGACGATGGTGGGCGGCGGGGACGGAGTCAGGGGGCGGCGCGGGACAGGGGTGTAGCGCCCCCACCCCCTCACAAGAAAGTTTCGCTTCGGGCGCAACACAAACTATTTCATTTCTGCAAAGGTTTCCCTTTTGCCTGTGGTTTGGTTTTCTTCAAAGTTGAAAATGGGCTCGCTTTTGGGTCGGGCACCCCTCCCCCCGACCAGAACCGGTGCGCCCCTATGGTGACGCCAAACCAAGCAAAAATCACTGGATTTGGTCCTCTGACAAGGGGAGCTTTGTTGGAAGCCATGATTTTCAAGCTTTTGTGATTACATCTGACCAATTGTGATTTTGTACTTTTGTCTGGATACACGACCAGGAACATGGCCGGTTTGATCAGAGAAACCAGCCAGGGATTCCAAGGGAGCTTCATCTTTTGTTTGAAAAACAAACATGCGTGCATGGGGAAGCAGAATAAAGACGACACTGTGGCACGTCCATTCTCAAACGGGCCACGCTGTAACTCCACATTCCCAGAACACGAATCTGCGCATCAGTCGCCGCGCCGCTTGGCTCGGTGCCGCCGGTTCGATGGCGGAGTCAGAGATCAGCGATAAAGCAGCGCCTTTATTGACTCCGGTGTCATCGCGCCCCGGATCATTAGCGAGCTTTACAACTGTTTTATTGTATGATTATGATGGCTGCTCATCAAATGATAATAGATGCGCATTGATCCGGGGACGGCGAGACGATGCGCGTGGAGGCCCCTCCGGACGCTGGTGTGGTGGGGGGCCAGGGGCGTATCCAGGGCCCGAGGTGGCGGCCCCAGGCCCGGTCACTCTCATACACTCTGCACAGGCAGCCACAGCAAGACTCACCTCCTGACGAGCGTTTCGCCACAGAACATCAAAATTGACGCGAAAATGGGGACTTTGTATGGAGTCTGATATTTTGGAGAGGGTATCACAATGTCGCGCCCGTGGAGATGGGGATCCTTGCAAGCATACCCACGCACACACACGCACACACGGATACGCACACGCACACACCAACGGAAAACAAAGTTGTTTTCGCAGAAATCAGCTGTGCATCTTGGAATCCCAAATGCGGAGTCGCCTCACACACACACACATCACACGCACGCACGCGCACGCACACACTTGGCGCTATTGAGCAGAGAATGTTTCGAATTTTGCAGGGTTCAACTTGGAAGTTTGTGTCCACACAAGGTGTCAAACGCAAATCCTGGATCAAGCCTTGCACCTGGCTCTGCAACTTCCAGTCATGGGAATTTGACGCTGGTCTGACCGGCTCAATCAAAGGGAGAATCCCGTCCGATTCGTCATCATTGTCTCCGCTAAAGAGTGGTCGTTCCCACTGAGCCCTCCCGGGCTGTGGCTCTCCCCCTCCCGGGGCCGGAGCCTTCCCCCTCCCGGGGCCGGGGCCCTCCCCCCTCCCGGGGCCGGGGCCCTCCCCCCTCCCGGGGCCGGGGCCCTCCCCCTCTCGGGCGGACGCAGCTCTCTCCCCGGGACGGATGCCTTCTTCACGTGGTCTCCATCCATCAATCCTTCCACGGAAGACAAATCGCAATGGCGCAGTTCCACTGTCGTTCGCTCTCGCGGATTCAGCATTGAAGTCGGAGACAACGGTGGATGCCAGTCTCCATCTTTGAAAAATTTAACACGCAGACAAGAAAACTTTTGTGCGTGCGCCGTAAAATTGAATCTTGAGGCACATGTGTCGTCCGTAGTCAGCAGGCTCAGGCCCCTGCTTCACCTGGATCCAGCACATGACCCAAGCGAGGACGCAGCACTCGTGCGAACAGGAGACGCACCCGGTGCGGACTGAGGCTTTTGAGTGACGCAAGTGAACGATCGTGCGGTCACAGAACGCCACTCAAAACGATCAGTCGATCAGGTTTCTTGAGGAAACGCGATGAGAAGTAACGACTTGCAGCCACGTAACGGCGTCATTCGACTCTCAGGGAAAAATCACCATCAACAGCGCATCTCGTTTGTCTCTCTTGTTGATGCACCGAGCGTAGGTCTTCAAACATCCATTTCCCATTGGATTCTACTCTGCGGTGGAGTCGAGCTAAATCCTGTGGATGTGTGCAAAAATACGTGGACAGGGTACCTCTTCTCGTTCATGGGAGCGGATCTGGGGGGTCACTCTGAGCTCTGAAAAGTTCACATCAAGTTGGCACCAACAATTTTTATGCCTGTGGTGAAATAGTAGAGGGAACAAACTTCGTTTGTTCGCCCGCTGGATCTGCGCTGAGAAGCAGTGTTCAAAGTTTGTTCGCCCTTCAGATAAAAACTGCACTGAACATACTTGCCCCACCGCAGCTCGTATCAGTGAGTGAAGCACAATGATTGTTCGCAGTGCGAGTCCGCAATGCCCCTGGATCATGCAGTCTTATCAGCGAAATCTATCGATGCGCTCGCTGTGTTTGGAAAATTACTCACAGACACCGAGCAGTCGATTTACGAGCGCCGAGCGCGCTCGATCGGGATCGATACACCACAGGTTCGGGGAGTACCCGAGTGTGCGTGCGTGTGCGTATGCGTGTGTGCGCCATTTGTGTGCCGCATTGTGTGGGCCATGTGTGCTGCAGGGGTTGGTGTGCACGTGTGTACCGTGTGTGTGTATGTGTCGAGATCTGAGTGATTCGACACGTAGATCTACACGTGTGTGTGTGTGTGTGTGTGTGTGTGTGTGTGTGTGTGAGTGTGTGTGTGGAACAATACCGCACGAAGATGGAACAGTGGTTCCATTCCAGGTCTGAGGAACAAAATGCGTGAAGCTGTCTAAAAGAGGAGAAATCAGTCCGCGATTTGGTCCTGATGCCTCTGGCGTCGGGTTTCGAACAAAGTCCTGTGGGCACAGAACCAGGGTCCCAAAACAAAATGACACCCAGACGCAAACTGAGAGCCCAATACACACAAGCACACACACACACATACACACACACACACACACACACACACACACACACACACAAACTGCAGCCACTGAGACACGTCCCTTACATTGGAACGTTGATCGGATCAACCGGTTTCTGATCACAAAACGCCCCAACACACCAAAAATAAAATTGAACGATGACCAAATGCAACATGAGCAACAATGTCTCAAGAACATCGTGTGCAAAACAAAAGGATCCGAATTCACGGTCGAATGGAGCCTCGCAGGAGATGAGCCTCGAGACAGGGACGCGACAGTTGAGGAAGCGAGCTCTGCGCGGTGAGTTACACACAGAAGGCTTCTCCATCAAACTGCTGTCAAACGGCAATCCGAATCCCGCTGCTGCCAAATGTGACAAACAAGCAGCGATTCAGAGATAGGACCTTTTTACAAGGGGTAATATTCCTTAATGGGCAGATCATGAATAATAATTTGACGATGGATAATATTCCGCTTGAGAATGACAAATCTGGGAGAAGGGCCGCAAATCCCGTGTGACCAGAGCAAATTGTCTGCCAGATTCACTTGTATTTGGATCAGGTGAGGAAAGCGTGGGTTCTATGGGAAATGTGGCTCTGCTTGTTTTGTGGGTCAATGTAGTCAATAGAATTTCCCCGTTCATTTCCGCAAAAGATTCAATCTTTCGTCACAGAGAGAAATTCTGCATTGAAATTGTGAATCGTCAGACCAGGTGCGTGCAACGATTGGCGTGTGTGTGTGTGTGTGTGTGTCTGTCTGTCTGTCTGTCTGTCTGTCTGTCTGTCTCTCTGTCTCTCTGTCTGTTTGCTTGTCTTTCTGTCTATGTCTGTTTGCGTGTGCGTGTGTGTATGCGTGTACGTGTGTTCGAGTTAGTGTGCGGCATCGAGACACGAAAAATGTCACAAAAACGCACCTCCTTCAAAACGTCGCGATGTTGTTATTTCACCAGCACAATATCGAGGAAAGCCCCTTGATGCCGTTCTCGGCTCCATGCGCAGCGATCGGGTCTCTCGCGCTGTCCACTTCCACAGAGATTGCGCGCGTCGCATTCATTCCAGTCAGGACCGCGACGAATCTATCTCTCTCTGTCTCAGCCAAACCCAATTTGCCCCATCCACCACTCGTTTGAGGGAGCTTCATGGAGCAGGCATCTTTATCCGGACCGCTGTGCGCAGTCCTGATTTACAGCGATGTAATCTCGCGATGAGTCCGGGGTCGTGTTCAACGGATCTGGGGACCAGAGGCTCGAGATTTACTCAAGGGAGGAGAGAGGCCGTCACAACATGGGAACATGCACCTTTTTGCACCTGACAATGGCGACTCCAGTGGATCCAGGACTGGGGTTGGAGGGGCAACCCGAGACCAACCCCGTGCTCCCATGAAATCAGCCGGAGCGCAGACTGGTTGTCAGAGGCTCAAGGGTGACACTGGTTCAGAGGTCCGGTTACTTGATTCTGCGTCTGGTTTTGTGGCAGTCAGATTCAGATTCTTTTGCCCTTTGGGCTCCACTCCAACGTTTCTTGGTTGGGGTTTCAAAGTGCAATTTGGTCTGTCACCTTGTCTTGTGTAAGAGCCGTGACCCCTTGTCCTGTCTCTGCCAAGACCTGGGTGGCATCGACTGAAGTCTCCCAACGTCCCCGTGCTGGGACGCGCAGTTTGCCTTGACATGTGATTCGCCACCAGGCGCGCAGTTTTTCATCCATCTGTGGAGTGGCTCTGTCCTGTCTGGTGAGGCCCAGCCACCTTCCTATCAAAATGGATTTGGCCAATACCAACCATTTCCCAGCAAAACCAGTCCAGGGCCCTTGAAACGGAGCATCCTCCTCAAACTGAGAAGCCTGGGACGAACCAGCCTCTCTCATCCAGCCAAAAACACACACACCAAGATGAACACTCGAGTTCCTTTGATTCGCTCATTTTCTGGCCCTGTGCATCATGGGCAGCCGACTTGGACAAACACACCTCGGGCGGAACTGGCGGTGCAGCGCCCGAGAATCAATGCAGGGCCCGCGCACTCTAAACAGATCTCATTCAATTACAAACACCGTTTCATCTGCGTCGACTCCATTGGAATGTCGCCTCCGTTCCTCTTGCTCAGTTCACAGCTCTTTAGGGCGGGGGCGGATCCTTCGGGTGGGGGCGGTAGGGCCCGCCCATCCTGACCACCACAATGCCAAAATTGTTTCAGTTTAGCGTGTCAATTGTTTCCATTGTTGAAGTGGGGCCGGCCCACAATCGGGGTCGGAACGCACGGCAGATCTATCCTGTGCAGTCCATGGCCAAAGATTCCGGTTGAGTAGTTTGTCAACTTGACTCGACATTGAAAGCGCAATGGAAGTGTGTGGTGTCTCAAATCTGTTCAGGCGCAAGACGAGAGTGGATCCAGGAGTGGGCCAACAGCCTCACACACACACACACACACACACACACACACACACACACACACACACACACACACAATTGGGACCTGAGGGCGTGTCCCCGTGTCCAGGATTGGTTTGACGGGGTCGACCAACCATGGGATCCCGACCCTCCTCAGTCACAGGTTCACAGGGAAAAGTAAACGTGCACCCTGAGAGCACAAACCTCGGGAATCTCACGCTTCTGATAACGCAGGTGCGACAGCTGAATAGAAACGCCTTCAAACACAGCACGCGCAAAACTGCGCGTGGAATACAACCAAGCATCGATTGCACAAAAAGGAATGCTCAGGATTGCTTTTGGTGACAGCATCCAGATTTCTCTGTGTTCTGACAAATTGGGAAAATACGGGAACAATAAAATTCCCGACTTGAATATTGCATGCGCACCTCAAATGTTACATCACAGCGCTGCTCTTTAGTTCTTCCCCTTACGCTGGCAGATCCATTTCTCAGTTTCCGTGGAAACCCCCCTTTTTTGTCTGACACTGCATGGAAGGCCTGTTACACAGTCGAAGCGTTGTGAGTTCCGTTCCTGCACAAAATGGGTTCATCGCACCTCTTATTGGCACTAGCCCATCTTGGACGCTGCCCGAAACGCATCCCTGGGCACGTCGCAAGCGGTGACGCCCGTGCCATCCGACGCCCATTCACATCCCATGTTTGGAAGCGCCCACCCGTTGACTTGTGCCGACGCGACGCGCGACGCATCCCGTGCAAACCTGGGCTGAGGGAAAACGCCAATGATCGTGTGGTCGATACGCCGCCGCACGTGAAGCACTCGCGACAATTACCCGCGGAGAGGCAGAGAATCAGGCAGTCATTACCGACTCCGCCGCGTGGAGTTCTCAACGTCAATAGGCACGTTTAGCCACGGTGCATTTCGTTGCGTGGTCCGTGTGAAACACACGTAGAAGGTTCAAGGTCCAGACTTGCTCAACAATGAACCAGGGAAACGTGGATCCAAGGGTCCTGAGGGTCATAGACATTCACCCGAAAACATCTTGTGCCGGATGCACCTTTTCATTGGGTGTTCATTTCCGGAACAAATTGGTCTACGCCTTTCGCTTGGGTGAAAACGGCACAGTGCTGAGAGCCTCGCCCATCGCACCTCGGCTCGATCCCTAATCCCGTCACATCGGGCCGGTGGACGGCGATATCCCAGCGGTTCGGAGGCAAGACCAGGGACGGGGAGCCGGGGCCCAGGGACGGGGCCTCATCGCTACGCTCGGCACGGACGCAGCGAATCACACTTTTTGTACCAAACAATATGTCACTCCGTATTTACAGACACTGTCAAAAAGTAAATTTTCTGAAAAGATATCTTGGGCACACTTCTGCTTTTGCTTTCTAGTCGGGCAAAATGTTTCAAAGAGGCGTGGCTTCATTTTGCGAATGAAACGTCGAAAACGGGGACCGGATGGCAAAGCAGTCAGCAGGTCCCAGTGGTTGGAGAACGTCGAATGGGGAAATGAGCAACCACGTTTTTCCAGCGGTGCGGTGGGCCCCAAGCAAATTCACCAATGTGGCCGTAAATTTGGTTGTCTGTGCCACTGGTCTGTCGAGTGGGGAACGTCGGCGTAGGAATCTGCTGCAACATCCCCATGCGGTGTGTTCTGAACCTGGTCACGCAAAGAGAAGCTGTTTGCAGAGTGCGGTATGAGGGATATTCCGCTGGAGTGCTCCCTGTTTGTCATTGATGTAGCTGTGTCTGATGATTGGCAAACAAGTCCGTGTGGTGGCGAATTAAGCAGTCAAAACACTGGCCCCAAGGTCGGCCCGGCAGACAATGGAGCTGTTGAATTGTCTCTTCCTCCTTTAGCTGAAGGGGTTGTTTGGAGCCGTTGAACTCCAAGCCGGATCAAGGGGACCAGCAGCTGTTTCCCCCCGGATCCAGGGCTTCCTGCGGTGATCCCCTGCAGAGGGACTGGGCAACCGTCTTCCTCTGTCCCTTGAACACCAGGTGCACAGTTGGCCTGGACCCACATCAGAATCCAGTATGACTCAAAAACCCCAACCCCAGACTTGTTGGAGGCACCACGTGTGATCCTGTGGGCTGAAAGGCTTTGACAGTTCAACGCAACATGAGCCTGGCTGACAACTTTCTTGTTTGGCTTTGGCGACATCCCTTGGTGTTGTGCAAAGGAAATGCAGAACCATGCCAGTGGGGCCCTGTTCCCTTCGGCAATTTTGAAAAACAGAGCGTACATAGAGCTCCCCTTGCTGGATCCACTGCCAGTGTGTATTCCCGATTGCTTCTCACGACAAAAGCAAATCTGCGCATCCTGTGAGTGGGAATCACATAGCAGTGGGAAATCGCAGGAACAAGTCAGTCAATGACAAAACGCATGAGTTTTGTCAATTGCGACTGAACGAGACGGGGGAGACACGCGATTCCCATTGATCGGCGGGACGCGCGGGGTCCACGCGATCTCACGGTCGTCTTTGAGACACAGACCCCCGAATCGCTTTCTTGAATGTTTCATGCAATGCAAATATACCAGACACCGTTATGTTTGCTTCAAAGCCCGGCCGCTTGACATGCTTTGAGTTTGGATTGAGCAACAGATGCAAGGCCCCAGAGCGAGCGAAAGACGATTTGCCATGATGTGTTTGTCAGCGTCTGTTTGAATTCGGCTCAGACCCAGCAGTGGAAGGCTTGGTGCGTGCTGCAGCGCTCGGTCTCAAGCAAGGAGCTCTGGGAGGGAGTCACACTGTGTTTCCTTGGGAGCCACATGTGAATGTTGCACAAATCAACGTGCAAAACGCAACTTCGTATTGGATCCAGAACTTTGGTGTGCGATGACCCAAATGGGACGCCAGATTCCATCATGTCCAGGCCCCTAGATCCGGAACAGGCAAAGGCGTTTGTGCATCATGCCGCTGTGTGTGTGTGTGTGTGTGTGTGTGTGTGTGTGTCTGTCTGTCTGTCTGTCTGTCTGTCTGTCTGTCTGTTGATCCATGAAGGATGGAACGGCAATAAATTTCACCAAAAGGGTGAATGACCGGGTTATCCGAGCACAACAAAGAATAAAAATATGTTCTTCCCTGCACATGTTGACAAACCATTTGCGCCGCATGACTTGGCTCGGTCCCCGAACGCTTTCCACGTGTTTGACCACGTGACAGTGAAGCGGACCGGACACGTCGCTAATGACCACACAGGGACGGCACCGAGCAGCCATTGTTCAACACACGACTCATCCACGTGATGAGACACGGTCATTCATCACAGGCTCGTTCTGTGGACAGGGACTCTGGATCATCCATGACAGGTTTTTCATGCATGAATGCAACTCCAGCCACTGTCTGGAAAAAAGTTTGTTTTTGCTGGGTAATGATTCATTTGTTTTCGATTCATTCGCATGCCTGCACATAGCTGGAGAACAGCTGAACAACTTTGTCCTTCAAGTGCGAACTTGTTTCGGTGGAAACTTTTCTGGGCGATGATTCAGCGAAGACAAGGAGCTCCCCAACCCCCACAAAGAACATTGTAACTGCAGTTTTGCAAGTTGGGCCCCACCTAAGTGTCAGGCTCCCCCACCTGACTGCACCCTGCAACCGACCATGCAGACTGCTGCACGTTCTGTTGATCCCTTCTGCAAGAGAATTTGAATTTGAAGCAACAAATTCACAGCTTCGAAAAAACATTCGTGGGAATCCACAAATTTAATGGAATTTTGCTGCAGTGTTTCCCGTCGGTTTATCAGAGACCAGCTCCCCCTGATCAGGCATCACCACTGGGGACTCCGCTCCCAACTGCGCACACAATACGTCTCCGCTCCACAGACCCAGATCTGCCTCCCCAGCCCAGCACATCTCTCCCTCCATCTCCAGCCCAATTCAAACCTGTAATGGACTTCCATTCTTCCCGCCCCACCCAGACCTTCAGCACCCGACTCGCCCAATCAAATTCCGCCCCAGACGCACGCCCGCTCGAGGCAGCGCAGGCAATGCTGTGATTTCAATCTGTCGCTGGAACCTTGAAAAGTAAATCTCAGACGCCAGGATTGATGGCTCGAGACTTGCTGCTTTGGGACCTGATTTGAAGCCTCTCATCTCTGGCGGATCCAGGGAACCGTGGAGCCTTTCCGTCTTGACCCCAAACAACATTACACGCCCCATCGTTCTGCTTTGTGTTGCAGGTGCACAAACTGTTTTCCTTTCTACCTGTAAATTTTGAACTTGCAGTTGGCCCCACTGACCCCGAAAATAAATCGATTCACACACACACACACACGCACACACACGTACACACACAATTCTGAGAGGCCGAGGGTCGGACACCAGCTGAGACCGAGGTCGCCCATTGCTTGTAACCTCAACCCTGGATCTGCCAGAGAGATAAATTTGCTCCTTTGGAACCTGATTCGAAAGTTCTCATTGAGACAAGAGCTGCGGAGAAGATTAAATGCACTGCAGCCCACCTTTGTACGGGAAGATCAAACAACAGCGCAGACAGATTTCAAAATGGCAAACGTGCAGCGAGGTCCCTGATATGCCATTTGAAAGAGCAAGTGTGGTTCAGAGAAGGAAAATGTCGAGACATGTGTGTCATGTCTGAGAAGAAATGCGCAAGGAAATTTAATCTTTCACAAACACAGATTCAGAATTTGCGTGTTTTTGATAAATTTGACCAGCCAGGGCAAGGTCAAGCGGGATGCGTGGTCAGGGTGACCTCAAGTTTGACCACACGCATTTTGTTCAGTTTGCCTGTTTTCCCAAAGTCCCAAGACCATCCAGTTTTAATGGCGAAATAAAGGAGATTGATTCCAAATAAACAAGGCGTAACCTTATCACCTGGAATCAGAGCACCATTTTCCCATCATCTAAATTGATATTAAAGTTGCATTTATCTCGAACGTGATTGGCTGTCACTCAAAAGGAGTCGTCCTGTCTCTTCACGCACGCTGCGTCCGGATGGGACGGTTCCGAGAAAACGGCCCTGATCTGATGACGGGTTGATCCCCCAGATTTGGCCTCCCATTTCCCTTTTGACTCACGTCGCAGTTGGGTCCTAAAAGGAGCAATTGGCTCCTCTGAAGGCCGCGAATTTAGGGGTGGATCCAGGATTTGGCTTGGGCCCTGACTCCTGCGGAAGCCATTTCAAATGTCAAAGCAATACATGGGGAAGCACAAGAAAGCTAACAGGTGAATCAATGTTTTGTTGTTCAGGGGTCAGGTGTATCGGGCCCTGGATCCGCTCAGTGTCCCTGGGCCTCAGGCCCTGGATCCGCTCCCCCATGTTCGGGGACCAGGTGGACCAGGCCCCATGACCCTCAGATCCTCCCCTGACATCCTCAGCCCCTGGGCCTCAGGGCCCTGGATCCGCCTCTTCCATCCCTTTGTTCACCGTTGAATGGTCCAGATCGGAGCTGCAATCTTCCCGCCCACATTTCACTCGGTTGGAGAGCTCCAGGGGCGGATCCCAGGGGCGGGGCCTTGGAACCAACTCCCGACTCACCCAGTAAACCACAGCCTTGACATGTTTGTTATTCCAAACTCGGAATATGCCCTTCTCACTAAATCCAAGATCCTTTCCAGCTTCCCACCCACCATTCACGCAACTCAGCAGCAGAAGCACCCAGGACCCACCGACACATGCAGGCCCCCGGGCTGTCTTTAACTGTCAAGTGTTATTCGATAAATAAGTCAGCAACGCAGGGAGGGGGAAACACGGAATTATCCACAGCTGATCGCTGCCCTGAGGCCTCGTCCCGACAGGTGCCTTTCTTTCTTAACTCTTTCCAAGTGCGTGTAGTTTTCAACATGAAGTGCTCGCACTGACAATGCGTTTTCATGCTTCAGCCTTGACTGGAATGTTCAGGGTCAGCAAAACTCACGACATGTTCCAGACCCTGGTGACACAGATACAGATCAACAGGCAGTTTTACACAGTTCTTGCTGTCACCAACCACGCAGATCAGGCTGCCCGCTCCACAGCGCATGAAAGATTGAGGGAGGAAGCAGCGCGACCTGAGGACCATGTCATCCTGCTGTCCCATCAAATATTGAGGTCCAGGCACGCAGGACGCGGGATGCGGTGTGGGACACAGGATGCGTGACGCACAATTCCACTTCCGCTCGCCACGTGACTAGACGCTTCCCGTTTCCCCCTGACACGGCCAGTTGTGAGCAGCGAACTGAGAGGATCAAGGTGTTTTCAGCTGCGGGCTTGGATTCAGGCCTGGAGCACAGGATTGGGGACTGGGGGGTCAGGGGCCAGGGCTCACACTTTGGGCCTGTGGACTTGAGGCTTCGTGGGCAGGGGTTTGAGCTTTGGAATTTGCAGTTTAGAGTAAGGGGCTCGAGGTCAAAGATCAGTGTTCCTGGACAGCTTGGTTGTGGGCCAAGACCAAAAGTAGAAACAAATGCCACGTCCCCTCAGTGTTCTTTGCTCTCGAGAACCGAAACGACACTTTGCGAGTACTTTTGGTCACAGCGAGTATGTTGCTGACGTACCCGCGTCCCCACCCATGCAGAATCGGGGGACGATATTTAGCTGGACTTTATTGGAGCATTAGCTCTCGTTTATATTGTATTTATTGTTTTATTATGGGGACTTTGTGTGTTTAGGAGTCATTGGGCTGTTGGGATCGGGGACGCGGGGTATAATTACGCGCTACGTTCCATTAGTCGATTTCCATTTGATTCCCGTGGATCAGAACGACTGCTGATCCGCCGCAGGGCTCGACTGGTACATGTACTGCGGGAGCGCGTACTCGGTGCCTTGGGTGGGGTTAGATCCTGGTTCACTCTGGGTCAGGCTGGAAGGTGCGGATCCGGGGAGAGGACATACGTGGTGACTCACTCACTCACTCACACACACACACACACACACACACACACACACACACACACACACACACAAGAAGTGGTCCACCCAAAGCAGAAACTTTTACCTTGTAAAAGTGACTGCGAAACAAAAGTAGGCCAAGCCCGCACATTGCCCCTGAATGCGACCCCAGGAACGAAACAGGACCACGGATCAACTTGCCTCAGGGCAACCGGAAGCTCAGAACCGTTGTTCTGTCCCGCTGCACGAGAGAAATCTGGTCCGAACCCAGAGCACCAAAACAGGACTTGGTCAAGGGGGCGACCCCTTGGCAGGACCAGCTTCAAGTTTGAATATTCCCCCGGGAACCAGGAGCCTGGGACCCCACCCCTTCCGACATCCACCACCGACTGTCGTCCCGAGCACACTGAACCGAGGCACCGCTTGAGATTTGATAAGTGAGGCTGCGGCTCCTCTAACTCTCTTCCACCTGAGATGCCGCCGGCCCCGCGCTGCAGCCTCGACCTATAAAAGCGCCATAAAGTGTCCCCGTGATCTGACTAAGCACGTGATTAGCAGGAATTATTGTCAATAGGGAAAGCGCCCTGCCTCTGTTTTTATTGCTAATTGTCTCCTTGACTGAGACAGACCGAGAAACATTGATGCTTTTCCGATGGTCGTCGCCAGTCTTGGATTCTCTCTGCCGAGATGATCTGTCTATCTCCCATCTTGAGAGGCGCCACCATTCAACGCGTTTTATTTTCAAAAAATTTCTTCCGTTTTGATCTCAATCAAGAAGCGATACCTCAATCTATGCAGCTGCAGACCCAGGGGCGCAGGATCCGTCCCTGCTGCGGATCAACAGAGAGAAGCTCCCGGTGGCGCTTGGCTGTCTGGGGGAGACATTTTCTTTGGCCTGTGGCGGACACAGGGCTTGACCAAGAGAGGAGGATTCTGAATTTACGTACATTGCCAACCGTGACTTTGTTGTGCCAGAAAGAGCAAGACAAGCCACACCCAGAAAACAACGACCCATACTTCCTGGAGCTGCCCCTGTCGCTGGCACACTCAAGCTCTGCGGTTGCTGGACTTGAGCCCCACCTGCTGGGAACTTCCCGTTGCACTGAACAAACTCCACAATTGACCCGGAATTTTCTCCTCCAATTTCCTCATTTCGTGACAGGATTTGACTGTCATTGACACAAGTCAGGACGAATTGTTTCGCACTTTGGCAAGTTGGGGTATCTGTGCCAGGGACAACTCAACAGTTTGTCAAACTGGTCGAGAGGAAGGGACTTAGTTTTGGAGACTGCACGTCTCTGACCAATGGACCTGACGTGGTGCAACCCCGACGTGACGGGTGAAATTTGCGCGTCTCACGTTGCTTTATCTCTCTGTTGTCTCCACATGAACACGATATTCTTCCGTCCTCCATGATATTCGTCGCTTCTGGTTGAGTTGGTCGGAGACGGAGACAATTCCGCAAAGAGTCCTGCTCCATCCAGCGGATCAAGAATCGAGGCAACGAGTCCGACCTCGGTCTCAGCCTGCGTTTGATCACAACAAACGGAAATGATGTTATTTTCGGGGCCCCTGGCCCTGTTGTTCCCCAGGCCACCCAAACCAAAGTCCCCAGTGTCCTCCAGTTTCCAGGCTACCATGCCCCCTCCTCAATCTCTGAGTCACGGCCCCTGAGCCCCTGGTGCTCCCAGGCCCACAGGCCCAGGCCCAGGCCCACAGGCCCCCAGACCCAGGCCCCAGGCCCAGGCCCAGGCCCAGGCCCACAGGCCCAGGCCCACAGGCCCAGGCCCAGGCCCAGGCCCCAGGGCCCCGGCCCCCGTCGCCACGGGCCAGAGAGCGCGGACCGGGGGCGAGGGCGGAGGGCGCGGGCGGAGTGGGGGGGGGGGGGGGGGG
>JAAUXT010069616.1_pt1 | contig 17269 bp, 22 predicted proteins | sample 7278171 | NCBI WGS metagenome assembly JAAUXT01 (sample SAMN14350112, study PRJNA611818) | marine sediment metagenome | isolation source: surface marine sediment (1.8m) | place: French Polynesia: Moorea | collected 2018-08
CTGGCCAGGGGGGTTGGGGGTGGGGGGGGGTCGGGGGGGGGGCAGGGGACATTTTGGTCCAGCTGCCATATACTGCATTACCACATGGTGCTTTGCCCTAAAGGGACTTCGCACAAAAATGCGACAGTTCTCAGTTGCCATCACTGGAAAATGTCCACACGAACGTATAATTTCCTGTGCCACCCCACACCTTTGTGTACGTGCGAGTTTTGTCAAAACAACAAGACAAACGAATCAAGGACCCTGCAGCGGTTGTGACACATCAGGTGCAGCAGAATGCCTCTGTGTCACGAATCTCGCAACAGTCATCTGCACTGGAGTCACATCTGGAGAAGCATGCATCTGCAAGTTGTTCTGACACGTTTATCTTTCCAACAAAAGCAGCACTTCGCGATGACAGGTGGCTGAAGTGCTCCAGCGAGCACATGTGCATTTCTCTGGGCATCAGCAAAACACCCTTGATTTTAGTTGCATTTATGCCAGTTGCTCAGCAAGGTAGCTCATCCGAAGCAGACGAAAGTTTTGCTTTGATGCTGAAAGTGGTGTGTTCCAAACAAACCTTCTGTTTACTAACATACAACATGTAGGAACCTGTTATCTATGTTCTTGCTCTGTCTGAAGTAAAACACTGCTTGTGGGTACTAATTATATCGGACTGATGAATGCGGTGAAGAAACGTGGCCAATTTCTTCTTTTAGTTTCCTCTCGTACAAGGCCGACTTTCTCTGCAAATCCGGAGTTTTGGTCCACACGAGGAATCTCTAACAAGAACCCTGTCGGTGCTGACACACGCGCGTTGCATCTCGCATGACCTTTACAAGGAATTCCAATGTGACCACCAAGTGTAACCATTGAGGTTTCACATTATTTTCCTGATCCTGCATCCAGATCATTTGGAAACAGAGGGTCAGCGGTTGCACGCCGGAACAGTTTGTAAAATCGTCAGATTTTGCTGAATCTGCACACATTATCACCTGAAATTGGAACACCGCCTCCCCTCCCCCAAATTTTGAAATGGGAGTGAAGCATTGATACTCCACAGTGCGCTGAACATTTGTTCGATGGCAATCAAAATTTGGAAATTGCCTTGCACATGATTCAAGAAGTGCGTAAATCTACTCACAGGGCTCCGCAGAAACAGCTTCCGTGGAACTGGTGCAGGCTGACCAACAGTGTACTTTTGAAAGATCTGGTATTGACTTTCAAATGCCATTTCTCTGGGCAAACAGGGATTAACGCAAAACAAGACAAAACATGCGCGAAGATGTTCCTGACCGAACTCGACGTACGGCTCCCACTTCACTCAATCAGAGATTGAATCTGATAACTGTGCATCCGACAACAGTGCATCGCTTCTGACTCTCAACACCTGTAACGGTGACATACATTTTCAGGATCCAAATGACGATCCAAATTTTCGCGTGAACAAAAAGCCAAGTTGCTGTTTCGCCCACCATTGCCAGGAAAGTTTTGTCACCGACCAGCCATCATGGACTAGATGGCCTGAACCCAGGCACAGCACTTCCAGGGGGCCAGAAAAAAGGAAATTGGACATGACCATCAAACGTGGCAAACGACGAAAGACCAGCAAGTCATCATTCTCCACAACCTTCATCGTACACAGGCGCGTCCGAATCAGCGAGCCTGTGCAATGCACTGGAAGGTGGAGGGGGAAGGGTGCACTCAAAGTATCTATGAAATGTTGCACCCGAACTTACCTGACTCCAGTTTGAGGTGCTTTTGCACTGTTCAGGGTGCTGCAACCAAGTGTGCAGTGTGTGAAAGCACCAGAGGTGGAACTGGACAAAGGGACGCTACTACTAAAGAGCTGCTGTCACTCCCGAAGTACCAAAGACTCAGCACTGAACTGAGGTGCAGAAACAGGCCGAGGTCCCTCTCAACACAGGTCATACTCCAGGACCGAAACTTGTCCACAAGGGTGAGGTGTGGGTGGGTTCAAGCCCTGGTGGCCAGCCACTATAGATAGCATAGGTTCTTCCTTGGACTTCACCTGAAGTGTCCTGCCCTGGTACGAGGGCAATACTAAAACTCCTTTCCGTCATGTTTGGGCAAGTGGGTCGTGTCAACAATGTCCTGAACTCAATTGTACAACAGAATGACAAATAAGTCATCGACATGTGAAGAAAACACGACCCAAATTGCCAAACATGACGGAAAGGAGTTTTAGTATTACCCTCGTACGTACCTAACCTGGGGGGGGGGCACCACAAGCGCCTGTGCCGGAACCGCTTCCCCCTGCAGACAGCTCAGGTCACACCTTCACACCTTTGGTCCGACCCTGGGCACAAAGACGCCCCCCCCTCTGTGGGAGTGCAGACACACACAGACACACGCACAGACACGGACCAAAAATGATTCGACTGAGTGCGTAGAAAGTGACGCCCAGCGGCGAACTGCGCGTGAAAATGTTTTTCCACGCTCCAGGGAAATAGATCTCGTACCCACAACTTGAACCGTTTTCCTTCTTCGCTTGCGGACCTGGGAACACTGAAATGCTCTTCGAATGGTGACTGAGCTTTGGTTGAACACTGCATGAACAATGCTTCAGCTCATTGAAACAAGAAATATCTAGATCTACATGACACGGGTGTGGCTGCGACAGTCTACAAATGCAGAGTCAGCTGTGTCCAGGAATTCAGAACAGCATCCACAGACCAGTTCGTCTCACAAACCGTTCCACACAGAACAAATGCATCTCCATCAACATGTGCAGCACACACGGACAAAATCTATGAGGGAAAACAACAAACTTACTCAAACTGTGGCCCGTATTTCTTCATTTATGCAATTTGTTCAAACTTTACTATTTACGGCGACAGCAGCAAAATCAACAGGAAGTCAATTTTTTGCCTTGATACACAGATGTTCCTCTATTATCGCGCACTGGAGAATTCTGGTTGCGGAGTGCCTTTTTGATGTTTTTTGTGTGAGAAGTTGGGTTCTTTTTTGTGCTGTGTGAGTGTTATGAGATGGCTTTAGTAGTATATTTCGAGCAATCGCGTTTGACAACTCGCCAGGTGTGTGACACCCTGAGGCGACGTTGCTGTAGCTGCTGAGCAAACTTTTGGAAAATCTGCGATCTCACTGCAGTTCGAGATCTTGGTGGAATTCCGACCAGATCAAGACCAATGGGATGTCGCTGTGCTCCTCAAATGGATGGCCGCGTGTGTGGGCATCTCTCACCGAAATTCGCAAGAGTAGGTGATTGGTCATTCCACCCCCCACCCCCCCAGCTGGCCGAACTCCCTTTTGCCCAGGGCTTGCCGTTGCCGAGCGGAGGAATGGTGTGAATGCTGGCTTCTCCTGCAAGAGGATTGAAATGGCAAACAAATCTGCATTGCAAAACGTTCTCGTTCCGAAGGTCTGCGTCGTTCGTGTCGGAACCGATGGTGCAGTGACGACACCCGATGGAGATTTCGTGTGCTGAAAGCCAGTACGTGTTGCAACAAACATGTCGGAGAAGTGTGAGATGACTTCGGACGGCACGGACGAAACCGGATTTTCCTTCAACGCCAGCAGACACCCAATTTTGGAACTCTCACTCACGGGAGAACGGAGACGTGTTCTCAATGATGTCGATGTCATCAGTTTGGTGGATCTCACGGACGATTCTGTGCAACCTGATGAATACTCCACGACTGATTCAGAGGCGTTCACCATCAACGACCTTCCAGTTGAAATTCTGCACATTATTATGTCTCACATGACTCAGGTTGAGTTGTGTCAAAGTGTGGCCTCAGTGTGTAAATTGTGGAAGGAACTGGCTGATGATCCCATGCACTGGCAGCGGCTGGAGTTTTGCAAATCAGATGTCAGAAGTGGGACGTTATTGAAGTGTCTAGGTGTGGAGTACAGAGCAAAACGACTGAAGCACTTGACTTGGAATCACACTCTGCGGCTTGGAGAGGTACGCCGGTTTTGTTTTCTTCTGCAAATGCTGCGAAAGTTTTGGCTGTCCCTCGCAAGAACCATCTCCAGTCAACGGTTTATGAACCTCTGGCCGAAGATCTAAGTCAGACCCCACGAGCAGTTCAATGTTGAAAATCCAGGCATTGCCAAGTTTGTCTTTTCTTGCCCCAGGCCGAATTTCTGGGAGAAAATTGCAAACAGCTGCTGGACCTGAACCTGGGTTTCTGCGAAAATCTGGATGCGCAGCTGCTTACTCCGATCGTGCACGGCTGCCCACTCATCGAGACGCTCAACCTGGAAGGATGTTCTCTGGTCGATGAAAAGGCGATCAAGTGAGTCCCTGTCGTGTTTGGTGAGACACGCGCTCTTCGATGGAGCAAATGGGACAAACATCCGAACATTTGTCAAAGAGTAAACCTGGTGGCGAATTTGGAGCAAAAATCGTCAACATTCCGAAACCAATGTGTGAACCTGTTGCTCGTCTAAAAAGCCAAAATCGAAGAAAACATGCTCCGAAAATGTCTTGTTGGCAATCGCGGGACACATTTTTGGGATGCAGAAAAAAGCAGTTCGATCTTGTGTTGAGTACCGGTTCGTATGGTTTGCAGTCTGTTGTGCACTCTGCCGATGCTGTGCGATGTGAACTTGTCGCACTGCACTCGCCTCGACGACAACTGTGTCGTGCAGCTGGCGCGGTGTGTTCCTGTGCTCATCCGCCTCAACATCGACGGCATCGCGCACATCACAAACAGGTTGTGTCGTGGCACCATAGTTTCGATAAATACCGCCGCAGAATTGTCCGAAGGATGCAATTGACATTCAGTATGGTGCTTCTCTTGAAACGTGTAGACAGATGGAATGGAAAGAAAAACGCGTTTGACCAATGCCTTCATTTGCAGAGCGATCGCAGCGTTGGTGGAACATCAACGCGACTCTCTGTGCACCCTTGAGCTGGACGGGGCCGAACTGACGGACCGGAGTGTGGAGCTGATCGCGACGTGTCCACTGCTTTCGAAGCTCACGGTGTCGTTTGCGGAGCTGCTCACGGGAAGATCCCTCAAACACATCGGGGTACTTTTGAAAAACCTGAATGTTTTCTTTATTTGGTTGGAGAGTTTTGCGTAATCATCAACATTCTCGCAATGTTCCTTGGGATGGACATTGAAAGACGAACCTTTTGTGACCTCACGTAATCATCAACATTCTCGCAATGTTCCTTGGGACGGACATTGAAAGACGAACCTTTTGTGACCTCACATACACCAACGGCACAAATCAGTGACACGATATTGCGAAGCACAAAATTTGTTTGAGGCACGAAGTAATTGCCACCTGATTTATTCCTCACAGTCGATGTCCGGTTTGCAAGAGCTGATGCTGAAGAAGGGGAACGAGTTCCGCAGTGAGGAGCTGCTTCACTTGTTTCAAAAGGGACAACTGTCCAACTTGTGCAGTCTCGATCTCAGCGAGTGTACGCAGGTGGACGATGACGTTGTCAAGGCCTTGGTGAAGTGGTACGTGTTTGTGCGGTCCTTGTTTCTTTGAAGCGTCAGTGTTTTGCGTATGATGTAGAATTGGTGTTTTTGTGTTTCGTCTGTGGTGACGGCTGGCTCACCTTTTCTTTATTCAGTTGCGGCTCCAAACTGCAGCGTCTGAATCTGTGTTGGTGCTGGAACGTCAGTGATGATGGGCTGCAGGAAATTGTGTTCAACTGCAGGTGAGTTTACTGGTTCTTCACGAACGTGTAGAAACACGCGTTTTGTTTGTGCTGTCAACACGGACAGTTTTGCATTGTTTTTCACCACAGAAAAATGCGTCATTTGGACCTGTTGGGGATTGACAAGATGCAGGGAGACGTTCTGGTTGAGGTGCCGTACAGGATGCCCGAGCTGACCTTTCTCAACCTGCAGCAGTGCAATCAGGTACTAGATCCGTCTGGAACCGGTCTTGCAATAGGCAAACGGGCACAGGCAGACAGACAGACAGACAGACACACACACACACACACACACACACACACACACACACACACACACACACAGAACAAAAAGAGAAATCTGAGTTGCAGTTGAACCGCAAGGAAGAAAACTTTGATGCCACTTTTGTTGCAGATTCAGGACGACATTGTGGAGTGTATGGTTGGGCAGAAGCCGGACCTGGTCGCTGTCAACTACTACGGCGAAGAATTCTGCGCCGGGAGCGACGAGATGGACTTGTAGCAGAGGAAGATGGGCCAGTACCACAGCTGCCGAAATACATCAGATCGAGAAGCCTCAAAAACAATCAACCTTGAACTGGTCGTCACTGGTATGTCAGAATGCTTTCAGTACTTCAGGCTTTGCGTGACTCATGTGTTGACGACGATTTTGGAAACCTGCAGTCAGAAAAGTTTCTGTGATACTTTATGAGTTGAGATTTTGCGATGCGATTTTTGTCTGTAATTAACTTGATCAGTCGACGAAAGTGTGGAGATGCTTGCTCGAAACTAAAGTAATTTGAAGCGAGACAAAATCTTCTTGTTGGAGTGACAGCAATTTTTTCTCGCGCCAACTTGCAAAAGCGTCTTGGATATGTTCACGTGGTGCTTGTGGACTATACCCACCTCAACCCCAAGAATGCAGACAGGATGGAGACAAATGTTTTGAAGGGTGGTAGTCAGAATGCAGTGGCAACTTGTACATGCCTTTTGCTCCTGGAACTCCGACGGGGGTGGGTGGGTTGCTGTGCACTTCCAGTTTTGTTTACAAACAATTTCATTGTATGTGTGCACTGAAGCGGAGGTGTACAAAGGAAATTGGGCAAACCATTTGACCTTTCTTGTCACGCAGAGCGAACTGGCGTGCGAATACCTGTTTGTCGAGGTACGTGCGTGCTGTCTGAAAGGTTAACAGACGTTCCTCCAAGTGTGCTTGTTTTTAATTTTTTGGAGGAGTCCACCAACACCCAACCTTGTGTTTTAGTGGACGTCACACTTGATATGTTCTTTCCTCTCAAACGCCCACAGGGAACAGTTGTTCCTCCGTTTGCGTTCTTGTTTGTGTCAGCTGACGGAGGTGTGATGAATGTACAACCGGCAAGGTCGAATTGAAAATTGGTACAATACTCGTACCTTTGAAAAAGGATAAAAATGCTGTCAGTCCACCTTCAAGGTTTTGTTGTCGTTGTTTGCGAATAAAAGGGACTTGCATTGAAAATTCGTGCAGTGCCAGTTTTTCCGCCCCGTACACGTTCTGGCCGCTGGATTGCTTCTGGAATGTTGCAATTTGTAAGAACAGGGGCAGCCCGAAAGGATTTGGTCTCTTTAGATTCTGGTCAAGGGCAGGTGACAACATTTTGTTCTGCTGGCGAAACGCACCGTATCAGTTGAGAGCGGAAGCTGTTTCCAGGAATATTTGCTGAACTGAGCAGGAGGAAAGTGGATGAAAAAAGCGCAAGTTTCCTTCCTGCGGTCCACTCAACCTTCGATGGACTGAGAACGGAACAGAAGGAAGAGCAATGCTGCTGCACAGAACCAGTGCTTGTTCAGTGCCAAGTGGTTGTAAATTCGTCGCTCTCAATCGAAGATACGCCTCGACGTCGTTCTGCACCTTGTGAGATTTTTTCACCGTGCTGACTCGTTTCTTTCTCGTTGGTTTCTCATGTTGGTCAACAAATTGGACTCCGGAAAATTGTGATCACCTTTCCGAAGAAAAAGTAATTTACTGTGTCCAATACACTTGCGAGTATTTGTTCTACTGCGCTCTTTGGTACCCTGATAGTATTTGTTTGACGGAAATCATCTGATAACTGAACAAGCGAACTGCTGTAAATCAAACAAATTGCGCCAAACTTTTTCAACCGCAGTTTGCAACAAATGTGAAGGAAGAACATTGTTTCTTCACTCGGTGATTGAATGGACGTGAACATCGAAAAAGGTGAGCGTGTTCCAAATTTTAAATCTCCCGAAAATATCCAGATTATATTTCCTTGTACACACACACCGCCGGGTCAGTTTGTGATACCCACTTCGTTTCTCAGTGTTTGTGGGCGTGTTTGTGGCTGTTCTCTGTGTGACGTCTGCGTGCGCCGATCACTGCGGCGCGGAGCGGGACGGCGTGCCGGGTAGCGGGCTCGCGTGGCCTCGGACCCCGGCGGGAGAAGAGCGATCACAACCGTGCCCACAGGACGCACTCGGTCAATTATCACTTGTTACTTTCTCAATGAGTTTGAGCATCATGTTGAACAATTTTATGAACAAGACAAATAGACCTTTCAACAATCTTGCCTTCTTTGTGTTGACATAGGTTGCGTGAAAAGACACTGCAGTATCAACAGAACCGCGGAGTCCGGTGCGACCTGGAGCAAAACTGACGTAACAAACTGCAGGAACAGACGGATTTTTGCCTGGGCTGACTCGGTGAGTGACGTTTTCTAAATCAGTTTGCAAGTTGCACACTTTTGTTTGGCTGGATGGTCAGACACGAACGAAATGCTTTTCTTCCTGTAACATTTACAGTCGCTTCTTGTGGAAAATGACAATTGGAAAAGGCATCTGGATGTGGACGAGATTCGGCTCCAGTTGCTGCATCTACACATGCTCATGTCTGAAGCGGTGGACGAAGGGCTCCAGTACCCTGGAGACCTGCGTGGTGTTGTGTATCTGCTCGAGAATATCACTTTTGTGCTGGAAAACACTGACTTGAATTTCATGGCAAGTTCACAAAATTTATCAGCAATCGCAAAGGTGAGGCCATTTCCTGAAAGAAAGAGAAAATTCATTTATTGTTTGTTTTTTTGTTTGTTTGTTTGTTTATATTTTTTTGTTACATGAAAGTCAAAAAGATCGCGATCAGTGACGCTTCCACTACAGGTTTTTGTGGAAACAGCAAGCTTGGTGACGTGTCCGAGAACTCATTCAGCCTGGAGGAATTTCCTTGACCCTGTAGGTTATTAGGTTCGCTGAACGCTGGAATTCACTGGGGAATATGATGGACACGGTCCGCATCAAGAAAACTTGCGTCTTGTTTTCAGTTCACGATTGTGCAGACAGCTCTGGAGATCATGGAATTGGTTGAACGCTTCATCAAGTTGGTGGCCGGATTGTTGAGACATGCAAGTGAAGACACGCACCGTAGCCGAGAAGGAAGTTCTTCACACACGCAGAAGACCACGGCTGAACAACCTGTTGTGACGACATTTGTTTCATCCAGTGATTTCGTTGGTGAGTTCAACCTGTGGAATGCAGACAGAATTTCGCAAAACCTTGGCCCATAGAGCTCCTTGAACAACGAGTCGCCGCTATGAGCCTTCCCTCTGTGATCGCCTTTTTTGTTCCCCATCAATTGGATTTCATGTGCCTTCGTTCAACATCATCAGACGTTGAGGTGCTCACTGTGGATTTGCATCTGGTTGGCGACGACGATGAAGTGAATGTTGGCTGTCCAGCCGCGATCGCCACAACAACATTTCCTGTTTCTGCCCTTCACAAGAACGACGGACCTGTCAAAACCGGTCAGTTCCTCCTGGGTTCTTGGTACAGTCTCTGGAGACAAGGACTTCGCTACTGTTATTTCGACAGGTCTTTGAAATCAGCTGAACTGCATTGCAAAAAGCCTGATACTTTTCCAGTCACGCAAGAAGTGTTTGTGTATCAAGCTGTTTTTCACTCGCTGGAGCCGTTGTTCACTGTCGAGAACATCTCACATCCCAAGTAAGAGCACGCAAATCTCTCACAGAATGCCAAGGTGCAAGTCATGCTTTGCGTCGTGTTGACGCAGACGTCACAAAGCTTGTTTGTTTCGCGAGACTACTGTGACTAAACCAAGCCACCTCACACAGCAAAGTATGATGAGGATGTTTGCTGAATTGCCAAGGCTCTTTTGCTGAGAGGTTCTTGTTCAAGAAGTCAAGACCCTAGTGCAAGTTTGATTCTTTCAGACGTCAGAATGACACGCTGATCATGAATTCTGACATCGTGTCGAGCACCGTGTTCGGACTGCACGACGGAGATCTTGACAACTTGACGCAACCGGTCACGATCACCATCAAACACCAGGTGAGTTTTGTGTGACTTTCCACTGTCAACCACTGTCAGGTTCACAGTGTTGGGCAAAGTGTGGCCAACAACTGCTTTGTGGACAAAAGGTCCCTTCTGTCTTTGGGCAGGAGGTGTTGCGGAACAGCACGCCAAGGTGCTATTTCCTGAACATTTCTTCCAGGTATGTGTTTCTTTTGTCGCGTGCTTGACCCACCCAAGTGTCAGGCTCCGGTCTCCCGCCGCCCCCCTCCTCCCTGATGAAGTGTAAGACTTCAAACGTTTGTGTGAGGATTCTGTCTGGATCAAGTCATGTTGCACTTCTTTTCCAGTTCTGCCGCAGACTTGTGGTCGTCCAGGGGTTGTGAAGTGACTTTCTCAAACGACACTCACACTGCTTGTCAGTGCTATCATCTCACTAACTTTGCTATTTTGACGGACATGTTCGACGTCATGGTGAGTTGTCAACACCTTCACGCATGCACTCAGCAGACATCGACCGTTGCAGTGAGATGCGCCAAGCAGCAGAAATGGTTCTGTCACTTGGCTGTTTCTGTTGCAGGATGACATCGCCTCGGTGCACCAAAAGACGCTGTCAATGTTATCCTACGTTGGTGGGACGCTTTCTATTCTGGGATGCACGGCATCAATAATCATCTTCAGGTTGTTCAAGTAAGGAAATTTTTTATTTCATGCCCAATCTGAGCGAAACACCCTTCATGTCAGCAAAACACTCCCAATTGTCAGTGTCACTCCTCCTCAGTACCAACGCCATTCTTGGCAAAAGTTAACGCGCGACCTCAGCAGATGATTCGTTGTGGATTTTTTTCTCGCAGATTGAAAGGGGATCTGGTTCGATGTCACAAGATGCTGGCACTTTCCATCATCTTGACGCAGCTGACATTCTTCTGCGGAATCGACTCAACCGGTGATCAGGTGAGCCTCGCACTGACATGCCCTCCTTGAAATACAAATTGGTTTTGCCTGAGAAAGACAGCAGACTCAATACAGGATTTGTTCTTGCAGGTTCTTTGCACCGCTGTTGCAGTGACCCTGCACTATGTATTGACTTGCATGTTTTGCTGGATGTTGATCGAGGGTGTTCACATCTACATCTCTCTCATCAAAGTTTTTGACAAAGCAACCTCTTTCAAAAAGTACCTGGCGCTTGGTTGGGGTACGCATGAGAATTGTGAGATGTGAGATTTACGTGGTACTGCTTGCAGCGATTCTTAAGTGCGTGGATTTCTTGTTTTGTTTGCAGGTCTTCCATTGCTGATTGTCGGATGTTCTTGCCTCATGTTCACAGAAAATTACGGAAACAGTCAATAGTACAAATTTCATTTCCACCTTCTTTGCTTTTTGTTCGTTGTTGCCAGCCATTGAATCGTTGTTTTATTTGTGGGTTGCGCCTTTTCCAGTTGCTGGTTGACGGGTGACGCACTGACTGGAGGTTTCATGCCGTTCGTGGGCTTTACCATTGGGGTCAGTCTTACAGATTTTGTGAATTTTCATTGTGGAGCTTGCAAGAGGTTGTTTTTGCCACCATTCCAATCAACAATTTTCACACGGGTTTGTTTCAGTGCAACTGTCTTGTTCTTCTGATGGTGATCAAAGTCATGATGCGAGCGGCGAAACATCCCGGTCGAGTCAAATGTTCTGGACAATCTTTCTGTCTCATCAGGTTTGACTTGATAGAATAACAAAATGGAATTCATGCTTTTCAGACTTGAACTGGTGGCAGTATCGCGCGCCTGTCCCCACTGAACGTGTTGGTTGGTTGCAGGACGAGTTTGCGCGCTGTGCTGGTGCTGCACCCGCTGCTCGGACTCACGTGGGTCTTCGGCTTCCTGTCGATCGACGCGTCCACCACGCTCGTCTTCACCTACCTCTTCACCATCTGCAACTCGCTGCAGGGCGTCGCCTTCTTCATCTTTCACTGCGCGCTCAACAGCCAAGTGTGTCCAGAATGGGGCCAGTCCAAGTCTCTCCTGCAGTTTTGAGCGCAGCGACCAGACTCACAAACTCTGTCCATTTCTCATGTTCCAGATCAAGGAAGGGGTCAGTGACAAATGGTTGAGCAGTGTGCGCACGTTGCGTCGGGTATCGTCGCTGTGGTCACTACAGACCAACTTTTCGGACGTGTTCGACGTGAAGACGGGACTTCCGTCATGTCAAACCGTCTCTGGTGGAACCCTGGGTATCGCTCAGGACATGGACGCCGTGCCCTACCCGAGACTTGTACCTGCTGATGTTCTTCGAAGGTGACCACTTCTCAAATCCACCATATTGTTTTTGGATTGTTGTCAATCAGTAGAAAATCTGTCTTTTGGCAGACTGAGGTCTTGCAACGGGTTTGTTTTGCAGGGTGTCGGTGGCCCAGCTTCGTCGCATGTCTCTGGCCATGGTGGATATGGAGAGAGACACAAGAGAATCAAACACACCACTGGACCTGGAGAGCGTCATCAAATGCGTGGACCTGCTGACGAACCGAAGAAACAGTTTCACACGGGGTCTGCGTGAGAATCCACCGGCGTACGAAGAATGCGTGTCCACCCCTCAGATGGCATCACAGGTTCGTTCTTAATCAAACGAGTTTTCGACAAAATCACGAGACGAGTCTTTGGAACCTTTGTGGTTGTTTCAATGTTTCATCAAGGCTTTGCTTTTCAAGATCGAGACAACTCCTGTGTCAACGGAAATCCAAGAAGAAAGCGCAGCCCTTGACATCCACGGCGGGGACAGCCACGGAATAGATCCAGACGTTTCTACTGTTGTTGTCGAGTCCATCGATTCCTCTGAAGCATGAAACGCTGGCCTGCACTCGGTATGGAAACTTTCTTGTTCGGTATACTGCAGTACGGTGCTTGTCTCAGAGATAGCAATCTTCGTCAGAAGGGAACCAACCAACTGACGTGAAAACAAAATGTGTTTTGTCAACACCACGCAAAATCAGAAAATCCGAGGACCTGATGTGATGTATTCTCTCAGCGGAAATCACTCCGTAATGTTTACAAACATCAAGACTACGGTCAGAAATCTTATCTTCGAGAAACTAATTTGCAAAAATAGAGCAACGACTTTCCTGAAAATACACAGTGTGCGAGTAAAATGACGGCATGTTTGTTTGTGTTGCATGTACTGAACATCATTTGATCTCATGAACAGCGAAAAAGTACACCTTGGCCCGCTCACTTTGAATTCACCTGACGCAAAATCGTGGCGAATTTGAACGAACTACCTCCACGGATTTCCCCTTCGTGTTCAACTGTACACCCAAACAGTGCACAACACTCTTTCGGGGCCTGTACAAATTTTTGCTTTGTCAGGACCAAGGGTTCAATTCCCTGTTACCTTCAATCCGAACTGGGTGTGGCCCCACCAAATGGTTCAGTTCGTGTGGTGAATTTTGCCTCACCAGTCGGTGTGGTGAATCTGACCCCATTGGTTAGTGTGGTGGGTTTAGCCACACCAGTTTGTGCGGTGGTTCTGGCCCCACCAGTTGGTGTCGTGAATCTGGCCTCACTAGTTGGTGTGGTGGATCTTTGAGCAAGGATTCTGTGGAACTGTGAAAGTCCAAGTTTGAGAAAATCGAGAGAAGCGGGAAATTTGTGGACGAACGTCATATGTTGACCAGTGACCATTTTTTGTTTGTCCTCCAAGTCAAAGTGCGGATGGACTCTGACTTTCATTCACCAAAGTCTTGGACTTCGAATTGGGCGGGGGTCAAGTGCAGTACAAAGTGACCACAACAACATCTCGAAGAATGTTCGTATCACACGTGGTTCAGGATTGAATTATGCTTCAAAACGCAAGGACACAGCGTTTATCTGTCGGGCTGGAGGAAGACTCGGCCTTTGCTCAGAACCTCTCCGCGTCTGCGCGTCAGCAGCGTTGGCCACAGGAAGTGGTCGATCGGGTGCCCGCTTCTCGGGTTGGGCACGGCACTCGACGCGATTGTGTGGCTTTTGGAGTCAAAACCTCGACCTGTGAGAGAAGTAGAACGTGAACAAGTCGAGACCCAGCCAGTGTTGAGACAAGCAGGTTTCGACGGTGTGCTGCTGATCAGATTCTGTGTCACAGTCGGTTGTGTACCAATTTTGGGACTCTGTGGTCCTGCTTTCTTCTTTTGTGACCTAAGCTTCTCTGTTGCTTACAGAAAATATTTTCAATCCTCTTTTGTGTGTGATTTTTATGACGAGTCTTTGGTGCTCACTTTTGTCCGTGTTGAGGGAGAGGGGCGGCGTGATGAGGATGAGTTTCCACGCGAGGCGCGCGCAGTCGTGCAGGAAGTGGTTAAAGGCGGCGTGGTTGAGCAGCGCTGCCGTCGTGCAGTCGGCGAACTCTCCTCCCAGGTCATCCAGCACCACCTGGAAGAGAAAGAGGAACCTTTGCAGTGCAGTGCAGTGCATGCCTGGTGACACAAACCGTGCTGTTCTCAGTGTTGTCAGAATTTGTGGTTGGTTGGCGGCGCTGACCTGTACGAGCGGCGTCGTGTTGACGTCATCCGCTGCGGACTCGAGAAACTCGAGCAGTTGATCGAGAAGCTCGTTGGGAACCTCGGTCTGTGTCGGCACCTTTCCCTTCTTCGCTTCCTGCAAAGACGAATGGGTCGGGAGTTATTCTCCCAAAAACTCCTGGAAGGGAAACACAAATTTCGAAACAGTCACTTTTGGATATTTTTTCCACTGAAACCTTTCTCGATGCTGCCTTTACAGCAGAAATAACTCACAAAGTAGCTGAATTTTTGTCCCGAAGAGAAAGACTCGGTGAGGTGTCCGTTGACGTCGTGTCCCTGTTCAGAGTCCAACGGGTGCAGCAGCAGCCCGCTCACTGTCTTCTCGAACTTCTGCACGTTCCGCGAAGAATACTCGTAGCACTTCTGAGGATTTGAAAAAGCCAGAAACGTACTCAATGAGAAGAGCCGCAAGAAGCGCGGACACGAAGAAAAAATCAGCACTTGATTGTACGCTGGTCTTTGTGGTCAAACAAGGTGCCTTGAAAGTGTGTCAGCCAAACATTGGAAAAACTTACCAACATAATGGAAGATAGAAACTCGTGCTTTCTTTCGTCCGAGACGTGGCCGAGAACTCTGTCCATGACGGACATGACCTTGAACCTGGCGGTCTCCTCGAGGTCCGAGTAGTAGCTGGCCAGCTCGTCCACGGTGACGGCAACGCCGTTGTGCGCGCCGCGCGGCGAGGGCGAACTCGTCGACAGCTCGTCCAGTCTGCGGCGTGACACGTGGGTCAACAATTGTGGTGACACGCATTGTCTGGTTTGGCGAGGTTCAAAAAGAACCTGACATGCCAGATGTTCACGGGTCATCTGGTGCTTGTGCTCAGTGTAAATGAAAGGAATTTCGTCTCGGGAAAATTTTCCGTCGTGCAGCAAAATCACGGAAAGCTGGAATTGTCAGGTCAGAAGAATCGAATGACAATGCACGAGAGCCTCGTTGCAGTTGATCAATACACTTCCCAAGAATAACGAAGAAGGGTTGGGGCGGGGGTCAGAAACGAAGATGAAGGTACGAATTCAAGGACGTGGAAGAACTCTGGCGCAGGCTTCTGTCCAATGCATGACATGTAGCAAAGGCATTACCAGATTCTTTGTGTCGGAAACATGAGAAAGTCGCACATATTTTCCCCAGAAGTACCTTCTCATCAGAGAGTCGTTGTTGCGCCTTTCCTTCTCGAGAGAGTCTTGCAGCCTGCGTATTCGCTCGTTCAGGTCGTCAATAAGTCGGTTCTCGTCGTCGCCTCTGGCCCTCGAGTCTCGGTCTCGGAAGCTGCTCCGGGCCCCGTCCCTGTCGAGCGAGCTCTGATGCGCGCTCTTGAAGCTGCTGCGCCGTCGCAGCGCCGTCTCGATTCCGTCGCGCCCCTCGGCCAGCAGCAGAGGCGTGGCGCGGGCCTGGCCCCGGATCTCCTTCGCCTTCATCTTTTGCTCAATTTCCTGCTTGGGATCTTCGAACACGTCGTCAATGTCGGACGGAGGGCGCGAGTAGCGACGAGACTCCGGGTCCGCTGACGTGCTCTGTCGTCCCGGGATTTTGGGGTTGTAGCCGTGACGCTTCAGCTCTCCGCGCAAGAATCCGATGTCGCTGTTGCACTCCTGCAGTTCGCGCTCCTTCGACTTGATGATGCCGTTAAGGGACTCCAAATCGTTCTTGCTTGTCTGAAGGTCTTGGCGGAGGTCATGATTCTGCCGCGATGTGTTGCCAATCGTCACGTGTTGTTCCACCAGTCTTTTGTAGACCTGAAAACAACGCTTGCGCTGTTAGCCAAAGTGGTCTCCACAAATTTCGTAAATCTCGTTGAAAAGGTCGTCTCAGAAACAAATTTGAAATGTAATGCTAAATTTCGTGAGTGCTTGTGACATGCGACAACACATTTGACTGATATTATGCTCATCATCATGTCCACAAAAATGGTTTTTGAACGAGCAGCAGCTGTGTCGAACCTGTTGCAGGGTGCTTTGAAGTTGCGATGGAGTCTTCGTTGGCTTGAAGTCTCTCAGTGATTGATACTCGGGCCAGATGCCAAGGATCTCTTCCAGGGAAGACAAATACGCTGCCTTCGCTTCAGCCTGTGACAAAGACAACTTAAGCAATTGGTTTGTTTCGTGGTTTCCGGCTGTGTTTCAACAAGGGAAACTTGACGAACTTCAGTTTATCAATTTTAACAAAGGATCAAAAGCACCTTGTCCACTTTGGTGGATTTTCTCTGAGGTTCAATCGTCAAGTTGGGGAGCGCCTGGGCGTCCACGTCGTCCTCGGCGCCGATGGGGTTCGTCCGCACGTCCTGCGGCGAACAGAAAGGGTCACACATGGTTTTGGCATCTCTGTTGCACGGGAAACCTGAAGCTAGTCTTGCACAAAACTGTTTGCTCATCGAGTGTCAAATTATTCTTGCAGAATCATCCATACACGGAGCAATACGCTTCGTGTCTGTTAAGACAATGACTGACATAAATTGCATGTGAGTAAATTGTCCAAGTTGCCAGCGCAGAATCCCTTGGAGCATTAGTTCACGAGAAGTACTCGGGATGGAAGATTTGAAGTCACACCGCCCCAGCGTACTCGTGCACTTGCACAGACACAACCCTGCTATTTGCACAGCTGCACGGAATTGCCGTAGCGTTGTCAGCCTTTTGGACAGTTCGATGGCAGACGCAAAGTGCAACAAAGAAAGCCTGTGAAATAGAGCTGCATATGACATGTACGAGGACCGTCTCAAAATAGACCGATTGGAGGACCGTACGTCTTTGTGTTTGGTCAAAAATGAAAACTTCCTGTACCACATAAATGTATTTGGTGCAGCTCATCAA
>JAAUXT010079212.1_pt1 | contig 17268 bp, 23 predicted proteins | sample 7278171 | NCBI WGS metagenome assembly JAAUXT01 (sample SAMN14350112, study PRJNA611818) | marine sediment metagenome | isolation source: surface marine sediment (1.8m) | place: French Polynesia: Moorea | collected 2018-08
CCCTCTTGCTCAACCTTGAATTGTTCCATTGAATCTTGTAAAAACTAAGTTGTGATATGCCATGCAGAAAATAAAACTTTACATTGTCATGCTTCCAATTGTTTTTTGAGAAACATAACACTCTGCAGACTTGCACACTGTCCACATGCAGTACTCAACTCAAATAATGAGTAACCCCCACCTACCAATAACAAAAATAGACAGTACAAAATGGGAAATGCTACAAAACATAATACTGATCTGTAACTATTGACAACCCATACAATCCCTCAACCCACACAATCCATCCAACTGGAACGCGGCTGATTTTCCACTTGAAAGTCTAGTTGATTTGTGGGGTGAGAACCCATTTCTACAGGGAGGTGGGGGGTTAACATAGCTCGCAAAGCGCGCGTGAGTCTCTACTGTCCTGCGTGGACTGCTTGGACTACAAGCCTTAGTTTTTCGATGTGCCTCAAAGGTGACGCACCACGGTCGTGTTTGTTTGAAATTCTCAGAAATTCTCACGTTTTGCCTTGCTCTCCAGATCGTGTAATTCTGTGCACAGCGCGCACCCCAATACGTGGCCCTAAAGTCCTGGCGAAACAATGGTAAAACTCATTCCCGTGACTTCTTTTGAGGTTCAATTTTGCGGGACAAAGGTTGGTCTTTTCTCGGGACAAAGTGACCATTCCGATCCCTGAGGTGGACGCGACAACCATTGTGTGTCTCAGTCTCCGCAATTAAAAGTCCAACGTACTTTTCCTTTCTACACATATCTATTTCGAGCAATAAATATAACTCTTTGTTGAACAAGTCCACATCCGCTTTGACGTGTTTGTTGAGTGAATATTTGACCTGTGTGGATTTTACATCTCGTCTCAGCTTTAACTTCCAACAACAGGTCTGCTTCGAGAAATGCCACAGATCAAAACAAACGGGCGACAGTCAATGCAAGAAATCAGAAACAAGACGACCAAGTCAGAGTCACCGACAAATGGTTGAGAAGGAAATCTCAGTTCGACAGTCAAGTCTGTTTCGGCAACTGATCTCAAGTTCAGATGAAAGCGTTTTTCTGCACAAAGATTATCCATCAAGCTTGGAGAAAGAGAACTCCGAAAAAGATTTTGACTTCGTGGATGTCGACACGAAACGCAATCACGACACCTAATCGCTTGACAAAGTGTCCAAAAACACAAAACACTTTGGACAATGAAATGAAGTTTTGTGACGTTTGTGTGAAGCTGGCTTCATCAAATTTTGTTCAGCGGAATGAATCTCCGTCTCAAGTTACAAAAAGCTTTTCAATAGCATTTCAAACACACCGCACTCTTTAACATGCGCCTTTCAAACAGCCGTGTCGTGTCCATTTCATTTCTCTAAAACTGACAGATATCCTGAAAATATCAATGAGGGGCGAGGCATGAGGTGGTCTTGATATTACAGTCCACTTTCGTGCACAAAACAATGTGTCGTTTGAATTCCATTCCATGATGCCGAATCACAAACGCTCATGAAATGTGTTTCGTGACGAAACAACAAAACGATCAGCTTCACAAAACGGTCCAGCAACAATTCAAAATCTGTTTCCGGTGTGGATCACGACTGAACACATCGCAGTTTTTGAGACATTTTCAACGCTTGCGCTGAACTTTACATCTTTCTTTACATTCTTCGCACAACTAGACAAGAGACCAACTCAGTGCGCATGACAACATTGGCACTCCAACTCAGAATCGTTCAACAGCAGTTGCACGTGGGAGCCAAGTCCCTCCATCACAACTCATTCATTTCGCAGCAGATCTCTCAGCAGATCTTACAGGAGAACCCACTGTTCCATTCCATTGTTGAACGGAACTTTTTGGCCCTGTCATTCACAAGACGGAGGTCTGGACTTCACTGGATGTTGCAGACACAAGACATCATTCAGAGTACGACTTAGAAACTGAAACGAATGTTAAAATTTACCACTCAAAACGGAACAACAAAATATGTTCCCAAGAAAACAAAACAGTCGAGCTGAACGCCAAGAAACCAGACAAATCAAGAGACTGACAGAAAAATAAACTCCAACCGCGCTTTGAATCTCGCTTCAAGTGCCGTCAGCACAAATGCACCGCAGAGTGAGTGTTGTCACCTGGGATTCTTCCTTTGTTCAGAACCACGCGTTCGCGCGTGCGCGTTCGCGCACTGAAACTTTGGTATCCATCACACACGCATCAGCCAAATGTACAGACAAGTGTATAACACCTAAACCCCTGTGATCAGAGTTGTGAGTATAATCGTCATCATTGCGTCGCGGGCTTCGTCTCCACCTTCTTCTTCTCTTTCCCGTAGAAACTGTCGAGGCTGAGACCGACGAACACGAGCAGCGTCCCGAGCCACTGGCGCCCGATCATCGGGTGCCCGAAGATGAGCACGGACGCCAGGATCGTGAAGAACTTGCGCGTCGTCGTGAAGATGGAGCACGTGAGCGGCCCGAATGACGTCACAGTCATGAAGATGAACGACTGAAAAGGGAACGTGATTGTGCGTGTGTGTGAGTGAGGTATGCGTGCTCAATGAGTCCTGTATCGAGAGCAACAAGTGTTTGAAAACGAGCAATGTCATTTGAGATCAGCGGCCTTTCTCACAACAATGCAGCTCCGATCTTGTGCGTCGCTAATGAAAGCCGTTTGTCCTTCAATGGGCCTCGAGACTACTTTCACTGTCACGAATCTTTTCAAAACGCAAAATTCCCTTTTCAATGGGCTGTTGTCTGTCACTCAACCACAGGCGGCTTCAGACAATTTCGTCAATTTCACTCTGGCAACGCAGCCAAGTAATTTTCTGACGCAAGACACAGCTGCCAAACGAGCACAACCCAGCGGCGCCCGCGCAAGGACACAGGAAGGTCACTGACCTGGCCGACGGCGGAGCAGATGGAGAAAACGAGGATGTCGAAGAGAACGACCGGGTGCCTCACGACGAAGACGCTGAACTCCGCCCCTTCTCCAGTCCCCACCAAAGCTGAAACCGAAACGAGAATCGCTTTCAACATTTTCATATCCTGACGCAGCCGGAAAATATGACCAGACACCAGGCGACATTTGACCTTTGTTTGAAAATCATTGCGAAGTGCAGAAAAGTTCGCTTCAACTGTTGTGGTCAAAACAACTTTTGTTCAGCATTTTCAAACAAGTTCTCAGTCCACCGAATACACACTCCACAAGGGCAAACAAAATTCACTGCAGTGACTCACCTATGAAGAGATAGAGGACGGACCAGAGGTTGGCGGCGAGCATCATGGTGTACGTCTGCGTCTTGTACTGGGCGCGGATACGGTCCTGTATTCCGCCCGTCATTCCGTCCATTGCCAGGGACGCCATCTACAACAGGACGCAGCTCGCTGTTGATCCCTGCAGAAGCCTCCTTCATGGGCTGGAGTGTTTGGCTTCTGGAGAACTTTCAGAATCCATTGAAAGAAAGTGGCGAATGCAAATTTGCTGCAAAAGTGACCTCTGGAACGTATTGGTGCATTTGGGTAGGTTGTTGTTTTCAGCGGAGTCGAGTTTCTCATTTTGCAGCACGAGAAACAACTGCTGTGATCACGATTTGATATTTTGCTGCAAATGTGGCCTGAACACGAGCGCAGCGTGACGCTCGCTCGTCTCCGGCCTGAAACACCGCGTGGCACACGTGACCCCCCCCCCACGTGACTCACCACGTGGGACACCACGTGACACTCACCAGCAGCACCTCTCCCCAGCCGAAGGTGTGGTCGGAGTCGAGCGCAGCGCCCTTCTTGTCCTTGTAGACGAAGAGGGCGACGCCCGCGACGATCATGAGCACGAAGGCGTACTTCTGCAGCGGGTAGCGCTTCCGTGCCACGAGCACGCCCAGGATCATCACCGGGATCGGCTTTATAGACTTACCCAGCACCTGCAACAACGACAAGTCTGACGTCAACGTCAAAACAAGTCTTCGAGAGTCACCAATGTGGACCCCCGAGTACACACACACACACACAGACACAGACACACACACAGACACACACACACAGATACATACACAGACACAGACAGACACACACACACATACAGACACAGACACACACAGAGATACATACACAGAGGCAGAAGCGCACACACACATACATACACACACACACACACACACACACACACACACACACACACACACACACACACACACACACACACACACACATTCTCACCCAACACCTGCAGTCAACATAAGAAATCTGACGTCAACATCAAAACAAGTATTTAGCGCGTCACCAATGTCAACCCCCCCACACGCACGCACACACACAGACACACACACACACTCGCGCGCGCAGTGGAAGAAATGGCCATGAAACCTGTGCGTCGTCTGGCGCAGAGCAGACACGACATCTTCCCTTTAGTTCAAGTACTTTGTCTCTTTGGACAACAACATTGGACATTCAGTTGCAAGATTTAGCTTGTTCTTCGTCTCCTTTTTGAACAATGAATCCGCGGTTGACAAGCTCAAAAGTGTGAGCGAACGGATTGGTTTCACTTTCGCTTCAGTCAAGAACCTCACAGCAGCACACAGGTCTGACCAACGGGGATATTTTGTAGATGTGATAACGTTTGGCCTCGCAGAGTCTGGTCGATCGGCGAAAAACAGTGATTGAATCTGCTGGTCGGCCGACGAACAAAACATCTTGAGCGCGGACGCACACGCACACACACACGCACGCGCCCGCTCACGACACCGTTGTCAAATGTCAAAGTTCTGCGAAGTAAAGGCGATTCTGCCGCTTGTCGTCTGAAAATCACGCCTGCAGTGTGGCGAAATTTTGGCCTCGCAGTGCTCGGAGATCACAATTGAAACATGTGTTGTCAAACTTCGTGTTCGTGAACTGCAGAACTGACAGCAATCGGATGTTTTTGTGTGCCTGCGTGTGTCCAGGCACCCGACAACAAACTTCTGGATCTGGTTCTTCTCGGGTCGTTCCAGGAAATGTCCGTAATTTATCGTCTTATTTACGGTCCCAGGCAAAACGTCTTGTTTTTCAACAACCCGACGCGAAAAATATCCCTCGGTGTTTTTGCGTATTTCCAGGGTCACACAACTGTTTCCAGTTGCCACAAACAAGCACGGAAATACACACACGCGCACATTGTCCCGAATCACACACGCACACACACACACCCGCACATGGGAATCACACGCACACACACACACAGACAAACACATGCGCGCACAGACAAACAGACAGACAGACAGACAGACAGACAGACACACACACACACACACACACACACACACACAGCTGGAAAATGCGTCACAACCGCTCTCTTCGGTCAGCATTGACTCACAATTTACGCATTTCAATTGGTGTTCACTTGGCACGCTCATTGACATGGCACCGTTTCCTGGACAAATACCAGGAGGAAGTATTGGAATTGACAACACAGCGCCAAATGTGTCGGGTAAAAACAAGTTTGCTTCTCGGCTGAATTGCGCAGCAGCTGATGACATGACTCCACCTTGAAAGCGAGAAGAGCTCAAAAGCAGCTCGCACACACACTCAGCTCTCACACACACAGTCCACGGAGCAGTATTGTCCAGGCTTCACTTGTGAAAGTCCTAGAACACACACCAGAAATCCAAGTCGCACCCCTCATCTAACTTCGTTTTCTGGCATTGCGGTGCCACTCAAACTTGAGTTGGTACCCATGTAAAAGACGCACTTTGTTTTGATTTTGGGTTACACAGGTGCGTCTCACGCGCGAGTGAATACGGTCATCGAAAGACCGAATGCAACAACAACAACAACAACAACAACAACAACAACAACAACAACAACAGCAGCAGCACGCACCTGTGTCGGGTAGGAGACCCACTGGAGGGCGTGGTTGCTCGCCAACATGGCGCCCACGTACGACAGCGTCATGAGGGCGTACGCGGTTGGCGGCGTCGTGTCCACCTCGCTCTGCATCACCGCCATCGCTGCAACAACACAAGGAGCGCCGTCACAAACACGTCGCCATGGCAACGGGCGCCGTCACCATGACGCAGAACCCAACGGGGGCCGGTGTGTGCGCGGTGTGCGTGTGTGTGTATATGTATGTGTGTGCGTGCGTGCGTGTGTATGAGAGAGACACAACGAAACGTGACCTGGCTGTCTTGATCGCCTGTTTGCGACTTTGGTAAAAATTCATGTTTGCTGGTCCTCTCTGAGCACAAAGTAAAGTTCTTGGACGAAACGCCAACCATAAACTAATCCTGTCTTCTGGTGCAAATCTGCCGACTTTTCATTCGAAAAACTTCTCCGTCCGTTCTCTTGCAGACAAAGCATGGAAGCGTATTTTTGCAAAACTCGTCAGGCCAACATTTTCAAGACAAAAATGTCCTTTTGTTGCCAACAGAATACTAAAGTTCACGTCGTCGATCAAATTTCATTCAGCATTTCCAAAATTACCTGGGTGGATTCGCGTGAGGACGATGTTAATTCCTGCTGCCCAGATCCGGTTTCACCACTCACGGTGGCAGTTTTACATTTGCCATGGATCTCAAGTTAATTGTCCTCTCCACATCCTCACAACAACGGGCTGTCTCAATTAATTAATCTTTCGCCGCTTTTATATACACGTCCGTTGTCCAGAACCAAGAGCGTGGAACTCTTCACTTTCTTTTCGTCGGAAAAAGAAACACGTTGGAAGCTTCGCCATTCTTGCGCTCGGTGTTGCGGTATTGGATCAGGGACGGGAGAGAATCGCAGCCAACTCCGAAACCGACACACTGAGTCACGTTATTCACTCGCTGTCGGTTTGTCCTCACCAGTTCGCACCCTTTTACGGAGCCGTTTCGACTTTTTATGAAAGCAAAAGGCGTATGAAAGAAAACCGTTAAACTTTTTCATGAAACAAGACCATAAAGCTCATGTGACCACTCGAAGAAACTTCCATGCAGGTTGGACCAGGAATTCCACGATTCGATTGAAATCGGAAAGTTTTTTTTTCGTTGGTTGCAAAAGAAACGGCAAACAGAACAAATGTTTGACAGGGACAAAGTTTCTCACAGCGCGGCAGGTCGGAACGCAGGTGTTGACGCTGACGTGTCCCGCGTGACAACTTTGAAACGCCACGTGTACGCTCAACACCAAGGAGATCCACAAACGATATCTGAATCGACTCGAGGCTGCTCCAAACACCCGCTTTTCCAGTCTCAAATCACACACGAATGGAGTGAATCGGTTCAGGCGACACCCTGTACCACCTCTTGTATTGGTACAACGTAACTACACAATGAATTGTGGTACTTTGTACTTTTGTGGTTTGCGAAAAATGCTGACGCCTTTCGAAAATTCCCTCCGCAAACGAAGTTAAATTGACATGCTTTGAGGAGGTTAGTGTGACACATCACGTGGGAGGCGAACAATCCAAACGCTATCATCACGCCACGTCTAAACAGGTCAATCTCTGAAATTCTACCTGTGCCCGTCATTCGCCTGAACTTTTCTTCAAAATTCAGTGAAATGGCTGCAAAAAAAGACGTTTTTCTGTGCCAAAGTTGTCTTTTTGCAAGGAAAATATTAACACTTTTTCTTGACTTCGATAACATTCCGTTTGTTTTTTGCACCGCACTTCCGCGAATAACACAAAAACGGTCAGAGTGAAACCGGAGGAGAGTCAACTTGGAACTCCACAGTTTTGTTTTACTCGCAATCATCCAATGCGAAAGAAATGGGCGACCGCTGCGTCACTGTCCTCGTTCCAAGACATCGTGCTTTGTGGGAGATTCTCACGATGTCCGAAGTCGGCTCGGCTCGGCTTGAGGCTGTGATCTGACTGAGTTATGAGTTTCAGGCTCCACAACCCGAGTCGGATCACATGACTCACGCCGCCCAGTCCAGTCCACCGGCGTCCGGCGGCGTCTCTCGATCCACCGGCGGCGGCGTCGTCAAGGTCACGCGACCGGCGGCTACGTCCACATGTGGGACAATCGATGTCACCGTTTTTTTCTGGCGTGAATTTCTTCTCGGGAACCGGCACAATGCTGGCGTCAGCGTCGCAAACACTTTTTTTCACGTCTTTCTCGGAAAGTTGAACGTTTTTTTGTGTCGCACGACGACAGAAAACTGGGCCAGAACGCACGTACCTATCCTGGCGAAAATGGCGTTGATGATACATTGCACGAAGACGAGCGCCAGCGTGTGCGTGAACTTGTCTTCCTGCTCCCCATACTTCCCCCGCGTACTGAAAGTACAAAGAGACACGTGACTCAACCTTGAGACCCTGCGAAACATGAACATGAAAACCTCGGACTTAGTTTCGCTCGACATTCCCCGGGAGCAGGTCAGGCTCCCCACACGACAGCGATCCCCCTGACACGAGTTCACTCCGGCATTCAACAGATCTGCCTTTCAAAATGTGAACAGGTAAGACAATATCAAAATCGCGGGTCAACTTACCTGCCTGATATTTCACGCACTGTGTCAGCCTGAAGAAAGATCACCAACCGAACCTCGCGCGCAAAGATCGCGGCCACCAACGATTGTCGATTTCAACCGGCGCAACCGTTACAAAATTCAGTCAAGGAGAATCGCCTACACGAAGCTTTTTCTCGACCTCAAAATTTGAGGCCAAATTTCCGACGCCAACGCACGAGTTCTCCTCGCAAGATTGTGGAGCCGATTGACAGTTCCACTCCCCACGACTGTCCGCAAAAATGTGCTTATCAGACTTTTTTTGACATCATTGGTTGGAGCACAAAATCCCTGCGTTGTAGCACGGCACCGCCACTGCATACACTGCGAACAATTTGCAATGTGCGGCAGATGAAGATTGCACGGGTTTTTCAACCAATCTTCAGAGCGTATATTTTCTTCAGTTGAGAAGATTCACAATAACACCTGCTGATCTCATCCAAACGCAATTCTCATTCCAAAACACTGAGCAATTTTGCAACAGTTTGTTATTTTCGACAGAAGGGATGTTGTTGCCCTTTCAACCAGATGGGGGGGGGATTGTTTGCAGCAAATGTTCAAAAGGAACACGGTTTCCTTTTCAGTGTGAAAACAAGAAAACGCAATGCGCGTTTTTCGATCTCAATCGCCGCAGTATTTTGCACAGGGTACGCAGACTACGGTCTGATCACAACGACCTAACTCTGGGGATGACTCAGCCTGGGCAACAAAGCGTGTTGTTGCTAAATACAGACAGAACTTCAGTCAAACACGAACTCCACGCGAGGACTTCGATCGTTAATCGTCGCCACGTCAGTCAACACGTCTCGTCGAGACAATTTTGATCTGTCAAAGAACCGCAGGTGGGCTGCCTGAAACACGGGCACTCCCCCCCCCCAGCCCTTCAGAAAGAATTCAGAAATTTAGCGTTCATTTGTCTTTGACGTGAGGAACGTCAGTCAAGAATTTTTCCAGCGTTCTCGGAGAAACGCAGCGGGAAATCAGCGCTTTCAGTGCTTCACAAACCACCAGAGAAGCTGCCGAGAAAACATAATCCCTCTCGCTCGCTGGGGCATTGGCCAAAAAGTTGGATCCTTCGCTTCTTCTCCTTGTGAATCACCAAGGCAGGCGCAGAAAAAAGTTCCGTTTCAAATCACTGCTTTTAAGTACATGCAAAGTGAGATGTAAGCAGGTGTAACGATACGAATGAGATACTCTGCGCAAAACACCAGTTTCATGCCAACCTGAGGTGACGCGCACACCTGAGACCCGCTGCTCATCCAACGTTTCATAGGATTGTGTGGGATCGAGTCGTCACGAATTCTTCTGTTTTCATTCCTGTTTTGTGCAACAACTGCAACATTTTCTGGAAATTTCACTGCTGTCCTATCAAAACGGGTCTACGGTGCGAATCTGCCACCGACTCCAGCTGACTGGACTTGCACCAGTCGGGGCAAAAAAAAAGAGACCCGAACAACAACGGTCCCACTTTCTTGATCAGGAAGGACTGAAAGGCTTCCCCGCATTTTGCGGCAAAATTGACAGATCTACCTGTCTCAAAGACAGCCAAATTTGATAACACGTCACCACTCACAAGACATTGTGGTTTCCTCTGTGGAGACACCACCGATTCACAGCTCCACCTGCATGAGGAAGTTCCCGAACTCGACATTGTCATTCTCACCAGGTTTTGTCAAAAACTTCGGTTTGTCACCCGAAAAGTGTTGATTATCAAACATGGAGCCAACCATTATCTCTGAGCGGAAGGCGAGGAGATTTATGGCAGGTTTTCGATAACCTACGCTTCTTTCTTCACTCCTTTCCTGGACTGAAGTGAACAATCAGGGCCACGCACCCCTCGCACTGCAGTTCTCTGTCAACCCCGATTCACTGAGCACAAAAGAACCCTGAACTGAACTTGCGGTGGAAGCGTTCAGACCGAGAGGTCAAATGATCTCAATAAATCCTGCAAAATCAGAGGAACTTGATGTCCCCCACCCGCCCCTGGTTCGAATGAAAGTCGACGTTCTCCTCACAAATCGGGCAGCCCCCGCCCCTGCTTCCGACCACTGTGTCCCTGTCTTGTCCACGTCTGTCCTGCAGGTTGGATCTTGAAATTTTTCAAATTAGATCTTCGAAGGTAACCTTCAAGTTGAGCAGAAGCTTCAGAACACAGGGACTTCAGAACAGGTCCAGACCCAGGTTCCTTTGTCGATGAGTAGAGACCAGGACAGTTGGAGAATATCTCTGCTTTCTGCCACCGTAGAAATCTACCTGAGTTATCTGAAGTTTCCAAATTCCTGACAGCGAGTGAGTCATTGATTTCACACACCCATTCACATGTGAGTAAACAAGTGTGAGTGGTTCGTAAGGTGTGTGAAACTGTACAAACACATCCGTCTGGACAATCCAGCACTGCAGTCGGCGAGTACCAATTCACACCAGTATCTGGGACAGAAAACTACCTTCATAACTTTTTCATGTTTTTGTCGCACCCTTTTGCTCCCCACCAACTTTCCCCATTGACACACGCTGCCCATTGGTTTGTTTCCGGGCAACAGATTCCTCGGTGTGACATCATCTCTTTTGGTTGTGCTGTTGTGCGTCGAACTGCGGTCTAACGGTCCCTGTTCATCCAACTGGAGGGTGGACCACATAGCTCGAACTGTGTGTGGTGGACCGAAAAAACGTCACTTTCCCGCTCAAACAAGGAAGGGTAAAATAGAATGAAGCCTCGTCCAAAAATCAGCATTTCTGAAACACAGTAACTTCCGCAAATCACACCGCGGACTGCCATGTCCCCGCCACCCGTGTCAAAAACTAGACGTTTGCTACAGCAGATTGGCGACGTATACCGTGGTTGGGGAATATCTCTTTCCCTGCACCCAGAATCAAAATCATGCATCAAGTTGTACCGCATGTCTTTTGTGTATGATTCACCTATGAATCAACTCTTTCTCTCTTTGCCCAACTTGCGTCCCACAACTCCACGGAACCAGATGTTTCGAGAACGAAAGCGTAAACCATGTCGTCACAGACTCGTACCATCAAACGAGTAATACCGGCAGGTGAACGTCGTACTAGGGCTGTCCACGAAAACCCCCGCTGGATCACGATAATCCAAAAGAAGGTTTGAGTGTCGAAGGCCAGCGGAAAATTCGTGGCCAGCCTTCGTGCAGTCGATGAATTTGCGCGCTTTACTCACACTTGCCTCAAACCAAGAAGAACTTGTTTCAACCAATGAATTTGGTCCGTCAGGTCACAACGAATCGCCTGGTCTCCGCACAACTCACGGTCGTCTCGTCTGAGCGTCAACCTGACGCACCTGTCGTCAAGGCGTGCGACTTTTCCTGGTCTGTCACCGTTATCTTTGAGATTTGTGAACAGCAAGTGCCTGTAAATTTTGGCTCCAAGTTCACACCACACAAAGACGAATTATCTAAACTTCCCCGTGTTGTTCTGTGCACGACTTTTCACCAGTGTCGTCTCGTGATAAAACGCCACTTTGGACGAGGAAGTTATGCTCGACAGAACGTGTCATGTGCCAAGAAAACTCCCCGCGCGGCACCTGCGTTTGGGATCAACGACAAGCAGAACTCTCTGTTATTCTACCGGGTGTGCCACAGGTACACGCAGTCACATTGACGTTCTGCAGGTGTTTTGGGGCCGAAGTTTCCAGCTGAACAAAGTCAAAGGAAAGACCAATCTTCTTCCCTGTTCAGAAGAAAGTTGTGTTGTTTTCTGGTTTTGGAAACAACACGAGTGGAATTCACAGCTGAACAACCCGACTCAAATATTTTTCGGAAAACAACGCCATAAACTCTGAAACATTTGTGGCTGCACAGTGTGATACCACTCCAAAAGCATGCAGTTTTGAAAACAAGCACATTGATGCAAATTTTCAGATTCACCGAGCAGTGTTTTTTGGGAAAATGAAATTTTTTCTGCCACTCTGTTCACGCAACTGTTTTTCGCCCAGGAACTGAAGATGGTCCTTGCATCATACGACCTTGCGAGACTTGACACAGTCAGGTCGATGAGTTTTTCAAATCAGTGTTGCAGCATCTCCATTTTGTTATCTCTGTGCAAATACGCTCGTAGCTTGTTGCACAAGATTCAACGGACACAAAGACCGCACGACGATCTTTCTTCCACACCCACTTCCAAAGTTGTTTTTCGTGAAGATCACACACTGAGTGCATGAAGTGTGAATATCTGCACAAAAATAGCTTGTGCATGACAAAGAAACGGCACAAAGAAGAGATCGAACAGTAAGTTGCTTGATGACTAATCACTTTGAGATCTACAGTGTAGACACAGGTGGAAAGCAGGGGAGCCTTGCGAACGCTAAATTTGCACGAGTCTGTGCGAGAAGTACGACCGCAACAATTCCACCGGCATTCGAGCTCGCAAACGATTTCAAGACACGTCTTTTTATTTCCTGTCTTTGTGTTGCTCAGAATATGGATCTCTAATTGTGTTGGCAGTTCCACTCAAACCGCCAGAACCTTGAGTCCAAATTCAAATCTTGTGACAAGAAGGTAACAACAAAAGTTTTGACGAGTAAAACTGAGAAACCAAGCGATCAATCGACCCAGAACTTGGGTCACATGAGAATCATTTCGATGAGCTCTCCATGGAAGCAAAGATCTCTCTTACCTGCAGCAGCAGTGAGACACTGATGGTCAGACATGCAGCTGAATTTCGCTCTCGCCTTGCCCCAGGCAGGGACTATAGGTGTGGTGATGGTCCGCACTCAGTTGGGCGACTCAAGGTCCACGACACCGGCCGAGCTCTCGACTTCCTTCTCGCGCGGCAGACAACGCGACACTGACAGCGCGGAGCTGAGCCGAGAGAGCGCGCGCGAGTAAGTCGCTCACACCACAGCGAGGCTGCGCGGAGCGGTGGGTGGGGCGAGCAGCAGACACGGCAGAACACACAAACTTCAACGCTCCTTACAAAGCTTCACGCCAATTGAGTTTCGTGCGACCTTGTCACTTGAACACGAACAAGATTCTGTAATCAGCCCAAATTTCCACGCGCCAAGGAAAAAATTTTCTTCGCAAGAGGTCAAGACCTTTGATCTATGATCAGAAATTCTCTGTAGAATCTCAAGAGCTCGCAGCGAATCGTTATCAAGTTCTCCCCACAGTCAAGAAGGAAACAAATACCCCTACCTTTCTGCCTTGAAGATCTAGTTCGGCTGGAGTGGGACGTTTGTCCGTCCCGTGAAACCAGACCCGAGCTTTTTTCGCTTCCTCATTTTCACAGCAAACTTCCTCACTTTGTCCCTTTGTTTCCTTAACGCTGTATTGTTTCGTCCAAAAGGGCAGGAAAATGGCTTTCTTTGTCTTGGCTGCAGCAACATTGCAAGGCGAAGCGAAGTCACGAGAATTTTCGCACGATCCTGCAGCCGTTTGCTCCTGGAGGACAAAGCCGAACTGGCGCGGTAAGAGCCCGCTGCATTCCGCACCTACCGCTACTCGGATGAGATCATCAAGAGGTTTGAACCACGCGCTCAGAGGAGCTGAAGGGGACCGGCGAAACCGGCGCAATCACATCTTGGCTCGAATAAAATTGACCCAGAAGCGCCAACCGCCAACACTGGAGTGCTCCGCGTCCTCTTCTTGAGAGCATCAGAGCAAACTTGGATTTCTGCTGACGCAGCCGATTTCACCAGCTGAGCCACCTGATTTGCTTTCACCTGCTGGTCAACCTTGTGTTTGAAGTCAGGGGAAGACTCAATTGGAGAAAAATATGTGTAAATTCTGCACAAGTGGAACCAAACTCTCACATGCACACACCAACTTGCATCCCATTCAAATGTGGGTTGACATGAAGAACACTTTGTGGGCTGTCCAAGCATTTTTTTTCAAACAAGATCACCTGGCGGTGAAGACACACGCCGTGTCTCACAGTTGAGATGTGTGCTCCACGGATGTAAAGATTCAGGTGATGGTGGGGGGGTTTCTCAAGACTGAAAATTTTCTGAGTCCAAACCTGGCAGTGGGGGGTGTATGTGTCTCAAGAGTGAACATTTTCCAAGTCCAAAACCACGGGGGGGTGAAGGGGGGTCTCAAGACTGAAATTTTTCCAAGTACAAAACTGGCAGGGGGGGTCCCTCAAGACTGACAATTTTCTAAGTCCAAAACTGGTGGGGGTGGGGGGTCTCAAGACTGAAAATTTTCTAAGTCCAAACCCAGGGGAGGTCCCTCAAGACTGCAAGTTTCCAAGTCATAACAGATAGATATTGCCCCTTTAGCAGTCAGGAACCAAAAGGCAGAATCAAGGCCTTGCACCTCCTTTTATACCACCTGAGCTACAACCAGAGGAGGGGGGTCCCTCAAGACTGAAAATTTTCTAACTCCAAAACTGGGGGGGGGGTTTCCTTCAAGACCAAAACCAGGGGGAGGGGGGTCCCACCTCTCACCATTGCATAACACATGCTGCTCCCTCAGGATGGCGTGTGTAAAAATATCAGCCAGAGAAATTGCTTTTTGAAGCAAAGCTTGTGTGAAGGAGGCTGTGACAACACACAGCTGAGCTGGACTGACCATAACAAAGACAACCAACTTTTTGCAGTCTATTGGCTGCACATGCAGGAAAGGTCCTGACAATGGGAAAGAGATACTGGATGCTTGCTAGTGCATGCTTTTTCTCTTTTGTGTGTGTGTGTGGGAGGGGGTGACACCAAATGCCACCCTTAGCATTTCACTGAACACTGCCACACAGACCTCCAAGCCAACCTGATGGTGAGTGTCCTTTCCTCATGACAACAAACACACCAAACCCTGGGCTCCACTCAGACCCCTCGCCTGCACAATCTGCACCCTCAGTTTGAATTTTCCACCACTTTCTCTTTTGTTCAGGGAAAAGGCACAGCAATTTTTCACGATTACCATGGGCTTTCAAACACGTCCGTCCACAAGCAGAACCAATCTCATGAAAATGAATGGCCAACAAAATGAAGTGTCATCGACAAAGAAGCATGCAGGGAGTGGCACCTGCATAACGTCCTGATTCGAAAACAACCAAATGTCACAGACAATATCCGTTGGTACGGCCTTCTCCGACACGTCACGACGCACACATTTGTGCGCCAAAAATTGGCCTCTCCGCTCAGGACCTTCATTTGAGAACGTTCTCTAATTGACCGACTTCGGTTTCCAATTTTCCGAGGTCACAGCTCCAACGATCTCTCGACATTTCGCAGTTCTGGAGACGAATGTGAAGCTCGGAACAAAACAAGGAAACTGACAGAAGAAAGTTGAGTGCTGCCTTTGATGAAACAGTCGTGTCCGCAGTGATTCAGTGGTCAGACGACAGGAACTGAAGGGGGGGGGGGGGACAACAACCCCGACCAATTTGAACAAGTGTCTGGACTTCGTGTTCTCGCGCAGGACCAACCGGCAGCTTCGTTCTTGGAAAGTTCACCTGTGGTCATGTGAGACAGGGAACATTTCAAGGAGGTCGGAGGTCACAATCTCTTTCAGGTCGAACAACAAGGTTTTCCCTTGAATCAAATTTCGCAACGTCTGCTCAAATCCAGATTGGCTGCTGTGTCAAAACTTTCTTTTCATTCAAATAGCAAGAAAGCAGACCTTTGAACAAAGGCTTGTCGCGTCGCGCAGGGCAGGTCGACTGGACCTGCTCAAAACGTGAGGCCTGGTCCTTCACCACCTCCACGCCAAAGTCCTGTCACACATTCGTGAAGGCAGGTCCCCCAACACCCAACCTCCCTCACAAGCAGGGTGGGCTCTGTTCCCGAGCAGGGCGTCAGTGGGTCCCCACCCAGAATGTATTGCCTCAAGGTCTTGCCAGCGCACGGGCTTCGCCTGTCCTGCGGACGCGCCAGCGCACAAACATTTCCCAGTCTTTTTCTCAAACGTTGCTCGAATGGTCCACGTTTCGACCCGACCTGAACTGCGGAGCGCACTGCGTCGCTACCACGAAGCTAAATAGAACTACCCCGTCGGCTCCTCCTGTGGTTTTGTCGGCATGTGATCTGCTTGGCACATGCAGTATGAGATCACCCTCCCAAAGTGGTGCGCGTTCCTGCTGACTTCATCACCAACAGCCCCAAACCTGACTGGCAGGAGCTGATTGAAGGCAAAGAAACGGGCAATTTGCCTCGTATAAGCCACCGCTGAGCACGCCAGCACCAAGTCCCAGGGCCTCGCTCTTTTGCCCAGCCAGAGCGCTTTCAAATCACAACTCCAACTTGAGAGCTTTCACATCTCAACTCCAAAAGCAATAGCTTGCGTTCAGTTTCTGCTGAAGTTGTCCACATTGGTGTGAGGCGTCGTCATTTCATGTTGGGTCTGGGTCATTGCACACAGCTCCAACTGTATGGGGTCACATTGTCATTTGACACACACACAGCATGTGACGACATTGGTGTGAAATGATCAGCTGACTGGGATCACACCAATCACCTGTTCGCTTGATCAATCTCAATTTCAACACGGACAAACTTTGGCATGGACTCAAGTTGACACTAGCAATTTTTCATTCTGTAAAACATGCTGGTAGTCGTTCAGCTGTTCCTTGCAACGAAAACATAACGCAAGTTTTCGAGCAGAGTTGAGTCGAAAAGGACTCCGGATGGAATGTGATGGGCGACACCACTGCTCGCAAAACAAAGCCTCCAAATTCACCTCGTAGGCCAAACTCGTAAATGAGGCGAAAGATCTGAAATTGCAGCCAAGTTTGAAAACGTTCCGTGGCTGAACTTGTTCCTGTGGTGTGACTTGCGAACCACTCACCTAGTCTTGACCACGGGCGATCCGCCACACGAGCCGGTCGAAATTCCTGTTGCTGGCCGCCCCCAAATTGAAGTGCTGTATCAC
>JAAUXT010077635.1_pt1 | contig 17267 bp, 12 predicted proteins | sample 7278171 | NCBI WGS metagenome assembly JAAUXT01 (sample SAMN14350112, study PRJNA611818) | marine sediment metagenome | isolation source: surface marine sediment (1.8m) | place: French Polynesia: Moorea | collected 2018-08
CTGATGGTGATTACATTAAGCGTGTGGTAACACCCTTCGGGACCACACGCTTAAAAATCCTTGCGCCGATTCTCCCCCACCCCGGCCCAAACAGAAACAACCCCGTCCTCATTTTGCCTGAGGTGTCAAGTCCGTGACCTGCTTTCACGATCTGTTCGACCCCAAAACAACTTTTTTGAAGTCTTCACATCATCTGAGAACGTCAATTTCGAATCAACACCAGAGCCCGGTTTTTTCTTTGCAAAACTAACGAAGTTTTATTCAATCAATCATTTTGGGTTTCAATACTGATTCACATTGCATCGCAACAAATTTTCCAGATTTTTTCACTTGCACATAACTGGCAGTGACTGCATGATTCGTTTCTCGAGCACAAAAAAAAAAAGAGATTTGCATCAGCTGAAATTTTGCTCATTCATTCACCACTGCACTGCATGATTTGACAACAAACAAGATGAGATTTGCACATTGGAGCAAAATTCTGCACACAGTTGTGCGATTACAATTGAAATTCTTGATTCGGCCGACCGATAATATTTGGAGAATCTGGGCCGACGATATTCGCTGTTCCTACGAACGAGACATCAGGTACACTTCTGTACACTGGTGCTGCACAGATACTCTGAGAACCACCACATCCTGGATCGTGTTCGATAGATCTATGGCCCACTGGTTCGCTCAGTGCCGACGGGTTTTCAGTGAACTCAAACAGAATAGCGGGGGATCTGGCGCATCCATCAAACACGGTCTTGCCTCGATCTTCTCTGCGAATCCCAACAGTGTCACCGCAACATCAGCAAACCTTAACTCACAAGACCTTCAAGAACAACCACCAGATTGTGGTGAAGAACTGAAAAACAACGGCGTCCACACTCAGAGAAGCATCGCAAGCATCAACGAAGCAGGAGCAGATCAATCCGACAATCGTTACTGAAGGGAATAAACAGAGGATCTGTGACTGGAACGCTGAATCCACCACACACACACACGCAACGAACAAATGGCAGTCGTCAAACAAGCACACGCATTCTGCTGCCAGAAACTGAGCACCCCTTGGTCGTTTCGAGAACACACAGTTACAAAATTTTGCCACTGAACACATCTGTGGAAAGTGCTGCCAGGAAGACGAGCACCTTTGAACACCAGAGTCATTTGGGAAAGTTCCATGTCGGAGTTCAGATGCGTCAGTTGGACATGGGACAAACCTCTTGTGCAGCCTGGACTCAAACCAGTCCATTGTTTCGTGTGGTACAACAAAAAGGTTCAGATCTCCTGGTACCGCCGAACAGGCAAAAGTAGAAGTTGCGCTCATCAGCATGAGTCCGACCAGGGTCGGCCAATGTGCCCCCCCCCCCCCGGAATCCTGAGAATTTTTAGCAGCCGCAATCGTCTGTGCGGTGACAAACACGTATCAAAGGGACAAAGACATTCACAACACATGAAGAGAATCATCGAAACCTCCCCATGGTTCAACGGTCGGTGTTGTGCATAATTTGATCCCGTGTATCTGCGCAACGATATCATGCTTTGACACAATGTTTGCCTGTAGCTGCCTGTTTTTCGGAGTCTCTCAGCTGCAGGAAGTGGTGAGTCACGTGCCTGTCATGCTTCCGGAAGTGACGAGTCACGTCTCTGCAGTTAACAATTGATTACTGGAGATGTCGTCGGGCCACATGACGTATGAGGTCACTCACACCACCCCTGAATGCCTTCCCGCATCTGAAAGCACAAACGGACATAATTGTGGGGCTGACTGAGCGACACACCTGTTGAGGATTCGGCCTCTTCTGGTACACAGCACACCTTACTTTGAAGATGTTCACTTCATTGCCTCACGCTATGTTCAAATTCACACGAATGAAGAAGCAGACACGAGGCAGACAGAGCCACGATCACCATGATCTTGAATAGCCACAGATCTCCCTGACCCCGAAAGTTTTGCCATCCGTCGCAGTTTGCGCCGTTAAGGCTTGAATCTCTTGACACCCGTCAAACACAAAGATCGAAATTGGAAGAAGAACACCTGTCGTTGTTTCAGGTGCAGAACAAAATGTGGCTTTCATGCAGGGTGCATTGATGTGAATGAAGTTGAGCGTACTCACACTGCGCAGTGCATGCGCTGTTTCCCATCCCTCGCGTCACACTTGTACTCGCTGCAATTCGCCAACAACTCGTCGCACGTCTTCCGGCGGAACCGGCACCCGCAATGCTCACACGTGAACTCCTGAAACAAACAGAACGGGACATTGATCCATAAGTTAGGACAAAAGAGGGGTGCCAGAAACCACTGAAACTTTCCACACAATCAACAGATTCACCGGAGAATTGTGGGGAGAAAACATGCACAAGAATTTGCAGTTAAATTTTAAGGGCACTTCACAGACACAGGAAGACCGCCACAAACTTTCCCTTGGTCATTTCTCAAGAGCGTCAATACTTCTCTCCATTGAATCAATGGAAACATTATTTTTTTCCACAACAAATTTTTTTGTCCGCTGCATGTTCTCCATTGAAGAGGCCTTCGCACTTGTTCACACGAACTTTCTCCGCTTCAAAGATAAGCCCTCGGAACTGCGATGAACCAACCCCCACGTGGCACAACATCCTGCCACGGAGAAAGTCACCACTGCGTTCCATCCACATCTCAACAGACAAGCGAGTCCTTCAGAGGCAGCCTCAGGCACAGACAAGACCAGATGAAGTCAGGCAGCACCAAGGCTTCCCCTCTCAGACCGAACGTGCAACGCTGTCACTCTGTCCACACCACACCAGGCAGATCCAGAGTTTTTGAATCTCTCACTCATGAAGCAACTGCAGACACTGGCCAGACACAGACGAAGTCGGGCAGCGCCGTTGCTCTGTCTCAGGCACCACGTTCCTGCCGTCTACTTCACGTCAACAAACCTTTCTGTCGGTCAGCACCACCGGTGGCGTTTTCTTGACTGATCCACTGCGTCTCTTGTGCGTCGCAGGCCAACAGCGTTCCGTGACGTCAGAGTCGCTTTCCGTACACGTCTGCGGTGTGTCCCGCGAAATGGGTACGGGGCTCCCCTCTGGGGTGCTGGCGTCCTTTTTGGCAGTCGGTCCCAGACGCATTTGCGTATTGTCCGACTTTTGCTTCTTGTTGGTGGATCTTTCCGAGGTCGCTTTGGCCTTTACCGGGGTTCGCACAGGAGTGCGGAGTGGAGAGAACTTGCTGACTGAGAACTGACCCGGTCGGAACCGCGCCAGATAAGGCGTGTGTCCGTTCGGACTCTCCCATTTCGAGGGTGTTGTGTCCTCCGCATCGCTCGTGTCGTCCGAGTCTCGAAACTTCGAGTTTTCAGAGCTCTGGACCCTGTTCACTGAGCTGTTTCTCCAAGAGTCGTTTCGGCCTTCAAGCTTGTTCGTGTCTCGTGAACCATGCTGTCCTTCTCGAATGAGCATGGAGTCCAGCGTTCTTTGGACAATGCGCTTCTTGTGGCCACTGGTGGCGCCACTTCCTGGTGGCGAACCGATTGCCGGTGATTTCGGAGCGCTTTGGCGTCCAACGCTGCGACTGCCACTCTTTCCCTCACTGTCACCGGGAGTCCGTTGTGAAACTTTCTGACCGGGTTGAGACGTCATGGACATTTCGTGGTTTCCGTCACCATTTCCAGCACCTTTTCCATTACGAGCCTTCTGTTCACGTTTCAAACCACGCGACATCTCTTCACGTCTCTGATCATGTGACTTCTCCCCACTTATTGATGCGCGATGACGTCTCTGTGGTGTCTTGCGTTCACTGTCACCGCCCTTACTCGCCCATTTCCAGACAGATGGCGTCCTCAATCCACTCTCGCGACCTGATGACGCCATTGTACGGCTGCGAATTCGGGACCTCACCTCCGGGCTGAACGGCTCAACATCCGTCGTTGTGAAATCCTCTTCTTCCACTGTGGACGAATCTATCGGCTGCGCATGCGCTTCGTCATCATCATCATCATCATCATCATCATCATCATCATCATCATCATCACCAGCTGATGACGCCAGATCTGGCCGTGGCCGCTCGCCCCCAAACCTTTCACTCGGTGGTGTTCGCCTTGGTTTCTCAACGCTGTGCGGCGCAAAAGCACCACTGACCCCCAACTGACTGGTGGTTTTGTCGAATGATCCGTTCAAACTCGGTGGCACATCAGCGTCACTCCATTCAACATCATTTACCTCGCCTCTTTTTTCCGTGTGATGTCTCTTTTCTTTTCGCCCGTCTTCCTCGACGTTTTCTGAGCCATCAGCGTGTCTCCTTTTCTCGCTCAACCCAAAACTTTCCTTCTTCCTTCGCTCTTCTCGTCTGCTGCTGTCTTCGCTGGCGAAATCTGCTCCTTCAGTGTTGCTCTGGAATTCCTCGAATCTGTGCCCTCCGTAATCTACGCTCGACCCCTCCTTCACTTCTTCTTCCTCTCCCCCCTTCTCTTCTTCTTCCTCCTCCTCTTGATTGCTTTCTCCTTCGGTCAAGAAGTCTTGTTGACTTCCTTTCGCGCTCACAAACTCTTCATCAGGTGCACTGGTCGCTTCTTCGTTGTCCCCTTGCTCTCCACCTTCGTCTTTCCTTTCGGTTGTATCTACACTGCCGTTCTCACTGACAGAATCGTCTTGACCTTTCCGTCCTTCACCCTCCTCACCACCAGAAGCTCTTCTTTCCGACTTTTCATCATCACTTTGTATTTCTGCAGCGTCTGTTTCCACGACGCTTCCAAATTCACACTCACTGTCTGAGCTGGACACACTTATTGTTTCACGACCAGCTCCCTCCTCAGGCTCACCTGAATCACCAGCGTCGTCGCGGCCCGCATCAAAGACAAAGATACCCTGTCGACTTGACTCTTGAGAATCTGAATCTCCGTCATTCGATATTCCCGCTTCAATCCTTCGTTTCCTCCAACGAGGTGTTCTCTCATTATCACCTTCAAAAGAAGGCTCTCTCTTGCCTGACACAAGGTTTTCCGCAAAACTTTCACTCTCAGTAACACTGGCCTCTCTACTGGCTGCGTCACAATCGCCCTGGTAGACTGCCTCGTCGTCTGCTTCGTTGGCTATTGATCCAGACGCTTCACTTTCATTGGACACAAAGCGCTTTTCCAAGAGTCGCTCAAAGTAGTTTGTTGATTTGACAGGCGCAGAGGGTGCGGGTTCGGGAAGCTCCTCCAACTCATCAGGGCGCACCACCGCACATCCGTTCGAGAACTCCGTCTGTCGCTTTGCCTGTTTGTCTCTGTTCACCACAAGGCGCACGCTCCTGCGTTTCAGCAAGCTTCCACCGAGGCTCTTGACCATGTGACTTGCACGTGGTGTGCTCATAACTTCCGATTCATCCTGCAATTGGCCACGATGTACAACATGCAGACCACAGTCACCGTCACACGACACACAACACATAGGATACTGCACAACACTGGCATGCACATCCACAGAAACGCTCCAGTGGCTCTGCCTCAAGTGCTCTCTCCCTTCGTCTTGAGTGAAAGTTTTGTGGTCGCAGATCACACACGGAATATTTCGTACAGCACCCACATGCTCCTCAAACTCTTCGTCGCTCGAACACTGAGACGTGAATCTACAGACTTGGAGACTCTCGTGGCTTACCTGCCCTTCCACAGATCTGAGTTGTTCGACGCCACGCCCATCTCGTTTGCCCAGTTTCTCTGCCTCCTCCCCTGTGTCGAGTTCCTCTTCCGTTCTGGTCGTCATCGCTTCGCGTCTTCCCTTCTTCCTTCGGGGAGACTCGCTTTCTGACCCGACATTTTCCGCTTCCGAAGTTGAGCGTTTCCGTCGCTTCCTGTTCTTCTTCGGAGACGCAGATGTTGAAGGTGACCCGGGGTCTACACTTTGACTCGTTCCAGTCTTGTGCGCTGACCCTCCACCGGGCCCGGGGCGTTGCTCCCCATTCTCCATTGTGTCCAGTCCACTGTCAACCCTGCTGATGCTACGACTTTTGGGTGGAGGCTTCTTCGAAGATTTGACGTCCACAAATTCGAAATCACTTTCCTGCGAGTCACTAAAATCGTACACATCTTCCTTCTTGTTCTTCGGTCGTCTTTTAGTTGGACTGATATCCGTTGTGTCTGGGATCACGTTTTTCTTTTCATGCACTTTTGTCCGGAGTTCATCGCCACTATCATCAGCTCCTTGATTGGTCTGTTTTGCCTTCGTGTCTTTACGCGCGTGCGTATTGGGTGCTGCCAACCCCGTGCTCTTCGCTGTTGCCCTCTTCTTCAAGGAAACGGACGGGAAAGTTTTCGTTCTCTCTCCCGAGAGACTCTCGACGTAATCGATGCCTTCGACAACAGCGTCGAGGAGTTTCTCCTGCTGTGTCGTTGTCGCGCTGCTGAAGCTGGAAATGTGACGCTCAGTCACGTGGGAGTTTTGCGACCGGAAGTGGTTGTCACGTGTTTCCGCCTGCGTGTGACGGCCACTGCCTCGTCTGGACTCGTCTTTGTCATCTGAAAGAAGCGAAACACAAAATTTGTTGTCCTCTCCTTTGCTTCACTGAAAAGTACGAAGCACAACAAAATCCACTGAAATGTTCACTTCCAATATTCGAAACTTTGTTGTCAAAAGAAGACACCCAGTTGACAGAGGGGTCATGACGGAAGATTTCAATCGACGGTGACATTGACAGACATCGTGCAAGAAAAATCGCGTTTCCGAGCAAAGAGTGAATTGATGTCAAGAACTTACCTTCAGTTTGCGGAGGCTTGTTGGCTTCTTCTCTGCCGGCACTTTGTTCCTCCTTTGCGGCACTCTTTTCTTCTCTGGCTCCACCGTCTCTCTTCTTCTCTGTCTCACTGTCGCTCCCCTCTTGGAGCTTCTTCACGCCGTCGTTTCCCTCTTCTTCGTCCTCCATCTCACTGTCGCTCCAGACTTGAGTCACCTTCTCGCCATCTCGTTCTTCATCCTCTATCTCACTGTCACTCCACTCTTGACCCTGCACGTCGGATCTCTCTCTCGCCAAGACCGGATCCAACTTCTCATCTTCATCTTCCTTGTGATCGTCTTCAGCCTCGTTCACTTCTTCATTCTCTTCTTTCACTTCACCCACTTCTTCGACCTCATCCTCACTGCAGTCCTCAATCTGCATGTTGGTCTCAGTCCGCACTGCTCGGTCGTCTTTCATCGCCACGACCCGGTCGAACTTGTGCGCGACGCGCTTGTCCGTTTCACTGAGTCGACTGAGCGTCCCGTAAGTTGCGGGACTGTCGCGGGTGTTGAGTGTCAGATGGAGCGGGGAGAGAACCGTGCGGATGGGCGCAGGTGACGCGTGCTGCTGCTCGATATGCCGGACACAGTTCTCCTGCTGCAAGTAAGCACGCCCAAAAACCAAACATCATTGACTTGCCTTGGCAGTCTTCTCCACGTTGTTGAAGTGAAAAAGAACGATTTGATTCTGACAATTGAACATTGTAATCTGAAAGACATGAAATTGAAGCAACGTTGTCACATTTTATACAGTTGCAGCAGTCTCATTTTCAAGCCTTGAAACGAACTTCACACCGAACAACGTTCACGGATCAAGCATTGCTCTCCTTACCGTCTCGTACTCTCCGCCGCAGACCGCGCACTTGAACATCGGCATGATTCGCATCTTCTGCAGGACTTCCTTCCGGCGCGGGAGAAGAGGAACCTGCAGTCAAACCGAACGTGCACCCTTCATACGCTGTAGGCAACGAACATCACTGCAGGAGCTGACCCATTCGGTCGCTCAAAAATTCGGATTGACTTCATTGGCTTCGGTCAAAAAATGTCTCTTCTCTCAATCGCTCGAACACACACACACACTCAAGCCGACTGGTCACTGAAAGGAATGTCAACCACATGAAAACACACACACACACACACAGTTTTCTCACCTCGAGTCGAAACGTGTTTCCTTTCCTCCCATTCTCCGCCGTGCCGTCTGTCGCACTCTTCTGAGACGACTCCGTGGATTGCGTTACTTCTTCATCTGCACTCACCGACCTTTCACCCGACCGTTGGTCTTGGCCTTTCAGGCTCCGTGCCGGACTTCCCAATTTGTCGCTAGACCGCTCAGTTGACTCTGGCCTGTGACCTTCCCCACCAGGGCAGCTGCTAGACCGATTCTCTGGGGTCGAGCGAGCAACCGGAGAACCCATCGACTCCATGAGACTCCGATTCACCGACCTTGACCGAAGTGACAGCTGACTACCCGACCTCAATGACCTTCGGCTCGAGCTCTGGATGAGACTCGGTGACCTTGGTGACTGACTTCCTGTCACTGGTGACCTTGGGCTCTTTCTGGCTCTGTCCGGGGTTTTTTGCTCAGTCGTATCTCGATCACGTTCCGATGGAGTGTTCGAACCGATTCCTGACCTTGAGCCATGACCTTGGCTCAGCCGGAGGCTCTTCCTGGGCGTGCCAAAAACCGGAGATCCGTCCGGACTTTTGTCTTCTATGGTATCTTGCTTGCGCAGCAATGGCAGGCTGGCCACAGGTGACCCTGGATTCCGATCTTTGTGAGATCGTGGACTCCGACGTAGGATCACAGGTAACACAGGACTGTCTGGGGGTGGCGTCTTCATCGGCTCCTGCTCAGACGACGCACGTTCGGCTGCACGCGTCCCGACACTCGCTGGTGACCTTGACTTGTGACCTCGAGGGCTCTTCCTCGGGGTGGCTGGTGGTTTAGTGGGGCTTTTCAGGCGACTTGCGGTTTGACTGTCGTCTTCAATTGTGTCCGTCCTTCGCAGAACAGGAATATTTTTGCCATCACGTTTTTGCGAGTCTTTTGATTTGCTGCGAGTCAACGGTGACCTTGGCCCGTCGTCGCCTTGACCTGACACAGAGTTTTGTTCAAGAGGTGATTTCTTGTCCTTTGACCCCTGGCCTTGACCTTTCACTGGCTCAGATTTCCCTCCGGACCCAGATCTCGATCTCAGTCTTCGTGCCACTGGCGACTCTTCCCTGCTGAGTGCTGACCTTGAGGCGTCACCCTGATCTTCGTCGTGTTGGATGACGTCACCTCTGGTCTTCGCCTGAGATCTGTCTGATCTCGATGCGCGACTCTTGCTGGGGCTGCTAGCCGACAGCTGAAGATGCAGACTCTCGGAAAGCCTCGACGACAGACCGGGTGACCTTGGAGCCGACCTTTGACCTTGACTCTCTTCAACAAGAGCAACGTCATCTCCATCCTTCGGCGACTCTGACGTTCTTGTGGATTTCTTGAGAGCCAGTGACCTCGACCTTCGGGGCTGTTCGGCGTTGGATGTCGGGGGCACAACGCTGTCGGTTGCATCCTGCAGCAAAAAAAGATTCTTACTCAAATGGTGAGTGTTCTGCTCATTGCAGCACCACTGAAAGCGATATGAAATCCGATCAGAAGCGTTTCTTCAACGTGGACAAAATCTCCCGTGTCTGTGTTCGCAATTTTGCCAAACAAGGGCAACAAACCACGACCAAGATTACTTCAATTGACTTCAACAAAGGAAGAAAGAATTTCGAGCTTTGTTGAGGAAATACCTGTGCTTCTGGGAGGCACTTCGCGCCTGAAGCTTTCTTCGCTGGACTGGTGGACTCTTCTTGTTTGGCAGACAGTCCTACCAGTTTTTGCGCCAGGGCACTCTTTCTGGGTGTGAGACGCAGCGCCACTGTGTCCGTCCCAGGGTGACCAGGAGAAGTCGGCTTGATGGGCGGCACAGCCTTCTTCAACTCCATCACCCTCCCTTCTTCGCCACGCCCAGAATCCGAACGTTTCCGTCTGCCAGCGGGACGCTCATCCTTGTGCAAAATTTTCCGGTCGCTGGCCAGTGTCACGCAGGTGGGCGGGATACAGTCTTCATCTTCAGTCCGTCCAGATCGACTGCGTCGTCGGTCAACACTCAATTCTTCCTTGCTGTGTGCAGCTTTTTGTGCTTTTCCGTTCCTGTCTGCTTCCTTGGGACTATCTTGACGTTTGTGTGGAGTTCTGGTTGGTGGAATCACCGTATTCTCCTCAGCATCGTCAGAATCTTCACTCACGTCACCGCTGGAAGAGGTGCGATGCCTTCCAGGCGTGTTCGCCTCACGTGACTTGTGAAGCGACTTCCGGCCATTCGCTTTGCCCACGTGGTCCGGGTACGCGTCAAGGGAAGGCGGGATGACGTCATCCGAGGCTTCTGATGCCACGTCCCTGTCTGTGAGGTGTTGATTACCCGGCGATGTCACGTGGTTCGCAATCTGCGGAAAGAAGGAAACAACGACCAACGTCACCCGTGGCATCACGGAAGGTGAGGAGGGACAGAAAGCAAAAGCAGCATTAGCGCACAAAAGTCACACAACAAGTTGAGAACAAAACTCGCGAGCTGCAAAAATAGCTGTCTGCAAAGCACTGAAATGAAAACAAACTGCTTGCCAGATACCAGCACACGTTGTCTCTTCCTGGGTTATCCAATGAGATTTGTCACAAGGGAATAAGGCAGCTATTTGGTCGATTATGTTTTTCCAAATCTAAACACTTTCAAGGCTGTGATTTCACCCCATGCCACAATGACTCACCTGTTCAGTGAAGAGTCTGCGCGGAGGGACGTTGAGGTCGAGGTCGGCGGCGGTGAGCGAGTAGCGCGTGTACGGGTTCTTCGAGCCCCGGTGCGCGCTGCTGGGGCTGCGGGAGGAGGAGGGGCTCCGGCCCGGGGAGACGCTTCGGCTCCCGGGGCCGCCCCGCCTCTCTGTCTGGGAGGTGGTACTCGGACTCTGGGAAGGTTGAGGACTGCGAGGGCTCAGGGAGCTGCGGTGCTTCGCTGGCTGAGAGGAGCAACTCAGACTCGTGGCACTTTCGTCTCCTGCAGACAGAACAAACTTGTTTGACAACCCACATTTTCATTGATGAAAAGATCATGGAACATTTTTCGACTCCAAAACGGAAATACCTTCGGCTCAAACAACCAAGCAACTGCCTGCGGAAAGTCAGAAACTGAAGACAACACGTGACACATTCGGCGGGAAACTGACCTCAAAAGTGCAAATCCAGGTGACGTCAAGCAGAAACTCACCTTCGCCAGACTCCTCTTCTTCCACTGGAGCTTCTTCTGTCTCGTCCCTGATGTCTTCTTCAGCATCATCGCGCTCCTTCTCTCCAGGCTCCGCACCAACACCCATCACCATCGCTGCTGTGGAACGGTCAATCTCCTCTTCTTCTTGCTCCTCCACGTGCGCTTTCTTCTTCTTTTTCTTTTTCCGTTCTATTTCACTGGTTTCGCCTTCTTGACTTTTCTCATCTCTGTGTTTGTGTTTCTTTTTCTTCTTCTTTTTGACAAGTGCTTCCTCGCTGGTGTCCTCCGCAACTTCCCCAACGTTGTCGTGCTCCTTTTCGTCAGCGTCAATTTGCATCTTCAGAGCATCAGTGGCTTCAGTATCAGCCACCATCTCCTCCACAACACTTGGTATGATTTCATCATCCTCACGATCACGCCTTTTCTTTTGTTTCTTCCTCTTCTTTTTCGGTGGAATTTCATCCGGTTCACCAGAAACGCCCCCAGCGACTTCCGGTTGCAACTCCCCCTCGCGGCCGCAGCTGACATCAGGTGGCGCTGCAATCTCTTCGCGCTGTTCAGGGTTCGATTCCTGCGTCTCTTTATCACGTGTTCCATGGGACTCCTTCTCGCGTTCTTCGACATCTCCGCTTTCGCCGTCCTCTGCCATTTCCGAGTGCTTTCGTTTTCTCTTCTTTTTCTTCTTTCTCTTCTCTGTGAGTTCCTTGGGACCATGCTCTATGAGGGCGTCTTCCTTCACTTTGTCAACGCTTGGATCTTCCGTCATATCTCGCTCGTCATCAGCTTCCACAACACTTTCTTTGTGCGTCTTCTTGGATTTTTTTCGGTTCTTCCCCACTTCTTCTGCATGCTCATCCTCTCCATTTTGTCCGTCACTACTCTCTTCAACAGTCTCTGTTTCCATTCTGTCAACGGAATCTTTGTCTTTCTTGTGCTTCTTTCGTTTCTTGTGCTTCTTCGGCACATCGTTGTCTTGTGCATCAGTTTCTTGTGCTTCGATGATCACACAAACGTCATTCGTTTTGCTGTCATTGTATGACTTGGTGCCAGGTTCTCTCTCGCCAGTGTCCTCAGAATATTTCTCCCTCCTGTGTTTCTTGTGTTCCTTGTGCACAACACCATTGGTTGTTTCAACTGTTTCGTCCGTGTCAGTGTTGGAAGCCGCGAGATTCGTGGGGTCAGCTGTGTCAAGTTCACTTGCCTGCTTTTCCTTTTTGTGTTTCTTTTTCTTGTGTTTCTTGTGCGCGTCACCGTCAGTTGCCTCATCAACGGTTTTTGCGGCTGCGTTGGAAGCCAAGAGATTCGTGGAGTCAACAGTGCCAAGTTCACTCGCACGCTTTTCCTTTCTGTGCTTCTTTTTCTTGTGAGGCATATTCCCTGCCACGTCAGATGCGTCTGCCCCTGTGTCACGAGCAGCAGCTGAGGCATCTGTGGAGACCACTGCGCCCTCACACTTTTCCTCCATGTGTTTCTTCTTTTTGTGTTTCCTATTATGCGTAGTTTCGTTCGATGTTTCACCAACATCCGAACTCTCTGGTTCCTGACGCAAAGTGCCTTCGCCACTTTCACTGTCGTTCCCAGCATCTTGATTTGGGTTTTCTCTGTTTTCTGCGTCACAATCCGCACTGCATTCACCCTGGTGTGTGTCCATGGCCCTCTGCCTGTCCAGAGCAATCTTCTTGTGTTTAGCCCTGAGACTCCCCAGCCCAGCTCCGGGCTTCAGAGGGATGTTCCCGTAGCTGGGTGCGAACGAGCCGAGTGCGCAAGACGGTTCTGACATGTTGATAGCACGCGCAGTGGCACCGAAGTTGACATGCGTCGCCTTCTGTAGATACGGGGAGATTCTGAACGGCCCCAGTCTGTCCTGAACGGGCTCCGAAGCTGGTGAGAAGCTCACATCCAGGGGCGCTTGACTCGCGCGCAGCACCTTGCGAACCAGATTGGCGGGGTGGTTCCCCTGCCAAAACAGCACGTCAGAGTCCATGGTAGATTTTGGCTCACTTTCTGTTGTGGTGTACTTGGGAAGCTGCGGGGTCTCATTTGGGCTGGACACAGTGGATGTAACGGTTGGGTCCGAAAGATTTGCCTTTGGACTGGATGTTGCCCGAACAGAAGTGCTGCTCTGCATCCCGGTGTCACTGCCGGAGAGCCCAGCTGTCGCGTCTTCTGCACGCACGACCAGCCTTTCTGTGGTGATGTGTTGACTTTTTGCCTTCGGACTTTGTGGCTTTGAACTGACGCTCTGAGAATTCCCTCTCTCTCCTTGCACTACTTTGATTGGACTTTTCAACTTTCGCTTCCTTGGACTTGTGTCACTCTCTGTGGGGTCAGTGCGCATTTTGCGTGGTCTCGCTTCCTTGCGCCTTGGACTTCCAACAGGTGGCGCTGCTGCAGAATGACCAGACGCCGCGGAGTAGTGACCGCTTCCCTCACGCGGCGCCGGTGGAGACGTGAACAGCGTCCTCTTCGCCTGATCCACAGAAGTCGTGGCCCCTTCCGTCTCTCGTGACCCCTGTGCACTGACGTCTCCGTTTTCCACAACTTTCGTCACTGGGGCAGCATCCTGTGGTGTGTCTTTCAGCTGACTGGAACCCTTTCCAATTGACGCTGACAGTGAAACTTCCGAAGCGGTCGCTGGAGTCTGTTTCTGTCCTTTTTCATTCTCAGAAGAGTCTTTCGAAGGGGCCTTTTTGTCCTTCGAGGCTGCACGCTTTGCCACTTTTGAAACACCTTTGGTGTTTTTGCGCGGTTTTGGTGTAACTCTGGTTTTTGCAGTTTGATGAGCAGCGCTTGCTTCTTTCTCTATTTGTGTGCTCATCCAATCTGCCACCCAGCTCTCGTCTGATACCAGGACTTTCCGCGTCACATCTTTGCTCTTCTTTGAAGGTTTACGACTCCTGCCAGGAACAGCAGCTGTCCTCCCCGTGATTGGTGCGTCAGATTTCGCAGTTTTCTTTTCCTTCATTGGTGAGCCAACTCTGGCAGCAGTTTTCTCACCTCTGATGGGTGCACCAGTTTTCGTAGTTTTCTTTCTCCTTGCTGCACTAACTTTGGCAGTCTTCTGGCCTTTGTTTGGCGCACTAACTTCACCCCCGGTGATATCTTCACCGATCCGCTCGTCCATTGGCTGCGGTTTGGAAAGTCCAACCAACCAGCGCAGGTTGGATCGAAATTCCTCCTCCGAGTCTGGTGCATCCATTTTTTCTCTCCTGCTTGTTGCCTTCCCGTCGGAAGTCGACTTCTTGCCATCGCGAGGTTTGTCTGATGTTCTCTTCTTGCCCTCCTTTGATTTTGCCCTTCCTGAAGCTCGTTCAGTCTTCTTGGATGTCTTGAATGCAGTTGGCATTTTCAGAGCTCATTCGCAATCGGGCGCTCGGTGTGTCTGAAATACAAATACATTTTCCGGTGACGTAATCTTGGAGCGATAAATTTTCAACAGCACCCTTGTCAACTTAACCCCCCCCCCCCGCAAGCCAGACCACACGACGTGTACATCCGGCGACAAAAACAGCACTGCCAACACAACGGAACTCCAGAAAAGATACTGTGCATTCAGTAGCCTGTATTCGTCTGGATTCTGCCCGGATATCAGCAGCAAAAGTTTGCATTTAACGGTGCACGGTTCAAATCTGAACATGTGTGGACCGTTGATCCCCTATTATCGCTCGCTGTTTATCTTCTACCTTGAACACCCGCAGGGTAGCTATTTGTTGCAAACTCTACCTGAGATCTTGGTCCGCTGTTATACTCCAGTGAATGCCAGAAGTGGAAGAAAACATCGCCCAGAGTTGTAAAATACAAGAAATTTATCTGTGGATTTCGCAATCCAGGGTTCCAGGGCACCCCACTGCAGATGTCGCCTGTTGCTACGCTGAGTCAGGTGACTGCCGCCGTTTGTGGTGGTTTTCACGAAATGGTTTTGAAGACGTCCCTGTCTGCGTCCGTTTTCAATTTTCAACTTATGTCCACAGTGCATGATTTTTGCGTCGAAAGTAAATGTCGACAACGAAAATTGCAGAAATCTCGTCGAAACTTGATTCTTTGTTGCCAAGCTGCAGATTTTCTGGACACCATCTCTTGGTCAAGATGAGACCAGTCAAGCATTTGGACACAGAAAGAACTTGGAAGACAGACACTGACCCTGCTGACTCTGACACAGACACATTTTGGGTCTTCGCTCCATCCCCTCATAGAAACCAAATATTCCACTTGTACTTCATCAATGAAAGGTCCAGTGACAACTGGACCCACACTCAAGCATAGCCAAGCACAATTGATATGGTGGTTTATTCGAGGCAAAACGTGTCACTTCGATATTTCTTTCAGTTTTGTCACATCACATGTATTTGTTGAACAAAGTGAAACAGCAAAGAATCGAGTGGAATCAAATGCGTTGATGTGGTGTCATCGACCAGCTCGACCGACTCGGACTCGGGCGGTTTCTCTCGGCTGTGGCTCAGGTGCGGCTCAGGTCCGGGGGAACGTCGGAGCCCTGTCGCCAGTCTGTGCTGTCTCTTCTCCCCTTGTTTTGCCATCCTTCACAGTCTGAGTTGGACCTGCGAGATGAATGTACAGGAGTTGAAAAAAGGAACCAGTGTCCAAGAGGCTGCATGCTGTTTCTTTGAAATGATCACAGACAGGAATCTAGGCATTTTGTTAGGAGACCGATCTTGCTGACACAGGGGCCGTGAAAGAAGCTGGGTGAAAACACAATTTTCCAAGCATCAGATGGCTGAGGGTGGCCTTCCATGGGTCTGTGAGAAGGAAAAACAAAGGTTTCGTGCAATCATCACCAACCCACCCACGGTTCCGCTGAAGCCAAAAGTAGAAAAATGGACACCACAAGTTCTTGCCTGGAACAATGGTGAGAACAGGAGAAAACGTTGAGCCGGACGACTGATAGCTGGCCTCACACAGAAAAACTGCCTGCAAATATCGGCGGGAAACATATGAAGCCGTGATTTATGTTTTCAAAGATTCCCAAGCAGCCGTGCTTTTTGCTGTTTTTTTTCTCCACCGCAGCCAAACCGATGGGGCGAATGTTGTCTTCTGCTGGGAACGACTTGAGGATGTGACTTGTACTCACTGATCCAGTGACGCTTGTCACAAAAAGAGACGGTTCCCCACCAGGAAAAGTCCAGGTGCAAGTGCTGGGATCTCTCGGAGGGTTGGATACCAGCAAATCATCATCTGTGTAGTCAGTCAACAGCCGAAGAGTCAGAGGTTCTGGAGGCCCTGCGTTCTGGAGGAGGCAGTCAATTTGAACTGGCAGATCACTTTCTGACAAAACGGTGTCAGTAGAGACGGAAGATCCATCAACCATCAGCACAGGTACCACACCTGAAACAAGCAGCTCAAGAACTTTATATCTTTCATGATTTCCGGCTAAGTTACGAGTCAAATGGAAACATGACTCGATCATACCCACGGCGGTTTCCACAACCATGGAATGTCTCACATGTGGTGAAGCAAAAACACAGACTCTTGTGCCAACGTGGGCAGGCAAGTTCCTGTTCAAAATTTAGACACACAAACCACTATTCTACGCACAGTTTCAGGAAACACTGTTTCCACAGCCAGGAACTGTTGGTCGTCATCTTCACCAAAATGATCAGAATAGTCAGAACAAAGCACACACTGTATAAAACGGCATTTTGGGGCATCTGGAGGTGGCTTTGCTTGTTTTGTTCTTCTCTGAACATCGACTCAATCACAGCTGGAGCTACTGAAGGAGATCTGGGATTCAGTCAATGGTTCTTACTTTTTTCATGAATTTCCGGTGTGTGTCGCGGTTGAGACTGACCAAATCTTGGATCTGCCCGTGTGGATGGAACCAGACTCCAGCTTTCAGAACAAGTGTTGTGAAAGAAGATGAGATTGGAAGCATTGCACTCACCATCAAGATGTGGAGGTGGATCAGTTGTCCCTCTGGTTTTATTGATTCCACCACTGTCTCCACCTGGAAAAGAACCGAGTGTTCCGGGGTTGATGATGCCAATGGGTGTTGAAGGGCCGGAAGTGCCAAATCAATTCTGTGCAAATACTTGTCTCTGCCCACTTTCCCGGGTTGCTGTCAAAACTGTTAGGCCACCATTCCCCATATCGGATAATACGTGTACGGCTCCATCCCATAATTACTGGGCTTTGGGGGCCGCAAGTTGAATCGTGCCTGGAGACAGTAACCTTTGGGGTCCAAAACCAATGAGGTCAGATACTCATACTGCAACGGACATGCCAGAGCGTGTGATCCTGTCTCATTGCACC
>JAAUXT010111347.1_pt1 | contig 17267 bp, 7 predicted proteins | sample 7278171 | NCBI WGS metagenome assembly JAAUXT01 (sample SAMN14350112, study PRJNA611818) | marine sediment metagenome | isolation source: surface marine sediment (1.8m) | place: French Polynesia: Moorea | collected 2018-08
GGGAAAAATAGGATTTTCATGTCAATTTTTGTTTTTTTTTTACCTCAGGAAGTGCAGGTGTTGCAGAAAACTTTTTCTTCTTGGAAAATGTTGGCAACTGCATGAAGAAACTGTAGGTGGCACCGGTGGTCCTCTCGCTTCTTTTCCCGGCACTCCACGGAACTCCAAACAGAGGTGGTCCGGTCGCTATGGGTGATCCGGTATTGGGTGATTGTCTCTATCTACCTGAGTTTGTGCAACAAAACCAATTGTCTATGAAATTACAGTCTGTCATTAAGTTCCACATTGATTGTGTGCAGGACAGCAGATTACACATTACTGTTGGGAGAATTGATGTGAAATCAGTCCCAGCCAATCAGGGATTACATTGATTTGGTTCGTGCAACAGACCAATATATGTCACAACAAAATGTCTGGACATGTTGCAAAAGCGAGTAAATGCAGTTGAAATTTAGGTGAAAAACACTGAGGTGATTCTGACCAGAGCAGAAAAAGTGTCTTTGATTACAATGATGGTTCTTCATTTGTTGATCTTCAGTTTGTGTGAAGGACAAATCAACTCTGAGCCAGTTTTCCCTCTGTTGATATCAAAGGAGAGAATTTATGCCAATACTTTACCACCCAAAGTCTGGTTCAGTTACATTGAGACTTACCTCCACAGAGTAACACGGAGAAGCAGACCCCAGCACAAGTGCCTGATGTCAGGAGAACTTTTCTCTTTGCATGACAGACTGGGCTTGTTCAAAGATATGAAACTGACCCTGGGGAGGACCAGGGGATATTTTGTAGCCTTCAGACCAAATGGTCATCTGGTCAGTTTTGTAGGGGCTGGCACAGTGTGTGATGGGTCACAACCATATTCCTTTGCTCGCTCCTTCCCAAGGTTCCATTTTTATTTGAGCAAAGACCTGGCTCTCAACATGACTTTTCTCAAAATTTACATGCCATCAAGAGCTGAACATGCTTGTTCAAATGAAAAGATTTTTGTGGTGGATGGAGAGGAACTCAGCAGATCTGTGTTCTGTTTCTGTGGTTTCCATGCAAAATTTGATATTTATCCGGAGTATTCATTTGTCAGTATGGGTGCCCGTGTGGGGAGTGTTGGTTTCTCCTTCAGTCTTCTTTACAGAGTCCTGGACAGAGGCATAATAGAAAGTTTTCAAGACACCAACAGACCTGGAGAGAAGCCAAAGACGTTCAGTTCAGCGGAGATGGATGAATATTTCAAACAAGGAAAAGCAGGAGAATTGAAAAAACCCACGCATAAAATAGCTTTTATCAGGCCTGTGTATGTTTGCAAAATTCCCAAGTTTTTTGCTTTTGTATTTTTCATCAGAGTGAAGAAAGTGGAAATTATCATTGGAAAATTAGCATTCCCACAAGGTATTGAGTACAGGGTATTTGATGGGCCTGGAATGCTGTCTCCCGCAACTAAGATTGAAGAGGGGTTCTTCATCACAAGGTCATTTCAGTGTGTAGTCCAGACGCTGAACACACAGTCCTTCCTCAACATGAGCTTGAGCTTTGCTACTGAGCTCTACCACTTCAGATGGAAACTACCAGTGCGCCTTGATTCACACACAGTTGTTTCTACAACAACCACTCAAAACAGCTCGCGTCCAAAGCGTTTGATCTTAGCAGAAGAGGACAAGTTAAGAGTGAATCTTACACTGGCTGAAATGCATTATGAAGGGCACGAGTCTTTCACTTGTGTTTATGGTGGGGTGCATGTTGCAGAATGGGTGGGAAATGGCATGTCAGAAATAGATTCTTTGTGTGGAAACCACAGTTTGGGGAGAAGTATTTATTCCACAGGCTCTGTCATGTTTGTCATAGTTTATTGGTACAAACAATACAGTGATTTTAACCTCACAATTAACATCACATCCACAAAATGTCATGCAGTCCACATTGACCTCTGCACATTCTTCAATGAATGTGTGCTGAATCAATATCTTGCATATCTAAGAAAGGCGTCATTGTGTGATAAATACTTGAGGTTCTTGAGCAGATTTGCTGACACAGATTTGAGTCCAAGATTTCTCATTGTAGATCATTTACACATTGTTCACTTGTTGAGAAACATCAGCTGCAGTGTTTTGCAGATAACACAAGGAAACCAGAAGTCCTTTGCTGGAGCTCATTGTCTGGCCAAGCTTCTGCCAGCTGAAGTAAGAGGTTCTAACAACATTATACAGCAAGAAATATTGAGAGGTTCTGTGATATCTACCCCTGTTATACAAGACTGTGTGCAAATATCTCAAAAAGAGGCACATCTCTGCAAAGGACAAAATTTTCAGAAGAAACAAAGTGATTCTAATTTATTGAGGTCAAAAAGCGCAGTTGTTTTTGCCACAAACCACAGAAAGATATTCTTGCAATCAAATCCTGGATCCAGGATTGGTTTGATTTACATTCCTCAGTTTGTCTTGCTGGGGTGGTCACAGAGTTGGGCAGAGCTTGCTGTCTGGCTATACCAAGACAACAACCAATCAGATACCAGAGTTATCAGTTTTGTTAGAAACAGAATTTGTGATTTCAAGTCATCTGCACAGAAGGAGCTTGTGTTCACCTTCAAAATGGTCAAGCAACAGAGACATAGAAGAATAAGCACTGGAATAAGTATGAAGATGGAGTCATTTGTGCCACCAAGGTTCAGACCAAAAACATTTTCTGCTGCCAGAAAATATGACATGGACAGATTAGAATTTCTACAATATCTCTCCACTGCCTCTGTGGATTTTGCGGTGCCAATACTTTCTGTATCTCTGCCTGGACTTTGCATCAGTATGAAGGGAATCTTTACACACAGTATCATGCTGATGACTGACTGGGTTTCTTTTCACTACACACAGTTTTCCCAGTTGCTGAAGCATTCTGCATCAGAGTGTGTTCATAGCAAGTTTGGTGGATCCTTTCTCAACTATTGCTTGAACTTCTCGTCTTTCAGAACACCAGATGACACACATTACTTCTTGCTTTTGGGAAACCTCTTCAAACCAAAAGCAAAGTCATGGGTGGAATCACACACTCTCTGCAGTGACCACAGAGCTGTTCTGCCCACATTCCAAAGTGGACCAAAGCTTCAATATTTGCTGGCCATGTTTAAACTTGTGGATCATTTCTATCCAGTTGAAGCAATGTTTGTTGGTCTTTTCCACAGTGGACAAAGACAGGTACATGTTGTTTGGTTTTTCTGGAATCCACAAAACAAAAAAGGTTGAAATATATTGAATCCTTTGGGTCTCAATTTTCAGGCAGCAAAATGGATTGATGGAGCTCCTCTGGGATATCAGCAGTTTGAGAACTACCATTTTCATCACAACTATCTTGCCAATCTGACCCTATTGCACAGGCTCACAACCAGAACAGTGAATTTGACTTCATTGAAAGGTGGCTGTGTGGTTAGTATGTATCCACATTCCTCTCAGAAAGACACATGTACTGTAATGCTGATGTCAAATCTTCTTGAACCAGAGTGGGTGACAGTCCACTGCTATGACAAACTATTGGCTGATGTTTACTGTTCTGTACAAAACCCCAATTCACCAAACACCACTGAACAGCCTGACAACAGCTTTTGTTCCAAACTGACTGTTTCTAAGAAATGTTTTGAAATTACTTGGATAAACACAACCATGGCTGCATACTGTCGCCAAGCCAAGAATTTAGTTGCACTTGCAACTTCAGCAAATCTCATTGATTTCCAGCACATACTGTCTGTTACAGACAGCAAGCTGTCTCCAATAGTGTCTTCCCACCCCGACAAGTTTGGTGAAATTTCCTTGTTCACCTTCTCCGAAAGATATCACCAATACATGCACAGTGCTGTCACCAAACATCATCGACTTGCAGGATATGAAATCAGGGCTGTTGGTCGTGTTTCCTTCCAAGTGAAAAGTAATCTATTTTCATGTGGTGAGGGTCGTCTTGTTTCTGTGCTGTGGGAATGTGATGGCACGAATGATTGCTCTGAAGAAAAACCTTCAGATGAAACAAGCTGCCACCTGAACACCACCACTGAACTCAGTATCTCTACTGGAAGTCAAAGAGCCATATGCTCAGCTCTTCACTTTGTGGATCTCCAAGGAAAGTGTGCAATATTTCACTCTTTCTTGACTCCAACTTTCAAGGTGAGAAAGAGTGAAGCAAAAAAACAGGTCAATCAATCTCTGTGCACTGATCTCTCCTTGTTTGATGATTTAGTTGCTGATTGTGGACCCAGTGGCCAAGATGAACCAGCACTTATTTCAATGTTAACACACAAAAAGAGGTTTACATGTTCAGTGGAGGGTGAGATTCCTTGTAGACAAGGGCATACAGCTTGCTTCAGTGTCACTGATATTTGTGTCTTTGCACTTGATCAGAAAAGACACTTGAGACCCTGTAGAAATGGTGGCCATTTGCAAAGTTGCAAAGAATTTGAATGCAATGCAATGTTCAAGTGTTCACTTTTCTATTGCATTCCTTGGTCACTTGTGTGTGACAACAAGTGGGACTGCCCAACAGGTGGTGATGAAAAGAATATGTGTCAAAATCCAGACAGGTGTTGGGGTTTGTTCAAATGTAAAGGCCTCCCTGTGCTTTGCATACATGTGATTGCAATTTGTGACAGTACAAGCGATTGTCCCAGTGGGGATGATGAACTTGTGTGTGAGCTGAAGAATGTGGAATGTCCCCAGAAGTGCCACTGTTTGGTTTTTGCTGCTGTTTGCTCCAAAACAGAATTGATCTTGTCTGAAAATATTCCTTATTTGTCTCTTTCAGTGTATTCCTTCCTTGTGCAACCTGAAGAATTGTTTCCCTTTATCCAACACAGTATTGTGTTGAGACTCGTTGATGTTGGTATTTCGCAATTGTGTGACACAATTGAATCTGGTGAATTGCAATGGTTGACGATAAATCTCAATCCAATAACAAAACTTTCAAAGAATTGTTTTCCGGCGCAGCCAAAAATATCAAATCTTGAGTTGAACGAAAACAAGATAGAAGTCCTGCAGGAGTTTTGTTTCTTTCATCTGTCAGCATTACAGGCGGTTAACCTGTCCAACAATGCAATCTCAACTCTCCCCGTGAATCTATTTTCAGCTATCAAAAAGTTAACTTTTTTCTCTGTCTCTGAAAATCCTTTGGTACTTATCCAAGAAAATATATTCACAAACTTGCGAGCGACATTTATTGAGTCGGATAACTACCATTTGTGTTGTGTGGCACCAGATGGTTCCAGATGCACTGCCTCAAAACCCTGGTACATCTCATGTTCAAACTTACTGCCAAGTTTTGCAATGAAACTTTCTTTTCTGGTCATGTCAACAGTCATTTTTGTGGCAAACATCAAGTCAATAACAGGTCACATGATTTTGCTGAGAATTTCCAAACACAATATTTATTCAGTCATGGCGATCTCCACAAACGTAACTGATACATTGTGTGGTACCTATCTGTTAGTCATTTACATTGCGCACAGTGTCTATGAAGGAAGGTTTGCAGTCAGAGAAAAGTTGTGGAGATCTGACCCAGTGTGTTTCCTCGTGTTTGGCCTCACTCTCAGCTTCAATTTGATCACACCTCTGATTTTGTTTCTTTTGTCTCTTTCAAGAATGATGATTGTTGTTTACCCTGTCAAAAGCAAGTTCAGAAAACTGTACTTTTGCTTGAAATCTATACTTTGTGCCAGTTTATTTGCTGGACTGTGTACTATCATGTTGACTCTTGTGGTAAAACTCAAATTCAGAACTTTACCAACCAACCTGTGTTCTCCGTTCGTGGACCCCAGCAGCTCTGTTCCTGTGTTTCATTTCATCACCTGGTTTGTTTCCTTGTTTCAGACCTTTGTGTCAGTTGCCATTCTGGCAATGCATTTCATACTGGTTTCTGAACTCAACAAATCTCAGAAATATTTTTCCCACTCCAAGTCTAAAATAAGATCCTCTGTTCCTCTGGTGTTTCAGCTCATCATTGTCACTGGATCCAACATGCTGTGTTGGTTCCCCACCAACATAATCTATGTGGCAGCCATGTTTCTCTCCAACTACCCCTCCAGTATGGTCATCTGGACAGCTGTGGCTGTTGCTCCCATCAACTCTGTCATCAACCCTGCAGTCTTTCTTGCTGCTGCACTCAGAAGGTTGAAAGAACTCAGGATGCAAAAAGCAGGAAAAGTTTCCAAGGATCAAGACACAGTCCATTCCAGACTCAGTACCAGAAGTTACAGTCAAGGAGAAGCAAGCATTCCACAGAGCAAAATTTAGTTTGATGATTGAGACCTATGAAGACCAACCGTAGGGTACCCAACAATGCACCCACAGGCAGCATTTACCAAAAGTATGTACACACCTGTTTCATGGTCAAGATGAGGATCAATTTTGGTTCTTCTGGGTTCCTTTGGTTCAATTTGGGTTGGGGATCATGCACCAGGAAGGAAGTTCAAATTTTGGGTTCTTCAGGTCAAAAAATTCAAATTTGAAAGTATGGAAAAATGGGGTATGAATATAGAAATAGGTCTGTATCTCAGCTTGTACAAATATTTGGTGAAAGAAGCTTTTTTATATTGATGAAATATAGCTGTTGTATGGGGGTTTGAGAGGTATATAGCATTTGAATTTTGATTTTTGAAAATATTTGAATGCTTCAGGTGGGGTCAAAGGTGGGGTGGAAAAGTCATTTTTGATGGAAAATTTAAAAATGAATATTGGGCAATTCCTTCAGTTAATATATGTATATTCATGTGAAACAATGTCAAAAAGTTCTATTTTATGGTGGCAATTGGCATGTCAGTGTGCAAGTGATGGTGTCCTTTGGTTGTGTAGTGGTGGCACTTATGTGCTCATTGGTAGCTGTACCAGGCGGAGGGTTCTTGGGACCTTGCTCTGGTCTTGTGGAGTAATACGGGGAGTGAAGGTGTTTCAAGACACAGGCCACTCAGAGCCTTGATGAGGTTTAGTTATTTCAGGTTGGACCCCCCCCCCAGCTGTGGCTGTGGCTCCCATCAACTCTGTCATCAACCCTGCAGTCTTTGTGGCTGCTGCACTGAGAAGGCTGGGTCTGCCGTGTCACTACATGACGTGTGGAACGCCCTGATACAGGTCCGTAAGTACTGGTTCTCTGGGCCTGCAGGTCTGGGAGTACTGGTGCTGCAAACCCTCATCCTCACCCTGACCCTCACCCAAAGCCTTACCCAAACCCCGACCCTGAACCCAAAACTCTAAACCCCAAACCCTAAAATAAGTTATAATCAAGAGAAGCCAGCAGAGCTCAACACAAGGTGCTCAGATGAAAGAAGGACAAATTTTGGCTGTGTGCATTGGTGAGAAGATAACTTGATGTCCCTTTTGTCTTATCATTGTCTCCAAACTGCCCCATGGAAACCAAACTGCTTAGCTAGATGTGTCCTGAAAGCAGATTTTAAAAGAAACTAATTATTTTGATGCATTGTATTGCCATGTCTGACTGCTAATGGAACACTGACTGCACTAATGCACCAGCTCAAAGGTCACACTCAGTGAGGTACTTTTTGGGGAACTGCCACTTTTTCATTGCCAGTTACATGGAACAAATTTCCTGCGCATGAACCACTTTTCCTGTGCGGCCAAAATCTCTGCTCTGGTGCAGGCAAGACAAGGACATGTGAAGACTACCAGGAATGCATGTCAGATGTGATGCATATTTGCTGCCATGTCTTGTGCTTCACATGATGCTAAACTGGGGAGTAAAATGTGACATCACTGTGGCACAGGCAGTTTCAAGAACACTTTTCTATCCATATTCTCACAACACTTCAACTTACTGGTTTGCCTATGTACAAGCATATTTATACAAAACCATGGATTTGGTGAGACACTTCCACTTGTCTCAAGGTAGGAAGGAATTATTGCACACATCAATAACGTGGTTTGCTGACAGGCAAATTTACACATCACAATATGAAATGACCAAAGTACTGAAGAGACCCAATGGCTTTGCCTCTGCTTTTCATCAAATACTCTTGCTTTGTAATGGCTCTCAACATTACCGGGATGACCGTGGTAGCAAAAAGAGTGAAGAACTTTTCAGGGTACTTTTCAACAGGCACCTGGCTATGAACTTAACTTTTTTGGAGATAAAAGTTCCAGCACACATCCCACAGAAATGTCAAAGTTCCTATTTTTCTGTTGCAACAGAAAACACCATGTTCAAATTTTGTGGGCATCAAGAAAATGTTGATATTTATCCTCATGGGCCAAACATTAGCATAGGGTTAACATCCTTTGGTGCAGGGAATTTTTACTTCAGTCTTCTGTATAGAGTTCTTGACAAAAATATCATTAGATCCTGTTCCAAAAATTTCGAGAAAGACCAAGAAGAATTGAAGTTGGAGTCAGACAATTATACTGTGAAAAACAGTGAAAACTTTGCTGAATTAAGAAAGAGCAGTTTGACCCCGTTGAAGACAATATTTAAAAGACCTGCAGATATCTTTCTAAAACACAGACATCTCTCTGAAGTGTACTGGCTCATGACAGACAAAGTGAGGGTGTTCACATTAAATTTGAGCATGCCAACAGTGCAGGTGCACAATGGTCCTGGCCTGCAGTCACCACGCGTGTATCCTACCAACAAATATGGATATCTGTTCAACATCACAACATTTCAGTGCATTATTTGGTTGATCTTGGCATTCACTTTCAAACCAGAGTGTCTTTCGACAGAATATCACCACACATATTTAATTCTGGCTTACACAACAGAACTTGCTCATGTTCAAAGAAAACTGCTTGTGAGTGACACCTTTACTCTGCAATTAATTCCATCAGTAATAAACAATTCAACATTTGTCAGCACTGTCACACTGCAAGTCACTGGAGATCATCATATTAATGCAACATTTATTCTGACAGAGTATACAGGTGTGGAATCATACTTTTGTCTGTTTGGTGGAATGGCTGCTGCAGAACCCAAGACAGATATGAACACTCTTTCTTTTTGTGGTGTTGAAAGCTTGGGCAGAAGTGTTTATTCAAAAAGCTCTGAGTTGTTTCTCATTTTCTACTCTTACAACCAATACAGCAAAACAGCAATGACATTGAGGGTCAGCTTGACCAAGTGCAAAGCAATTGTGGTTGATCTGTGTATATTTTACCAAGAATGTGTTGCAAGCAGTTTTGAGGTTTTTTTCAGACAATTCTCGCAGTGCTCTGAATATTTAAGATTCCTCAGCAATCCCAAACAGCAGTCAGAGTTTGTTTCCATAGATGATCTGTATCTGGCACATTATTTGAAAGGCAACACATGTAGTGTGATACAAATAGGGTCTGTGTCAGGCCAAACAGTAGATTCAGGTTTGTGCCTGGCAGTGCTACTTCCAACGGAAGTAAAGAATTCAAACACCCAAATTACACAGGAGCAAGTCAGAGGAACTTTGATTTCATCTGTATTTTCCAATTACTGTGTTAAAATGTCCAAAGAAAGGACAACACTATGCAAGAATGAAAACCCTCATGATTCGAGTTTCATCTCACGTATGTCAAACAAGAGAAGTTCAGGTCAAATTCATCATAGTTTGTTTCTGTCAACTCAGCCAAACTCATCCATTGGTCTTGTTTACTTTCCACAGTTTGTGGTATTGGCACTTTCAAAAAGTTGGGTAGAATTTACTTTCGTTCTCTCTGACAAGTACAACAATCTGGCTGATTTTTCCAACACATATCTTCCTGACCATTCATGGTGCCAGTGCAAAATGCCCTCCCAAAAAGAACTTTCCTTTCTCCTTTCTGTTGCACCTCACAAAAAACTAAATGCACAACTCCTTCACATGAATATGACAAGCTATGCTGTGCTACCACCAAGATTTAGGCCAAAAGATACCTTACTTTCCTTTGTTTTTGACCTGAACACCTTGTATGCATTGACATATTCTGCTTCAGTGGCATTTCCTTCTGACACAGCATGGTTTCACACAGCTCTACCTGGACACTGTTTGAGCACACAAACCCAGTTTTCAGTACCTGTATTGCTCAGTGCCAAATGGGTGTTGCACAAAGACATTTACTACCTTCCAAATCACGTTGCTTTTGAATGTCCTTCTGTTGTACCTTCCTCAATCCATAGTTACTGTTTAAACTACTCATCATTTGAGCATGAAGAAAGTCATCAGTACTACTTACTTTTTGGCAGGACAGAACAACTGCCATTGCTTTTTTGCAAGGAGAGGCTCACCAGAGAAGAACAAATCTTGGGTGGAGGCTCACACTCTTTGCCAACTCCATGGGGCTAATTTACCTATTTTTACTAATGAATTTGCTCTGAAGAAATTTTTGATGATGCTTCAACTGGTTGATCACATGCATCCTGTTGAGGCCATGTACATTGGTCTTTTTTACAGCAAAAAAAGAAAGGTATTCTGCAAATAACCAAATATTTTGACCATTTCTATTTTTTTCCTTTTTGTGTTTTCTACTTGTGTGTTCAACCATGTTTCAGGAACACAAGTGGGTTGATGGCTCTGCCCTCTCTTACCAAGAGTTTGACAATTATCACTTTGCTGAAAAATACTCAGCAAAAACAATTCTTCATTATTCTCGAACAGTAGGGACACGAATTTTGTCAGCAGTTGAAGGTGAAGCAGTTAAAGTGCTTCACCCAAAACTTGTGGCTCACGATATGTGCACCATTATACTAATGTCCAACTTGGCTCTGCCAGAATGGATGTCAATCAAATGTCACAGTGAACTGTTTGGCAACATTTACTGCTCAGTGCTGAGAATCCAACACGGCACAATTAATATCAACGAAACCCACACAGAAACGTTCTGCGGTGGCTTCAGTTTTCACCAGAGCAAGAAGTGTTTCTTGATTTCCTGGGTCAATGAAGTAAAGAAAGAATACGCTTTGCACAAGGGAAGAGGAGGAATAGCAGATGGAGATGTGTTGGCATTCAAAATGTTGCTGACTGCCACAAGTGGTAAAATATCTCCTCTGGTTTACCTCAGCACTGACTCAATCCACGTCATCACCTTTGAGAAATATCTCAACAAGTTTGAACACAAAATTCAACACATTCCTTTCAAAGTAGATGGTTTTGAAGCAACTTCTCAGAAACATCTGACACACTTGAAGGGTGATAACATCTTTCTGTGCTCTGAAGGAAACTATTTATCTCAAATATATGTGTGTTGCAAGAAAATTAATTGTTCACTTGACAGAAAAACCAAACAAGCAGAGTGTACAAATACATCACTACTGACAAAAACCAACAGTCAGAAATCCTTTCAAAGTAAGTTTTGTTCTTTCTTGTATTTTTTGGACAGGAAAGGACATTGCTCTAAGTTTGAATCTGCTTCACCAAAATTCTCAGAGCAAACATTGTTCACACACATAAACAAGAAAAATATATCGTGCACATGTCATGTCCTCATGAATGATTTGCTGGCTGATTGCGGTCTTCAAGGAGAAGACGAACCAATCTTGATCTCATTTCTTTCAAGTGGCCTGAAGGTTGAGTGTGCTGTGGGTGAAATACCATGTTTGACAGGACATCCAAAATGCTACAACATCACTGATATATGCAGTTTCAGGCTTGACTATCTGAGTCATTTGATGCCATGTAGAAATGGTGATCATCTTGAAAATTGCAAGCACTTTGAGTGCAATACTTTGTTCAAATGTCCTGAATCTTATTGTGTTCCCTGGTCATATGTGTGTAATGGAAAATGGGACTGCCCACATGATTCAGATGAATTTAGTATCTGCACAGAAGAAAGGAGATGTGCAGAAAAGCTCAAGTGCACAAACATGCAATTTCTATGCATTCATGTGAATTCTATTTGCAATCACATTCATGACTGTCCCTTTGGTGATGACGAAGAACTTTGTGAATTAAACATGGTTCAAGGTCCCAAGAGGTGTGAATGTTTAAGATTGGCATTGTTTTGTTCACAGACAACAATCAATTTTACAAAGAACTACCCGTACATGTCAGTTGCACTTCAAAGTCTTTCCCTTGACCCTCACTCAACTTTCTCATTTCTCAAGAAGAGTATCATTTTGCAATTGATTGACACAAACTTAACAACTGTTTGTCACATCTTGCAATCAAATGAAATGAGGTGGCTGACTGTTAATCACAATTACTTGGTAACACTTGATGAAAACTGCTTTGAAGGTCTGTATAAAATAATTGGGATTCAAATTGATGCAAACTGTATCAGTTCAATAACTCAGAAAGCTTTCCATGCACAATTAGTACTACAGAGACTGAATTTATCAAGCAATCCCATAATTGATTTGCCACCTGATATTTTTCCTTCCTCAGTACATTTGACTATAATTTCTTTAAGAAACAATTCTTTCACTACAGTTCATGAGAACATATTCTCCAATATATTGGTTGATTTTATTCACACAGATGACTATCACATCTGTTGCCTGAAACCTATTGACACAGCCTGTGGGCTTTCAAGCCTTGGTATATTTCCTGCACAGACCTGTTGCCAAGAAAACTAATGAAAATATCTTATGTTACAGTGTCTGTCTTGATCATTGCTCTGAATTTGCTGACAATTTTGTCACACTGTGTTATTTATCAAGTGTCCAAGCAACCTGCCTTCCTAATTCTGCCAGGTTCTGTAAATTTGAGTGATGCTTCTTATGCAGCTTACTTGTCTGTTCTTGCGATTGCTGACAACATCTACCAGGGACAATTTTCAGTCAAGCAGCAAACATGGGTGTCAAGTTCCACATGTTTTGCAGCTTTTGGCCTCTTATATAACTTCAATACTCTTTGCCCTTTCTTTTTGTTGCTGTTGTCCTTGTCCAGATTGATGGTTGTTATTCATCCAATAGAAAGTAAATTTAAGAAGGCACATTTTGCTCTGAGGTGTACTCTTGCTGCATTTGGATTCTCTATTTTCTTTACTGGACTTACTATCCTTGTGATGAAAGCAACCAAAGGCAAATTGCCAGCAAATCTATGTTCTCCTTTTGTTGACCCAACTGGCTCATTTCATTTTCTGATGTCTTTGACTTAGTTCACTTTCTTGTTTCAAACCTCAGTGTCTGTGGCTATTATTATCATGTACATCAGATTGCTGATCAACTTCAATGAGTCCAAGAGGAATGCTGGTAAATCTAATCAAAATACTGATTCCACTGCACTTTTTGTGCAAATGGTTGTCATCACTGGATCCAACATTTTGTGTTGGTTTCCCACCAACATCATCTATGTGGCAGCCATGTTTCTCTTCAGCTACCCCTCCAGTATGGTGATCTGGACAGCTGTGGCCGTGGCTCCCATCGATTCTGTGATCAACCCTGCAGTCTTTCTTTTTGCTGGAGTCAGAAGAATGTGTAAGGAAAAGAAGCCTCAAAATGCAATTGTGGGATCCTGAGTTAAGTTGGGATTCCAATGAAGTTAAGCAAATTTTGTTGGTGACCTGTGTGAAAGAAACTGTAAGAAGATCACATTGCCCTTTTGAGTGTTGCTCAAACTTTTCAAAACTGCTCATCCAAAACAGAGTCAATGAGAGACACAAAGGAGTCACCTCAGTTTCTAATGTAAAGCAAAACTTGATGATGAGTTGATTGCCTTATCCCCATACACTTGACTGGACTTGTAATCAGTGTAAAACAGGGAATAATCTCCCAACGCTCATGATCAAATGTCAACTTACCCTGAGCTAAGGTGCTCAGGCCCTATTGTTTGGTGGTCTGATGCAAATCCAGGGTCACCCTTTGGAATCAACAAGGTAAAACAGAAAAATAAACCTCATGGGTGATTTTCTGGATTGCACCACTTTTCTGCACTTGCCCACTCCATCTATGTGTCTGAATGCACGTGCGGGATGCACGACAAGAGAAAAACTAATGCAAAAAAAAAAAATCTCACACAAGACTGCGCGTGTTGGCCAATACTGTTCACAATGTGTGATGAAAAAGAATTGATGGGATTTTTCAGAGTGACTTTCTGCGCGTTCCACATCTTGCAGGCGCCTGTCACATGAACTCCCAACTGTGATGCCGTCAACTTCAGCGTACTTCACAACAGGAAAAGTGGGCCCCAGCTCAAGCAAAGCCAGGGGGCACAAACACTTTGGGTGGGGTCCAATCCCCAATGGTGATATCTGTGGAATGTCTGAATGTTAAAACTTTGCACATGCGGTGGCATTTTGGGGGAGTGGAATTTGTTGGGAGTCCAGTGGTGCAGGGCCCCGAACCCCTGACCCTGGATCTGCAACAGTCGTGTACTCGTGCACGCACAACTCACAGGTCATCACAAACCAAGGAAAACTGTGTGGGAGGCAAGCGTATTGCCGCCTGAGGTATGGTGAACTGAGTAGTTTCGCCCAGAGAATCCCTGTGAATTTGTTCCAGTGATGATCAGCACCCCAGGGTCCCTGTGATCATGTCACGTGGTCATATCGCAGTGGCCCTCTCCTGCTCATTGGAACCTGGACCGGAAGAAGGGGACTCGGGACCTCGCTTTGTTCTGGTCCAATGAGTGAAATGATAAGATACAGTGCTTTTCTAAGCTGGGGCCACTCGGAGCCTTGAGAGTGTGGAGCTGGATCTGAAACCCCTCCCACCCGAAAACCACTCAGACCATTGACGAGTGTCTCGCCATTTCAGTAAGTCCTGGAATAACCAGACCCCCTCTGTCAAGGTCCGTTTCCTGTGAGTCCCACTTTGTCTTATTGTTCCTCGCAGGGGCAGATCACATGTTCGGGGGTGGTCCTGCCGGTTTTTCGGGCGGCAAAGGATTTGGCAGGTCAAGCTGTTGCGGGATCATGAGGGGGGGTCCATTGGCATCAATGATAAATTTATCCTTCGTGGAAGAAAACGATTCGAAATTTTTCCTCCGCGGGACAGATTTGCGCGGGTCTCAATGGTGACCCAATTCTGCATCCCGCAGAAAGCAATCCGCTCTCAGGTGAATAGGCCTTGTGACCGTGCATGGTCCAGCTAAACTTGCCTGTCATCAACTTCGGACTCTGGGTGTCCCGGTGCAGTGCTGTGGAAATCTGCCACGTATCCTCAGCCCTGGGCTCTATCATTTCACCAGCATTCATTTTGTGCATTTATGGTGCTTTCGACAGTCTCCAGACACAACGCAATTGCACACATACACACACATACACACACACACACCAGATTCAAAAAGCCCATCCCAGCAATACTTGTTATTTTCTGTCGAAAACAGTTGTTTTTGCTCTGGCAAAAAGATACCATTGGTGTCCTGAAAATACCCACAAACCCAAGGACTTTGGTCCAGCACTTTATTTCTGTGATGTTTCAACTTCACACTGCACAGGAATCATTTGCATGAGCAGTCGTAAGTCTGCTCGTCTCTTGACTTAGGCCTGAAATACAGTTGCTGTTGTGGTTTGTGATGAGTCGTGATCTGAAAATCCAAATAAGTCTTGTCACCAACGTGTGCCTTGTCACTGCACAAAAACCAATTTTCAACAACACAGGACATCAACATATCTTCAAACAAGTGACAATGGCTACCCTTTCACTGGTTTTTTGACATGTACAATGTTTCAAACCAAACCAAATTGGAAACAAAATTATAAAGCACAAAGTTGAGCACACAAAAGACAGAGTTTTGCTGAAGTAAACATTTGGAAAGAGACCCCCCTTCAGTCACGTGTTTCTTCTTCTTGTGTGTACCTCTGCTCTTGATCATCCAGGAAAACACATTGCATGAAGGAAATTGAATACACTGACCAAAATAAAGTTCAAACACTTCTTGTCAGTTGGTTTGGTTTGCCAATGTTCAGTTGAATTTCAGTTTTTTGTTCAGAAGCTCACTACAAGAGACAAGGCTTGACATCAGGTTCACAAACGTTGGAACGCACAAACATCCAACAAACTTCTCTTGGCAAAAGATAGCCAGAGGCCAGAGTTCAGCGTGCCCATTCAGGTTTCTCAATTTGTTGGAAAATCAGTTGTGGGATAGGTACAAATGCATGGTTCAACAGTGTGTGGTTCACCTGGTCTGATTTGTGTCCAGAATGATTTTCAAAAAGGATCTGTATTTCAAAAAAATTGTCATTTGGTCAAAGAACTCCTTTGATCATTTTCATTGGAAGAGAGTGGTTTGATATGAAGTGTGCACTTGGTGGACAGATGAATTTGTTTGCTGGTATTTTGGTTGGAATACATCTTTCATTTGTGTGAGCAGGGGCTTGGATGGAAACAAGTGTGCTCCCTTTTTGTATACAAAATGAAGATGCATGGGATGTGAAGGTTGTTCATTGCAGACCATCTGGAATTGAAGAAATCGTGTGTTGCTAACTTGTGCTTGACCAGGCATATGGGCAACACCGAAATTTTGTTGAAAACGTGTGCTTGTGTGCTTGTGACAAACTATTACATCTATTTTTCAAACCAATCATCATCAAAATTGGTAAGACCTTCGTTCTGAAACATTTCAAACATTGTGAAGCAGAAAACAGTTAGTAGTTATTCTAGAATCCACCTTTGGAAGAAACCAGCACACCACAGTGTTTTTAGTGCAAAGGTTGATGAAACCAACAGAGATACGTTTGCAAAGAAAACCTGACTTTGATCTGTTGTTTCTCTCTGGGAGAAACTGGGATCCAGATTGACTTTAAACCCTGAATGCTGAGAATCCCGCGTACACATGGTTTCCATACTGTTGAAGAGGGGTGCCGTCTCCTGAAAATGTGTTGATCACTTTCACCGATTCTCCTGCAAAACAACGAGGAAATGAATTTTGACAATGTTCCTGAATTGTGTCAGAGAACTGCCTCTGTGTGCAGCAAGCAATGCACTGTGTTGCAACAATCTGTTGTGATGTACGTATTCCTTGCGTCTCTGTTTCTATGAAGCAGTAGTTAGAATTGTTACCCACCTACGTCCATCTCAACGATTGCACTGCAGCTGCCCTGTTCATGGAAGGTATTACTGGAAACAGGAACTCGACACAGTTCCCCAAAGCCACTCTTCATTATGACAAAGTGAGAACCTTCCTTGAGACTTCCAAACAGAAAGGTGTTGACGAAGTAGACTCCTGCCTTTCCAATGGGGACAGTGAAGATTCCAGTGGTCCAATCATACCTGTATGGCAGATAATTTCTTTTTATTACATGCATTTGCCACAGAGATTCCAAATGACTCAAGCGAGCAATACTGTGTATCAGTTGAAGAAACAATAATTGATGGTCGCGTAGCGGCCATCTAGGTGCCGCTCTCAGCTTAAATGTCCACACTTTGGAATGTATGGAATGTGTAGAATTTTGCCAAAATCCCACCCCATCCTTACCCCC
>JAAUXT010012119.1_pt1 | contig 17260 bp, 20 predicted proteins | sample 7278171 | NCBI WGS metagenome assembly JAAUXT01 (sample SAMN14350112, study PRJNA611818) | marine sediment metagenome | isolation source: surface marine sediment (1.8m) | place: French Polynesia: Moorea | collected 2018-08
GGGGCACTTGGCCTCTGGACCAATCAGAAGGCTGGATTTTGAATTCTAGACCAATCAGAGGCCTTCCCGCCCTCATTATCTCTGCCCCATAGTGGGGGGCTCTTCTCTGTGGGACTCTCAGGTAGATGTCTACGACCCTGGGACCCTGGGACCCTGGCTGATTTGGGTCACACTTGTGGGGTCACATGTGAGTCAATAGGGTGACACCCTTGGGTGCTGGCAAGTGCAGCAGCTGTGAGCTGGGTTGGGTCGGACGGGAGTGGCCAGAGCTTAGAAGTCAACTGAGACTGAGACGCGGAACCGGGCTGATGACATGCAATGTCTGGTCAGAGGCAGGGCCGCTTTGTGCAAAACCGAACAGTGTGCGTGCGTGTACGTGTGTGTATCGGGGTCTTTGTGTGGAAGGGCTGCAGGAACCTTCGCTGGTCCACCGAAACTGAGTTTGCCTCGTGCCTGTGGTTGCAGAAGTACTTCCAGAGCGGGCCCCGGTACAAGGTGGACGGCGGGGGCCTCGGCTCCACGTTCCTCACGCTCGAGTGGACCAACCAGCACGGCTGCGGGGGCGACGAGGACTCGGACCCGCACAAACAGAACTGCCACGTCGTGCTGCAGTACATGTGTCAGGACGACGTCGTCCAGCCCACAGGTCAGGGCCCAACTAACGCACACTGACACACACACACACTGATGATACAGCTTTAATAACTGAAATTGATAAAGATATTAATTATTGTTTTGAATGGATGCACAATGATATAAATACATTACAAGATTGGGCCAGAGATATTAAGTTATCTTTCAACACTGAAAAAAGTGTTTATATGATAATTAGTAAAAAGCATAAAAATGCAAATAATTATCCAAAATTGTTTTTATATGGTATAGAATTAAAGAGGGTAAGAACACAGAGGCAGTTGGGCATTTACATTGATGAATTATTATCATGGACTGATCATATTAATTACATACAAACTAAAGTTTTTAAAATATTAAGAATGATGAAACAAATAAGAAAAATTATTTCTTTTAAAATATCAGAAAAAATATTTGAAACAATTGTTAAAACTAATTGATTATGGTTGTATATTTTATTGTAATACAAGTTTAAACAATTTACACAAAATTGAAATATTATATTATCACAGTGCCTTAATATGCACAAAAGCTTATAAAAATACTAATAGATTAAAATTGCTAAAAGAAATTAATTGGGAAACCTTTGCAGAAAGAAGTTATCATTTAAGTATAACTATGTTTGCAAAAATAAAATTTACTTAAGTACCACAAATTATTTATGATCAATTTCCTTTTTCCACAACATGAAGGCATAGTGATAGGTACAAAAATAACTTGCCATTTAATAAGTAAAAGAAATTATTTTCATAATTCTTATTTTGTAAAAATGTTTAGGGAATGGAATAAATTACCAATAGAAATAAAAAATGTTGAAAATTATGAACACTGAAAATATTTATTAACATCACAACAAAAAAAAATCAATAATAATTATACTTATGAAAATTATATAGACACCATTTCCTTATCTTTAAGGATGAAGAACAGTTTATTACAGAGTGATAAATATAAAATGGGGATGACAGAAAATAATTTATGTATCAATTGCCCATCTAAAAAACAAGAAACATTATTACATTATATTTTCCAATGCCCAAAGTATGTTTATTACAGAAATAAATTTCTTCAACAAGTGAAAACAATTGCAAAATTAAAATATATTACAGATAGGAATTTATTAAATTTATTAATTAATAATAATAGTAATAATTTTTTGCAAAATACTGAATATAAATATATAATTTCTATTTTTAGAAAATATATAGAAAAAACAAAGAGATTTGTCTGACTGCCATTTCCATTTGTTTATATTCATTATTACAACAACAGTATGTGTGTGTGGGTCATGAATGGACGAGAGAATTGTAAAATTTAATCGTCAGAAAAAATATATTTTCAAATAAATAAACACACACACACACACACACACACACACACTCGCGTACTGACTGGTTGACTGGCTGGTTGGCTCTCTTGCACACATGCACACACTCACAAGAACACACTGACACTTCGGTTGCTCACTCGAAAAGATAGGATTCCGAACTTTCTTCCCACTTGCATTTGCACGGTACAGGTAATTCAGAACCAAATCTTCCTTGTTTTCTTTGAACAGGTGATTTGTTTGGTTCACCCTTTTGCTGGTCGTGAACTCGATTTTTGACACGACTTAATACGCTGCACACTCTTGTGTGCACTCTGATCCAGCTGGTACGGTTTGGAGCACGACGATACCCAGTGGATTTTACATGGGTTGAAAAGACGCACTGACCCTTGACGCACGAACGAGTCCGATCCCGCGACGCGTCGTGTCTCTCGGGATGTGGACTGCGTTCGATTTGTCGTTCGAGTACAACGTACCCGCATCACACAGGCTCTGTGTGTGTGTGTGTGTGTGTGTGTGTGTGTGTGTGTGTGCGTGCGTGTGTGTGCAAAAGACAATTCAAGCGTTTGTCATCATTCGTTGCCACGATTCCCCGAAGGCTGGACGCTTACGTTGTGTTGGTGTACGTGCATTACATCCCCACCCACCCTCCTGAGCTTCAGACGCTCCAGGATCCTCCATGTGAAAATGGCTCAGTGAAGAGCAGTGCGAAAGCGCTGCACCGATGTGCAAATCGAACTGCCCCGCAGAGTTGAATGAATGGCTCCTCCGTCCTGTCATTTGAACAGTCGTGGTTCTATTTAAGGAAACCAAGCGTGGTTGTTGCTTCCTCTGTCAAAACGGCACAAAGAATCTATTTTTGAGAAGAGGCTGGTCTTGTGTCAAAGATGTGTTATTCGGGTACTCTGTGGTTGACTTCGAAGCAGAATCAAGGTGCACTTTTCAATGAGAAGAGGAAATGTGCTTCTCACATGTACATCTGACTCGTGTTCTTTGGGGAGTTTTAGCAGCAGGCTCCGCAGCCGCAAAACGTACACTAACACGTAGCTTGCAGAAGCAACTCCCCAATTCTGCAAAAGTCCACAGTTGACTTGACAATATCTTGACTCAGAACCCAAAAAATCTTTCTTTTTTTCTTTGAAATACCTACTTTGAATGGGCTCTTAAACCCAAGCTTGGTCTTAAAAAGTGTGAATATTTGTCTGTTTTCACTTTTGTGGACTCTTCCAGAATAGGGGAGTTGCATCTGCAAGCTACGTGTTACGTGTACGTTTTACGGCTACGGAGCATCCTGCTAAAACAGCCTTTTGCAATGAGACAGACCTTTCAGTGCACAAAGCAAGGGTCCGACGCGATTAGGAGGAGCGATTTCAGCTTCAGAAAAGACGCGAAAAAATGACTGAGGCGCAAACTCGAGAGGTGGGGGGGGGGGTAATTTGTTGAGCATCTCAACATGCGAGTTGAACTTGTCAAAGGGCCGGATCATCGTAACGTTGCGGCGTTTCAGAGGCGTGTGTCAACACTGACAACGGTTCTTGTTGTTTTCAGGGCTGGCAAGCAGCCTGAACACGTTCAGAAATGGCGAGGAAACCAACACACAGAAATACACGGCTCCCAACAAAAGGTCAGTCAACTCACCGGCTCCACGGGAGCGGGTCTGCAGTCTGGTCCGAATCCAAATGAGAGCAATTCAAAGTTTGGAGGAATCGAAGGGCTGGCGTTATTTTCGAAGGTCGGACGCCCCGCACGTTGGCGTGTTCTGAAGTCCAATTGTCTGTTTACCGCCCCAACCCCCAACCCCACAAGTTTACGTCCACAAAAGAATTTGAAACAGTTGCAGAAGATGTTTTTCGCAAAACGAAAACAAATTGAATGCCCGTCGCCCAAGGCTCTGATTGCCGTGTTGTATCCGCGGCGGCTGCAGGGGGGAGACGGCGGCGCAGCGGAACCAGCGGCGGCAGAACGACCGCGACGCCGACCGCGGCGAGCACGAGTCCTGGTTCTGGTACGACGACTGCTACGTGCGCGAGAGGAACGTCGGTACGTGCTGGGCTGGGCTGGGCTGGGCTGGGCTGGGCTGGGCTGGGCTGGGACTGACTTGAGCTGGGCTGGGCTGGGCGAGGGGCGAGGCATGGTTGGGCAGAGTGGGTGGGTGATGGGGTTGTGTCGGGTGGTTCAGGTGCGGTGATTGCATTTTGAAATACAGACGTCTCCTCTCCTGCTGTTCGTAATCCGTCCCCTCTCCTGCAGGCCTGTTCGTAATCCGTCCCCTCTCCTGCAGGCCTGTTCGTAATCCGTCTCCTCTCCTGCAGGCCTGTTCACGGCTGACCAGAAGCTGGAGAAGAACAAGGGCGGCTACAGCAGCGCCATCCACACCCGTCAGAATCCGAACGGGAACCGCTACGGTTACGAGTGTCCCGAGGAGCGGGACTACTACCCGTACTGGCACCCGACCCCGTGGAAAGACATCGCGCTGCTGACAGACAACACGACACTGTGCGAGTGAGTACTTGTGTGCGTGTGTGTGTGTGTGTGTGTGTGTGTGTGTGTGTGTGCGCGTTCGCGCGCTTCAGTGTGTGCAGGGTGTGTGTGAGTGAGGGTGTTTGACCAGGGGTTCTTGTGAACTTTTGGGTCTTTTGGTCCTTCCCAAACGAACCTTGGCCGGATGTCAGTGTCGCTGACGACCGGTCGTTCCACTCGCTCATCGTGCACTGGGCTGACCTGTCTCGCTTCAGCCACTACAAGCGGGAGAGTTTCAACGTGCAGCCGCGCCACGTCTGTCTGCGGTTCAGCAACAACGTGCGCATGTACTCCCGCTGGAACAACCGGAGCGCGTGCGAGCAGAACGGCGGGCGGTGGGCCGAGCTGCACAACTACCTCGAGAAGGCACCGGGTCAGTGACGACGCCACGTGTTTGTGCGAGAAACCACGTGACTCGTTCAGAACAGACTGGCGGGAGTGAATCCCTGTCATTCTGTGAGATCAAAACAAGTCTCTGTGGTTCTCTTGAACCGTAGGAAATCGGAAGCTTTTTTTTGGTCCCGTATTCCAGCGCGCAGAGTCGCTTCCAGAAAGAAAAGGACAGGCCAGTAACTGGTTTTCAATGTTTCAGACAAGACGAGCCAGGGGGCGTGCGAGGGTTCTTCCGCCAACGGCATCAACTACCGGTGGGCAGTGCCGCACGACACGACGAGTGACGCCGCCGAGTGTCTCGTGACGCTCGACCCGCCGGATTGTGCGCAGGCGCCGTGGACGAGGTGCGTCACTTGTGCGTGCGCATGCGCACGGGGGCATGAGTGCGTGTGTGTTGCTTGTACACCCGGCAGCCCGACTGCTTTGGTTGCGATTTCTTGTGTCCACCATTTTGGCATTGAAGTCGCCATCAGAAACCAACAGTGCAAAACTGAATTTCGCTTCCACGCCTCACACTTGTTTTTCTGGTGGAGACTTGTGGCTCGCCAGACTCAGACTTGGGATCCGCTTCCAGGTCGAATCACCTTGGCAACACGCGGGACGGCGTCCCCAGCAACTACACGTGGACGGTGCCCTACTTCCCGTCCGGAAAGACGCAGCGCTGCGTCCTCAGAATCAGGTGCGGACACACATGTCCTTCCTCTGTGTTCGGCGTCGAGACCGCTGTTTCTGCACCGGGTGCGTCGTGCGTGCGTTGGTCCCAAAACTGCAAACCGTTCAACACGTTGTGCTGTTGCTGTGTTCGGGCAGCCACAACAAACCAACCCGGCAAAGCGTGGAACCTGCGAGTCCACTGCACATGCGACCCAAACTGCTTGGCTGTAACTTTTGTGTTTACCAGCCGCGCTGGTGTTGGTTTGCCCCTGTGTGTTTGTCCGGATGCAGTACAGACAGACATTGTCTGTGCCCTCCCCCCACTTGGATATTTTCTGTGGAACCCTTGGCCAGACATTGCAGTACCTTGAGCCGGACATTGTCCACACACACACACACACACACACACACACACACACACACACAATTTTCAACTTGGACATTGTCCACAGAACCCTTGGCCGGACATTGTCCGCGGTACCCTCAGCCGGACACAACTGCCGAAGTACGCGGCGCGCGGCTGTTCCTCTACTTGAAAGTCTGGTTTGTTGCTTCAGATACAACATCTCGACGGACGACTACGATCCCTTCAGAACGGACGCTTCGCACAACCAGGACCTGTACGTGTTCATCTGATTTTCACACTGTCCACAAACCGATGCCTTGTTGTGTCTGACGCGCCTACATGTAAACGTGCACACACACACACACACACACACACACACACACACACACACACACACACACACACACACACACAGACCTTTTGATTATGCCCACTCGCGATTCACCTTGATTGGATATTTGTTTTGCAGAGCGCGGATGGTTCAGTCCCCGGTGCAGCAGAACCCGTATGTCGATGTCGGCTGGAATTACCCGTTGAGACTGGCCATCAACACCGCTCAGTTCGGCAGGACCTTCCAGGTCAGTGCGCGCACGTGCGTGTGTGTGTCCGTGTGTGCGTGCATGCGCATTCTGATGAACCAACTCTGTGCTGTGTCGTGGTGCTTGTCCTGCCTGAACCGAAACGTCTGGATCACGTTGACCACGTGTTCTGTTCCCAGGACCGGTCGCACGTGTTTCTGCTGGAGCGGCGTCCCCCGGGGACGCAGGACGCGCGCATCTACAATCTGAACGTGCGCGGGAAGCGCGGCAACATCGTGCAGGTGTACCCGGCCGTCGAGTACGACTTCATCCCGAACCATCTGCGCCTCACGGAGCAGGACCTCGTGCACATCCAGTGGACAGGTCAGTGAGCCTGCAGCCTGTGCAACACCAGATCAACGCAAGTTGAGGACGACACGCACCCTGCGACTTTTGTCAACCAAACAAACGCACCTGCTGGCGCAGGTTTTGTGGGCTCGTTTCTTGCTCCAGTGTTGATGCTTGTTTTCTCGAACACGAAACAAACGAAGTTTTGTGACGCCATGACAGGGTCGAACACACACAACAACGGGAAGCCGGGCGGAGATGGGCAGACGGGCGACGCGGGCGAGGGACGCGGCGGTGAGCGCCATTTCCGGTTTGAACAGTAGCACGATTGTGCCCGAGGCTGCAGGACCGTCGTTACGGAATCCCACGCGATATGGTTTCCCGTGTCACAACGCAATTGCCCGCATTTTTGCTCACGCAGTGCTGAACGGATCAGCCACTAAAGTTCCGGATCCGGTCCACTGAGTCGCTCCGCGTATATACTGTGACGAAACAAACGACGTTCGGTGCTCTGAATTGTGCACACCAAGGAGCAACGCACAACACGTCTGATTCATGGGTTCGCATTCGTTTTCTTCCTGCGGACAGGCACCGATCGGAGCAACATGGTGCAGACACGTGATCCGAACGAGAACTTTCCGGTGCCGTTCGAGAACTCGACGCTGTGGGAGCGCGCCACCGTCGTGTGGAGTTACCATGGCAACGCCATGACGGCGCAGGAGCTGGCGCTCAATCTGGCGTCGTCCGCGTTCTTCGAGTAAGTCTCACTTCGTGTGGAGCTGCTGTTGGAAGCATTCATTCAATCCAGACAAGCGTCGGTGTGGACAGACACAAGTGAAAGGCATTTCAACGTTTGTTTGTGTCAGGTGCGTCGGTTCGAAGTGTCCGCACTCGCCCAGAAAGAAGGATCTGAACGAGCTGCTGGACAACGCGCCCGCGTCCTACCCGGGCGTCCTGCTCCGCATCCAGGTCAGTAATGGAGACCCAGCCTGGCGAAAGCCCATCTTGTTTTCCTTATCAGTTCAGTTGTTATGTTCAATCGCACGATCCGTTTGATGCAATCACTGTGGTGGTATTATGTGTGCGTAGGTCCCAGGAGCCCTTCAAAGGATAGATTTCTGCCTGCCCCTCACAGGTTCAGTCGGCACCGGGACCAGGCGTGTGTCAACACCAATACGTGTTGTGTGCGTGTTTCTGACATGGGCGTTTGCTTTTCCACCGCAGGCGGGCACGTACCACTACATCTGCTCTCGCAACAACAACTTCTCGAACCGCAGCCAGAAGGGCACGATCCTCGTCAGGTAGCGCGCCGGTCAGCGTCATCATCACATTCTATCTCTGTCGTGGGAAAAACTGAAAAATGTTTTCTTGTGACAAACCAAGACGCGGGTTCAAAGTCATCGTGACAAGAAAAGGAGAAATCGAGTCCTGGGGTGGAGCCCCTGATGTGTTGATCTGCAACCTTGGACAGTCATCTGAAAATAGGTTTGTAAATTTGCTTGTTTTGTTTTGTGTCAACGTTTTTCGAGACATTCCCAAGGAATTCATTTCTATTTTGTCACGTTTTACTGAGATGGTGGATCTGTTCGCTTTTGTGGTTGAGCTGCCCAGTTTCCTTCACACATATCGTTTATAGATTGACCTGAAGCACACGTGAATATTTTGTACCAATGGAGAATCTTCCCATAGTCCGCGGGCCGGACCGACGCAACTGTGATCAATGAAATTGTCCGTTTCTACGTCTCTGAATAAATCTGACTCTTTGAAGTCACTTGAATCTGTGAAACCACGTGTCTTCCTCGTTTGCCGTGCAAGTTATGAGCAGAAGCTCTGTGGCATTTTGATGTGCACTGGTGGTGGACGCGAGTGCGTTGTTTGCCTTGGTGCGACAGTGAGTGAAAAATTGGCGTGTGCAGCAACCAAAGTCGTGCGCTTCTTGACAACGGACACCACAAGATTGCTTCTGCAAGGCGCTTGTGGACCCACTTGGTTCTTCCGATGGGTGGAGAGTCGCTTGCGTGTCTGGGAGGACGGCTGACGCAGACGCCAGCGTGCGAGGTGGGGACTAATCAGCAGCTGCAATCACAGTCCGCAAAACAGAATGTGTCAAATCTATTCGTGTGCAAGATTGTATTGAATGAATCACGAGTTCGGAGACATTTGCGACATTTGCGTCCATCTAAAGTTCACAACACGAGGGCCACGCAAGTGCAAAAATGGAAATGCGACTCGGGTGAAACAAAAGGAGAGTGTCTCCGTCCCTTAGTGGTGTTTGCTTACACCGAAACGTTCCCAGCCTGGGAAACGATTCACGAACAGCGAGTCGTTTCATGGCTGCTGACGCGGCTTCCTGGTCACTTCATTGGTGCGTTATTCTGGACGAGAGCGTTCACAGCGGCAGCGTTCCTGTGGTATACCACACGTATGTGTGCGCGTGTGTGTGTGTCCGGCTGTATGGCTGTCTGGGTATGTGTGTGCCCGCTCTTCCCCTTTGGCAGAAGTGACTTTGAGACGATTCTCACGAAAGAGGGAAGAGGCCTGGCCCTTTCTGTCTCCAGCTGACGTCTCACTCCTCAACTGGTTTGAACTCAACATTTACTGGAGTCAGATATGTTGGTTGGTCCAAATATTTTCAAGATCTTTTGGCGCCAGCTCTGGACCCGGAGCCTGCGTGCAATAGACAACAAATCGGAGCCAAGTCTCTTCTGTTGTCACCGTGTCCCTAAAATAGCCTCCCTTATCCAGGAGTGGGCCTCTGGATGCGTTTCATCAATGTGCTGCTGCTAAATTTGGAACAAATCAAAAGTCGGCTTTTCAAGCCGTATTTGCCTGCACTGAAGCTCTCTCGGGCGCTTTTAGCCAAGTTTGCATTTTGTGTTATTTTGAGATGGAATTCCATTGTGGTGTCCGGAAGACAAACAACGACGATTTGTTGTTTTTCTCGGGTGGAAATACAACATCGCGACTGAGTGTTCACGAAACAAGGCTTCGCCCACGCAACAAAACGGACGCACTGGAGTTGCAACTGAAATCAACGAAACTCCAATGTGCGCAAAAATTCGCCTTCTGTTTGTTCCAACTGACCTCCTCATAATTCTGAAGAATACGATTAGACGGAAAACGATTTGTGGTTGTGTGTTGCAGCCAGAACCAAAACGCAACTCAATCACTGCTGACGTCGCGGTGTTGAGGGCAACGACCTCGCGATCCCAACCGGATCCAGGATTGAGGAGGGGGACTCACTCCTGTCCGGGGCCAACCGGACCAGCGGGGCTCACCCCGAGATCGACAGTTGTCAGAAGGGCAGATCTCGCTCTCTGGGAGAATTCTGATGAATCTGACACTTCTGGGGCGAAATATGGGGGCAAGTCCTGCTCAAACCTCAAAATAGTTCTGCCGTGCTCCTCACACCCTGGATCCACCAGAGCGGGCCCTACGTCCTTGAGACATTCCTGAGGTGGAGCTCGCGCCAGGGACCCCGAGGCGATTTGGCTCCAAAAGGGGGTCGGTACGTGAGTCCACGACGCTGAGTCAACAACACTTGTCTGTGTTCTCAGCACCTGAGTTACACTGACCAGGTTCACGGACACACGCGAAACAGGTTTTGGCTGCTTTGTCCGCAACAACTGCAATCACAGTTCCAGTCATTTGGGTGAAGCGCAGCAACACATCACGAGGGTGAAGCAGCGAGTGCACCCTGCGGACCTGTCAGATGTCAGGTGCACCTGGCTCTCAGGGAAATTCTTGCATGAAGCCGCGCTCTTTGTGCGGACATTTTTGAGCCAAGATGATTTGGTCTCTGCCAAGAGAACGTTCCCGCCGTTGGATCGTAGAGGCGAGACAGGAGCCGATCCAGGAGTGGGGCCTCTAGACCCCTGAAATAGTCGTTTCCACAAAAATTGCTCTGCAGGATGTGGAATAGATCCAATTGCGAAGTTAGAGACTGTCACCCAACGCACGAAAACGAGCCCCTCTCCACCTGTGTTGGGTCTGTTTGCTTCTCAAAACTTTTGCGCCGTTGGGTCCACAGGTAGAAAGCAACAAACCCAACAAATCCCTGAACCAATTGGGGGTTGCTATTCTGGAGTCCTTTGGGTGCGGTGATTTCAACCAGAACCTGGCTTCGAACATGCAGTCCACTGCTCACAAGTTTTCCAGGTCGCAGGTCATCAACACCCCTGGTGGTCTTCTCATTTGTTTTACCATCTGTTTCGCCAATTCACAATTGGCAAATTCTTCAAAATTGTTCGATCACTTCTGTTGTGTGTGCATGGAGCTTCGAGTCAGATAATCCAGGGCGGTGCAACGGTGCGAAGAGGGAATTCAAGTTTGTTCAATCTCAACATTCACCTGAATTTTCTGAAGCTGCTTCGGAACCAGACTCAGCCTCTTCTCAACCAGCAGCTTTTGATTTTGCTGCTGAATACGAACCTGTGAGTTCTTAATTTGCTTCCTGCAATTTAGACACGAGAACAAGTGTCAAAACAGGGAACAAAGTTCAACCCCTCAGGGTCTATTCCGGTTGGCCCCCAGCCTCAACCCCAGATCCTCGTCTGCAGTTTTGCAGGTCGGGCCCTTGGGTCTGAGACGGGTAGGGTCTCGGATCCTCCCCCGGCGCGGGTCGTGTCGCTCCGGGGCTGTGGACACACAGGTGACGGCGGTGCACACGACTTCTCCCGCAGGAATGTGCACCGCTCATAGCGATTCATTTTTCATATTTCGCACCTGAAAACGAACCAACAGTTTGATGCAGAGTTTGAACAGTCAATGCAGAAATGTTGGCGGCGTTGCTCAAAGAAGAATTTCCCCTCCGAACATGGTTGAAAGGGTCCCATTTGTCAAAAGCACAAATTCAGAAAAAGTGCCACGTAGTTCCTTCGTGGAAAATTTTGTCTTGTCACAACACACAATCACCCTGGTGTGGTAGATCTGGCCCCAAGAGTTGGTGTAGTGGATCTGACTCACTAGTAAGTGTGGTGGATCTGGCCCCAAGAGTTGGTGTAGTGGATCTGAACCACCAGTTATTGTGGTCGATCTGACCCACCAGTCAGTATGGTGGATCTGACCAACCAGTTAGTGTGGTGGATCTGGCTCACCAGTTAGTATGGTGGATCTGACCCACTAGTTAGTGTGGTGGATCTGACCCACCAGTTAGTGTGGTGGATCTGGCCCACCAGTTGGTGTGGTAGATCTGGCTCACCAGTTAGTGAAGTGGATCTGACCCACCAGTTAGTGTGGTGGATCTGGCCCACCAGTTGGTGTGGTGGATCTGGCCCACCAGTTAGTGTGGTGGATCTGACCCACCAGTTAGTGTGGTGGATCTGACCCACCAGTTGGTGTGGTGGTTCTAGCCCCACTTGTTGGTGTGGTAGATCTGGCCCCACAAGTTCGTGTGGTGGATCTGGCCTCACCAGTTTATGTCCTGAGCTCTTGGAGATTCTCGCAAATGAGTGATTGCATTTCGTATTTTGTGCCTGGCCAGGCGCAATTTCGAGGACCGTGAGTAACTTCTTGACTTGAACAAGACGCCCAAACAACAGACCCGTCAGGGGTCTCACGAAAGAGCTCAGTTTGCGAGGGACTTGTCATGTTTCAGTGTTCTGTGGGAGGGCTCCTGAGATCGCCAAGTCCCACGAAACTGCCGCTGCACGAGTCGCCTGAAGCCGAATGTCACTTCGAATGACAGTGGCAGAGTGTCCAAAAACTGAGGCATTTCCCTGGCTGGCGGATCCAGTGTTGGATGGTGGTGTGTGAGGTGTGTGTGTGTGGGGAGGGTTTTGAGGTCCCAGCCTGATTGCGTAATTTTGTCTGTGCCCTGGAAAAGTTGCAGGAACAGTTTTGGTGAGCAGCGAGAACCCGGCATGGTGAAAAATCAATCGTGACACGCTCTTGTCTCAGGGTTATGCGTGACATGCCTCAAGAGCTGCGTTTCCCAAGGGGGGAAACCTGTGTGCTCTGTGTTGAGAAACACAGGCTTGGAATTTTGGTTTTCGTCTGGTTGCGTCAGCGCAACGTCGACTGTGACCCAGCCTGGGTCCACGGAAGCCTCACCTGCCTCACCTTCGTGGATCCGCTGAAGTTCACCCCACATCTGTAGAACCTGCCTCGCTGCTCCTCCCCGTCTCCAAATATAGAAACAGTCTGTGTATTTTAATCATTACACGCGCACTCAATGTAACTCATCTCTCAATACAGCCTCTCACGGGTTCCCTGCCAAATCACACACGGACTCTGAAAAGTGCACTCGATGTGTATGGTTCACAGACACACCTGGTCTGTTGGTTTTGCTGGGACAGGAACACTTTTCACCAGAAAATCTTTGCTGTTGAATTGGTATTCTAGGCATTTTACCTGTGTTGTTAAAAGTGTGCGTTGAGCGCTGGAGACTCTGTCGCAGGTGCTGGTGTCCAAAGCGCGTTTCTCATCCGATCCTGACCAAGTGGAGTGTGCCCCTTCAGAAACAGGAATTTGGCAGAGGGGTAAGCCTGGGAATAACCTCAGGACGCAAATCTTGGCCTGGTGACTCGTCGTTGTGCGGGAAACACTGGATTCCGTGTGAAGCCCGAGGGCGGTTCTCTGGGCCCTGTGTACGTGTCAGCAATCTGGCGTTGAGGGTCCAGAATATTCGGTCTCGGGTTCAGATGCACAGATGCACCAAACAAAGACGCACATCTCGACTGCGTAAGAACCAGTTCCACGGAGGCCCCGAATTGAACCGTTTTACTCTCGCGAGTGAAAGAGGCAAAGCTTTCCTGCGAACGTTTTGCATGAAACGCCCAGTTTTGTGAATGGGCCTCCACGGGTCCATTGGAGGCGGGTCCTCCCTCTTACCACACAGCCGCCTGACCCTGGAGACGCCGGCGCCTTTGTGCGCGTGTTTAGATTCCTGCGCCGCGCTCTGTGTGCGCAAGTTAAGTGAGGGTGTGGACCTCGCAGGCCTCATTAGGTTCTCGCACACAGGTCAAATGCCCTGAAACCCGATCTGAGCATTGTATTCGCAAAGTGCCCCGGAATTCTGCACAATGGGATTTTAATGGGTGGAACCCTAAATGCGGTGAGGTCTTTGTATGGAGATTCTGCTCGGTTCGGAGGTGGATCCGGAGGGGTTCGGTCTCCAGGTGCAAAGACGGACGAAACTCGCAGCTTGATTGTGAAGCATGTGTGTAACAAACAATGATCTGCGTACAATGTGTTTGTTTTCTTTCTGCAACGTTTTCCAGTTGACGGACAAGTACTCAGCCCACAGGATTTGTGTTGCGCGCTGGTGTTCCGATGCCGGTGGGGTGCAGACAACAGTGAGAGAACGGCTTTGATGTGTGTTCGGGCGCCTTTTCGTGGTGAACGAGCATTGAACGTAGTGCCGCAGGCCTTTTCTCTGGCTCCACTTCTCGTGTTCTGAGGGCAATCCTTGTCAAAAATATCAGATTTTTCTTGGTTTCAAGTTGTTCTTTGGTATTCGAGTGAAGAGCAAAGATTTGCAAAGTTGTGCGTGTGTGTGCGTTTGTGTGAGTCTGTCAGCATCTGTGTACGTGTGTGAGCGTGTGTGTCCGTAAGTGTACGTGTGTGTGATTGAATGTGTGAGCATGTTTGAGTGAGTGTGTGTGTGTGTGTGTGTGAGAGAGAGAGGGAGAGGGAGAGAGAGAGAGAGAGAGAGAGAGAGAGAGAGAGAGAGAGAGAGAGAGAGAGAGAGAGAGAGAGAGTGTGTGTGTGTGTGTGTGTGTGTGTGAACGTGTGTGTTTTTCTTTCGCGGGGTCTCAACACCATTACGCACCACACCAGGATCTGTGTCGAATTTCAGTGCTTGTGTCCTCCGTGACGCGTATCATGTCCTCGGCAGGATCCGGTGTCCGTCGATCTGGAAGACGATCCCTGTGCCACGGGACCTGCTGAATCTGATCACCTGGTGTCGGTTCCGCTTTTGGCCGGATTTCAGGTTCCCGAGGTGCGTTTTGAACTGCGCAGTTTTGATTCGTGGAAATCACACGGGAGTCCGTGGGATCCGGGTAGCCTTCAATCTCGGGTCGTCTGGATCAACACAGCTGTTCCATCAAAGACTCAGCCAAACAAGGTTTTTGGATGTGGACAGGATTTTTTTCGTTCGCTAGTTTCGCCGTCGTCTTGTGCGTGCGATGTCAACCTGACGGAACCCCCGCGCTGCGTCGCACTCAGTGACCCGTCCCACCGTGCTGCACACGGACCTGACCTTGGGGAGGTGCATACCGCGCGTGCGGGCCCCCATCCCTCCCACACACACCATATGGAACGCTCCCTTATCAGGAAAACGATGATGGGGGTTTGCCCTCAAGGAACCAATCATTCAAACAAAGGTTCAAACCACAACATACTCAACTTCCCACTGGCAAACGCACAATCTGCGCATGCCTCAAATCTATGCACCCAAAACTGTGAACTTTGAGTCCATGAAAGTTCTTTGTCTTCTCACAGAGTGAGTACATGTGTGTGTGTGTGTGTGTGTGTGTGTGTGTGTGTGTGTGTGTGTGTGTGTGTGTGTGTGTGTGTGTGTACGGTATGTCTGTGTGGTGTGTGTGTATGTGTATGTTGTCAAACAGGAAGAAAAGGTTGTACTGTGGTGGCTCGTGGGCCAGGAAACTACGCCATTCAGAATCACAAGTCCGTCTGAATGGAAACAGTGAGAACTCCGGCCCTTTTCAGGGGGTGGTGTGCCCTTGTGTGGTGCGCACAGAGGTGCTGATGCCCACTTGAAACTATGCACAGGGAAAGGGGAAAGTGTCACCTGGCGGCACGACGTCCTCTTCGTCGACCCCAGACCACAAGGGTGAAAGCTACAGGTCGCTGATCGAACGGAGGCTGGCAAACCGAGGTCCCCTTTGTCCCACAGTGTCCACGGGATTCCCCCTAAAATTCGCGCGCCGCATCCGCGAGCAGTCTGCGTCAAAAGCCGAGACATTTCCCCAGCAAAATGAGCGCAGTTTGAAGTGCCCAGCAATCAACGAACTTATCTCCAATTGTGAGAAGTACTGTTCGAAGGGTGGGGTCACACACTTGTGAGATTGTGGGGATGTCACTTTCAAGCACATCCTGAGTTTGCGGAGGCAGGTGTCACAAAGCTCCCACCTGGGGTGGATTCATGGAAGCCTGGACGAGTCCCGCGCACAGCGGGTGCTGCGTCCAGTACGTCCATGAAAAAGTCATCAAATGGAGATTTTCTTCAGCAGGAAACAGCCGCCGCACGGCCGATGTTGAGGAGTGCCCCGCGGCGCCGTTCGCCCCTTTCCGTACTGTGTGGGTGGAGAGGGCGCCCTTCTGATTGCCCCGCGACACGCAACGCGACGCGATGCTCCGATACCGAGCAACAGCCCGACTTCCCGGCTCAACCTTCGCAGTGGACCCAGGGGGATCCTCCGGGTCCCAGCCTCCATGAACCCCACAAACTGCATCCGCAAACGTGCTAACACGCGTTGTACTCTCCCTCATGGGTCACACCCTACTGAGTCCACGAGCCTTTCGGCCCAGCCTGGACAGCTGAACCAAACCTCGGTGAAAACCTTCTTGCGACCCATTGTGCACTGCCGGGCACAATCGGGGATACAAACACCAACGACGTTCTCCGTGATCCGTAGAGCGTTTTCTCGCCCTGACGGTGTCAGATTGAGCGGACGCGACGTGTACTTGTAAGTATGTACACACCTTTATCAGAGTCAGTACTACGACAGTAGTAAAACTGATAATCTCCCTCGCGCGCCACAGTTGGATCAAAGTTGACGCCCGTTTCACACTGGATACGTTACCTCAGGCATTGCGACCCTCACACACCCCAACAAACAGGTGCTGCGTCAAGCGAGGGACACAGCACCCGGGACGGGACGTGTGCCGCTTCCGGTGTGAACCGGGCCTGAAGCCGTGAGCGTCTTCCTCGCTTCGCTGTCTCTCAATTTTGCGACGGCGGCGGTTGTGGTGGTGATGGCGAGGGGACCGGTACTACACAGGTACGCATCGCATCATTCCAACTGTGGACCTTGAACGCACTGTCAAACAACCCGCCGAGAGAGCGCGCGTTCAAGCGTCACTCGGCGCCGCGAGGCCCCGCGCGACGTGCGAGGCGGCCGTGCGAGGAGCCGCGTGTTGGGAGCGCCGTGGGTTTGGAGGCAGATTGTCAATCGAAGGCTCAGTGAGACGAGGCGACGCTCTGAGAAGTGGCGCGCTTTCCTTGTGAACGTTTGGTTGTCAGGTCGGAGGTACTTGAAGAAATGCGCATCCAAAATTCTCAGACCAAAACGGGACACACGCAGACGCACACAGAAATACAGAAAAAGAGACACACGCACGCACACGTATCACGCCTTCCACAGACTGGATTCGTCACGCGTTGTGCTCTTACGAAGTCGCAAACGACCAAAGGGATTGTAAGGAAACGTGTGACACAGCCAGTACGAGGATGTATCAACCCAAAGTGACAATTATCATGATCAGCAATTGGTCACGGATGAGCACGTTCCTTGTAGAATTGCACCAAGCGAATTGCGTCGATGTGAGTTTTCA
>JAAUXT010001218.1_pt1 | contig 17259 bp, 12 predicted proteins | sample 7278171 | NCBI WGS metagenome assembly JAAUXT01 (sample SAMN14350112, study PRJNA611818) | marine sediment metagenome | isolation source: surface marine sediment (1.8m) | place: French Polynesia: Moorea | collected 2018-08
ACACGCCGTGGAATCTGGTTCCCAGCCACTGTCAAGCGTGTCCTTGACAACAACTCGTACCTGATTGAAACACCTACTGGAGAGATCTACCAGAGGACACACCAACACCTGTGTGAGCGCAAGGCTCAAGTTGAACCGTAGAAGATTGACCTCAGGCCAAAACCAGCATGGCGTTTCGTGAAACCAGCAACTACACCAACTGAAAAACCTACCACGCCACCTTCTCAGCCTGTTGAGCTGCAGATCAGGAAATCTGCCAGACAAACTAAACCACCAAAATGCCTTATCGAGTCCATTGACACTCTTAAGACTGATATCAGAAGCTGGTAACACCCTCAGCAATGGCAGCTGGTAATGCATGCAAAGTGTGAAAAATGTAGTTTTTGATCTTTTCAAAATTTCTGTGGAAGGAGGATGTTCCATAATGCACTCTCTTGACTTCGGACAATAAACGTTCAAACGTACGACATCGTTCTTCCTTTAAATCTAAGCTCATCTTCGTGAGACACATTGCACCCACGTACAGGTTGTTGGGAGCTGTATCGACACAAGTTTGTGGACGTGCAGTGCCCGTTGCCTTGCGACGGCAGGTAACAAACACACGACGTATCTTGTGTGAACCCGTGCTTTGTACGTTAACTGCCTACGAGTGGGATCTTCAAATTCAAGTACATCTTCTGATATCAACGTCACAGATCGAAAGGCCAAAGCTCCGTTGATACCCACATATGTTGCAGAGTTTACTTTCCACAGGAGTGGCTGCGCAGCCACGTGGAGCAGACATAACACACGGTGTGAGTAATCGGTTCGTCGATCGTTGGGCAAATGACTGCGCAGCGCAGCGTAGTGCCAGGTGATGTCACTTCGTGACTTTCGATGCCCACGGTCTGATTCACACCGAGTGCGTCTCTGTACAAGTCTGCGCAACACCCGTGGACTTTACATGCAACGTACGATGCAGAAAGTAAATGAGCGTTGTTGGCAAAAATCATTTCAGTAGCTCAAGTCAGCTCAGTCGGTATCACGCGGTGCCAGTTTTGTGAAACGATCTTCCAAAGAACATGTCCGAACCCAGAACCTCAAATCTCCAAGCAGTGCCAGAACCTGCTGAGGCGCTTGGAACACAGATTTATTTCTTGACGAAAAACCACCGTTTATTGCTTTCAGCCCCAAACTCCGCGACGTTCTGACGACGCACATGGGACACGGCTGCTGCTCAGACTTCTGCTGGGGACTTTTTGCAACGTTTCACTGAACGTCGCATCAACGCCAACGTCAAAAGGAGCACTGTTTCCATGGCACTGGCCAATCACGAAACACCATTCAACGTTGGCGCTGACGCGGCGTTCAGTGAAACGTCGTTGCATAAAGTCCCCACTCTCTACCACCTGTACCGAGATGTTCTCAGTGAACTGGCTGAGTGCACTCTGTGTGTGCCCGCTGTAGACGGGGGGAAAACGTGCCTGTCGTTCGGGTCCTGTGTCTAACCAGAGCGACTCCACCTCTTTCCTGATCATCAGATTGTGTGAAAAAGGCCGTGCCTACCGTTTCGGCTTGAAAACAGTTTCAAAGAACCAGTCGCATCTGCACTTGGAGCACTTGGATCACAAGCAGTGAGACGTAACGTCGCGACACACCCAGGCGGCAACGTCTCTCGCCCCTGTTTTGTTCGAATCGAAGTGGCAATTCTGGGTGGAGCGGTGCAGACACGCCAAAACAACGCGGTCAGCAATTTGGCTGCCGTTCGTTTTCGGTGTTGTGCCCGGGTACTGACATTTCTGTTTGTTTTCATCAGGGTTTCTCCCCCAGGGTGTGTGATTGGCCTCCCACATTCTGGAGGGGTTTCCAAAAAGTGCATGATCACAGTTACTTCTGGTGTGGATACCTGGTCTGTTCTTTTTCACCAGCAAAATTCCAGGTAGACCTATCATCAAAACCCCCGATACCTTCCCTGAAATGTTGGTTCGTGAAAACGAACAGCACCTTGATTGCTGTTAAATAAAAGAATCGCTGGCCAGTTTATCCAAGGTGGAATCTATCCGAAACGGATAGGTGTAAACCCACCTCAATAACCAGTCACCCCGGAAACACGCATGACGCACAGGTAGTCAAGTTTTTCAATGTCGAAATTTGAGAATTATGACAGAAAAGTCGATTTCTAACACAACTTACCTGCACCCCATGGAGCACTCGCTGTTATCAGATTTGATTCTAAGCGCCCACTACCGTCGAGGACACTGAAAACAGTAAATTTTAAGTGTTGATGTGGCAAGCTGTCTGCAGTCTTGGCCGTCTACCGGACACCAGCTCTTCGCAAAAATTTCGCGGGTTTTCTTTGCAGTCTGCGCAATTTCCGCGCAACAAATAATGATCAAGCTTGTGTTCGTCCTCTGGGATTTGCGCCCCACATCCCATCACAAACAAATTGCAACACGTCCTTGAAATTGATCTTCGAGCACTTCACTGATTCACTCAACACCAAATTCACAGCAAAGACAACATTTTCCTCCGTGTCTTGTGGTAAAATTCCATTTTAATGACAAGATCAAAACTTTCAACAGAGCATAAATTTCAACAAACGCAAAACATTTTTTGGTTGGACTGTCTGGTGGGGACAGACAACTCTCTGCACTGGCGAAGTGAACGGAGCCGCAAGGCCGGTTCTGGTCTGGCTGCAAAACAACACTGGCTGTGATGCGCATCCCACCCCTGACTCAACTCCCCACACCCTACAACATGGCCATAGTCCTGAAACACGTTCCCACTTTCCCTCCAGTTTAAGCACATCTCCAGGTTCCCCTCCTCCGGTCTCATGCAGACGGTTGCTCCTAGAGAGCTCCCCTCTTGTCCTCACCCTGCATCCTGGATGACGCCGCCCCACCCCACCCCTCTCCTTCGGTCTCGGACGGTTCTCCCTCCTCCTCCCGCCGCCCTAGTCCTTGTAGACGGCGTACACCTGTGCGACGGCGTACAGCCCCGGCCCCTGGAAGGACGCGGTTGCGAATCCGTCTCTCCGCTCGTCCCAGACGCAACGGCTGCCGACGCTCACGCCCTGCCCCTGCTGCTGCCCGATCGTCGTCAGCACCACCAAACGGTACCTGAAGAGCGACACCGGTGCAACGAAATGGCCAGACACCAGAAACCAGGAGGTCCCGGTGTCTGGTCAGTGTTGCTCTGCCAATGGTGATGGGGGGTCTGACCATGGGCTCCAAGTCCCTCAATTCATGCCTCCTCATTTTACTTCACACATTGTGATCATCTGGCACCTGTTACTCGGAGCCTTCACCCAGGGTCTGGCCATTTCAGTGCACACCCTGAAATGACTGGACCCCGGGTCTTGAAAATGACGGGTCTCATTTCATTTGACCGGAGAACCATGCATGTGATGCGGAACCACGGGAAGGCTCTCGATCCCAGATTGTCCAACCAAGTCCCCTGTTGCTGAACTGACCTGTTGAAGCCCATCGCTCGCACTTTGCGTTTGATGTCAGACGAGATCGTCTTGCACAAGTCGCCAGCTTTCGTCCCGTCGTACGACTGACCTGCAAATGTACACAATGTCTGACTGTGTTTCTGGTAAAGATGAGCCGAAATTTATGCTCTCCGATTCCGACCAGGTTGAAATTGAAATTGACTTTCCCTTTATCCCTCTGGATCAGGAAAATACACATTTCAATCTGCATCAGTACAATTTTCGCAAATCTCGCATCCTGTACCCCATCCAGGCCTTGGGTCCCAGTATCTCAGGTTCACCATACTGGACGTTACCTTCGAGGTGCGCGCACAGCGTGTGTTCGGCGACGCTCCTCACCGCTTCCGGTTTGAACGCACTGGTCGGCTCCAGCTGATACGTGTTCTCGTACTGAACCTACAGGTCGTTCGCAAAGTCAGTTGCGATGATGCATGTTTGAATGGCGTCAGATGCGTGAATGTGCAGCGACAGACGCAAAGTCTGCAGGGCGACACTCGCCTTACGTTCACGTTCATGCTCGTTCGCGCGCGCGCGCGTGTGTGTGTGTGTGTGTGTTGTACCTGGGCTTACCCGGTGTCTGCATGCACGCACGTGTGTGTGTGTGTGTGTGTGTGTGTGTGCACCATCCCACTCACCTTGTGTTTGCCCCCGAGGCGGGTGTCGCTCTCGGGTTTGTGCGCGAACGTGGTGCTGAACCCGGTCGGCTCCCGGTACAGGTGCTCCGGCACCATGAAGATACTCGACTGGCGCATTCGCGACTCTTGAGACTCCATCTGGACTCCGGCGCCGCCGCGGGCTGCCGCGAAAGGTGTGTGTGTGTGTGTGTGTGTGTGTGTGTGTGTGTGTGTGTAATTGCGAAATCTTCAGCAGCAAATGACTTGCAGACCTTCTCGTTGGTAGATACAGCGTATGCTGTGTACGTGTAAACCTGCCGGCCGGTTGACGAGGATGTAGATATGGTCAGAAAAAAGTTTCAAGTCGCATTTTGGCAAGTGGCGCAACGAGACTAGAGGGAAAACGCTCATCAATGCACTTGAATAACGTCTCATTCACAACGACATACAACAGACCTAGATCTGCACCACAGGTCTAGATCTGCGTAGATTTGGATCCTTTGTGAAACTGAGCGCAACTCGAGGCAAAACTGGACTGAATCACTGGACAGACGGCAACAGTCCATTTTGCCGTGTGCCAAGCGCGATCACAGAACACTGGGGGCGGGGGGGGGGTTACCAAGATTCAGTCCCGTTGACTGCAGTGGACTGTTATGAATCTGCACCTACACCTGTGACAACGCTGGATTTTGTAGAGCCACCCACTGCCCTTCAGACAATCTGGACTCGAAACCACATGGAAGTTTATTTTCAGACGATCTGGACTGGTTTCAATCTGAGCTTGGTTTTTGGTATGTCAGACACAAACCGCAGATAATTCTCAAGTTTGCAGAAATCGAGATCTGGATCGCTTCGCCTTTTTGCTCTCTGTGACTCATGTGTTCACCTGAATTTGTGTTGGAAACTCCCTTTCAATCAAAACAGAAAGTTTTCGAACTGTTCGGCGGGAAAAATGGCTGCGGCTGCTGAGAGTTCAATTTTCCAAGTCGGCGCCCGAAAAAAGGCGCGCAAATTATCAGCGCATCAGTTGAGCGGTTCACCACCAGCTGGCGGTGATGCTGACTGTTTCCGGAGTGCGACATGAAACACGTGCAAGTCGAACAGGTGGATCTCTGACTGTCTGGATCTGCAGATACTACAAGGGAACATCACGGGAATAGATTTCTTGGGACCTAACTGGGTAGTTTGTTCCACAATTGGCGCGCTTGGTGAAACACCACAACGTACCCCTCCCCAAGACCAAGGATTCTTGTGCAGAGAAAACTGACAAAAACACCAACGGTGGGGAAGAGAACTGACGCCGCGACGAACTGGATGCGGGAGATGGGCGTGTTCGATTCACGTGTCGACGGTGACACGTGAAGCAAAGCACACCTGTTCACACGACAAAGCCACATTCAGTACGTCGGGCAACTGCAGAGGACAACAAGCTTGAGAAAAACACAGTGAAGTATCGCAGGGGGAGCGAGAGTTGACGAGAGCTGAGATGACGAGACAAGAGCGCAGAAAACTGGTTAATTATTAATGTACGAAGGTTTAATTGAGAATGCTAAGAGTTTACAAAGATCTTCAGTTTCTCACATCAATTAGTACACAGAAATTTGCGAGAGGAAAAAAGTAGTGTTTCAAACTACGAACTTCTTTTTGCAGCTTTGAAAAACAAAATAAGTGAAGGTATTTTACTCACGAGATTTAGAGATACGAGGTACAGCGAAGAGTTCGGAGAGAATTACACAGCGAGAACACAAAATTAAATCAGACCAAAGTTGTGCAAAACGTGGTGTGCCAACGCCCAAATTTTCCTTTGCTTTTCCTGTCATCGTCTTGTCAAAAGTTGGGACCTGCTGCGCACTGGTTGCATCAGTCGCGTGCGTGCGTCCCTGCCAAGGTCAATGATTGACTGTTCAGGATTGCAACGCACGGCGCGTGCAGTGTGAAACAGGCTTTGTGGGAATTGGTTGCACACACGTTGAGAGGAATTGTACAGCACAGTTCACATCAGCGTCGGAGGCAAAGACGCTCGACCGATAGTAGTAGCAGCAGCAGCAGTAGCAGCAGCTCGCTCTGTGGACTCAGTTCAGATACAGTCTCACACCAGACTTCACCCGCTTTTGTGCTGAGAGGAGTTGAAGTGGTCCGTAAACACCAAAGGCAGGTTCTTCCGAAAACGCTAGCGTCCTTTTGGTCCCAAACTTTGTCGAGCAGAAAGAATGAGCGCAGATTTTCAAACACAAAACAGAGAAATGCAGATTTGGAATGAGGTCAAACAGTGAGGGGCTGAGTTTGTTTCTGCCAACAATCAGCACAAAAGGTCACGAGCAAAGGTCAACGAGTACAAAGAGGTGCACGCAGTACAGTGTAAAGTTACACAAAAGTTCAGAGTTGGTGTACTGAAGCGATACGAGAGAAACCTGCGCTTTTCAGACGCGTTTCTGCGAAAGAATTCGAATTCCACAGAAACGCGGCCAAACAACACAGCAATGACAAGTACACAGAAATACGGTCACCTAGCAACAAGATTTGAAGTTGTTGATGAACAATCGAAGAGTAGAAATCTATAAAGATCTGTCTTTATCAATCGTTAAGAAAATATGCTTTTTTGAGATTGAAGAATAACGTCCTCAACAACACTAGATCTACACAGTAAAGGACCCACATGTACAGGAAGTTGTATCAAACCCAGTAATAGTTGGATATACGCGCCAAGTCTAACTCTTACACCGCTATTTTGTCATTATCATATGTACAGAACGCAGTACCCCGAAACTACACCACTACGATTAAAACACATACAACTGTTCTTTATTTTTACAAAACTTGACATCTTTAATATCCAGTTTGTAATATTCTTCATTCTAATATAAGTTTATAAATCGCACGAATGTGTACCGTACCACGTCACATTTTGTGTTCCTGTCTGGTACATAGCAAAGCATCTTCAGTGTCGAACCCTCGCAAAAAACACCCGAGGGTCAATGTGTTGTTTTTTGTCTCGCAAACATAAAAACACGTTTTCTTCAGTGGACAAAGCTACAAAAGTTCCGTTTGTTCCCTAAACGAGGCACACGGACAGGTTCAGATCTCTGTTCTTCGCACAGCCTGCGTTTTCTTGAATCGAGGCCCCTCGAGGTGACACAACGGACGCCGCACGCCTCCAGAAGCGCGTTGTTCTGCAGTGAACGCCAGATGGCGTCAGAGCGTCAGCACGCCACTCGAAGCGCGCTCAGTTCAAGCGAATGCAGCCTGTGCACAACGTTTGCGACCGTGCCTTGTCGCCATAACGACAAGCAACCATGGCAACACATTTTAAGTATTTGTTCCGATTGTGTGCGCATGTGTCAATTTCATATGCAGCCCACAATTTTTGATTCAATTCTTCTCAGGTAAAACGACAGTGTTGTCTACTCCTCAGTAAAATCACCAATGCTTGTTGCACCTGTACAAAAATTTTCATTCACAATTCAAGGCCACTTAAGTTAAAAGCTAAAGCACTCTTTTGGAACAAAAATCCAACAGCAAAAAACAACACAACCTCTTTGATTTCAACACATTAATGCACATCTATGGATTCCATATGAATTTCACCTCTAACTTCCACGTATTTTGTCAATGGTACAGTGATTTCTACGTGTGTACATTCTCAGTGACCCACGCACAAAACAGCTGTAGTGACCCCCACGATGCAACTGTCGTTGCGCGCGTTAAACCCCTGATCAGCTGTGTGAGAATGATATTTGGAATTCGGATGGCAGAAACCAGAGGCTCTTCTGAAATCACTGCATAGAATTCAATGGACAGACATGTGGCGCCACCACATGGACAACACACGGGGCGTGAAAACGAGGCAGATTCAACAGCGATTTGAGTGGTGAAAACAGGTTCCGAAAAGTTTCCTTTTTTGCATACAACGTGTGTCGTAAGGGAAACGAGCAAATAACGGACACACTTCAGCACTTGTAGCCCATGAAAAACACTTGAAACGCGAGACAGCGTTGGAAGTTTTCAGAAGAGCCTCTGCTTTCGAAAGGTGCAAAAAAATTAAGTCTGTTGCCCTGGGTAACCCGCGCAGCAACGTTGGGACAATACACGATTTGAATCACATTTCTTATCTTTATGTCCATCTCTGTTGCTGATGCTATAAATATAAAAATAGCAAAAATACATTGTCATACATAAACGTTACCATAACAACGATGTACACATGTACTAATCCTTGACTTCTGGATCACACAACATTGGTCGCCTTCAACAAATAACAATAAAAGTCAACCCAAAATAACACAGACGCCTTTGTTTGAAACGCGCATGCCCAGCACGTGACTTTACGACGTCACGGTGCGGGGCACTCTGACGTCAGTTTGGAACTAAACAAGTGGCGGGCGCCGTGAGACCCGCGCCACGAACACCGAGCAATTTCCTAGCTGTTCAGAGGACAGTTTTTCCAGAATAGACGTGCAGGTTTTTGGTCCAAAATGCTTGTTCTACAGGACTCTGGGTTGCCATAGCAACCAGATCCCTGAGCTGCATTGATCGAAAGGGTGCGACACAGGTGAGAATTTAGTTGAATGGAGTGAGTCCAGGGCCGAGAATTAATTAACAAAGTAATGACCATCCACAGTACAGGTGCTACAAAGCATTGCGCATGTCCGATATGCGCCCCGAACCCACCAGAGGGTGCGTCAGGAGCGCAAATCGAACACGACCATTGGAAACTAAATACATAGACACTGAGTAAAATCATGATGAAGACAGAACTGAAAATCCCACAAGTTCTAACTGTTTCACCTGTTCTCCTCCACAAGACTACAGATTTACTACAGCCTAAGTCCAGATTGATTCAAAAAGGGGGAAAAATATTACCATGATGTATGTACACAAATTACTCTTACCAATAATTAATAATACACGGTAATAACAATAACTTATCGATTCATCACATCTGTACACTTCAAACTGCGTTTTGCCTTGATTCTTGTTCCACAGGAAATGAACGTTCATGTGCAGCGGAAACAGCCAGTAGCGCGACACGTGACTCTTCACTGTTTTCGCGCAAGACGCATGCGCAAGAAAGCCCATTGGTCGTTTGGACTGAGATTGCGTGTTCATGAATTCTGGCCAACTTTGCGCATCGCCCGGCGCTCTGAGGTGCTCGAACTGAAAGGGGTTTCATTCACTTACCAAATTTCAAGTCTGATCGCAAAACCTCTTTTTCACAACACGTCTACAAACAGATCAATTCTTAAATAATGTCTTCTACAATCTGCTAACTGTACAAGAAAATTTTACAACGAACTCTTTCTTGATATACATGTATTACTATGTTAAGGCCATTATTGGTTGCGCGATCACATACACTGTTGTAATAGAACCCTACCTACCTCTAACACAGCAGGTCCCCAGCAGCCACACGCACCGCGAATCCCACACTTGTGCCTCACTCGCTTCACGCAGCCTCAACTTGTCCAAAGAAACGTTTCCATGTGCGTAGACCGCACATTTGTTCAACGAAAAAAAAAACTTTCGGCTCTTTCCAAATTTCCACACACCCTAATCTCCTGAAAATTCATTTTCGTTCACAAAAGAATCAAAATTTCATGTTCGCGAGTGAGGCAGGGCACTGGGCACGCAGGGTCTGTAGCCACCACATCCGTTAGTTTGTATAGCACTGTCACATCGTGTTCACCTCTGCTTGGTCATCAGTTCTCGCACCGCTCTCAGCTCGACACACCGCTCCACTTGTTGATAGCATCACACGATCAAAAAGAATCAACAAATCAATGTCTATTGTTCAATAATAACTTTGAATAATAAAATAAACATCTCCTTCGCATGTGTGGGATGTAAAAATATATATATCATCTGTTTCACGTACGCTGTCAATAATCAACTGATCAATAAAATGAGTCGGTAAACCCGGTTCACACCGACGCACGGCGCGACGCGATTTTCACAAAGGTCTTTTCCACTTCCACTTCTAATTTTGACGTGCTTTTGCCTCTGTGATAACACGTGATTCCATGCCAAATATAATCCCCACCCCCTCAATGAAAGTTTCCAGAAATCGCTGTCCGTCGCACCGTGTGTCAGCGCGCGCGGGTCTGTACACAAGATTCAAACTCACTGAGGTTTCAACGCAACAAGCAGCACGCGCCGTAGTCCAAGTCCCAAAACCGGACAAACGCTCTCGCGTTTTCACGCGCGCGATCAACAAAAAATTTTCTGTAGCGACAAATTCTGCACGAGTCCAAAATGAACACTGAGAAAACTCCGACACAGGCCTCGTCTTCCTGCCTCCCGTGTTGCTCTGAAATGCCCACGCTTCGTTCGGGATCTCATCGCGGGAAACTAACCGTTACAACAGCGAGAGGAGATGGAGCTCGAAGCCGACCCCGTGAGTCGACAGGGTTCAAGGCAGCGTCATGTTATCACAGTCCGGAAGTTTTTGCTGCCAACGCAGAGAACAAACGCGCACCTATTCTCAGCATCAGCCTCGGTTCTCCAGCCAGAAGACGCCAGCAACACCGTGTGGTTTCTGCCACAAAGCTCAAGACTGTTTCTGCCGTGATAGTTGCTGATGCCTTTGCACATGCGCAGTGCACTTTTGTTCTCCAGGTCTAGTTTGCCCACAATTTCCATTTGTTGTCAAACATTACACGGACATTTTTCAAAGAAAGACGACATGCATCAATTGTCCCTTCAGTGTTTATGCTTGCACCTCACATACAAAACCCTGTTGCACTATTCACAAAACTGCTTGTGGTATCACATTGCGTGTTGAAACGGAATATTTGTCACGAACACAATGTACACGAATCGAACCGTCCCGTCTCTCAGCAGGGATGCGCACGCGCAGGTTCCCATTCCCAATTTGAGGAATTAGGCTGCAAAATTACCAAAATTATAGAAACAGAAATTTCAGTCAGGAAAGACTCACTTTGAAACGAATGGAGGTTTATGAATAACTGGCGAGGATTTTTAAACTGCTCTCAGGGCGCGGGCACCCAGATCTCTTGCTCAGTAATGGCAGCACACAGGTTTTTCGAAATGCGCAAGTTTGGAATGGCCTTAAGTTGTGTTCATATGATACAGTGCAGTTTACGGGTTACTACTAACTGAGTGCAACATCTGATAAAATCTTCAACGGTCAAAATCACTGCTGAACGTACGACTGGCTTGTGGATGAGTGAGTGTTTCTTGATTTTGATTACAAGTCTGACGTATCTTTGGTTTTGACGATTATTATGTCACTTCAGTCTCTCTTTTTTTGAAGCTGGACAAGAGATCTTTGGTGACTAACACATGATCAGTGACTCGCTTCAGTCTACATCAAGTGAACTGATTTTCTGTGCTCTTCTGCGACTGTCATTGAGAAAATTTGCCTGCAGCGTTTCAACTGTTGTTGTCGATGGGACTGGGTGGGTGGGTGGGTGAGTGGGCCAGGGTGTGATTTCAAGTCTCTCAAGGTTCCCTGTTCTTTTCCAAGCGGGCACCAGGGCAGGAGGGGTGAATCCGGGGTCTTGATCATGCCTCGTTTTAGCACCATCTTGTGGTCATGTGATTCGCTACTCACTCGAAACAAACCAATCAAAATAAAGCTTCACGCGAGTAATACTTCTCTGGAATAGTGCTCAATGACTCGGATACATATTTTTTCCCATTGTTGACGTATTTTGGTTCAAGCCACAAACGGACTGCGCTATTCTGCCGAACTGACGTAGTTTTGGTTCACAATACACACGTTTTTCACTTAGCTTTCGCGGTTCCGATGTGAGATTTCAATGTGTGCACACAAAATACAGTTCTCCGTGTAGGATCCACACAACACGTGACTTCAAATCCAGGTCAAAACTCAGCAGATTTTAAAACATTTGATGAAAAAAAATGCTGTGTGTCACAACATTGTCTTCTTCTTTACAAATGCCGGGATCATCTGTACATTACAAAACTTGATAATGCTACGAGTTTGTAATTTCACTGACTATACTATCTGTTTTTACATGTGCTACTCATGATTGCTGGTCTATCATTTTATACAACCATCCGCAATGACACAAGTGGCCCAGCAGGAGTGAGGAAAACTCACCCAAAAATCTCTCACAAGTTTGAGCAATTTGTCCTCAGGGTTGTTTCACAGCGGCTGCACTGCGTTGCGTCCCTGTCTGCGCCGTCGACGCTCACAGTGACGCACGCGCATGCGCATTCGCTGCGGAACAGCCTCGAGCATCCTCCCCAGCCCACGTGAGCCACAACTCTCTGCATTGGATTCATGTTTGTTTTGCGCAAGTTTCACAGCCACAGTTGGTTCTGGGTCCATTGGGGTCGTTCCACAACATCAACATTCAATGCAGCGACACAAAAACAAGTGGGATTTAGCAGTCAGCGCTGCGCCGCACTCTGTACCATATCGTCTAGTAGTAAGGACACGGACCCGGAGTCTGTGTACCATATCGTCTAGTGATCAGGACTCGGCCCCACACTCGGTCTACAAGAGACGCCAGTCAAATGGGAACCAGTCTCTCTCAAGCAACAGGCAGTGGTGGCCTGACCCTCCCCAGCACAAGTAACAACGCAGCGCAGACAGCGAGGCCCACAACCTTAAACAAAAGGCCTAACAGGGTTTTAAAACGTCGTCGCGTGTGCAGGAGGGTAAAACAACAACCAGCATTCCATGTGACAAGGCAAAAGCAGACCCGCTCAGGCGGTGCGGTTCTCAGGGGGCGGCTCGTTGTAACGGGTGGGCGCGCTTCGCGGCAAGGCCATGACAATGAACCACGTTTCCGCAATTTCTGTTGTCTTTCAGGCCGACACGACGCAATTTTTCAGCTTTGTGCACGAACGACACGTTGGACGTGAAGCTTCGCGCGACACTCGCGCACTCAGACCGGAAGCGCATCGCGTCGCGGCTCGGCGCGCCCACACCGACACAAGAAGCCGCAAATCAACCGAGACTGCGCGGAAAACGGTGCTGCCACCTCGGGTCACCGGCGCGCCGTTCGAACGCCAAGCGTCCGGACGCCACGCCTATTTCTCGCAACCCACAGTGAACAGCGCCCTTATCAGGCAGTCTCAGTGCAATATCAACTCACGAGAGCCAAGTTAAGGTGGGTTCGTCAGCTTCACATTCTATAAACACAAAGTCAAGGCGGTTTGTTCTTTTTTTCAACAAGTCCCAAGGTATAGGCTAACCATTAGCAGGTGCTTGGTAAAATCTGCATTAGTTCCAGGATACCTAACTCCACTAGTCCAACACTAAAGGGAATTGAACCCGAACAGAGACTCAGCCAGCCCGAAGGCGGGAGTCCCACGTTTCAGTCAATTCGTTCTTAGAACCGAAAAGTTGTCACTGTGTAGGCCACAGCGAACAGCTTGTCGAGCGTTTCAAATCACCACTTCTTCAAAATCTCAATTTTGATAGGCTTTCGCTGTTACTCCTCAGCCAATGACAAGCCGTTTCAGCCTACGCGTGACGTGTACAGGGGCGTGACACACCGGTGCAATAGTCTTAGCAGCACACACAAAAAAGGCAGTTTAGTTACGAGAGACACAAGTGTCGTAGAGATTCCGAATAAGGCTTCTGCTGTTCACAGAACACTCTTCAAGGGACAGTTTAACCAGAGACAAAAAAGTGGATGAAAGATTCAAGTTCCTTATCAGGGTTTTTCTACAGTTGTAACAGCAACAGTTAAAACAGCGCAAGGCAGCCAGTCGAGTGAGGTGGCGTGCAGGTCGAGTTCCTCAGTCTAGCGAGACGACAAGTCGAGATGTGTAGTGGTAGTATCAGTGTGTTGTTCCGTGGTGTGGAGCGGAGTTTCTTCTCTTTCCGGTCACGTGGCTTTGTTTACTTCCTGCCGGCGCCACGTGCCCCGCCGCTGTGCAGCAGGTGTTCCGCTGAGTCGTGGAGGGTTTCTATGTTACGCAGTGATCCTGACCCGTGTTCCCTGCTGGATGTGGAGAATGACGCCACGCGGCGTCACATGAGGTTTGCGACGCCACGCCGATGACGTCACGTCACGTGTTCTAGATGACCGACTTGGTAAAGGACACGCGCAGATGACTCGAGTTGCCCAGCTCGTAGTTGTGCATTCCCTGAAGCGCAAAGATGAAAGATTAGCTTTGTCTACCGTTGTCTACAAGATGCGTCCGGCTTTGCACCCCAATGATAGGGGCGCGACGAACAATGCATCTTGTGTGAACATCGCGTTGACGGGGGTGATTTAGGCATCACGAACATATTCAGAAATGTGACTGCCAAGAAATCTGGGAAAGTTGGCAAAAGCGTCACTCTGCACAACCGAACAGGCACTGTGTCACAATGACGCAGTGTCCGCTGACTTGTGCTGTGAACGTCGGACGCATCGGTAGCGCGTCTTTGCGCGTAAGTCATGTCACGTGACGCGGTTGCCTGGAGACGGCGTCGGCGCGGGTACTCACGATGAGGGCGTGCATCGCCTCCTCCACACTAGACATCTGGATCAGCGCCATCTTCCGGTCTTTCCTGCAAAACACGCGTCGCGTCAGTCAGAGCTCACACTGCGTTGAGTCTGGCAGTGGCGCGGCGTCGATGAATTGTCAGGCACAAGGTTGCACCGTCACGTGCGTCTAACAGAATTTGAGGGGGAATGTTTCCGTGTTTGGGGCTCCGTTTCAGTCAGCAGCTTTTCTTGGGACAAAAAAGCCCACCCTGTTTCGCTGGAAAGAAGAAAAGAACCAAAGAACTTCCCCCCTCAACGCTACGCATGCAGTTGCAACAAGAATCAAAATCATCGGGCACCAAAGTGTGCCAATTTTCAAGCATTGATTGCGCATCGTTGAACAAGATTGAACAACACAATTGAACAACCAGAACGACAAATCGCACACAGACAAAAAAAAAAGACTCGCACAGCCAGTGAGGAATCTCTCCTCTCTCCATCTTCTTCAAATCTCTGCAACACCAAACCCACACATTTTCCATTTTCACCACGCCGGATCCCTTCCTTTTTTGGAGCGATGCGCGTTTCTGAGCAAGTTCCAGCTGAGCCCCTTATTCCAGCGCGGCACTCCCATCAAATCACGTGAGCGATAATACAGCAACACTGCACGTGATACTCACTGAAAGAACTTGAAGGCGACGATCTGGCCGTACTCATCGAACGCTTCTCTCAGCTGCTCCTCCGTCACGGTCGCTCTGAAAAAACGACGCGTCCGTCAAAATTTTGCAATTTGGATTGCGTTCCATGCTCAATCAAGCTGAAATTCAGAAGCGTCACGTGATGCGTCCCGAAGTACAAGCCGACTTCGCGACAGACGTACATCACCCGTGGGCTTGTTCATGGGCGGGCCGCACAATGCACCAAGTATTGAATCTGGCCTTGGACGCTTTGAGCGGTCTACTCACGGAATGTTGGACAGGTGGAGCACGGCGGAGGGCGGGAATATGTTGTGATGGTTCTTGGAGTTGGGTTTCTTGAATCTGTGCAGAGGCGAGTTGGTGAAGTCCTTCGTCAGCCCTGCGTCCTGCAACACAGAAGGTCACGTGTGTGACGCGCATGCGCAATAAATTGAGCTGCGTCTCCACGTGACTGAGTCATCGGGCGTTGCGCAGCTTCAACCGCGCAGTGCCCATTGACACGTACAAGGGACGCAACGATGACACATCCTTTGTGAACTCGTCTGAACAAACAGATGAAATGAGCATCAAGGCAAAGGATGGAATTGATTACTCACTGGTTGACCTTCCTTAGGCAGCTGGACTATAGAATGTTTGGATGGAGCCACCTTAACCTGTTTCCCCCAGAGTTTGATTTTGTCTAAATTGGTCAAAGCTGAAATAAAACAGAAAAGACTCGTGAAACAGCGCAAACAAATGCATGACAACTTTTGTGATTTTATTTCTCACACAAATCTATGTACTAATTGATGTGTTTCAACTGGACCTTCGGGGCCCTTGCAGATTCACTGGAATGTGACAGTTCAATACGCACCTATTTGCGCCTGCATCGGGTCTGCGAAAGCGACGAGCGCGTTGTCTTTCTTGTTGAACATGATTTTTACACGTTGTACATCCCCATATACCCCTGCAGCACACACACAAACAAGAGTGAACACGCGCGTCTCCGGCAGAGGGAGGCGCTCAATACGCAACGCAACAACGCATGCGCAACGCCTTCACGGGTGCGAATTTCTCCGCTGCTAATGTTGTGTCATGGCCGAAGAGTTTCGTTTCATTGCAAAGTGCCAAGAAATTTTTTCTCTTTCAAAAATTACACCCGTGAAAGTGTGGCGCGTGTTGTGCGTTGCTTCCTGAAAAACACGGACAATTTTGACACAATAATTTTCCTCTCCTGATTGGGCAAGAATACCAGATGACCAAACATCAATTTTGCAAGAATTTCATTGGTGTCCCAAAAGCCAATGGAATGATGCAAGAATTTCCAGAACAGAACTCGTCTCCAAAAGGAACTGTACCAAAGTAGAGACACTGACGGACGCTAAAAGTCGAATGGAGCTCTTTGAACATGAACTGCCAATGGAAAACAGATTCACGATGGAAATACAGTTCTGGAAAATATATCTATTTACAATAAAAGTATGATGATGATAATGCCATATCCAACTTAGAATGATTAAGCAAAGAATGTAGAGAGATGTCTTTACTGCGTATGATCATTTACTGCATGTCTCTTTCCATTCAGTGCTTGTTTCATCGCTTTTTTTCCCTGCCGCTGGCTTCGCTATTTCTCCTGATCGAATCTACATGATTTTCAAGGGGCCGAAGTTCCAAACTCTTCTTCTCTCGGATTCCTTTCTACTACACTCACGGTGCCGAAGCGAAGACTCAATGGTTCCCTCACCCTGCCTCATCTCAAAGCAGAAAATTACTCGACAAAACAGTTTGTTACAACTGTCAAAATCTTCTGAAATGCAGTGTTCGTCAGCCCCTGTCCCCTCCCACCCGACTTTTGGAAACAGCGCAAAATCAAAATGTGTTCTCGTTCAGTTCCAGTACAAAAGCTTCAAGTTTGTTTCTTACAAATTCAGGTGTCATGAGTACACCGTCAACGAAGGACCACAACACAAATCTTGTATTTTTGCGACCTGGGGGGGGGGGGGGGGGGGGGGGGGGGGGGGGGGGGGGGGGGGGGGGGGGGGGGGGGGGGGGGGGGGGGGGGGGGGGGGGGGGGGGGGGGGGGG